>Ga0209609_10000007_pt1 | contig 106266 bp, 95 predicted proteins | sample LakKivw325mmetaG_FD_184136 | JGI IMG/M metagenome (GOLD analysis project Ga0209609, IMG submission 184136) | Anoxic lake water microbial communities from Lake Kivu, Rwanda to study Microbial Dark Matter (Phase II) - Lake Kivu water 325m metaG... | ecosystem: Environmental > Aquatic >... | reverse complement strand
CCCCACCCCCTAGGGGGGTTCTGAGGTTGCTTTCCCTATAGACCTATGTTTCTTGCAATCACTTCTAGGGGGTCTTCCATGTTTTGGAGGAGTTCTTTGGCCCGCAGCCTACATTCTGTCTTGTAGGCCTCGTCCTCAAGCCAACTAATTGCCTGCTTGGCTATCGATGCTGGGTCGGGGATGCGGGTGATTAGACGCTTCTCTTGGAGGAAGGACTCTACGCGTGTCGGGCCGGCTGGGAAGTAGGAGATTGTGGGGACACCCAGCATTGCGGCTTCAGTCGTCATCGTTCCGCCTCCACCTATGAATACTGAGGTTGAGGCGACTAGGGTGGCTCCGTCGATCATCTTCTTGGGTACGGTTATCCTGTTCTTAAGTTTCCTGAGGGCTGTGTAGTGTTGCCTGTATCTTGGGAGGACGACTATCTTGGCTTCACATCTCCTTTCTAACAATTCTTGGATGATCCTTGTCGCTAGGCTACGCCAGTCACCGTCCTTATTCATCAGGTAGGCGGCGAAGGACTCTTCAAGCCTGACCGTGACCGTCTCGGAGTCTAGCTCTAGGCCTTGCTTGCGCAGCAGGTCTGGGTCTGGCTTCACGTCTCTTATCCAGACGTAGGGGTCTAGGGCGTTGTACTGGACTATCCTTGAGGGTGTGATGCCGTATCTTGTCCAGTCCTCCTTAGGGATTATTGCTGGAGAGAAGAGTCTTGTCGCCAGCGGAACCGTCAGCCTCGACACGGCCTCAGCGTGGGGTGAGTCGCTGATACAGTAGAAGGGGATTGAGAGGCCGAAGGCTGAACGGGCAGCCTCCACAGAAGGATATGATAAGACCGACTCAACATCAAGATTCTTCATCAACCTTGCCAGTCTAGCTGTTCTTTTAAGGCTCTCTTGGAGCTTGCCATGCAGAGTCAGGCTGTGTGCGCCAATAACCTTGGCGTCTATCCCCTTCAAGCGCAACAGTTGGAGGGTCTCCCTAAACTCTCTAGTAACCCTGATCACCTCGTGCCCTGACTCTTCGAGCCGCTCTGAGAGCCCCCCAAGAAAGAGTACCTGCTTCGGAGTTAGAATATCCACAAGTATCCTCAAGAGTCTGAACCAACCCTAAATCTGTAGGAAGCGATCCAATCTCACATAGACGAGAGATATCTCTGTTTCCATAAGTCAATCGCATAGGCGCCCCAAGCAGATTGAGGCACCTTCACAGTACCTTTTTGAGGTCAAAGGGTGATTAATAGTTGATAGGCAATAGGAACCGTTGCTTTAGTCGTTTGAATGCGGGTGTGAACTTTTGCCTATAATGAGACTCAAGCCCAGAGAGATACCGAAGGAACTTGCAGCTGGAAACATCACGGTCACAGTGGTTGGACTGGGCTGGATGGGCCTCCCCTTGGCCTGCCTCTTCGCTGAGGCAGAGGCAAGAGTGCTTGGAGCAGACAGAAACCCAAAGTTGGTTGAGAGGGTCAACAGAGGCGAATCGCCCATCGACGAACCAAGACTCCCCCAGCTCATAGCCAAACATGTTGGTTCAGGCAGACTCAGAGCCCTGGAAGATGTGGAGAAGGCTGTCTCGACAAGCGACGTAATAGCGATAACCGTTCCAACACTCGTCGACACACAGAAACAGGCTGACTACAGTATTCTCGAGTCAGCCTGCAAGGAGATTGGTAGAGGACTCCTGCCTGGAGCCTTAGTAGTACTGATGAGTACAGTAGCCCCAAATGTGACTGAGAGAGTTGTGAAACCCATTTTAGAAAAGCATTCAGGCCTCATAGCCGGGGAGGACTTCGGCCTAGCCTATAGTCCAATAAGAGCCATGGCTGGAAGAACCCTCAAAGACATTCAGGAGTACAGAAGAGTGGTTGGGGGGCTCGACCAGACCAGCCTCAAAACAGCCTCGGCCTTACTCAGCACAATAGTCAAGGGAGGACTCGTCGAGGCGAGCAACCTCAAGACTGCTGAGGCATCAAAGATCTTCGAGACAGTCTACAGAGACATGAACATAGCCTTGGCAAACGAGTTGGCCCTCTACTGCGAGAGGGCTGGCATAGACTACCTCGAGACTATGAGATTAGCCAATACTCTACCATACTCCCACCTACACTATCCAGGAACAGGGGTTGGGGGCCACTGCTTACCACTCTACCCCTACATGTTACAGACAGAAGCCCACAACCTAGGTTTGAAACTCAAACTCGTCAAGATGAGCAGAAGGATCAATGATGAGATGCCCAGACACGTAGCAAAGTTGGCTGCGTCAGGTCTGCGTCAAGCTGGGAAGTCACTCACAAGAGCAAGGGTCACAGTCTTGGGGATCTCCTACCGTGCGAATGTGAAGGAGACGAGATACTCCCCAGCCGTTGAGTTGATAGCGGCCCTGAAGAGGAGAGGCAGCAAAGTCACGGTGTACGACCCACGATATGTCTACACAGAGATCAAGACTATGGGGTACGATAGCGAATCAACCCTCGAAGCAGCGGTCTCAGAGGCTGAATGTGTCATAGTAACTGTTGGACACGACGAATTCAAGAAGATCGACCCAAAGAATCTGGCCGCCCTCACAGCGAAGGGGTGCGTCATAGTCGACTCATCAGGAATTCTCGACCCCGAGTCTGTAGAGAAGGCTGGAATGATATACAGGGGCGTAGGCAGAGGAGTCTGGAAGAGATAGCCCCACCCAACCTTGGAGACGACACACGTCTTCTCCGTAGTCTCAGAGCATAATCGTAAAATAATGTTTGAACGATATCCTACGCCTCTGTGACCAGAATTGTCTGAGGGAGCAAATCTACTTCGGGATGTCCTGTCTAGGATGGATGAGGCTGCGAGCAGACTCAAACTCGACTGGGAGATCTATAAGACCCTCAGGAGCCCGCGCACATCTTTGACAGTAACCTTCCCAATAAGGATGGATAACGGCTCGGTTGAAATATTCACAGGATACAGGGTCCTCTACAATTACGCAAGGGGACCAAGCAAGGGCGGCGTCAGGTACCATAGCGCGCGCGGCAGAGGAGTCTCATTCATAACCTCGGAGATAATGAATAGGCTGAACATCCGACTCAAAGACGCCACAGTGGCAATACAAGGCTTCGGAAACGTTGGGTCGAACACAGCCAGATTCCTTCATCAAGAGGTTTGCAAGGTCGTTGGCGTCACAGACCTCAGCGGAGGCGTCTTCGACGAAGAGGGACTGGACCTACCGGGCCTACTCAACCACATAAAGAGTGAGAAGAAGATCTCAGGATTCAGGAATGGAGAGTTTGTGGCTGACTATCGAAAGGCAAACGAGAGGCTCATCAAGTCAGAGGTTGACATACTAGTTCCCGCGGCCCTCGAGAACCAGATAACAGAGAGAAACGCGGCTGAAGTCAAGGCAAAAGTTATAGTTGAAGGTGCAAACGGACCAATAACGAGTGTGGCAGACAAGATACTGGCCAAGAAAGGAAAGACCGTCGTTCCAGACATAGTGGCAAACTCAGGAGGAGTCATAGTATCCTACTTTGAGTGGGTCCAAGACGTTCAGGCATACCTCTGGACCGAGAACCAGGTTAACCAGAGACTCAAAGAAGTGATAACCGACACGTTCTCCAGAGTCTGGAATATGGCTGAAGAACACAAGACCGACCTACGCCACGCAGCCTACATGGAGGCAGTCGGAAAGGTTGTCGAGACAACAAAGCTGAGAGGAATATTTCCTTAGAGAAAAACTCGGAATGGAATCACCTAATACCCTAAATAGACAGACTATTATGAGCCAAGAATCCCCTTAACAGGTGAAAGACCTTGAAGAGGAAATTGATGGAGATACTTGCCTGCCCAATAGATAAGCACCATCCCCTCGAACTCTATGTCTTCGAGGAGAAGAGCGAAGTCGTCGAGGGGATCATAGTATGTCCTGAATGCAATAGATTCTACCCAATAATCGATGAGATACCGCACATGCTCCCAGACAAACTGAGATCAAAAGAGGAAGACCTGAAGTTCCTGCGGAAATGGGCTGAAAAAGCCCCTGAGAAAGTGGTTAAGGAAGGAAAACCATACAATCTAGCGACAGACTGAAGACTAAGCTCACAAGGGCCAAGAAAACAACCTCACAAACAAAAGGAACAGCTGTACTGTGGTGCAGCAGTAGGATAGCCCGGTAGTGTAGCGGACAAAGGAATCCCCTCCGTCTAGGCATAGCGGGCTTTGGACCCGTTGACGGGAGTTCGAATCTCCCCCGGGCTACCATCCAATCTTGCAGAATACACCCATCTAGCCATAAGATCGTCCTTTCTTCTAGGAGTCAGAATCGGGCGGGTTCACACTGCTAGGTGCGAGGTTCTCAAATTCGGGAAATCCCCCTCTAAGTCTGCCGTTCGTTTGTCGTAAGTGAGCCTGGAGAATCTACACTGCGCCTACACATTTTCAGGAAAAAGGTGAGAAAGAGAATAAAACCTCAGGATATTGTGGATAGAAGTGATGCACGGAATAATTGGAACAGCCACACAATATTGGGGTCAACCTCAGCATATGCATATTCATTTCGACAAGATCCTTCTTTTCGGCTTCCCATATTTCGGTGGAGCGGTCGTTATTACAGCGGAACTATATGTTCCACTTACAGCGATCAGTGAAATCCAAGAGATTCTAAAAGAATCCTGCAAGTAGCTGAGAAATATCTATCGCGCACAATCTATGAAACATCATATTAGAAGTGCGCTGAATGAGGGGTTGAGGTGACTAACGATCAGCGAGCAGATTGTGCGCATGCACACGCTTGTTCTTGTGCTCTGTGCGTTAGCGTGACGGCTAAGTTTCCGGCAAGCTATGGATTCGGCTACATTTCCGAACAGGACGAATACCCTGCGGAGAGAATACAGGTAAGGGTTTCCATTGAGAGTGAAGGCATAACTATACTTCGGTCCAAGAACAGCTGTTCAACAAACTCTAAACTGTGTGATTAGGGTCTTACAAGGCCTAGACAATTTCGTACAAAATCGAGCGCCCTTTCCCATCGAACACGGCTAGATCACTTTCGGACTCGTAAGGATATGCTGCAATAACCATCACTCGACCATAGAAATTGTTCAGGTCATGTGTTGAAGGCTCTAAAGCGCCGGTGGGATGTGAATGGGCGACGCCGACGACTGACAAGTCGCTTGGAAGCATGAACAGCGGGAAACTTGAGAAACCCTGCCCATGGGTAGCGAGAGGTGGAATAACAACAGCATCTACAAGTATCTTGTCCTTGCTGAACTTACCTTGAAGCAGCAACACACCCTCTTTGGGATGAGCCATCTTCGCATAAGTTAGAATACTGTCGATAACCGACCTCTTGAATACCAAAGACTTGTTCAATTTTGATGGAAATCCTCCAATCAAATCAAGGATCCGTGTGGAAGCCCTATCAAGTGCCCTGCAGCAAACCTCCACCAGATATATCTTTCTGCAGATACAACTTACATCGCCAACACTCAACAGAGATTGAACCTTTCTGGACATGCTTCCAATTTTGATAGTACCTAAGATCATGTGAAGCGAAATTTGGCGGGAGCTTCACTATTGAGAGAGGGCCGCAGTTCATCCGAATAGAGGATCACTGGCAAACTGAAGACCCGGGCACCTAAAGGCATTAAGATGTAGTACGTCACTAGACAGACACTGTTATTCTTGCTCGTTTCACAGGGTCAAGTGCCTGTTCACTCCAAATTCAATATTGACCCGTAATAGTTAAACTCACTTTGAACAATCTCCTCTTTGTGTTTCTCATGACCTAACGAGGCGGGAAGATACTTCAATTACTTTCTTCTCCCACCGCAAAGTGGCCTTGCCAACAAAATAACCCGTAAGACTTCCAACAAGAACATCTAAGGGATAGTGCACTGCTAAGTAGACCCTGCTGAACGCGACAACGAAAGCCAAAAGATATAGAGACACTTCTTTTCCTGATCGTTTCTTCGAAAGCACTGCCGCAAGGGCAAAGATCCTCTCTGAGTGACCACTAGGAAAACTTGAGCCCGCCTCCTGTTCGAGGGACACTACTGTCGATAGGGCTGAGTAAGGTCTAGGTCTAGCGACAAGAGCCTTCAAAGGAAGTGTTGCAAGACTTCCTATCACTATTGTTGCGAAGATCAATACCGCTTCTCTCTTGTAACCTAGTAAATAGAATATGGCGCATAACACTACAATCGCAAGTGTGCTACCCACATGTGTTACGAGCCCAAACAATACGCTAAGAACAGGATTCACCAGTCCAGGATTGATTTGCAGTAGTAGTGAATCATCCCATTGCACAACCCAATGAGGGAGCACTTCTTGACCCAGAGGCACACTCCTACTTAGCATCACCTCATCGATATACTCGAAGAAAATGCCTATTCCAATTATGAGGATTGCCAAAGGGACCTTACTTGAACCATGATGTCTGAGGATACTTCTCATCAAATCTCCCACGATAATCGTGGTCGCATAGGGTTGGCCTAGGTAAGAGATGAAAGAAAGGATGAAAAAGCTTTGCCAAACACTTCACGTTTGGCAGTTATCCGCACAAGAATAAAGGTTAGACTTGCCTTGAAGAGTATGAGTAGTAATGTAATAGCACGTGAATTGTAACCATAACCTTTGTAGCCAAATCCAAAACATTGAAATCGAAACTCATCACATATACAAATTCGAGATTATGAACAACTACTTAGTTTGCAGTGACTTCCGTGATCGCGGGGGTAAAATGCTGCCCTATCCAGTAACCCAGATGCCCCGTGAAGAAACATCATCATCTAGAATAACTGAGTCTACTACGAGCGTTTCCACGTCGTCTTTGGGAGAATAAGCAATGAAGATCAAGAGCAGTGACTTTGAACATAACAGCAGGATCCCACCAAAATTCACATGCGATGGAGCTGATGTCTCCCCCCAACTCTCATGGGAGGATGTGCCTGAAGAGACGAAGAGCTTTGCTCTGAGTATGGTGGATCTAGATGCCCCCGGAGAAGAATTTATCCACTGGCTTGTTCACGACATTCCAAGAGATGAAAGGAGTATAGGTCAAGGCAAAGTGCCTGAAGGTGCTAAACAGGTTCAAAATGACTACGGCAAGAAAGACTACGGTGGGCCATGTCCACCACCAGGGACACATAGATACGTATTCACGATCTACGCTTTGGATGTCAGTCACCTAGAAGGCATAAGTAGATACAACTTCTTCAAAACAGTGAAGGAACACACCATAACAAAAGCAGAGTTGACTGGACTATATTCGAGGCGATAGTAACTCACATCCTGAAAGGGGACGTGGGGTCTCTGGCATGTTCCCGGTCAACATACTGGTAGTCAGGATTCCTCAAGAAAGGCTTCGCGAGAGACTGTCTCATAAATCAGAGATCTTGCGATCGCTAGTACTCTTGTGATCACGATCTTGCTCTACCATAGAAACCTGAGCATGGTTCCTATTGTTGCGGAACTCTAATCTGAGAATATATACTGTAGGTCACTCAACCAGATCCCTCGATGAGTTGATGGCAATTCTCAAGAGATATGCAGTAGAAGTTCTTGTTGATGTTAGAAGGTGGCCCAAGTCCAAGAGATATCCACATTTTGATCAGGCAATCCTCATGGAACACCTAACCAAGAACGGTTTAGTTTACAGGTGGATGGGCGAATGTCTTGGAGGATATAGAAAGAAGAGTTTGGGTTCTGACTCACCTAATACCGGATGGAGAAGTCGAGGATTTAGAAATTATGCAGACTATGCTATGACACCGACATTCAGAGAGGGAATGGAGGAGTTGACATCCACGGCAAGGGCCAAAACTCTTGCTTGCATGTAAGCTGAGAGATTTTACTGGAGATGCCACCGCCGCGTAATATCTGATTACCTCGTTGCTCAAGGATTCAAGGTACTCCACATAATCGATATGGAAAAAGAGTTTGAACACTTCCTTCCTGCTTTCGCTGAGATAACAGGTAACTACATAGTATATCGTGCAAGACGAAAGCCAAAACAAGCAGGTGGGAAGAACGAAAAACTTGGAGGATCCTTCCTAGATTAAAAAAGTTGATAACTGACTCTACGTTATTATACTCAACCAATTAAGGGGAGTTTCCAAAGGGGAAAGATGCCAAAACTGCGAGTAGTCAGGCGGAATAGCGACATCTACATCGAAGACGAAGCCCACGCACCTGTAATAGTCCCTGTCACAAACGCCGAAGTCAAACCTCACGAGGTCTATGACGGACTCCTAGCTAGGGGGCTGATGCTCCCGAGCAGAGAAGATTTCCTCTATGTCTTGATGCAGGTCATATACAAGGGAGACGACTTCGAAGTAGTCATGTCATAGGTCTCCGCCGCAGAGTTGCGTTCTTTCGAAAGACTGGTAGGCCGAGAACTGAACCTCCCATTTCGTCATTGACAGAAGGGTAGTGTAAAACTTGACTCCCCACTGAGCTGAGTCTGCGACACAATCCACTGTTTGACCAAATTGAGCCACGCACGATACATAATACGACTAGGTACAAACCAGATCTATCTCATGGTAAGAACCTGCAACTTTCACTATTTTACAAATGATACCGGATAAGAGGACTTAACTAGCCCGATCGCCATGAGTAGAATGAGACCAACTCTTGTCTTTCCGAATCGCTCACCTTGCAGGTTTCCAGATATCAATTCACTACAGCTGGCTCTTCATCTTCATGCTAATCCTTCTGATCCTAGCAACTGGTTACATGCCACACAACTATCCAGGCCTGTCAACCACTGCTTACTGGTTAGTTGGCCTAATCGCAACTGCACTCCTCTTCGCATCAGTTCTCTTCCACGAACTGTGCCACTCGATTGTTGCTCGTAACTATGGTTTGCCGATAACACGCATCACCCTATTCTTCTTCGGCGGCGTCTCTGAGATGGCTGAGGAACCTCAAGACCCCAAGGTCGAATTGAAGATGGCGGCTGCAGGTCCGGTTTCAAGCATTTTCCTAGCGGTTGTCTTCGGCCTAGCCACTTATGCAAGCTCAAACCTCAAGATGCCGCCTGCAGTCTTTGCCCCCCTCAATTACGGATTCTTGATAAACCTCTTCCTCGCCGGATTCAACCTCCTCCCGGGTTTCCCAATGGACGGCGGTAGAATACTGCGCGCGGCTATATGGGTCTGGAGGAAAGACATAGTCAAGGCCACAAGGATAGCAACCACCATCGGCGTAGGATTAGCATACTTGATGGTGGGCGGCGGGCTGATACTCGCATTTATTGGATTGTGGGTTAACGGCCTCTGGCTCGTCTTCATCGGGCTATTCCTCAAAAGCGGAGCTGAATCAAGCCTCAGACATACGATCATCAACAAGGCCCTCCTCGGCATCGCCATAGAAGACATCATGACAAAAGACGTGAAGACGGTTAGGCCAGACATAACGCTTGAAGAATTCATTGGAGAATACTTGCTACGGTTTAGGCATGAAGTATATCCAGTATCAACGAATGGAAAGGTTTTAGGTTTGGTATCTGTCCAAGACGCGAAACAGATCCCTAAGGATAGATGGAGCACAACATATGTTAAGGATATAATGAAGCCAAATGAGAAGATAGTTACGGTTCAGCCAAACCAAGAAGCTATTGAAGCTTTGATGAAAATGTCAAAACATGATGTGGGGCAAGTCTTGGTTGTGGCTCAAGGAAACCTCATGGGAATAGTGACCCACAGCGACATATTCCATGTTGTGAAAGCTAGGACTGAGCTAAACCTATAAAGCGAGTATGCCTGCGAAACATTTGAGAGGGTGAACAACCTGGCGAAAGATCCGGTTTGCGGCATGAATGTTGACGAGAAATCCACTAAACTTAAGAGTACATACCAAGGCAAAACCTACTACTTCTGCTCTCCAAGCTGCAAAGAGGTTTTCGACCAGAGTCCTTCAAAATATCTCTGACAGAAAAGGAATCAATATCTAGTGATTCCCTTCAGGAAAACCACCACAACAGGAGCTAACCTCATTGGCAAAGGATCCAGTCTGCGGAATGTATGTTGACGAGAAAACAAGTAAACTCAAAGCTGAAGTCCGCGGAGTAACCTACTATTTCTGCAGCGAAAGTTGCCTAGCAACATTTCTCAGGCCTGAAATTGAACTGAGAAACCTGAAGATCCTTGTGGCCCTAAGCATGGTTTTAGCTGTTCCAACATTGATCTTCACCTATTTCCCAATACTTCCATACCTTCCAAACAATGTCTGGCTCTTTCTTCTGGCTACACCTGTTCAGTTCGTCGCAGGCTGGAGATACTACAGGGGAACATGGAACGCCATTCAGAACAGAAACGCAAACATGGACACCCTAATCTCAGTAGGCACCTCCGCTGCATGGGTATACAGCACAATCGTGACCTTCACTCCTTCACTCTTCCCAGGGGGTGACGTTTACTTTGACACTGCGGCCGTAATCATAGCTTTGATACTTTTAGGCAGACTCTTCGAAGACCTCGCCAAGGGGAAAGCGTCTGAGGCCATTAGAAAGCTGATGGGACTTCAACCGAGGGTTGCCAGAGTAGTTAGAGACGATACGGAAGTTGAGGTTCCAGTAGAGCAAGTCAAAGTCGGCGATACCGTTGTCGTCCGTCCAGGAGAGAGAATACCAGTCGACGGTGAGGTAGTTGAAGGCTACTCATCCGTTGATGAGAAGATGATAACCGGTGAGAGTATCCCCGCGGAGAAGCAGGTTGGAGACCAAGTTATAGGAGCCACAATCAACAAGTCCGGTCTCCTCAAGTTCAAGGCAACAAAAGTTGGTGCTGATACCATGCTCTCACAGATTATCAAGTTAGTTGAGGAGGCTCAAGTTGCGAGAGCGCCGATACAGAGGCTCGCCGACCTTGTCGCCTCATACTTCGTGCCGGCCGTAATAGTGATAGCTTCAGTGTCATTCATCATTTGGAACCTCCTCGGTCAAGGATTCACCTTCGCACTCGGAGTCTTCATAGCGGTCCTGATAATAGCCTGCCCCTGCGCCCTAGGCATCGCGACTCCCACAGCCATAATGGTAGGGACAGGAAAAGGCGCCGAGAACGGCATATTGATCAAGGGCGGCGAATACCTAGAGAAGGCTCACAAACTTGACACCATAGTCTTTGACAAAACTGGAACTCTGACGAAAGGGGAACCTTCAGTCACAGATGCAGTTGCCTTCGCTCCATATGATGAGGACCAAGTGCTTGAGTTTGCAGCCTCGGCTGAGAGCGGCTCCGAACATCCTCTTGGGGAAGCGATAGTGAGGGCGGCTAGAGAGAGGGGGCTGAACGTACCAAGCCTCGAGTCCTTTGAGGCACTCCCAGGGAGAGGGGTAGCAGCTACATGTAGTGGAAAGAAGGTTTTGCTTGGCAATCGCAGACTGATGTCTGAGAACGCCATCTCAATCATTCAGGCCGAGAACAATATAAGAGAACTTGAAAATGAAGGAAAGACTGTCATGCTCACAGCCATAGACGGAAAGCTTGCAGGTCTCATAGGGGTCGCAGATACCATTAAGGAAAACTCGAAGGCCGCGGTCAGGCAACTCCGCAACATGGGTCTGGAGGTAATAATGTTGACTGGTGACAATGAACGCACAGCAAAGGCCATTGCCAAGCAGGTTGGAATCGACAGGGTGATGGCTGAAGTTCTACCTGCCGATAAGGCTGAAGCAATCAAGAAGCTCCAGTCAGAGGGAAAAGTAGTTGGGATGGTGGGAGATGGAATAAATGACGCCCCTGCCCTAGCCCAATCAGACATTGGAATAGCTATCGGAAGCGGAACAGATGTGGCTTTGGAGACAGGGGGCATAGTCCTAATAAGAGATGACTTACGTGATGTGGTGGCTTCCATTCAACTCAGCAAGCAGACTGTTGGAAAGATCAAGCAGAACCTATTCTGGGCCTTCTTCTACAATGTTGCCTTCATACCAGTTGCTGCAGGCCTGTTGTATCCCACGTTTGGAATACTGCTGAACCCAATGTTCGCAGCGGCCGCGATGGCTTTCAGCTCAGTAACCGTCGTCACAAACTCCCTCCTTCTCAGACGGTTCACTCCGAAGATTTGACCCTTGTTCTTGCATGAGGGATCTCTTTGCAGGCCAAACTTCTCTACATAGTCATTGATGGTCTAGGAGACCTTCCAATTCCAGAGCTTGGAAACAAGACACCGCTTGAAGCTGCTGAGACACCGAACCTTGACAGGTTAGCAGAACAAGGAAAACTCGGATTGATGTATACTGTTGGGGAAGGAATAGCCCCTGAGAGTGACGTTGCTGTAATCTCGATTCTCGGATATGAACCTGCCAAGTTTTACACTGGTAGGGGGCCATTGGAGGCTGTGGGCGCAGGCCTACATATGAGTGATGGAGACCTTGCCCTCAGATGCAACTTCGCAACAGTAGAGGCTAATGACAGGATCCTAGACCGCCGCGTCGGAAGGAATCTGACAACTCCTGAAGCCGCGGAGCTCAGCAAGACAATCAACTCAGAAATAAGACTCGAAACCGTACCTTCAATGTTTGAGTTTAGAAACACCATTGGTCACCGGGGAGTTTTGGTGATCAAAAGGATAGACGGCCCTCTTTCAGGGAATGTAACCAATACAGATCCCGCCTACACGCATATGGGAGGGTTCGGCGTAGCCGAGCCTGACGCTGAGGCCGTTCTGAAGGAATGCAAACCGATGAATGAGACCTATGAGGCCAAGGTCTCAGCTGAACTCGTTAATGAATTCACCGAGAAGACTCGATTCCTCCTCGAGAATCATCCTGTCAACCTCAGACGTCAATCATTCGGGAAGTTGAAGGCCAACGCCATCCTGTCTAGGGATGCAGGCAATAAGCTACCGAAGCTCTTTGACATCAACAAGAACTACAATATCAATTTCGCCTGCTTGGTGGAGATGCCAGTTGAGAAAGGAATCGCAACCCTGGCAGGCATGGCAACCATAGAGGTCCCTCCTCCGTCAGGTAACCTGAGCATTGACAGCCCCCTTAAAGCTGCAAAGTTACTTGAGAATCTTCAGAATTATGACGGCTTCTATGTTCATATCAAGGGGCCCGATGAGCCAGCCCATGACGGCGACTTCATCTCGAAGAAGAAGGCCATAGAGATTATTGATAGAGATTTCTTCAGCAAGTTACTTCCCGCATTAGATCAGCAAGAAGCAGTAATCTGCGTGACAGCTGACCACGCAACTCCTTGTAAGTTGAAGTCACATTCAGACGACCCGGTCCCGCTGCTTATTGCAGGAAGAAGTGTCAAGCGAGACAAGCTGAAAAAGTTCTGTGAGAAGGAGTGCGGGAAGGGAAGCTTGGGTATCATTCGTAAAGGGTCAAGTCTGATGCCCCTATTGGTTTCTATGCTTAGACAGGGAGGGTAGCCTATTGCGGATTAATCCTGGTAGGTTAACCCCATAGAAGATCAACTAGAAATCTTCGATGGCAATACATACTTGATCAGGGACGATTAAGCAATGCCGAAGAAATCTGTAACAGATTTCCCAGACGACTTCTATAGAGGAAAGACCATCCTACTCAGAGTTGACTTTAATGTTCCCCTCAAGGATGGAAAGGTCGATGATGACTACAGAATAAGAAGCTCACTTCCAACACTAAACTATCTCGCTTCACGAGAAGCAAAACTTGTGGTGGCCTCTCATTTGGGCAGGCCTGAGGGAAAACGTAACCCAGACATGTCACTGAAGCCTGTGGCTGAACGACTCCAAAGTCTTCTTCCAGACAGACAGGTCAAGTGGATTGATGAGTGCGTTGGCCGAGATGTCGAAAAGGCAGTCAAGGAACTGAAGAACGGAAATATACTACTCCTTGAGAATTTACGATTCCACGCTGAAGAAGAGAGAAACGACGAGGAATTCTCCAAGTCGTTAGCCTCTCTCGCAGAAGTATTCGTCAACGACGCCTTTGCCACATCCCACAGAAAACATGCCTCAACATATGGGGCGCCTGCACTACTACAGTATAGGCTTGCAGGTCTTCAGGTACAAAAGGAGCTAGAGTACCTCACGAAGATAAGGGATCGGCCGGACAAACCGTTCGTCCTAGTAGCTGGAGGCTTAAAGATTCGTGACAAGATAGAGGCTTTGAAAACGTTGATCGAGAAGGCCGACAAGGTATTGGTAGGAGGTTGCTTGGCATACACCTTCCTCGCCTCAAAAGGAATTTCGGTGGGCGATTCACTGGTTGAGGATGATTTTGTGGAGTGGGCAGGAAAGATTCTTGCCGAGGGAAGCAAAATTATCCTACCAGAAGACCACCTAGTTGCACCAAATATTGACGCTACAAATCAGGTTCAACTTGTACGTGGGGAGATTCCCTCAGGTATGAGGGGATTCGACATAGGCCCCTCAACCTTGCAGACCTACACATCCATAATATCTTCTGGAGGCGGAACGGTATTTTGGAACGGCCCCATGGGCGCATTCGAGTTTAGAGAGTTCTCCCATGGAACTATAGGCGTGGCCTTGGCGATTGCTCTGGCTCATTTTCGTGGAGCAACAACGGTTGTTGGAGGTGGTGAGACAGCCTCAGCCTTGGGAAAGGCAAAAGTAAGGGAGTCTGAGGTAAGCCACATATCAACCGGCGGAGGAGCATCACTCGAGTATATCGGAGGAAAGACTCTCCCAGGAATAGATGTATTGAGCGAGAAATAAGACGGGTTTGTCAGAACTGAGAATGGCGTCATATCTTTGAGTACTAAAGATTCCGTGTACGTCTCATGTAGTCGTAATACCAGTAGGGACTGACAACTATTTTTGCAAGACTCGAATGAAAGTATCTTCCCGCTTATCTTTAACCACACTATGTATTATCATAGTCTCTGTTTCCTTGACACCATCAAGCTTATGGATCTCTTTGACAAGATTCGTCAGCTCTTCATTACCTTCAACAAATACTTCCAGAACGACATCATGCCGCCCAAAGATATAGTAGAATCCCGCAATTTGTTTGAGCCCCTTTAGAGCCTCTTCATTCTTTGTTCTGAAATCACTTTTTGGCTCCTCCTTTATGAGAATGAGTGCTCTAAGCCCCAGTCCTAGACTTTCAGGATTTAGCCTAGTGGAGAAGCTTTGGACTATTCCTGAATCTACGAAACACTTCATCTTCTTTGAGACTGTTTGGCGAGTTGCACCCACTTTTGAGGCGATCTCTGATATGGGTTGGGCGCAGTTATCCAATAGCTGCAGAAGAACCTCTTTCTCAACTCTATTCAGATTAACCATCCCATCCACGGCTGGATAACCTTTTGTTAATTGCTGTTGCTTAACATTTACTCTTTATCTGCACTCAAGGTTTGGAGTGCCCAGACTATTGACACTCTCCATGACTGAAGTCGGTAGCTTTCTTGGGCTCTTCTCTGTAATCGTTACGCTAGAGTACTTGTAGATCTTTGCTATGGCACTTTATTTGTTGAATATGCGTAGGAGAGTTCATAGATACCAAGCAGTATTAAGAGAGCGCCCACCATCCTGATGAAATATATCTTGCTACTGTGCCTCTCGGGAATGAACTCTGACTTGGTTTTGGACAACACAAAACCTGTGGCTACGGCGAAAATCCCTTGAGTAGCGCCTAGCCCCTCTGAAATTTGAACAGAAAATCCCAGAGCATAGAACATCAAAATATAAGCGAAATACTGAGCCAGAACCGCTAAGAGCACGGCCCGGAGGGCACCTCTCCATTCTGTCCGAAAGTTCTCCCAATCTTCCTCACGAAATATTAGAGGCATCAACGCCAACAATATTCCAAACCACCCAAGTTCCCGCCATATAAGAAAGTTAAAATTCGTAACTAGCTTCATCGCAGGCTTCACAGCCACATTCCCAGCGGTGTAAAGTAGGGCGACCGTCAAGAAGATCCAAAGCGCTTTGTTACTGGGCGACAGGAGTTGTCTAGCCCTTATCCTCTCGTCCCATGTTGTTATGACAGCGCCGATCATGGCTATCAAGATCCATAAGACAACCTCTAAACCGTAAAATTCCCCGAGGAAGACATAGCTCAAGGGGATCACAAATATCGGCTTGACCCCGACAATGGGTGTGGCAGAGGAGGCGTCGTACCTTGTTAAGCCATAATACATAAGCAGATAGGCCAAGATGGAGGTCCCACCGGATATGTAAGCATAAGGAACTATCTCAGCAGGAGGCGGAAAAATCTGGTCTGGTGCTATCACATATGACAAGATCGGGAAGAGAACCATTATCAGGATACCTTGCATGTAGATAAATGAAATGAAACTCTTCATCTTCTTGGAAATCACATACTTGGCAACAAAAGTGAAAACAGAAAAGAACAGGGATGAAGCAAGAGCATAAGCCATGAAGGGTTCCAATTACCATCACATTATCATAACAGACAATAAAGAGAAACCTAGCCCTCGTATAGCCCTGACTCAAATACATTCTTGGTTGCAACACAACTCTGTGCACGGTGTCTCGAGGTCACTAACATCTCTCCTCAATAGACGGGATCAATTCTTATCTCTAGGCGTCATGCCGAAACTATTTCATCCTATTTTACGCCACAACAGCATTCTACAAGCAGATAATATTTTCGCCAATTCTCAGCGATTAGTGTTCAGCCAGATTCAGAACACATGCGAATAGTCCTAGTTCATCTAGTTCACTTGGTTTGCTCTTCGTCAACATCCCACCAACCTTGAAGAAGCCGCTTTGGCTCAAAAAAGTCCGAGTCGTGAACCCCATATGACGGACACGCACTGTGCCCAAAAGTATTCCTTATCACACATAATTTATGTCAATACAAGTTCTAGATTATTGAGGGGGAGCCTCACCTTTATGTGTAGTCGACGATGCTGTGCGGTGTACTTGCACCTTCTTCGTTAAATCTAGGAACTTGACCAATACAAGCTTATGATGTGTAGGTAGATGAGTGACGAGATTCTGATGCAGTCCAACTACCCTCTGCCTGTCTTTAGGCGGGGGAAGGTGCGGGACGTATATGATATGGGCAGCTTCCTGCTGATAGTCTCTACCGATAGGGTTTCAGCATTTGACGTGATCCTTCCCAACGGCATACCCCTCAAGGGATGGGCTCTAAACCAGCTATCCGCCTACTGGTTCGACAAGACCAAATCGATATTCCCAAACCACTTCATCGAGAAGAGTGACGAAAGAAGCATCAAGGTCGTAAGAGCTGACAGGATCGACATTGAGTGGATCGCTAGGAGCCACCTCTACGGTTCAGCTTGGCGGTCTTACACAAAAGGTGAACGCACCATCAGCGGAGTTAGTCTTCCGAATGGATTACGGCTGGCTGAAGAGTTGCCTGAAGTCATACTTACACCCACCACCAAGAGCGATGTGGGACATGATATTGAACTAACCAAGTATGAGGCTCTGAATAGAAGTTTAGTTTCAAAAGAAGAGTGGGCGATACTTGAAGAAGCTACCTTCAAACTCTACGAGTTCTACAGGAGCGAGGCTTCAAGAAGGAGGTTAATCATACCCGACTTCAAGCTTGAATACGGAAGAGTCAGAGGTGAACTCATACAGATTGATGAACCTCCAACCCACGACTCAGCCCGCTTCTGGTCCAAGAGACACTACAGCATAGGCGAGAGGCAGGAGGCTCACTCATTGGATAAAGAGTTTCTCAGAAACTTTCTTATGAGGAGAGGCTACATGGGTGAGGGCCCGCCTCCCGACCTTCCTCCACTGCTCATCGAGGAGGTCTCGAAGAGATGTGTTGGCTCATACAAGGTTCTAACAGGTCAAGCCAACCTCGACGACCTTCAACTCATGAGTGTCGACCAAATGCTGTTAGCCCTTGGGTCCAGCACACTCAAAATGAACCAGTAGTTCAGGAGAATCAAGTCTTAATTACCTTGTATCCGGATGCTTTCTTCAGCCGATTCATTATAGCCAATCCAAGACCTCTTTCATCAACTCCCTCAGCGAGTATCACATCTACATCTGCCTCATCGAACCTCCTGAGAACATCAAATAGGCTCTTAGCAATCTTCTTCTTTGATTCTCCAAGGAATTCTACATGATTAGCTTGATACTCTCTGCCGGTGGTGGTTGCCACGCCGATCCTCAAACGTTTCACATTGAAGTTTTGCATCATTTCTTCAATCTTTCTCTGAACATCTTCATCTTTACCTATGATGATTATTAGGTCTGCTCTGGGTGCGTAGTGTCTATACCTCATTCCAGGAGATTTTGCAGTGAGCTCCTTGCCTCGGATTTTACCTTGGACTGCTGGATGAATCCGAACTGTTCCCAAGACTTCTCGTAACATCTCTAGAGTGACTGCACCTGGTCTCAGTATTTGCGGCGGCTTTACGGTGAGGTCTAATACGGTTGACTCGAGCCCAAATTTTGTCTCGCCACCATCTATGACCAGATCGACCTTTCCGTAGAGGTCTTCAAGCACATGTTGAGCCCTTGTTGGACTCGGTCTGCCAGCCGTGTTTGCTGAGGGAGCGGCTATGGAAGTTCCGGACTCTTCAATTAAAGATAGTGCAATCTTGTGATCCGGCATTCTTATTCCCACTGTAGGAAGGTCCGCCGTTGTTTCATCCGGAACTATCGGCTTCTTTCTTAACACAATCGTTAGGGGCCCGGGAAAGAATCTCTCGATGAGTTCCTCAGCTTCTCTGGGAACCTTCCTTGCAAGCTTTCGAATATGTTCATTGTCAGCTACATGAACGATTAACGGATTATTCAGAGGTCTTCTTTTGGCTTTGAAGATCTTCCTTATGGCTTCAGCGTTTAAAGCGTCCGCCCCTAATCCATATACTGTCTCTGTGGGAAAAGCCACTAATCCACCTTCCTTAATTATCTCCGCTGCTTTTCTAATGATTACCCTGTCTGGCTTCAGAGGATCGGTCTTGTAGACTTCTGTCATTTCAACCTGAAGATGCGACTTCCGATATAAACACTTTAGTCCGGCTCACATCTTTGATCACGTCCGTTGGGATCAGATCCCTGAGGTAGTTGTATGTAGCAGCGGCCATTATGCTTAGCAGAGGTCAAAAGACAATCGAAGTGTATCTGACCATTGGTTGATGTTTCTAGAAATTTGCGGCCCCGCAAGGTCATGTGTAGTTTCTATAGGTGTAATTCCACTAGGCAGTCGAGCCAAAGCAGCCCAGCGGCGGACTATTGGTGAGGACGATTCAACAGCACTCTGGGTGTCCATACACAACCAAACAAAGTGTCTGCAACTTCTTTCTGCGGGAAGTCTCTACGGTTTAAGTATCAGGGCATGATTCTGATTTTGCCGCTACTGCTGTCATATTTCAGAATCAATGAGGAGCGTCCCCATTCCACAATCCAGTGAAAGGTCGATTCAGCATCGGCGTCAGGCATTTTTGCTTGAAGAAAGTCAAGCAACTCCTTCTTTGTAACTTCATCATTATGGTTCTTGGCAAAGTCGACAATCATTTTGAAGAAATCAAGACTTGAGACGCGTTTGTTCAGCAGTTTTTTCCTTCCCTTGGTGCCTCTCGAAAGAAACTGTTTCCCTTCTTCGGTGAGGATCAGGTCTCCAGACTCCACCTTTAGGAAACCGAGAAGTTCAGCCGCCTCTACCGCTGGCAGTAGGTCGTCTAGTTCCAGTATCAGATCGTCAGCAACCTTGGCTACATCGACTCTTCCCTCGAAGTCCTCAAGGACTTCTAGGAGCCCAATCATTTGCCCAACATGGGTTCTTGGTAACGAAAGCAAGGGATTATCTTCAACCCTCTTTGAATTAACTCTTCACATCTAGGCAATAAGTCCTGTGATCTCGTCTACAACTCTGTATAGGTCGCTACTCCTCGGATCCCTCGGCCTAGGGATCTGCACCGGAACGTCCCTTGCGATCCTTCCAGGTCTGGGCGTCAGTACTATGACTCTATCGGCCATGTAGACTGCCTCCTCGACATTGTGAGTCACCATTACGACTGCTTCGGGTGCCACGCTGAGGTCAGACCAGAGATCCAAGACCTCTTCTCTAAGATGAGTTGCTGTAAGTGGATCGAGGGATGAGAAAGGTTCGTCCATCAATAGCACCTCAGGGTCTGAGATTAACGCTCTAGCCAACCCAACTCTCTGTTTCATGCCTCCGGAAAGCTCTCTTGGATAAGCCTCCTCGAAACCGTTCAAGCCCATTAACTCAACCGTCCTTAGAGCCCTTTCTCGTCTCTCGCGCTCTGCGAACGGTTTCCCCTGCAGACCCAGTTCGACATTCTCAACTACGGTAAGCCAAGGGAATATGGCAAAGGTCTGAAATACCATTGCCATTCCTGCACATACATCCTGAACCTTCTTGCCCCGATAGTAAATCTCTCCCTCTGTGGGCTTCGTCAGCCCCATCATAAGGCGGAGAAGAGTGGATTTGCCGGATCCTGATGGGCCAACAATCCCGACAAACTCATGTTCGCCCACAAACAGGTTGATGCTATCTAGGACTATCGCGGGTCTTTGACTTGAGCCGAAGGTCTTGGTCACATTGCAGAGCTCAATAATTGGGACCAAAACATGACACCTCAATAATCCATACGGTACTTTGATAAGACGAGGTGATACGATCTCCTCCACAGCAACCTGTTGATAGTCACGATAGTAACAACCATGACAGCTATGTTGACGAAGAGTAAACCGACACTTCCCAGATTATATGCAGCCTTATCAAGCAGAGCACCGATACCAAGCACAGCAACCGTCTCCCTACCGAAGACTATGTACTCCGACACTACCAAGGCGTTCCATCCGCCGCCCCAAGCTGTTATGCTGCCGGTGATGAATGAGGGCAGTATTGCTGGAATGACAAGTTTCCGCCACTTCTCAAACCCCTTCAGCCTATATGTCTGTGAGGCTTCGAGCAGATCTGAAGGAATAGATCTGACCCCGCCTAAGAGGTTGAAGAGTAGATACCACTGCATACCAGTCATGGTAAGTATGATTGATGTGAGCTGCAATCCGCCGGGCAATTTCATGGTGGCAAGGATGATTATTGGGAAGACCGCGGTGGCGGGAATTGAGGCCAGAACCTGCATAGCAAATACCGCGGCCCCGAACGTCTTCCTGCTGCCGGCTATCCTCACAGCCAGAGGCAGGGTCCATGCGATGCTCAGAAGATAGGCGATGAAGAGGCGGGCTATAGATGAGCCCAGTGCAGCCGGAATGAGACCTATCTCAGAAGCTACGTCTTGGCTTTGAAATAGTTCCTCGTAAAGCGCCTGTAAAGAAGGGGTGTGCCTCAATATTTGGGGAACAGTCGACGCAAGTGTTGCCACCACAATGACGGAGGTCAAAATGCAAATGATCAACTTGCTATGCTTAGCCAGCAATTCCCCGGGTTTTCTGGCAACATGACGCATACTTCCAGCGACAGGCTCAAGACTCGTCGAGAGTGAGCTAAGATGAGCTACACGCCCCATGAGCGCCGTGGGTACTAGACGGCTCTTCAACCAGGCGAACCTGGAAGCGTGGAATAGGGTGTGATGTGTCATTTGTTCCGCGGATACTGACTCATATCTGAAGAGTTCAGCATATCCTCTGAGGGGCCGCCAGAACAGCAGGTCAATAGTTAAGATGGTTAGTATTAGAGATGCCAGTCCCCAGATCGTCTCTTGATAGTTTCCCGAGTAGGTTGCCTCAGCGAGGTACCTTCCTATTCCAGGCAAGCTGTATGTTCTGGAGCCAAGTGTGATCATTTCTGCCGCTACGAGAAAATACCATCCTCCAGCCCAAGACATCATTCCATTGTAAACCATTTTGGGTATGCAGGCTGGCAGGATAAGGCATCGCAACTTGGCTAAGCCTTTGAGGTGGAGTGAACTTGCAGCCTCCTCGAGATCTAGTGGAATGGCTGAAACGGACTCATAGACGGCGAATGCAATGTTCCAAGCTTGACTCGTGAAAATGAGAAATACGGCGGCTAATTCAATGCCTATCCAACTCTCTTGGAAAACTGCGGCGAAGAAGAAGATCGCCGCTGGGAAGAAACCCAGTATAGGAACTGACTGAAGAATATCCAGTATCGGCATCAAGATCAATTCACCCCGTCGACTACGAGCCGCAGCTACACCGTAAAAAATGCCAAAAGCGTAGGAGATGACGATCGCCGCAAACATCCTAAGCAAGGAACGAGAAGTGTAGAACATAATATCCCAGAGTTCCAGGTAGATTGCGTCCGGTAGGCCGTTACCTAGGAACATATTCTACACCAATGGCCTCAAGTCTTTGGTGAAGATGATAGATTCTCTTATACACCTTTCGTAGGGTGTGTTGTTGACCAACCAAAGAAAGAAGACATGGTAATCGTTGAGCAACGCACGATTAGCTGGAGATCTATGCCAAGAAAATTTGTGACTAGGCTGATTTGCACGCGCCTACCATCAAATTATCTCATGAGCAGTTCATAGATGATTCCTGACTTAACAGATCTCGGTTTGACTATCGCCTCCCAGCCGTGAGCATCACGGCCTCACTTTCTGTATGATATTCTTGCAGAGGCTTTATCGTCATGTTGCCCTTCTTTATCGCTTCTCCTCCCTTCACAGCAGCCAAGGCTGCCGGAATCGTGGTGATGTAGGGAACATTGTACTCTACTGCAGCCCTTCTGATATCGTATCCCTCCTTCTTCGGTCCCTTCCCGCTGGGCGTGTTGATTATCAGGTCAACCTCCCCGTTAATAACCAAGTCAACTATGTTTGGTCTACCCTCAGTGGTTTTTGGCACAGCCTTGGCCTTTATCCCGGCCTTGCTCAGGTATCCAGCGGTTCCCCGGGTTGCCAGTATTTCAAACCCAAGGTCTCTCAGCCCTTTGACAACTTGGACAACCTTGGGCTTGTCTTTGTCCTTCACACTTATGAAAGCCACACCGCTGGTGGGAAGCCTCATTCCCGCCGCAAGCTCTGCCTTATAATACGCCATTCCGAAGTCGTAGTCGATGCCCATGACTTCGCCGGTTGACTTCATCTCTGGAGCCAAGGCAGGATCAACATCTGGCAACTTGTTGAATGGGAACACTGACTCCTTTACAGCCACATGTTTCAAGGTAGGCCGCTCCTTGACCCCTAACTCTCTGAGCTTTCTTCCAATCATTAGCCTCGCAGCAATCTTTGCCAACGGTAAACCTGTTGCCTTGCTCACAAAGGGAACTGTTCTTGAAGCCCTCGGATTCGCCTCAAGGACATAGACGACATCGTCTTTCACAGCGTACTGTATATTTGTCAGCCCAACGACCCCGAGCTTGAGCGCTATCTTACGAGTGTAATCCTCTATCGTCTCGATGATTTCCTTGCTGAGACTTATTGGTGGAAGTACGCAGGCCGAGTCTCCTGAGTGAACTCCGGCCTCTTCTATATGTTCCATTATGCCCCCTATGACGACCTCTTCTCCGTCGCAGAGTGCGTCTACCTCAACTTCCAGCGCGTCCTCGACGAACTTGTCTATGAGAATCGGATTCTCGGGAGAGACCTCGATAGCTTCGGAGATATATCTCCGCAGCGCCTCATCGTCATATATGATATCCATAGCCCTTCCGCCCAATACGTATGAGGGCCTGACAAGAACTGGATATACTAGTTTTCGCGCCACCTCAATGGCCTGTTCGATGTTGTATGCGATTCCGTTCTCAGGCTGCGGGATGCCCAATTCCTCCAATAACGCAGCGAATCTTTCCCTATTCTCAGCTGCATCGATCGCGTCTGGCGGGGTCCCGAGAATTCTTACTTTGCTCCTCGATAGTTGCTTGGTTATATTGAGCGGTGTCTGTCCTCCGAATTGGACAAACACACCCACAGGCCTTTCATTCTCCACTATGTTCAGGGCATCTTCGTGGGTTATAGGTTCGAAGTAGAGTCTGTCTGATGTGTCATAGTCAGTTGATACGGTCTCAGGGTTGCTGTTGACCATCACCGTCTCGTATCCTTCCTCTCTCAACGAGAGTACACTGTGGACGCAACAGTAGTCGAACTCTATCCCTTGGCCAATTCGGTTCGGTCCTGATCCCAATATGACTATCTTTCTTCTATCAGTTGGCTTAGCGTCGTTCTCCTCCTCATATGTTGAGTAGTAGTAGGGTGTCTTTGCCTCGAATTCTCCGGCGCAAGTGTCAACCATCTTGTAACAAGCGGAGACGTCTTCAGATCTCCTCTTGTTCCTGACCTCGTCTTCGACTGACTTCAGGAGATACGCAAGTTGCCTGTCCGAGAACCCGAGCATCTTAGCCTGCTTCAGGAGTTCCCTCGGGATTGTAGCCAAAGTATGGTTCTTGAGGGTTTCCTCCATCTCCACGATATTCCTGATTCTGTCTATGTACCACATGTCGATCTTGGTGAGGTCTGCAATTTCATCTGTTGTGAACCCATTCCTTATTGCATACCTGATGTAGAAGACCCTCTCGTGATTCGTTGTCCTCAGCTTCTGCAGTATCTCCTCCTTTGCTGGGTTTCTATCCTTACCGTCTGCACCCAGACCAGACCTCCCTATCTCAAGGGAGCGGATAGCCTTCTGCAATGCTTCCTCGAAGGTTCTTCCTATGGACATTACCTCTCCGACACTCTTCATCTGGGTTGTCAGGGTGCTGTCTGCCGTTGGGAACTTGTCGAAGGCGAAGCGGGGGATCTTGACCACGACGTAGTCTATGGTCGGCTCAAACGATGCTGGCGTCTCCTTTGTGATATCGTTCGGTATCTCATCGAGGGTGTAGCCTATCGCTAATTTGGCTGCTATCTTGGCTATTGGGAATCCTGTTGCCTTTGAGGCGAGAGCAGATGACCTTGACACCCTGGGATTCATCTCTATAGCCACGATCCTCCCGTTGTTCGGGTTGATCGCGAACTGTATGTTGCTGCCGCCTGTCTCGACCCCTATCTCTCTCATTATCTTGATTGAGGCGTCCCTGAGTTTCTGGTACTCGAAGTCGGTAAGGGTCTGTGCTGGCGCCACGGTTATGCTGTCTCCTGTATGTATGCCCATCGGGTCCATGTTCTCAATCGGGCAGACTATCACCACGTTATCGGCGAGGTCTCGCATCACCTCAAGTTCGTACTCTTTCCAGCCGATCAGCCCCTCCTCAATCAATACTTGATGTACTAGGCTCAACTCCAATCCGTGTCCCACAATCTCTTCAAGTTCCTCAACATTGTTTGCAATGCCTCCACCTGTACCGCCTAGTGTGAAGGAGGGTCTGATCACGGCAGGGTATCCTAGCCTATGGGCAGCCTCTTTTGCGTCCTCGACTGACTTGGCTATGCTACTGCTGGGAACCTCCAGCCCAATCTTGACCATGGATTTTCTGAAGAGGTCCCTGTCCTCGGCCTTCTTGATCGCTCCAAGCTTTGCTCCAATGAGCTCTACACCATGCTTGTCCAACGTACCGTTCTCGGCTAGTATGGTGGCGAGGTTTAGTCCCGTCTGTCCTCCGAGTGTTGGGAGAAGAGAGTCGGGCCTCTCGATCTCTATGATTCTTTCAACAACTTCGGGGGTTAAAGGCTCAAGGTAGGTCCTGTCTGCTATCCCTGGGTCAGTCATTATTGTGGCTGGATTGGAGTTCACTAGGACAACTTGGTAGCATTCCTCACGTAGGGCCTTACAGGCTTGGCTTCCTGAGTAGTCGAACTCTGCAGCTTGACCTATTATGATTGGGCCTGACCCTATTACAAGGATCTTTTTGATGTCTTCTCTTTTCGGGAAGCTTACCACTGCTCCAGCATCTTGATGAATCTGTCGAAGAAGAAGTATGTGTCGTGCGGTCCGGGACCGGCTTCAGGGTGGTATTGTACTGCCATCAGTGGAAGTTCCTTATGTCTTATCCCCTCCACCGTCATGTCGTTCAGGTTTCTTTGGGTCACCTCAAGCCCGGTTCCTTCTAGGGATTCAGGGTTGACCGCAAAACCGTGGTTCTGAGTTGAGATGAAGACCCTTCCAGTCTCCAAGTCTTTAACTGGCTGGTTTGAGCCGCGATGTCCGAACTTTAGCTTGAAGGTTTTTCCTCCGAGAGCAAGGCTCGTGAGTTGCAGTCCCAGACAGATACCTGCGATTGGGACTTTACCCGATAGGTTCTGAATGGTCTGAATCGTTGAAGTGACTCTAGCTGGGTCTCCGGGACCATTCGACACGAAGACCGCGTCTGGGTCATACCCCATCACCTTATCTGCTGAGAAATCGTAGGGCACAATGTGGAGATTCACGCCTCTAAGCGTCAGTTGCCTTGTGATGCTCTTCTTGACACCACAGTCTATCAGGACGGCGTCGTACTTTCCCCCAGCATCTATAGATTCAGGTTCGTTCACAGAGACCTTGTCCACAAGGTCTATCTGGGAAATGTGCGGTTGCTCACAAGCAGCCTCGGCCAGTTCCTCCTTGCTCGGCATATCTTTGCCGTTGAAGGAGGCCAAGGCCGCCTTCATCGTGCCATAGATTCTAGCTTTTTGAGTGAGCATTCTTGTGTCGACGCCCTCGATGGCGGGGACGCCGTACTCACAGAGAAATCTGTCTAGACTCTTCATGCTTCTCCAATTGCTTGGCTCGGTACATGCGTATTTGACGACGAACCCTCTCGCCTGTATTCTTTCGCTTTCATAGTCCTCACTGCAGACACCGTAGTTGCCTATCAGAGGGTAGGTCATCATGAGTATTTGGCCGGCGTAGCTAGGATCGGTCAGCGCCTCAACGTATCCTGTCATGGAGGTGTTGAAGACCAGTTCACCTTGGACCAGACCCTCTGCCCCGAAGCCGTATCCCTCAACGACCGTGCCATCCTCCAATGCTAGGGCAGCCTTCATGCGGCTTTCCTGATCCCTTTGTCTCCTTCCGAGGCTGATCCATCACCACCTCCTTTACCGATCAAATAGGCCTTGACGCTAAGAAAATAGAAGCTTTTTGTCGCTTCAAACTAAAGTGCATAGTTGATTGTTATCAAACTGAAAAGGATAACGGACCAGTGATCAAGATCTGGGAAAGACTTCCAAGACAAGAAGCATAGAGGCTCAATAGGCAATTCACTGTCCTTCTCTGTAATATCTTGAGGATCCTCAAGGCGCAGGGTAAGCTGACTATTCAAGAAATCTTGGCGATCCTGCTGGTCAATCTTGCGTTGATGTTACGCCTCATGAACCATAGCTTCAGGACCTCAAGAAGGATCAAGGGGAATATGGATAGGCTTGCGGCAAGAGCAAGATCTCCTAAAGTCGGCATGACCACTCCGAATGCATCACGCATCTGTGGGATCAGCAGAATAGCGAATGTTGGAAGAGTAGATGAGAGGACTGCCAGGGAAAGGAATCTGTGAGGTTTGACTTTGAATACTGAATGTGTGAGCGAACGACAACTGAGCGCCACCACCAACTCGAAGAATACGAAGACTAGGAACAATGTCGCTCGCGCCTCCTCTTCGCCCAGAGCCAGATCGTTGATGAAGGTCAACAGAAGTATGGGGGAGAGAGCCAACGGTATCACGGTCAACATTGTCATCACTTCCCTCGTGAATAATGTCTCCTTAGGATTTCGAGGAGGCCTCTTCATGATGTCCGGATCTGGGGGGGTAACCCCTAAAGCCAATGCCGGAGCGCCGTCTGTAACTAGGTTTACCCACAAGATCTGCGCTGGAAGGAGAGGGAGAGGTAGACCAGCTAGGACTCCTCCCCCGATCACAACTACTTCAGTCAGGTTACATTGAAGCAGGTAAGTCAGATACTTCTTTATGTTGTCGAAGATTCTTCTGCCCTCTTCCACAGCTTTGACGATTGTGGCAAAATTGTCGTCCGCCAACACCATGTCTGAGGCTTCCTTCGTCACCTCGGTGCCTGTTATGCCCATCGCGACCCCTATGTCCGCGTGTTTGACGGCTGGGGCGTCGTTTACCCCGTCACCCGTCATCGCCACGACTTCCCCTCTCTTCTTCCAAGCCTTGACTATCTTCAACTTGTGTATCGGGGAAACCCTGGCGTATACCGTTACTTTATCGACTATCTGGTCGAATTCTTCGTCACTCATCCCTTCAAGTTCGTTTCCCGTTAATGCCATGTCGCCTTCTTGGGATATACCCATCTCTCTTGCCACAGCAACCGCCGTCAGCTTGTGGTCGCCAGTGATCATTATTGGTTTCATCCCAACCTCCTTCGATATCTTGACGGCGTGTATTGCCTCTTCTCTGGGTGGATCCATCATCCCCAATAGTCCAAGGAAGGTTAGGTCGCTCTCCAGACTCTTCTCGTTGAAGTCCAAGGTCGAGTCTGGGATCTCCTTGTACGCCATGCTCAACACTCGTAAGGCGTCAGCGGCCATCTTCTCATTTATCGCAAGGATATCCCGCTTCTTGATCTCTGTTAGCTTCTCGACCTTGCTGTTCTCGTTGATGTAGGTGCATCTCTCCAACACGGCTTCCGGGGCGCCCTTCATGAAGACTGCCCTCCTACCTTCTTCAGGCCAAACGTTCACTGTGCTCATGCGCTTTCTCTCAGAACTGAAGGGCAACTCGCCTATCCTCGAATGTTCGCTTCTGACATCCTTTTGGCGGAAGCCAGCCTTCTCTGCAACGACTATCATGGCGCCCTCAGTGGGGTCTCCTCTGATGTGCCATCCACCCTCCCTCTGCTCAAGTTCAGCGTCGTTACAGAGGATGGAGGCCTTAGCAAATATTGAAAACGCGGGTTGGTCAGTTTTGAAGTGACCATTTGTGACGTGAAACTCTCCTTTTGGCTCGTAACCGACGCCTGTAACCTCGACCAATCGTCCATCTATGTATATGCGACGGACGGTCATCTCGCCCCTGGTCAGGGTTCCTGTCTTGTCGGAGCAGATCACGGTTGTGGAACCCAGCGTCTCAACCGCGGACATCTTTCTAACCAGAGCGTTTCTCTTCGCCATCTCACGCATTCCTATGGCAAGGGTACCAGTCACTATGGCGGGTAGAGACTCCGGAACTGCGGCAACCGCCAAGGCAACGCCGAACATTACTATTTCCAACAAGAAATCCGTTGTGAGAAAACCTTCAAGGAGGTATTCCCTTAGGATGCCGAAGAAGGCTACAGCAACGCAGGCCCCCAAAGAGAGAATTCCGAGCCACTTGCCGATCTCTTCCGTCCTCTTCTCCAAAGGCGTCTTCTCTTGAACAGTCGTCGCAACCTCCTTCGCTATCTTCCCAAATTCCGTCGCCATACCGGTGGCTGTCACGACGGCTTTTCCTCTTCCGTAAGTGATTGTGGTTCCCGAGAATATCATGTTTCTTCTGTTGGCCACATACGTGTCCTCAGACAGCGGATCCAAGTCCTTGATGACTGGAATTGATTCTCCTGTTAGAGAGGATTCGTCAACATTCAGATTTGCTATCTCAAGTAGTCTGGCGTCAGCAGGTATCTTGTCACCGGCCTCCAGTAATACTACGTCTCCCAGCACCAGCTCATTCGAAGCCGTCTCTTTTCCCACTCCGTCCCGAATCGCAGTTATAGTTAGAGACAGCATCTTTTCCAAGGCTTCAATCGCTTTCTCCGCACGATACTCCTGAATGAAACTGAGGCCAGCGGATGCAAGAACGATGACAAGGATTACTATCGCGTCAATCAATTCGCCTATCAAGGCTGAGAATATTGTGGCGAAGACCAGGATTATTATAAGGATGCTCTTGAACTGTTCAAGCAACAGCTTGAGTGGGGACGGTTTCTTCTCGGCTACAAGTTCATTAGGCCCAAACTCTTGAAGTCGCCGTCTAGCCTCTCCCTCACTCAAACCATTTAGCCCAGTCTTGAGACTTTCTAGGACATCTTCAATACTCATCGAATGCCAAGCTTTCCGGTTCATCAAGATCTTCGCCACACTAGCCATACTTCCTTCTGTAACTGTTCATCCTACGAGATCTCAATAACTTAATTCTATATCTTACGCACTAAACATTGAATGCGCCTCAACAGAAGAAAACAGTTCCCATGTTGTTTTACAACAAGTCTTCACGTTACATATTCAAATGCAAGAGCTACTAGTACAAGTGGCGCCGGGAGTGGGATTTGAACCCACGTGACCCGTAAGGGTCATCGGCTCTCCGCGGATCCTTAGCAAGCCGACGCCTTACCTAGTTTCCCGATTCACTGCTGAATCTCTAGGCAACCCCGGCAACCAATTTACATAATTAACGCAAAGTCTGTTCCGTTAAATGAGTCTTTCCATGCACACTCTTGGCTGTGGATGCGAGACCAATTAGAAGAAGCTTAAGTCGCAACGTTCAAGGTCTTTTTGTGTTGTTTGTTTCTGCCCTAACGTCTTGGCTTCTCTTTCTTTCCAGATAAGAGTGCGTCAAGTGAGACATTGTTGACTTTAAAGACTTGATATCTTATTCCTGGTATGTCGCCCATAGATTTGCCTTCAGCTCCACCTATGCCGCATACTTGAACTTCATCATGTTCATCTATGAAGTTTAGGGCGCCGTCTCCAGGTGTGAATGCAGTTATCACTTTCCCATTCCTTATGAGTTGGACCCTCACCGCCTTTCTCACCGCACTGTTTGGTTGGCGACACTCAATCCCAACCTTCTCCAGAACTATCCCTCTTGCTTGGGGCGCGCCTTGGAGGGGGTCGGCTTTGTAGTCTAGGCCAAGCATCCTTCTCTTGTACGGAGCGTACTTCCACCTAAACTTCTTACGTATACGTTTGAGCTTTCTCGCAGCCAAGAGGCCCCTAGAAGTCTTTCCCATCTCTCTATCCCGAATTTATCAATGATCTTGCAGTCAATCTAAGCTCGATTATAAAAACTGTTCTGAGAAGCTAGATGCGAGTGTTTCTGGAACGCCGGAGATGCTGCAAGCTCAATAGCGCTCGTCTTGTTGGAGGCAGGTTGTTGAGTCTTGTATATCCGGTTCTCAAACAGATGTAAGGCCCCTAAAACTGTGAGATGTTGAAAGTACTGTATCTTGGAAGTTGAGGAACAGGTGGCCTGAGATTTGGTGAGCAAAGAGGTTGCCGCACTCACGGTTCGCCTTCTCCGCCTCGGGTTTTTCCAGGAAGCCCAAGGCCACTACTCCCTCAGCTATCGAGGCGCCAATTGCTCAGAAGCACCCATGGGAAACCCATCAACACGTTGACCGTCGGACATCGGTTAGGCCACATAACATATTTCAAGGCTAGAAGTCTCCGTGTCCCCACTCAAACCTTTGGGGCAAATACTATTCACCAAACGGCTCGTTAACAGTAGAGACAGCCGGAGACTCTCTCCACATCAATGTCTCACCAATCTCTGGATCAAAACATCACGTGGGAAGCTGACCACCTCTATGGGAGGGTTGACTCTACATATTGATCCCACCTGAGTTCACACCGCCAAAAGGTTGTAAGACATCTCTGAGCGGAAATTCAGCCGCGGGCTAATCACCAAATGTTTCAGAGTGGTTTATTCTGACTTAACTTGCTGGGTTACGGTCAAGAACAACCCCTATTCCTTATTATTCTTGTTTCATCGAAGTGAATCCGATATTGCTGACCAAACGCTTAGGCACACCTGAGGACCTGTTCTTCTTCGAATGAGTATTTCTCGCTCTTTTTCTCGAAATCAAGAAAAGTCCGCTGGCTAGCGTTATCAGACCAATAATTGTCACTGGCACGAGTGGGCTAAAGGTTGGAGTCTCGGGTCTAGGAGTTGGAGTAGGTGGGTTAATGGTGGTAGGCGGTGTGGTCGTGGCGGGAGGTGGGGATGGTGGTGTATAGGTTGGTGTTTCTGTCGGTGGGTGTGTTGGGGATGGAGTTGGGGTTATTGGTTCATGCCAGTCGACCCTGACCAGAAGTTTGGGCCTGAGTTCTTGGTGTCGCAAGGCCTCTTTTGGAAGGAATGAGGCAACTTGGTCTGATGCGTTCGTCTCATGTTTTATCTTTATCATGGTTCCGTAGTTCTCTGCAGCTTTTGAGTGCCACATCTTGAGGTCGCTTATGATCTCCCAGCAGACCCATGCTTCAGTAGGGGTCGGATTGATCGTTGTTGTTGATGTTGAAGTCTTGGTTGAGGGTGGCTGAGTTCTCCAGGTGAGCTTGTCTTGGTCCCAGTCTGACAGAACCCTGTAGGCCTCAAACTCTTGGCTGGTCTTGGGTGGGTCATACATGTAGAGGCACATGTTTGCCGAGAGTATCTTTGCGTCTTTTGGGATTGAGGTTATGTTGAACTTTATGTAGATTCTTGAGGAGCCGTACCCTTTGAAGGAGTCGTACTCAACATACATGTTTCCCGCAAAGATGGCCCACAAATAACCGTGAGGATCCTCTGAGTACTTTGTGGTTAGGTACATACTGTTGACGAATGTGTCTGCAATCGACGGTTGAATCGTCAGGGTTGACTCGACGGCCCAACCGATACCTATTGGAGTCTGTGCCAGAAGAACCGCAAGAAACAGTAGACTGAGGATGAGGAGTTTCATTCTCTGTGAGACAGCCATCCCGTTGCCAATACTTCTCAATGGAGTTCCAAGACTTTGCTGAGCGGAATCAGTATCTTACCTAGCTTTCCACCGTAGTTGCCGGCTGAGATCTTTCTTACACCGGCAACTGTTGACGCTGCCTCTATTCCAACCTTCATGGCCCTCATTACAGAGGCTAGGTTCAGCCCGTTGACGAAGACTTCGTAGACACAGTTGACTCCTGCAGGGATCTTGGTCTCCTCAACCCTGTCTCTGAGTACAGCGCAGTAGGCGTCGTTTGTTGTTGCAACAGCCTCTCTGTATCTTCTTCCTCCAACCTTTGTTCCGGAAGCCGCTACTCCTCCAGCGCAGGGATTGAAGACGTAGGGTACCTCTCTCATGGCGTCGACGGCAACCTCAGCCGCCATGAGGGATGAGGCTGGGGATTCACCCAAGATCAGGAAGTTGCCTCCCGCTATTCCCCGGGCAACCCCGAACTTGGCCTCGATATAGAAGAAGCCGTCCATTCTCGGAATCTTGTAGACCGCCCTTCCCTCTCTCTCAACTATCTCCTCATATCCGTCTCCGAAGAGCTGTATAGGGGTGTCCTTAACCTCAACGTAGTATTGAGCCATCTCTTTGGGCATGGCGTCGAAGGCCGATGTTGTGGGGACAGGGAGTACTCCCTTCCTTATTCTTGCGATTAGCCAGTAGTTGAGTTCCTTTCTCTCCCTATGGCCTACATCCAGTAAGTATCCTGGCCGGTGGTCAGGAGACTCCTCGACAGCCACTTCCCGCTCTATCCCAGCCTCGCCGGGACCTAGTGTTGCTGATACACCTAGGCCTTTCGATTCTTGGGCTGATGCTAGGGCCCAACGTCTTGTAGAGGCTGTGATGATGTATCTTCCAATGTACATTGGGAAGGCCTCTGCGAAGGTGTCCTCTATCTCGACATTGTTGAGTCTCAAGCCTATCCACCTTTTTCTCTCTGACAGGGTTATTAGAGAGATATAATGGTTGGCCTGAAGAAGGTGTATTGTTGAGTCTTTCAGGTTATGATGACTTGGTCTATCTGGAAGTATCTCTTGGCCAGAAGCCTCGTCTTATCTATTGTCCTGCCGTTCTTTCCAATCGCGATCGCCTTGTCCCTTGGATCAACCTCGACCACGGCGATCTTTGCGTCAGGCTTCTCTGTTATTCTTATGGCCCTCACCTTGGCAGGTGCGAGTGAGTTCTTTATTAGCTGTTCAGGTTCATCTGCAGACTCGACGATCTCTATCTGTCGGCCGGTCATCTTTCTAAGCGTGTTTATGTTCCTGCCAGCCTTCCCTATGGCTAGGCCCATCTCTCCCTTCTTCGCCACGAGGATAACCCGGTCGTTCTCTTCGTCTATGAGGCAGTCATTTGATGTTGCTCCAGTTATGCTCTCGAATAGGGCTATGAGCCTCATCTCGTCGCCTTTGAGCCTAATTCTTGGTGACTGCATCTTGTTCTTCAGCCAGTCTCAGTATCTCTGAGTCTCCAGGTTCCCTAACTGTTACTGCGGCGACTATAAATGGTTTCCCGCATACACTGCCTAACTCCAGACTTTTTCCATCATAAATGTATGTTGGGACTCCTGAGCCTTTGGCGTCCCTCATTATCTCAGTCTTATAGTTCTCTGGACAGTTAGAGGCTAGGATTATCAGTTTCGCCCTCCCAAGCTTTGCGGCTGCGGATGCGCTTCTACACCCAAGGTCCACCTTTCCAGTCTTCAGGGTGATTGTGATCTGCCTGTTGAAGTCTATCATTTTCCAGCCTCCCTCTCCGGCATTGACATGTAAACCTCTATCAAACCTGTTCCCATAGGTATCTGTCGGCCGACTATCACGTTCTCAGCTACTCCTCTGAGCATGTCTTTTGTGCCTTTTATAGATGCGTCCATGATTGTTGGGATGGTTATCTCGAAAGCTGCCTTAGCCAGTGTTGAGGTCTTCTCCCCGCTGATTCCGTGTCTTCCAACCTGAAGTACAACTCCTGAGTTCGTCATCATGTCAGCCACTAACATCACATGTCTGATGTCAACGTCTAGGCCTTGCTCTTCCAGTACGCTCATAGCCTCCTTGATTATCACGTTCCTAGCGGCCTCTATACCTAGGACCCCTGCAACCTCATGCATATTGTTGGAGACTGTTCTCGTCTTGTCGACCCCAGGTATTGCGAGCGCGTAGTCCAGATTTGACCCCTCGGTTCTTATGATCCATTCACCTTGGTCCTCTAAGATCATTGCTCTCCTCACAGAAGGAGCGCCTTTCAGTCTGAACTGTCTAAGTCTATTTACGAAACGCTTGAACTGTTGTATCTCCATCTCTTTAGGGGTTATCTCAACATCGAACCTGTCTATCTTAACCTCGCAGTTCGGAGGTTTAAGGGCTTCACGAACCTCCTGCAGCACTATACTCCTAGCCTTCATCGCGTTAACGTTCAGTCTAGCCAAAACCTTCATTCTGGATATGTCTGAGACTATATTCTCAGCCACATCCTCCAGAGTTGTGCATGTGACCGCGTTTGCCACCTCTTGAGCCTTCTCCCTTCTTGCGTGGTATCTCTTCTCAAGGTAGATCGTCATGGTTGGTGTTGAGGGAACCTTTCGAGCGTCAACTATCTCGATCAGTCTTGGGAGGCCCAACGTAACGTTCTGTTCCTTGACCCCTGCGAAGTGGAATGTTCTCAGAGTCATCTGTGTTCCAGGTTCGCCTATCGATTGTGCCGAGACTATTCCCGCAGCCTCACCTGGCTCGATGAGGGATCGAACATAACTATCTATAGTGAGGCTGATGACCTGATCGACACCTTTACGTGTAGGTTTGGCTTCGTGGAGGTTCCTCTTCAACTCGTCAACGAGGCTTGGGGTGAGTCTATCCGCAGCCGAATCTATCTTCGATTCAATATACTTCTTAGTTGCCGCCTCACCCTTCTCTGAGAATAACCTAACCCTGTCCACAAGACGCTCAATATTCACTGCTTTCCCATGGTCGCTCTTCGCCGTGTCGACGCCGTCCTCACCATACTTGAACTGGACTATGTTTCCGCTTGAGTCCCTCACCGTTCCGTCATACTCGACCCTGAGGTGCTCGAGCGCGTTGACCAGTCGTCTCTGCATGTAGCCGCTCTGCTGTGTTCTCACAGCGGTGTCTACAAGGCCCTCTCTTCCACCTACGGCGTGGAAGAAGAACTCTATTGGGTTGAGTCCGTCTCTGTATGAGGAGTAGACGAAGCCGCGTGCCTCAGCTCCCGCGTCGCCCGGCTCGAAGAATGGTAGGGTTCTGTCACGGTAACCCCTAAGGATTCTCTTGCCTCTGATTGATTGCTGACCCAGACAAGCCGTCATCTGGCCAATATTCAACATTGAACCCCTGGCCCCCGCTCTCGTCATTATTATTCCGCTGTTGTCGGCTGGAAAATATTGGTCAGCATACTCACCCGCTAGATCCCTAACCCTTGAGAGCTCATTCATTACGTATATCTCCAGACTCTCCTCCAATGTCTGGCCAGCCAGCCTCTCAAGAGTTCCAGCCCTGTAGCTTTCGATTAGCCCATTAACTCTCTCCTCAGCCTTCTCCATTGCCTTCCTGATCTTCTCTTTAACCCCTTCTGAGATCGCGAGTTCGTCGAGCGCGTATGTGAATCCTTTCAATGTTATGAATCTGTCTAGGAGTTTAGCTGCGGAGTTTACGAACTCTCTTGCAGCCTCCGGCCCGTAGTCCTTCACGATTCTGTGGAAGAGACTCTCAGACCTTTCTGCTCCTATAGAGTTCTTATCTATGATGCCTTGCTTCAAGACACCGTTCTTTATCACAATGTAGGAGTCGTGTGGACACTTCTCTTTCTTGCAGTCTGGACAATTATGGATGTTGCAGAGGTTTGATTTTGCTGTGAAGTTTAGACCTCTTGGTATGACGAGGCTGAATACGGACTTACCAGACCACATGGGCTTTGAACCCTTAACGTCTGGCTCCGGAAGCTTTCCGCTGTAGCCTGCTGCAGCGATAAGCCTCCCAACCTCCTCCTTGGTGAGAAGGGTTCCTTTGGCCGTGAGCAGGTAGGCTGAACTGAGAAGATCCCTTATCGCCCCTATTATAGGTCCCCCGTATCTGGGTGAGAGTATCTGGTCCTGAACCTGCATGAGCAACCTAGCCTCGGTCCTAGCCTCCTCCCCCTGAGGCACATGCAGATTCATCTCATCTCCATCGAAGTCGGCGTTGTATGGTGGGCATACGCATGGGTTGAGTCTGAAAGTCTTGTATGGCAGGACCTTAACCGAATGGGCCATGATCGACATTCTGTGGAGTGACGGTTGCCTGTTGAAGAGTACTATGTCACCGTCCTTGATATGCCGCTCAACCATGAAGCCTGGCTGCACTGCCTCTGCTATACTCTCCCTCTCAGGGACGAACTCAAGCCTGATCCTTCTACCGTCAGGCCTCACTATGTAGAGTGTTCCAGGATACTGTTCTGGACCGTTACGTATGAGCTGCTTCATCTCCTCAAGGTTCCATTCGTTAACCCTCTCAGGTATCGTCAATCTTGAAGCGAGTTCGATGGGAACCCCGACCTCGTTTATGTCGAGGTTCAGGTCCGGAGAGATCACCGTCCTGGCCGAGAAGTCTACACGTTTTCCAGAGAGGTTTCCTCTGAATCTTCCCTCCTTACCTTTGAGCCTCTGACAGATTGTTCTGAGGGCTCTTCCTGAACGGTGTCTCGCAGGCGGTAGGCCTGAAACTTCGTTGTCAAAATAGGTTGTGACGTGATACTGAAGGAGGTCGTGGAGTTCCTGAATTATGTTTATGGGTACCCCGGATTCGAGGGCTTCACCGAGCTTCTGATTTATTCTGATTATGTCCACAAGTTTATGGGTCAGGTCGTCTTCAGACCTTATTCCCGACTCGAGCGTTATGGAAGGCCTCACACTCACAGGGGGGACTGGTAAGACTTGGAGGACCATCCATTCCGGTCTTGCGGCTTGGGGGTCTATTCCCAGCAGCCTAAGATCATCGTCAGGAACCCTCTCTAGCCTCTCCCTTATTGCGCTTGGAGGAATCTTGGGCGCCCCACCCTCAACAGCCTCGTGGAACGAGGTTGGTTTGACGAGCTCTATCGGGTACTGCTGAGCTCCACAGTGAGGACAAGCCATAGCTTCCTTTGCTTGTTTGAGTATCTTCTTGTAGAGGGATTCAGGAACAGTATTCAGTCGATCCTTAACTTCCTTGATCTTTGCTTCATACTCCTTGACCTTATCTTCTGAGAGAAGTATCCTTCCGCAGTTTCTACATGTCACAGACAGTAAGCGGTGGATGAGCTTGACGAAGGATACGTGGATGACAGGCTCAGCAAGTTCTATGTGGCCGAAGTGCCCTGGACAAGCCAATGCGGTGTTTCCGCAGGTTCTACACTTCTGTCTGGGCTCCAGCGTCCCCAGTCGCCCGTCCATTAGGCCCGCGACTATCGGGACCCCATCTTCATCATAGGTGTCCGCCGTCTGGATCTCTACCGCTGATAGTTTCCTGATCTCATTTGGTGAAAGCAGAGAGAATCTTATGCTATCCACAATCTTGTAAGTCTCTTCTGACACGGCCATTGTTAAGCACGCTCCTCCACAAGAAGCCTAGGAGCAACCCCTAGGGACATGAGCTCCTGTATCAGGAGCTTGAACGCGTATGAGATTGCTACAGGTGATATCGTTGTCTTTTCACCGCAGACCCTGCAGATGTACTTATTCTGTCTTGAGTCATAGTATGCGAGTAGCCCACAGTTCTCACATACCATCGCAGTGTAGCGGTCAGACTCCTCAAGTAACCTATCTCTGAGGAGGGCGGATGCACCGTGGCCGATCAAGCAGTCTCTCTCCATCTCGCCAAACCTTAGGCCACCGCCTCTTGCTCTCCCCTCAGTAGGCTGTCTAGTCAACATCTGAACCTGCCCCCTTGCCCTAGCATGCATCTTATCGGCGACCATATGGTGAAGTTTCTGGTAGTAGACTAGTCCAGTGAAGACGTTTGCCTCAAGTTTGTTTCCGCTTATTCCATTGTAGAAGACCTCTCGTCCCCCATGCTGTAAGCCAAGTTTCAAGAGGGCTTCCTGCAGGGTTGAGGGTTCATCATTGCTGAATGGTGTTCCGTCAAGTGGAACCCCCATCATTGCCGCAACTTTGCCTGCTATAGACTCGACAAACTGGCCAACTGTCATCCTTGAAGGTATTGCATGTGGATTTATGACTATGTCCGGCACGATCCCGTTCTCTGAGAACGGCATATCCTCCTTTGGGACAAGCAGACCTATGACTCCTTTCTGGCCGTGTCTGGACGCAAATTTGTCTCCCAACTCAGGGATCCTTTGGCTTCGAACTTTGACCTTCACGAGTCTGCTTCCCTCAATCGACTCTGTCAGGAAGACTTGGTCTACTATTCCTGACTCTGATGGCCGCATGCATACGGATGAGTCTCTTTTCGTCGGCCCTCTAACCTCAAAGTCACGGTATTCCTCGAGGAACCTCGGTGGACTGACTCTACCTATGAGAACCATATTTCCTGAAACTGGAGCCTCTACTGAGATTACTCCATCCTCCTCTAGAAGCCGATAGTAACGGTCGCCTCTGTAGCCTCTGGTGCCAGGTTCAGGAATCTCGAATTTGTCCCGTAGGCCACCAGGATACTGGCGGCTGTCAGCCTCATAGACCCTGAAGAATGTTGATCTCGCCAGTCCAAGGTCGACTGAGGATCGGTTTATGATTATGGCGTCCTCCATATTGTAACCTTGAAGTGATAAGACTGCTACGACGCAGTTTTGGCCTGAGGGCCGTTCATCGAAGTTTATGCTCTCCATAGGCTTTGTTCTGACTAGGGGAACCTGTGGGTATTGTAGAAGGTGTGATCTTGAATCTACCCTGTTCGTGTAGTTTGAGGCGAATACTCCTAGAGCCTGCTTCGCCATGGCTGACTCATAGGCGTTTCTGGGCGACTGGTTATGTTCTGCATAGGGTATTAGTGAGGAGCAGATACCCATTATTGTGTAGGGTGCAAGTTCAAGGTGTGTCGTCTTACCGTTTATCTTGGACTTGTCCAGCGCTGTGAGTGTGTTCTCCTCCTCGTCAGCGTCTAGATACTCAACTATTCCTTTCTTGAGAAGGTCGCCCCAACTCATTTCTCCCCTGCTCACCGCTTCAGCAATCTCATCTGTCAGCTTCGATCTTCCATTCTGGACTATCACCAGGGGTCTCCTGACCCTCCCAGAATCGCAGTTCACGTAGACCTCAACATTGGCCTCCTCATGTCTGGGTTGGATGTAGGCCACATTTACCTCTGGACTGATCTCGCCTCTTCTTCTCATACTTCGAATATTCTCAACGAAGGCTGTGGGGTTCATTACGTATCCAGCAATTATTCCGTCTACGATGACCTTTGCACCGTTCTTCCTCACTTTCCTATCGGCGGCCTCAAGAGGGATAAGTTCTAGATTCTTGAGTATCACCACAACTTCCCAAGGATCCGTTCCGATGGAGATTGTTGCTGAGAGGGCCAGATTCTTAACCAAGCCACAATTTGATCCTTCAGGCGTCTCGTTGGGGCAGAGCCTTCCCCAGTGGGTTGGGTGTAGGTCTCTGGCCTCAAGATTCGGTTGGCTTCTGCTCAACGGTGACTGGAGCCTCCTCATGTGGCTGAGGGTCGAGGAGAAGTTTGTTCTGTCAAGGAGCTGCGTCACCCCTACTCGCCCTCTGACCCAGTTTCCAGTAGCCATGGCATGCTGTATTCTTTCGGTAATGATTCCCGGCCTGACAGCGTTAGCTATGGAGAGTTCCACAGGCCTCCTGATGGTTATCCTCTCAAGTTGATACTTGAGGTCTCTAGTCAAGTTTCTGAAAGTTATTCTGAATAACTCCGCAAGAAGTGGCCCTGCAAGTTTCAACCTCTTGTTTGCGTAGTGGTCTTTGTCGTCAGGCGGCCTCCTCCCAAGTTTGAGTTCCACTAACCTGTTCACTATCTCAGCTAGGAAGCAGGATTTCTCCAGTCGGTTTTTCGGCAGCCTTCCAAGGTGTGGAAGGAAGTTTCTGTCGAGGACGGTCTCAGCCTTCTTGAGCCTGTACTCCACTATCTGTCCCGGAGCGAGCCTGTTCCCGATGAACAGAAAAGAATCCTTGCTCGAAGTTACATCAAGAACCTTCTCAAAAGAATCCTCAAGTTCGTTCTGAATCTTCTCATCAACCGAGACGAGCTCCGCGATCTTGGCGTCCACCTCAACACCAAGGGCCTTCATCATCACAACAAAAGGTATGTCTGCTGGCATTCCCGGCATTGAGACGTAGATGGCGCCGTCGCTCTTCATCGTAACTTCTATTCGTGCTCTGAACCCAACTGTTGTTGAGAAGATCTTGGCTTTATAGTTAGGATTCAAGCCTGCTTTCTCAATATCTACCAGAACACGATTCGGAGCCAAGTCCTCAAGGGCTACAACTACTCTCTCTGAACCGTTTATTATGAAGTAACCTCCAGGATCAAGTGGGTCCTCACCGACGGCCACAAGTTCTTCAGAGGTCAATCTTGAGAGGGGGCATATCTCGGACTTCAGCATCACGGGTAGGTCTCCGATATATACGAGCTCTGTTGCGCCTTCCTTCTCCCCCACGACTGGAGTCATCTCAAGATGTAGAGGTGCAGCATACGTCAGGTTTCTTATTCGCGCCTCCGCTGAGTAGACTCTTCTCTCTGAGCCGTCGACCTCCATCACTCTGGGGATTCCCATCTCTATCTTTCCAAATCTTATCGTGAAGGGTTTCTCTTCAACCTCTATCGGTATCTCGCCTACTTCGTCTATTATCGATTGCAGGCCTGCCCCGATGAAATCGTTATAGGAGTCTATGTGTTGCCTTACGAAACCTGTCTCCTTGAAGAAACCCTTCATTATATCCCAGAGATATGATTCAGATTTTTGCATGAGCTGATCCTTACCTCTTCTTAATCTTCAACAACATAACGATAGACGACTACTTCTCCAGCGGTTGAGCTTCTCCTAACTATCTTCAGTATGTCTCCAGGCTTGGCTTCTATGGTTACTGCTGCCGGGTCTGAGGCACGTATGTACGGGAGTTGGTAAGGCTTGATGTGATATCTTTCCAAGAGTTCCCCAACTTCTTTCTTTGACAGGATTATGTGTTGCGGAACAAGTTCATGTTCGAAGATAAAGTCTTTCTTTTTTGTTTCCTTACTCAACTAGGCTAGCCGCTCCCACACAGAGAAAAAGCTCCTCACCATGAGTGTAAAGGACTCGTATGGAGCTTGCTATTAGCAAAACAGCTCATTCTAATAAATATTATGTGGCCCAGCTCTGGGAAGTCTTAGGATTAGAGTCGTTGAAATCCTTCTAGCTTCTCAGAATCTGACTAGCTATCAAAACTGAGCGGAACCCAAGTTAACCTGACAGAGAACTGGGGTGAAACCCAGTAGGTATTACGCTGGTCAAATAGTTATGGAGGTGCCGGCTTGGGCTTCCATTCTAGCATTCTGACAGATATCTGGCCCTCAGGTCTGAGTTCGAAGTCTAAGTGAATGGCCGTCCGTTCCATGACGAGGTTCGTGTGGGCTTGGATAAGTTGGAGCTTCAAGTCAACCCCAATCGTCATGTTCTCTTTAGGGTCAGCAAGCACTATCCCCTGCCTCTGAAATGCAAAGCCTCTCAGGCCAATCCATACAGCTACTTGGGGGGTATCTGTTCCTAGAGTTTTGGGTCTATCGCTCCAATGGGGTGTTTCTAGGTCTGTCTGGGCACTTGTTGTCTTTGCAAACTCGTCAAAACTGTAGGTTTGTCCACTGATATTGATACTAGACTCGGTGGTGTCGATGATCTTGTCCTCATAATATACTGGGAATCTAGATAGTGACGACGCATTAAAGTTCAGTCTTACTGTTAGCAGAAGTTCACCTGTCAGGTAGTGGATCTCGGGTTTCTGCTCAACCGTAATCGAGGTTATGTAGGCGATTCCGTGAAACCTAATCTCTTTAAGTAGATCCTCAGTCTCCTTCAGTAGTTTGTTAGCTTCCTCAAGTTTTCTGTTCCCTTCTGAAGAGATCTTGTTCGCTGCATCCAGTTTCGAATTAGCTTCGTGAACCAGTATGTTGACCTCTTCAAGGCTCCGCCTTGCCTCGGCGAGCCGCAAACTCGAGTCTTGGGATAGCTTGTAGGTTTGGGAGTACAGATAGCCTGACCATACTGAGAGGCTTAGAGTAACAATAATCGCAAGGGTCACAAAACGTTGTGTAGTATTGCTTGACATCTCTCGCCTCTAATATGCTAGATTAGTCCTAGAATTTAGCTTAATGTGTCGGAATCTCAAGCGGACTATCTTTTTCGCTTCTCTTCTTTGATCAAAAGGAAGTGGGGAATCTGGAGGCTACGAGAGGCCAAGCCCTCAATAGATTCCTAACCAAACAATAATTCTTATCTTCACACAGATCAACTAGTGAATGTGAAATCATGGCTTCACTGCTTGACTCGATCACAATAAGAAAACTGCATCTTAAGAATCGAATCGTCATGCCACCGATGGCCAGCGAACTTGCCACAAGATCAGGCGAAGTCACCGACGCCTTGTTATCTCACTACAGGCGTCGCTGCAAATCTGTAGGGCTAGTGATTGTAGAGCACAGCTACATCCATCCAACCGGCAAATTCTCCCTTCTACCATTCTCCGAAAGTCAACTTGGAATCTACAGCGACGACCTAGTAGCTGGATTGTCAAGACTAGTTGAGGTTGTGCATCGGGAAGGCACACCTATCACGATACAGATTAACCATGCTGGTCGAAGAGCAAATTCAAGGGTCTGTGGGGCGCAACCGGTGGCACCGTCTCCCATCCCAGACCCAGAAATCAAAGAGACACCTCGTGAACTAACTATTGATGAGATCCAATCGATAGTGAATACCTTCGGTCTTGCCGCTAACCGCGCAGTTAAGGCAGAATTCGATGCGGTCGAGATCCACGGTGCCCACGGCTTCCTTCTGAGCCAGTTCTGTTCCCCACTTACAAACAGACGCAATGACAGATACGGCGGTACTCTTGAGAACAGGATGAGGTTCCCCCTTGAAGTTGCATCCGAGGTTTTGGACAAAGTCGGACAAGATATTCCTGTACTCTACCGTCTAGGGGCAGACGACATGACGCCTGAAGGCCTGACACTAGAGGAGTCAAAGAAGATCGCTCAATCCCTCTCTAACTTAGGAATTTCCGTGATTGACGTTTCAGGAGGCCTCTGCGGCTCAAGACCTCCAAATCTTTCGGGCGAAGGATACTTTGCACACCTTGCAAAGGGAATCAAAAAGGCTGTGAATGTTCCAGTCATAACTACAGGAGGAATAAGGACGCCAGAGTTTGCAGACGAGGTTGTGAGGGCGGGAGTCGCGGATCTGGTTGGGATAGGCCGATCTCTACTTGCCGACCCAGACTGGGCTACAAAAGCAATCGAAGCGCTTAAAGAGTGAGTAACCCGCCTGAAATACATGTTCTGTAAAGTACGGACGCTCCAAAAACCAACGAGAGTAACTGAAGGAACTGGTATGGAACTGACGGTCGCACAGCTCCAAAGGAATACAAGGCGCGAGACTTGCAATTTCACCGAATTCGACTTATGAATCAACACTGCTTAGATGGGGGCGATCACCTGTGCTCTCAGCCGCTTATGGAAATGGTTTCGTGAAAGAATTCAATTACCTGCCTTGATTTTGAGTCGCCCTTCCCAAGCTTACCCACAGTATGTTGTGGCAACCCTAGGGACTAGAGATTGCTGATACTGACCCAAGAAATCGGTCAGTAGGCTCCTTGCGCTTAAACCCAGATCTTCTACTTGTTGATGTTGGCTATCGCTACTCCACCTGCTAAGTAGAGCAGTAATCCGTCTATGACAAGCCAGTACACTAGCAGCATTAACGGCAGATTGATCAGGAGATAATTGGTCAGAAAGAACGGGATTCCAGATATCAGGAAGAGAATTAGTCCATAGTTGACTCCTTTTGAAGTAGCTCCTTTGCCTGGAATACAGGTTGCAATGAATGAGTATACTATGCTGAATAACAGTCCCGTGATGAAGCTGAAGACTATTGTCAAATAGAGGAATTCCATGGGCGGCGGACCTGCTGTTGGCATCATTGTTTTGCTCCAGACCGGTAAGAACTTTGGGTCAAGGTAATATTCCATCGTCAAAAATGTTGATACACTGTGAAATATCTGGGCCAAGATTGTATAAGCGACTGCTGCCAATAGAACTCTCAGCCACTTCATTCTTGCATCTCCACCTCTAAAGAAGCGTAGCTTAAAATGCTTAAGAAACTTGTGCGGTGAGAGCCATCATATACTGGAAGACTTACTTTGAGTGGAATGGATACCTAAAAGAGTTACAATTGATCTTACATCCCAGTGGAGGATTTTACTTCTCTTTCAATTCCACTGCAATAGTCTCGAGTTGTTGCTGCCAGTCCTCGATCGTAATGTTTGGGAATGACCAAGTGGCATGTGGCTGATGGAATCTATCCAGTGATACAGTCTTTAGGTGAGGTGCGAAGTGCTTGAGCCCCGAAAGTGCAACCCACCCCAAGTAGTATTGAATTCCCAAGAGCAACGCAAGGTCATATTGACCTTGCCCATCAAGCCCTTTCCACTCGGGATCTTTGAGTCTATTTGTGACGTCTACAATAGACATCCAGTATGCTTTGCTGAACCCTCTCTTTACAAATTCGCCTATGATATGTGCCGTCGCCACAGTCTGTGCCCCTGTCGACTCAGCCATTTGAATTATGTAGTCGATAGGTTTTCCACCTGCCAGATCCACCATGACAGCTTCATGCCCAACCACAAATATTGGGCGTTCAGATCTCTTTATGGCCGCAACGACAACCTCCGGTTCTGTGATGGGAAAGGCTCTCGTTAAGCAGGAGATCTCGGCTGTCTGCCAAGGTTCAGTGTTTATCATTTTACTTTCCTCGCTCCAATCATTCTCGGAAGTAGGGTGGGGTCTGGAGTGGCCCTTTCTTGCCATCCCTTTTCCTCTAGGATCTTGGTGATCTCATCCTTCATTGTTATTGGAATGTCGGCTTCCCTACGCACAAGTTGTTCAAGATCGTCCGGCATCACGCCGTAGAACTTTCTATGCATATCAATGTAGTTGCTAAGCTTTATCATCCGTCCCTTCGTGGTGTCGTTAGGCCTCAGGCATAGCTTAGCCATCATAACCATCGCCTCCTCCTTGGTCTCGGCAACGTAGAAGAGGTGCTCAGGTGTAGGACCGGTGTAGACTTGGCCGCCAGTACGCGCATCGTAGACGTACCAGTCCTCTTCACGGTCTCTTCTTCCCAAGAGCATACGTCTATATTTGGATCCGTGGGGCCCCACAATAACTGGGACACCTAGACGCCAGAAGCCGCTTGCTATGGAGGCCGCCTTCTGTGTTATGGCACCCCAAGCCAAGCCTACGGCGCCTACCCTATTGTGAATGTAGTCCGCGATCTCCTCGTAGTTTGCTCTCAGTCTCCGCTTTGCAAAGATGTCCGCTATCTTGATGGCCGCTCCGGCGATGTGAGCGTTGGAGACGCATGAACCGACGTTCACAAGACCTCCAGCCTCAAATGTTCCTGGATAGACTTCGTACAGGGATTTGCCTTCGCTATTCTTATGCATAGCAATCGACATGGCGGAGCATCCAGAGGAGACCACGATGTATCGACGCTTAGCAAATTCATCAGCTATCTCGGCTACTTCTCTTCCACCGTTTGGATAATTTGCGCACCCAACCAACGCGATGACTCCTGGAATTTCGCCGAGCACTATGGGGGCGCCGACATTTCGTATCTCCACATCCTGTATCGCGCCCCTTCCAACCCTGACCTTGTACTTCTCTTCCTTGATCTTTCTCTCAGCTGCCCTGATTATGGAGCTGTGTATTCGTATATGGTTGTGACATGCGCTCTCACATCTGCCGCAACCGATGCAGACCTCATACAGGTCTGCGAGTTTGCTTGTTCTTCCAGCGGCCGCTTCGCCAAAAGCCTCTGGTATAGGAAGATTATTGGGACAGGCTCGTCTGCATTCATTACACTGAGTACACTTCTTTGCTTCCCGTATAGTCTCGGCAAAGTCAGGGATGGCTTTGAACTTGGTTCTTTTAGGAGCCACCTCAAACGCGACTCTTGAAGCCACCTCTCCAACCTTGGCTGGGTCGAGGATAACTGCGCCTCCAGCCTTTCTGGCCGCAAGATCAGCTACTACTTCGTCAACTGGATCAAGAGTTCGGTTCACCAATCCTAAACAATTCTTTTCAGAAGAGGCGATGACTGGCGTTTCGATTCTTTGGGCTTCAACCAATACATCTGCTCGAATACATTGTTCATCGACAACGATTACGTCTGGAATGCCACTCCTGATGTATCGCAGTTGCCATGAGATGGGCCCGATGATCTTGGCCTTCGGGTTGTACCTTGTGAGGTCGTGGGCAGTGCAACAAATTCCGGTGACTTCAACCTTATCGTAGAGGCCGTTCTTATCAAGATAGTCTATGATCTCGACGGCTGGTGGAACGTTATGTCCAATCACTAGGATTACTGGTTTCGATACGTCAACTGCTCCGAGACCTATCTCTGCCAAAGGTGCGTCAGGATCAGCTTTTGGTAAATCAAAGGCTGAGATCTGCGCAATATCTGCAACCTCCATTCCAACATGGTCGATCATTCCCGCATGGAATGCTTTAGATTCGAAGTCCAGCTCGCTTCCTTCTTGCCCGGTGTGAGTTGACGCCACCAGATGGGTGATCTGTGTTTCAAGATAATCAAGAACGTCTTCCAAGTCGGCTAGAGTTCTAGGCCTAACGCCGCAGACTAGTCTGGTGATTGGGGCCTCAACTTCTATGCCTACTGATTTCCCTACGTCGAGTGGAAGATCTGGCCCGTACTTGTTGATGAGGTGTTCAACCAGGTGTCTGGCGTGGCCTGTGTGCGTCGAGGCGCCGATGCAGCAAGCCAACAGGACTATTCGGGACTGCTGCGCCGACATATCTAATCCGCAAGCGCCTCGCTTTCCTCTTGTCAGGTCACATTTACCCATTGTACATAGGCAGCAGACGTCACAGTATGGCATGTACAGTGGTTTGTACTTCTTGAGCAGTTTCAAGTCCCACTCTCTAAGAGTGGTTATGGAGGGGTATGGGGTTGGCCCCATGGGTTCGGCCCACTCCTCCTCAATGATCTTGCCGATGGCGATCTCCAAACCTCTAACTTCAGCGAGCTCAGTCTTGAGCTCCTCCAGTCTCAGGTGAACCTCCTTCCTAGGCGTAACGTTTCACCTCATATCCTGCCAAATCCGTCAAAATGGTAAACAAATCTCCCTTCTGCAAGCTATTTAAATCCAAGTCAACTTCCCGCATAAGATTGATACCCTGAAACTTAAAGTGATCTTACCCTGTAACGGGTCTCTGGCGGTTTATCTTCATGGTTTGACTGTAGGTTTACTTGTCAGAACTCGAAATCGTTTAATCTAATAAGATTGATAAGAATATAGAGCGTACATCTTTCTGCACTTTACAACCTAGGGAGGAGTGGAGATGGGTAAACCAAGACAGGTAAAGAAGCCCAAGAAGAAGAAGTAGGGGAATTTTGGCCACTCCAGCGGCCAAGGCGCAGAGACGCTTAGGCGCTCATCCAACTCTGTTTTCCCACCCATAATTATTTCCATGAATCCGCTTCTCATGAGTGGGTCATCAGTTTTGGAAGCCAGTCATCCTGTAAATAGTCTCCACAAATGCGGTACAGTTGAATGTGCAACTTTGCCAGTAGTGGGTGATTGCTCTGACCTGAAGCTGAAGACCACGTCCACCTCTTGTTATGGTTGACTGATTTGAGTTGCATGTTTGATCAGACGCTCCAATTCATTAGTTGTCCAGATTTCTTTGGAAAGCAAGTTGCTATGCTCTTTTCCTGTGATTGAGCACTCTCTCAAATTGTTGGATCAATTCCCATGTAAGTTGGTCAAACAGTTCCTTGCACGCAGGGCACATACCGTAGCTTCTATTGACTATGTCAGTCAGCTCATCTAATCGTTCCTGCTCCTTCATCTCGACCATCTTCTTTGACATTCAACCTAGAAGTATCGCTTCAACTATTTAACGGAAAGTTTTCGTGCCGATATTCAACCGAGATCTTGCATGAGCTAATAACAAAGACGAAAGCTTCAAAATCTCATCTTGGTACTACCTGTCGTGATGAAACGAAGATATCATACGGTGACCTGCATAATCACTTGGAACGGTTTGCTGCTCCTCCTGAAAAGAAGCAGTAAGGTCAGCGTTAACCCCGGGCTCTGGTGTGGGGTGGCTGGTAGAATAGAAGACAATATGAGTCCAGAGGAGACTGCCTACAAAGAAATTTTGGAGGAGACAGGTCTACAAGAAAACATGTTAGAACTTCTCGGTTCAGCCCCGCCTATACTGGTGGAAATAGACAGTCAAAATGAGGCGCTGGTATACCCGTTTCTTTTCGAGACCTACACCCCTAACATAAGACTTGACTGGGAACATACAGAATACTTGTGGGTAAGGCCGGACATGATTGGTCATTTTGAGATGGTGCCAAGATTCGGTGATGTTGTAAAAGCTCTGCTGCCTCCCAACAAATGAGTTCATTCTCCTCTTCCAATACCAAGAGGTCATTTCTTGAAGAATAGTAGCCCATAATGGTAGGGCCCTGCTTTAAACTCCTTGGCAAGTTTGAAGTACTTATGCTCAAGGATCTTCTGGGCTTGACCTTTACTGATCCTCTCCTTGAGCGGTGGACCAAACTCTTCTCTTCTACGCGACCTCTTCCAGTCTATCAAGGAAAGCTTCCCTTTGGCCTTGAGGATCCTAGATACTTCTCTAAGAAATTCTTGTCTGCTGGACACTTCATGTAGAGCATTCATCAAGATCGCTAAGTCTAAGCTCCTGTCCCTAAGCGGCAGTTTGTGTAGGTCAGACCTGATGATGTAGATATTTCCGATAGACAACTTCTTGACTCTGCCGTTGAGTGTCTTGAGCATCTCTGTCTGAACGTCTATTGCATATACTGTTCCCTCTTCAGTAATGCGTGAAGCTGGTATAGCAAAGAAGCCAGTTCCACAACCTAAGTCCACCAGTTTCATTCCTTTCTTCAAGTCTGATTGGATAAGAGTTGAGAATGGCTCCGTTATCCTAGATCTATCTTCACTGTCCAAGATCCTTCTCTCTTTAACATTGAAGATGTGAGGCAACGTAGATCAGCGTATGCCTTTTAGCTATCGCCATTTGATGCTGTACTTCAAGTTGGAAAGATTCTCGTCCGCTCTCGGTTTTCTGAATACATACAGGTGTTCATGTGCTATCTTGTAGAAATCGTATTTCTTCCCTCTCCATCTCTTCAATGTGCCCTTCATCTTCCATTGAAGTTTGATTATGTCTTCTTTGAGGATGAATCCTACATCAAGGAAAGCTTCCATTACACGACTGGAGATGGGCACGTAGTGCTTGGATCTTCGTGTGTCACCAATCAGGATTGCACAGTACCGTCCTTCTTTAAGGATTCGTAGTGACTCTTCAGCAACCTCTCTCATGGCTTCGACATAGTTTTCTAGACTGAGGCGGGAGAGGTCTCCTTCAACATGTCTTTCTGTGTAGGATATTATTCCAGCGTATGGTGGATGGGTCGATACTAGGTCGATGCTTCCGTCTTCTATGGCGTTAAGATTTCTGGCGTCGCCAACATAAGTCTTGATCCAAGTCTTCCCGTCATTGTTTGTTGTCTTATACTGGAAATTCAGTCTGTCTCTGGTAACAATTATGGCGTCTCGATTAATATCAATACCTATACCGTTTCTTCCCAGCAGTTTACATTCAACCAGTGTTGTTCCACTTCCACACATCTGGTCGACGACAGTCTCACCTGGACTCGTGTATTCCACTATCAGGTTTCTAGGAATGTATGGGGACCAGTTTCCACGGTAGTCTCCAATGTGTGTTGCCCAGTCTCCCCTGTTTGGGAAACTCCAAACCGTTTCGTTCTCGTACTGATAATCCTTAGGGGGTTCGAATTTCTCTATCTTCCGCTTTGAACCTATCCTTATGGTGCTCCTACCAATAGTCACTGTTCTATGGTGCTTGACATATTCTTCATAGTCCTCTTGAGTGAGAAGCCTCATGGGGCGGTAACCTAGCATGTCTCACTAGCCGAATAGTCTATTATTCACGGCTGTTAAAATGTGATGTGGAAGTGTCTGCTACCGCATCCTAGTGCCGCAGAAGGATTTGCGCTTCTCATGAAATTCAATACCTTGATTGTAGCAATCAGATTCTGACCGTGGGAAACGACCTATCCCCGACCGATACTATATATCGAGGAAGCCCGATAGAAAGTGGATGGGGAAATTCTTAATTCTGGTTCTTTGACGCTCATGGTTGTGGATGAAGTGGGAAAAACCCGTTTCACGAAATTCTCTAGGCCTAAATCAAGATCTGCATCTAAGAAGAGAGGAAGACGGAGGTCAGAAAGGAAGCAGGGAGTCAAGACCAAGATTCCAACCAAGAATATACCACCTGAATCTGACAAACTCGAAACATTGAGCCTGGAAGTTCAAAATCTCAAAAGCACTGTATTGTCTCTGAAGCCGGAGTTAAGGCGGCTGACAGAGGTCAGCGACTCCCTAGAATCGCAACTTGCTGACCTGAAAGACTATTCTGAAAAAAGGATGCAGGGCACAGTCCATGATCTTGAGGAGCTTGACTCAAAGATCGAGGAGGCCAGAATCTCCATTGAGAGGTTGTCTAGGGATTTTGAGAGGCTACTGGAGGAACGTGTGCCTATCAGAAAGATCAGGATACCTCCCCCAATTACTTCTCAGTTGACCTTTTATGAAGGTGAAGAACCTCTCGCCTTTCAGTTAGGGGTTGCACCCGGCGTTCTGGATGTAGCTATGGAACGCGCAAGATCGCATGTAGGCAGAAAAGATATACCTGACGAGGAGGTTGTCGGGATCTTGACCGGCAGGGTTGTAGGTAATACCATCGTTATTGAGGAGGCCGTGGCCGGTCGAACATCATATTCAGGACTGACTGAGGTGGCTCTGGACCCAAAGAACTTGGCCGAGATAGTAGATGCGATTGTTAAGGATGGAAGATACAGAAGCATCGTGGGGTGGTATCATTCGCATCTAGGTTTAGGGGTCTTCCTTTCAGATGTGGATGTAAAGACACAGCTGACTCTTCAGCAATTCACGTATGTAATTGCGTTGGTCGTTGATCCAACAAATGATGAGCATGGCTTCTTCTATGTTGACAAGAACGCTAAGCTATCTGACGGCCGACCGAAGATTGTGAGGTTCGTCAAGAAGGAGTAGCCAAGATATGTTTAAAAATATGTCTATAGATATATCGGGCGTATGTACTTAAGGTCAGTCCCCAAATGGGCATCTCCTCTGGCCGAATTCAGAAGGACGCTTGAACGCGGAGACCTAAGATTTCTAGTTCTCCTTCTACTCAGAAAGAAGTCCATGCATGGATATGGCCTCATGAAGGCGATTTCTGAAGATCTCCACTACGTCCCGAGCCCAGGCGTCATCTATCCAATGCTCCAAATGTTCCTTGACATGGGATACGTCAAGGTCACTGAGGAGAACGGACGGAAGACCTACTCGATCACCAATGAAGGGATCAAATACCTTGAAGATAACCATGCAGCCGTCAGAAGAATCGAAGAGAGCCACGGCCATATGGATAGGTTCCTACTACGCAAAGAGATCTTGGAAACGAATAGACTGATGTTACTAAACTATCCTTATCTGAGCCAGAATAAGATCGAGAAGATACAAGACATCATCAGGGAGATGTGCGCAAAAATAAGAGAGACAATCTTTGAACAGAGTTCCTGAATTCTCAGTCACCCAGCGACCTCATCCGGTCCTCTGTGGGATCTAGATGAAAGAATGTTAGGGTGAAAACACAAGAACACCCACAACACAAGTCAGACGCATTTTGTCTTGACTGGGCATCCGGTCTCCCTACGGTTAAAGATTTACTGGCAACCCCCTCCTCTTTAGGTACTCCTTCACTTGGCGGATGGATGTTCCGCCAAAATGAAAGACCGAAGCCGCAAGCACTGCTGATGCTTTACCTTCTACCACAGCTTGATACATATGCTCAAGCTTCCCAGCCCCACCTGAGGCTATTACTGGTATCGATACAGCCTCAGCAACGGCCCTCGTCATTGGGATATCGTAACCTTCCTTGGTGCCGTCTGTGTCCTTGCTCGTAAGGAGTATTTCTGAAGCCCCAAACTTCTCAGCCTTTCTAGCCCATTCCAAGAGATCTATTCCAGTCTCCTCTTGGCCGCCCCTTATCAGAACCTCGAACCCAGGTGACTTTGCCAGATTCTTCTTTCCGTCGATAGCAACTATGATCTTATTCCTGCCAAATCTCTCAGTAGCCTCTTTGATGATCTGTGGATTCTGAACAGCAACAGTATTTATTGAGACCTTGTCCACACCAAGCTCGAAGAGGCTTTCCATATCTTCTAGGCCTCTGATCCCCCCGCCAACTATGAATGGGACTGTTGCTTTGTCGGAGACTCTCCTCACCCATTCAAGCTTTGTTCCCCTACCTTCAACTGATGCAGCTATGTCAAGAAAAGCAAGTTCATCCGCGCCTTCGCGGCAATAAGTCTCAGCGGCCTCAACAGGATCCCCAGCATCTCTGAGATTCACAAACCTGATCCCTTTCACCACTCTACCATCCTTTACGTCTAAGCAGGGAATCACATGTATAGGCTTCATATCTTCCAGCACTGATCATAGATGCTGGCCCTTATCAGTAGTTAAATACTTATTGACGATCAGGAATCAAGGCTTGGTGGCTTGGATGCTGATGACGAGTCGTAGGGATTCGATTCGGATCGTCACAGCTATCATTTACCTATCCTGCCTCCTCCTTTTCGCCGCCTATAGTGGAACAACTTGGCTTCTTCCTTTTGGGGCTGGAGCAAGAGCTACAAGCCTACGTTTGATCGCTGATAAGCCGCAAGCTACAGTTGGCGAGAAGGTGAATATTGTGATAGCAGCGGTCAGCGACGAAGGGAGGTTAGACTCAACCAGAAATGATTCGGTTGAAGTTTCTTTGAACCTCGACAGCAAGGCTAGGCTGAGTCAATCAAGGGTTAACCTTGTGAGGGGGAGAGCTGAGGTTGCACTCGTTGATGATTATGAGGAGCCTGTTGTAGTCACAGTGAGGTGGATTAGTGGCAGATCCATCTTGCGTGGCGACTCAACCCTTATTCGAATATCTAGGAGGGCAACCTAGAAGATGAGAGATAGAAGATTCACTCCCACACCAGCAGTAGTCAGCTCAGCCATTAGTCTATTCGTATTCTACATTTACTTTCGGCCTTACTGGTTGTTGGGTGTGATTTTTAGTGCCGGCCTAGGAATCTCAAGCTACACCCTGCTGAACACTTGGAAGGTACATAAGGTTAGGCTACTCTTCATAACAGCCTTCACACTTGTCACGTGGATTGGAGCTCTCGGTCTGCTTGCTCAAATGAATCCAGACTCATTCATCCGGTACCTGACAAGCCATCTGACTGCTTACGAGTTCAAACTGTTCAAACTCGATTATGAGCATATTCCCTTTGTCAGGCAACTTCCAAATACCCTGGGCTCAACCATATTGATGCAGCTCTCCCTTCCTTGGGTTGGACTTACTATTCCCCATCCAGTTGAGCGGCTTCTCTTCCTCCTCTTCCCATTCCATTATCCTCCAATAACCTTAGGAATGTTCATCTTCGTATTGATTCCCCACCTAGCGTTGGTTCTTGCTTTTGGGAGAGGATGGTGTGGATGGGTTTGCTACTTCGGAAACCAGACTGAATCCATTGCTTCAAGAGGCAAGGAGAGGTGGAGACTACCGCGGCTTAGAGAAAGGTTCAGGACCAGTGATGGCCGCGAGCTTCTGGACTGTCTAAGAAGAGAGGTTAGGTATATCAAGTACATATTCATGGGTGCGCTTCTCCTCCCAAGCTTTCTGCTTGGAATAAACACTATTTGCACATTGGGTTTGATCTTCAATTTTCAGTATCCTTTAGGAGCGTCACTAATCGTTCTCATGCTCCTTTTGACTGGTCTGATTCTGCCAATCCAAACTAGGAAGAGGTGGTGGTGCTTGGTCTGTCCGGCTGGAGCTGGAATAGCCCTCGTCGATACCATAACTCCATTCAAGATAGGTATAGACCCATCCAAGTGTGACCGGTGCTACGCATGCGCAACAGTATGCCCAATGCATGCGATTTCACCCCGCATACTGGGTGGGGAGGATAAGCCTAACCTTGACTGCGTCAAATGTTGCAGGTGCATAGAGGCTTGCTCACGCGGCGCGATCGATGTCTACATAAGAGGGACGAAGAGACGTGTCCGTGGGCTTTTTGTTCCCCTTATGATGGTTGTTGCGGCCTCATGGTATGTTTGGTTTGCAGTCTCTGCTGCTGAGCTATTCACCCTTCTGGGTTAGGCTGAATCGTTCTACGGAATCTGCTGAAGATACTGTTTTATTTCTCAGAGTACTTCTAAACTTCCAAATACAGTTCAGCGTTCAGAGGGAGTTTTTCTGAGATACGGCATAAAACATCCGGTGGTTTCAGCTTTTCTCATAGCTGTGGTTAACTTGTTAAGCTTCGTCTTGATCGCTCCGTATGCTCCTTCAGCAACAGCCGGAGTCGCTTTCCTACTGCCTATGCAGTTTCTTCTTAGAGACCTTTCGGGGCTGGGTCCGGTTCTCTACAGCTATCTCTCAGGCGCCACTTGGAAGGTGCTTCTTATCTCCGGAATGTGGGGGCTCGGAGCTATAGTTGGATCTTTGGCCTCAGCCCTAATAAGTGGAAACTTCAAACCTAGGAGGCCTCGGGGAATCGACGCGGCTAGGTCTCTCCTTGGTGGATTCCTTATGGGGTTAGGAGTCTCCATAACTCACGGATGCAATCTCCTCCATGTTCTCGGGGGCACCCCTCTACTAGTGCCTGCGAGCATACTGGCCTCCATAACCATCGTAGTTGGCGCCTACATCTGTCTGAAGCTGATGAGGTATTTAGTCTAACTCTGGAGACGACAATCAGTGGACTTCACGATTGTACTCTTGATAGCTCTTGCCATAGGCATAATCTTGGGTTTCATTTTTGAAAGAGGCCAATTCTGCATGACCTTGATTCTCACAGAGTCAGTCTTCTTCAAGAATCACAGAAGAATGGTGGGGTTGATCAGTGCAATCCTAATATGTACAGTCCTCTTCAACATAGCGGTCTTTCTTGGAGCAGTTGACAGCTTTAATCTCTTGAGACAGGTTGGAGTCAACCCGAACTTCTTCAAGCCACCGTTGGTTGTTGAACGGAGCTTGATTGGAGGCCTAATCTTCGGTTTCGGCATGATACTCGCCGGAGGCTGTGTTGCAGGGATACTGTTCAGAATAGGTGAGGGCCAACTTAGTTCAGCCATAGCTTTACTGGGGCTCATCGCCGGTTTTGCTACGGCAGTAGTGCTTGAGGCTATTGGTGTAGTCGGCCCTGAGCGAGGTCTCTATCCTTCAGGCGTCCTTCTACCGGAGATATTGCAGATTCCTCAAGGGTTTCTTGTGGCTCTGGTAGCGGCTCTTCTTCTAGTTCTTCTGTTAGCTCTGCGCCGTAGAGCCGGTTGGAAGGTATTCTCTGCAATCCTTGTGATTTTCCTCTTGGGAGCGGCTACGTTACACTACTCTACGAGGCCTGAGATAGTGACACCGACCCCTCCGCCGGTACAGTTGACTGGTGAGCAGATTGAGGTAGACCGCTTCGTCAACGCGTTCCACGTAACCGTCAGCAACCGTTCAGTATCCAAGATCATCCCCTTCTTTGCTGAAGACGCGGTTATGGTTCTTCCAGACGGAACCTTGATCAAAGGTATCGATATGATCAAGAGCTATTACGAGGAAGAATTCACACAGTACCGTCAATATATCCTGTCTGGGAAGGCCTCGAAGATAGAGCTGGTCGACAACAGAGCAACAGCGATTTACAGTTCAGGCTTGAGAGTCTGGGCATTGGGTGCAACCTTACCTCCGTACATTCCTTACCGTGAGGTTTTTACCTTGATCCGGATTGATGATAAGTGGAAGATTGAGACTCTAGTCGTAACCCCTAGGGGGGCAGAATAGTCGGGGATCCATCTTAGATGTCTAGAAAGTTGTTAGTCGGCGGGTTGACCATATTGTTTGCAGTTGTTGCACTATCGTTCCTGCTTGCGCAGCCAAAGGTAGAACCTCAACCGACCGAGCAACCCGAAGTCAAATACTTCTTTTCAGGCGACTCAGGCAAGGTAACCCCAGCCTTTCATATCCCTACGAAGAAGTGGACGATCTACTTCACTGTTCAGGCAACTGACAATTCATTCTTCAAGTTTGTAGTCTATCGTGAAGGCAGCGGCGTCCCTCTGACTGAGACTACTGACATATACAGTACAGCCGTCAGCCAGATCATTGTTGATGGGGGGCCGGGAAATTTCTACTTGGTTGTAACCTCCTCCCTAGCACGCTGGGAGATCACCGTCACTTCGACAAACGAGTGAGAGGGGGGGTGGACTCTGACTGCAACTTCTGTGAGGGATCGTGTGGTAGACGTGAAGGGTACATGTTGCCCCTACCCACAACTCAAGACTAAAGTTGCACTAGATCAGATGAGGCCCGGTGAGGTACTGCGCGTGTTGACTGACGACCGGGCTACAGCAGACAACATTCGCATTGCTGTCGAGCAACTAGAGGACGCGGTTTTAGGTATTGAAGAAAAGGAGGGAATCTTTACTATAGTTATTCAGAAATCCCAACGCAGCTACAAATCTGCCCTAAGAATGAAGCTTTCTAAGTAAGAAGCAGTCTGAAACTGACTCAAACCTGCCCTAAGGCCCAAGACATTTTCTCGCACAAAGACCCAAGAATATTAGGATGAAGCTCTTACTCTTGAATATATGATTGGGGACTTGGAATGGCTGAAGAAAAGTATAGGTTTGAGACTTTAGTTGTCCATAGTGGACTTAAGTCTGAGAATTGGTTTGGAAGTACACTTCCACCAATATTCCAGACGGTTTCACATAGGTTCTCATCGGCAGAACAGTTGAGCGATGTTTTTGCTGGAAAAGAAAAGGGATTCATCTACCAGAGGTTGCGCAACCCCACAAATGAGGCCTTAGAGAATAGGATCGCTCAGTTGGAGGGCGGCGTAGGTGCGGTGGTCACTTCTTCAGGGATGGCTGCCATTCACAACTCTATAACTGCGATCGTACAGAGTGGAGACGAAGTAGTTTCCGGAAACTCACTCTTTATGTCAACTTACCTCCTCTTTGCTAACGTCTTCAAGAAGTTCGGGATAAAAGTCAATTTCGTCGAGTCTACAGTTCTTGAAGAATATTCGAAGGCAATAAACCCCAGGACGAAAGCGATCTTTGTTGAATCCATTGGCAATCCGAAGATGGATGTCCCCGACATCGAGAGGCTGGCTGAGATAGCCCACAGCAACAATCTACCCTTGATAGTCGATAACACGATGCCAAGCCCATACCTACTGAACCCATTCAGATTCGGATCAGACATTGTGATACACTCAACAACCAAGTATCTGAGTGGCCACGGCGACGCTCTTGGTGGGGTTATAGTTGACTCTGGAAGATTCGACTGGCCGGCTGAGAAGTATCCGGACTTTGAAGTGTTTAAGGAGAGGTCTGGCGAGAAGGCCTATCTCGACAAGGTTTGGAGGGAAATCCACATAAATGTGGGCGCCACCCAATCACCGTTTCACTCATACCTCACCATGTTAGGGATAGACACACTCGCCGTTAGGATGCAGCGGCATGTAGAAAACACTGAGAAGCTGGTGGAATTCATGGCCAACCATAAGAAAGTCAAATGGGTAAACTATCCGGGTCTGAAAGGCAGCTCAAGCAACGAGACAGTTAGGAGACAGTTCCCCAGAGGTTGTTGCGCTTTGTTCACCTTCGGATTGGCAAACCAAAAGGAATGCTTTGATTTCATCAGGAACCTGAAACTGGTCTACCACTTGGCGAACCTTGGCGACTGCAAGACTCTTGTCATTCATCCATATTCTTCGCAGTACGTGAGTTTTGATGTGTCTACAAGAATGAGGCTGGGTATAACCCCAGACATGATCCGCGTCTCAGTGGGTATAGAGGCTGTTGAGGACTTGATTGCAGACTTCGATCAGGCCCTCAACAAGATATGAAACCAACTTCTGTCGAGATCGACTTCAAAACGCCCTATTGGCTTCTAGGGCTTGGGTCCACTCTGAGATTTGTGTGTCCAGCTGTGGCTCTTGTAAGGAAGACAAGCAAGACTAGGACAAGTACTATCATGAATCCTACGGTTGGCTCCGGAAACTCAGGTATGACCTCGCTGTAGGTGAAGGTTACCAATTGATCTTGGTATACCCCGCTTTTCGGCTCCAAGATCCAGATTTTCCATGTGTAGTTTCCACTAGGCCGGAACTTGTCAGGGTAGAAGGGGCCGAACATGAATCTTCCAGGCCCTATCTCAATCCACCAGAAGAGCCATCTTCCGGAGGAATTATCTGACTGGTGATACTCATAAAGCCACATGCGATTGTCAAGCCAGTTTGTGGGGGTATCAACATACAGGTATACCTCTTCGTCTAGGTTGAAGGTATTCTTCGGGTTACCATCTATGTCGGCGGTCCAAGCGGTCAATGTGTAAGTTGTGCTCCATCCAGCCATCTCATAGTGCCCTCTACCCCCAGACGGCCCCTCGTTTGGTGGGTTCCAGCTTTCCTCTGTTGGAGGAGGAGTCGGTGGCTGACCGTTTACAGACCCAGAGAGGAAGGTCATGGTGAGGCAGATGATCAACGGCAACGAGAACAGGTGAAGTCTCAACTTGCTCACTGAACGCATTTCGACATAGGGCCTATTTAATGCCTCCGCAGTCTAATAGCAAGAACGGTTAAGTTTCTGCTTGTGCGATTACTAGTTGTTTGCTGTCGCCTTGGTCATCGACTTTGTTTAGGCAACCTTTCACTCTGTTGCGTGGTGGCTTCATTATAGACTAATCGTTGACTCTCACAATACTGCTCACACAAAGCAGCAGGCCAATGAAACCTATGACTCCTCCTAGAGACTCCGTCAAGATACTGTTTGACAAGACTGTGGTGTCCACGGGCAATGTTGATATTGCCGTCGCTAAAGTTTCACGAATGAGCCTTTCGCTCTTGAGACTCATTGCGAAACCGATTTGGTATGTAATGAATCCGACGAGAAGTAAGATTGAGCCTACTAGGAACCTTAGCTTCATCTTGCCTTCACTCAAATTCTGATTTGGGGATTTGAGGTCTTAACTCATAATATAAATACTACTTATCGAGGTAGTACTACTAATGTAGGGAGTATTCATGACGAGGCCAGGCCCGATAGTCAACATTGAAGACCAAGACCTCCAAGTCCTGACCCAGCTACCGCAGGACAGAGGAATCGGCTTCAACGAACTCTGGCGAAGACTCAAATCCAGCGGCCGCGGTGTGAGTTACTCAACCCTCTCCAACACATTGAAGAGGCTCCGCTCGCAAGGCTACGTCGACTTCATAGTTGAGGGAGCCAAAAGAAAAATCCCCCAACATATCTATTCAAAGACAGAGCAGGGCCTAGAGTATGAGCTTCACCTCAACGACAAACTCAAACTCTCAATGGTAAAGACCAAGAAAATAGTAAAGGCCAGAAGGGGAGAGATAAAGTACAATCGAGTCATCTTGGGCGAGATGCCCTACACCTGTGAAATAGAAATGTCTGCTCCCTCCCTAACAAGAGAGAAAGAGGAAGAGATAACGAAGTTCGCAGGCACAGTCGGAGACACAGTCATATCAAACGTTGCTGAGACCCTCAACCAAGCCTACTCAGGATTCATCGCCCTCCTAGGAGACGGCAGGAAGAAAGAGGCCTTTGACTACCTGAAGAGAGCCCTCTCCTTCAAGCTCAAACTCACAATAGCATTTGACGGAGGCAGAGCAGCAATAGATGCGATCGGACAACAGATACTTGAAGATGAAGGTGAGCTCTCAACCGCTGTCCAAGCAATAAATACCCCATCATACACGGAGCTACTCAGCTGCTGGATATACAGCCTACTCAACATACTCTTCCCGACTGGAAGATTCCCCTACGACCTCACGAAGGCTGAGGGGTGGGCGAAACTGGTAACTGAAAGGTCAAACACGATCCGAACAGAGAAGAATCTTCCCATTCTTGACCAAAGACAGGTTCAACTCTACCTCAAAGAACAAATCGACCAAGGACTCATGTCTATTACACCAGTACATATAGACACAGGCATAATACAGTTTCACAATAAATTACCCAGCCCTGAACCCGAGGAGTCCTACTCCTTCCTCCTCGGCCTCACCTCCACCCTCAAGACAATGTTTGAAGACATGTCTCAATGATTCGAACTTATGTTGCACACATGATTCACAGAAGATAAGACTGACATAAGACTCAGAGAAGAGTGTGAAAAGCCATGACTGAAACTATGGAAGACTTGGCGATAGAAACAATAGATCTACGTAAGACATTCCAGTTTGGAGATGTGGCTGTCCCTGCACTTCGGGGAGTCAACCTGAAGGTAAGGCGTGGTGAATACGTCTCCATCGTGGGGCCTTCAGGAAGCGGAAAGTCAACCATCCTCAACATGCTCGGTGCTCTCGATAGACCGACTGAAGGCAGGATCCTCATAGACCGAATAGATATTACGAAACTCAGTGACTGGACGCTGGCGGCCTTCAGAAACAGAAAAATTGGATTCGTATTCCAAAGCTTCAATCTTATACCGCGCTCGACAGCTTTGAGAAACGTTGAGCTTCCAGCCATGGTCAGCGGCGTCCCAGCAAAGATCAGGAAAGAAAGGGCAAAATATCTTCTTGAGATGGTTGGGCTTGGAGATAAACTCAACCGGAAACCCAATTTCATGAGTGGGGGCGAGCAGCAGAGAGTTGCTATAGCAAGAGCCCTGGTAAACAAGCCAGCCTTCATCTTGGCCGACGAACCCACAGGCAACCTTGACTCAAAGACCAGCAGTGAAATAGCAGAACTCCTCTGCAGCATAAATAGGGAGCAGAAAGCGACTATAGTTATGGTTACCCACAACCCTGAATTGGCAAATGAAACCGATAGGATATTACACCTAAGAGACGGTGTTGTAGAGAAGGAGACCGCAGGTGTATGGGGAGATCAACCCTCCAACGGAGAACGGGGAACAAGAGAAGCTTATCCGGGTGATTCAGATTGAACCCCGCTGAACTCTTCAAGTTGGCTTACAGCGCCCTCAGCGAGAGGAAGCTGAGGTCCGGATTGACTGTACTTATGGTGATCATAGGCGCCGCTCTTATGACCTCGCTGAACGGGTTGGGTGGCGGAATGAACCATTTCATTTCTGACCAGCTTGGAACACTCGGAGCCAACCTCATAATAGTCCTACCTTCCCAGCCACTAGCTACAATGGGCCCCCCACAGAATACTCAGAAGATCACCATAAATGAATATACTGTGAGAACCATCTCTAGGATGGAGGGCGTCTCTCAAGCCGTCCCATTCATAAGGGGAGCTGCAAACCTAAAGTCTGGAAATCGGGAGCTAGCCGCTAGTATTGTTGGAATGGACCAGAGCAGACTCCGCTATGTAATTCCAAAGATCAGTCTAGCCTCAGGATCCTATGTCTCCAACTTCGATTCTGTCGGAATGGTTGTTGGGACGGAGATATCATTTCCACCTGGCGAGAGCACCGTCTTTGCACCCCAAGGAAAGATGCTCATTATGGAGATAGCTAAGACAGAGACCGTTGGCCAAACCCAAAAAGTGGTCACCAAGAGCAAATCAGTCCAAGTAAAGGGCGTCCTGAACAAATTAGGTAACATGAACGCTGACGGCATAGTATTCATGTCCTTGGACGCTGCCGACACCTTCTTTGAGCAAGGAGGAGAATACACTGGAATATACGTAATAACAAAAGATCCAGAACACAACGACAAAGTTGAGAAACAGATCAGAGACAGATTCGGGAAGAATATTGGAGTCACAACGCCGAAAGCAATAGCTGAGACGATCCAGTCTATACTATCAACGTTCAATGCCTTCATCTCAAGCATAGCCTCTGTCTCAATGTTTGTTGGAGCTGTCGGAATAATAACAACCCTCTTCACAGCTGTCATTGAGAGAACAAAGGAGATAGGGCTTCTGAAGGCCCTTGGCTTCAATAGCCTAACGGTGCTCCTCATGTTCCTCACAGAATCCGTCACGATCGGAGTCGTCGGCGGAATGCTTGGTGTTCTGATGGGGATAGGTGGAGCATATCTTCTGATTCGGGTTATGCCATTCAATTTTGGCGGAGGCGGGATAAGGCCAGTCTTCATTCCGAGCGACCTCATATATGTAGCTATCCTCTCGTTGGTGCTGAGCTGCGTTGCCGGACTCTATCCTGCATGGAGAGCCTCAAGACTCAGCCCTCTGATAGCTCTGAGAAAAGAATAACCCCCTCAGCCACAAGAAAACCCTGAGTGACGGCTCAATCACCAGCTCTCCTCGCACCGAGATGACTACAGTAGAGCGGGCAAGAATCCCAACGTAAAGGCTAAACCTTAAAGGAGCCTTATACAAGTCTACAGTTGGGACCTTAACCTTGTACTGGCCATACCAGAAACCCAAGAAGTGCTGGAAATGCGGTGGAATAAAGGTCTGGATTCCTCAGTATAACAAGTGGACCTGCCCCCAATGCGAAAAACCTACGCAAACGCAGATGTATCCCCCGTACCCTTATCCTCCGTATCGACAGCCCGGTTACGGTAGGCCTCCCTACCTACCGCCCCAATCCGGCTATGCCCAATATCAACAGCCCATCTACCGTGGACCACCAAGCACCACATACCAAAGTTCCCAGATCTATCAGGACATAATCGTAGCTGGGAACAAACGTTGCATCTACTGCGGCGCCACAATGAAAGAGGATGAAGAAATCTGCCCAAAATGCATGCAGAGAGCCTTAGTGCTCTAGACATTCGACTTGAGAACTTCCTGGGCTAACCTTCCTCTTCAATCCGTACGAAGACCCGTCATAGCGCTCAATTCAGGTCATTGTTGAGCCAATTACTGCCACAGCAGTATTCTCGATCACTTAAGGGACTCAAAGGACGCCCTTCTGTCTGACCAACTAGTTAACGTCCTTAGAGCATTCACAACTATATCCCCTGAAGCCTACTCAGTCGGATGATAAGCTACCGAACAGTGCCCCGAATTCCTCGCCTCAAAGGCCCAAGAGAGAACGAGAGAAGCCTCAAGACTCCTCGATTCAGGCTCGCTACTCATTTCGGGCAAATATGTGTTTAGAATGAGGGGCCCGATAGAATCTCCCATACATGTTGAGAAGATTGTTAGCCTCAAAAGATGTACGTAAGCTCTTTTTTATCTCTGAGGCCATTAAGGATACAGAACTTGAAGTGTTGAGGTTTGATTGCGGACCTGAGGATTTGTGTAGTTGGAGCCGGCAAGATGGGTGAGGCTCTAATACATGGCTTGATCTCGAAGAAGACTTTAGATTCCGATAATATCTTCGTCGCTGAAATATCAAATGAACGGCGTGAATACATATCACTAAGGTATAATGTGAAGTGTAGCGGTGATGTCACAGAGTTTGTTCAGAAGTGCAACCTGATCATCATCGCTGTTAAACCTAAGGATATCAAAGATGTTGCCGAGACGATGAGCAGATTTGTGACATTGAGGCATCTCATTGTGACATTGGCTGCTGGCGTATCTACTGGGTTCTTGTCCAGAATTCTTGGTGATGGAATTCCAATAATTCGCGCGATGCCAAACATAGCTGTACTCGTAGGTGAAGGCATGGTCGCCCTCGCGAAGGGCCCAAATAGCTCATCTGACCAGATGGCTCTGGCCGAGAAGATCTTCAGTTCCGTTGGCAGGGTCGTCCCGGTTGATGAGAAATATATGGATGCAGTAACGGGTTTGAGCGGAAGTGGCCCGGCCTACATCTACACAGTAATAGAGGCCCTGAGCGACGGTGGCGTAAAGGTAGGGTTGGATAGGGACCTAGCAACACTCCTAGCTGCCCAGACCACACTAGGCGCTGCAAAGATGGTTCTGGAGACAAAGGAGCACCCAGCCAAACTGAGAGATAGAGTAGCCACCCCAGGAGGAACCACAGTCGAAGGTCTACTACAACTCGAGAAGAGCAAGGTACGTGAAGCCATAATCAAGGCTGTCGTCAAAGCGACTGAGAAATCTAAAAGACTAATGATAAAGTAGAGGATAAGCTGACGAAAATGGAGAAGATTGGCGTCCTCGTTGTAAGTTATGGCTCTAGGGATGTAGCCATCATAGATGCTCTGTCCCAGAGCGAGAACTACGATGTAGAGTTTTACATTGCTGACAAGCAACGTAACCCCTTCAACCTCAACAAGGTCGAGAAAGGAGGAGAGCACATGGTTATTCCAGACCTCTCGATAAATGAGATCTGCAGCTTCGCCGCGAAACACAGAGATAGAATAAGCTTCGGCATAGTAGGCTCTGAGTCCCCAATAATTCATGGGATCAGGGATCTCCTTGAGGAGAAGACCGGCATCCCCCTCGTATGTCCCACAAAGAGATATGCGATTGAGGGAAGTAAGGTCTCTCAGCGCAACCTACTTCAGCGGTGTTCCCCCAAAGCAAATCCTCTGTTTAAGGTCTTTGACCCAAAAAAGATGGGGGCTGAGCCCGAAGCTGAGTTTGAACGTTGGTTGCTTGAGCTTGGAGGCCCAGAGAACGTTGTTGTAAAGCCTGACAGACCTGGCTTCGGTAAGGGTGTTGGTGTTGGGGGTGAACACTTCAAGACGACAGAGGAAGCCTACGAACATTTCTACTCAATCTATGGTAAAGGAGGCGACGAGAAGGTTATTGTTGAACAGAAGATAGATGGCGAGGAGTCGAGTTTCCAAGCTTTCTGCGATGGAAAACACCTAGCGGTTCTACCCGAGACCCGAGACTATAAGAGGGCTTTCGAGGGCGACCAAGGACTGAATACTGGCGGGATGGGCTCTTACAAGAGTGAAGGCGAGCTACTTCCGTTCATGGAGTCGTCTGACAGGGAGGAGGAAGCCAGAATAGTGAACGAGATCTTCAGAGAGTTTGCTGGAGGAGGAAGCAACCCGAATTTGAGAGGAATCCCCTTCTACGTTGCCTTCATGCATTCAGCTGAGGGACCGAAGATTCTTGAGATAAATAGTCGACCCGGAGATCCTGAGATACAGAATATTCTACCGATAATTGACCAAGACTTCGTTGAGGTCTGTCTGAAGATTATTGATGGAGAACTTCATACAGTCAGGCTCAAGCCAATGTCGAGTGTAGTAATCTATAAGGTCCCCCCATCTTACGGAGGTTATTCCAAACAGTTTCCTGGTAGGGTACGCGTGAATGAAATCGACTCACCCGTCTACCTTGAAGATGCTTTCCAAATTGCAGGAATGAGTTCCGATAACCTGCGAATCTACCCAGGCTCCATGGAACTCAGAGCAGACGGAAACTCCTACTCACTCTCCTCCAGAACAGTCTGTTCAGTTGGAATGGGAGAAACGATAGAGGATGCTAGAGCATTTGCACTCGATGCAACAGAGAAGATTCGCGGGGGGACCCTCTGGTACAGAAGCGACATAGCCTCCAAGGAGCACATCAACAAGAGTGTTGAGCATATGAAGCGGTTGAGGACGAAGTGAAGAGGATCCTAATAACAGACTGTGAAGGGCCTATTTCCAAGAATGATAATGCATTCGAACTTGCAGAGAAGCTGATTCCAGAAGGCGCCAAACTCTTCACACTCATCAGCAAGTATGACGATGTGCAGGCTGAACTCGTGAAGAGGCCCGGCTACAAGGCTGGCGACACGCTTAAGCTCATCCTTCCATTTCTGAAGGCCTACGGCGCAACAAATGAGATATTGAGAAAACTTTCAGCCGAAGGAGTCTTGTTGGTTCCGGGAGCTGAAGAGACGCTGTCATTTGTGAGGAACCTAATGCCCTCATTCATAGTGAGCACCAGCTATGAACAATATATTCAAGCACTCTGCGAGTTCACAGGTTTCCCAGCAAGAAACACGTACTGCACAAAGTTGGATCTTGACAAGTTCAAGGTTCCAAGTTGGGAAGTTGATAGACTCAGAGTGTGGACTGAAAAGCTGGTCGAACTACCGCCCCCAAGAATACCTGTCGGTGCATGTTCGGTCAAAGAACTTGAAGAAAGAGACCTAGAGACCGTCAGGTATCTTGACGAGGTCTTCTGGTCCGAGATGCAGAAGATGGCTGCTGGGGCCATGATTAGGGAGGTCAAGCCTGTCGGTGGAGAAGAGAAAGTCGCGGCGGTCAAGGAGATCATCCAAGAAAATTCTGGTGAACCAAGCCAAGTTATCTATGTTGGAGATAGTATAACCGACTCAGCCCCCCTTAGATATATTAGAGAAAAACGGGGCTTCGCAGTCTCTTTCAACGGAAACGAATACGCAATAAGGGAGGCGGAACTTGCAGTTATCTCAGGCAGTACACTTGCAACTAGCATACTTGCTGCGGCGTTCGACAAAGGAGGAAAGGAACTGGTCAGAGAACTTGCGGGGAACTGGAGCTATGAGCGGATAGGAGAGATTGTTGGTGACCAGCTGAGAGCAAAGGCGAAAGAGGTCTACAGAGGAGAACTGCCAAAAGTCGCGATAGTCTCTGAAAGTAATATAGCAAAGTTGACAGAAGAGAGTTGCAGCTTCAGAAAGAAAGTTAGGGGCGAAGCAGTAGGGAGCCTAGGGTAGCTCAAGCCGAGGTTTTGACAATGAAAATTGAGAAGCTGGAAGACACTTATGCAGAAGCATTTGAAGGCATTTTCGTCAGGATCATAGTTACCGCTGAAGACGATGAGACCTTAAGGGCGGCTGCCGAGGACTCTACAAGCACACCCTCTGTAGTCATTGGGAGGTTAGAGGGCGGAATCGAGAGGTATCTATCTCAAGAAGATACTCCCGACGGCCGCAGGGGAGCAGTCGTCCAGTTCTGGGCAAGCTTAGACCCGAAGAAACCCCTGCAAGACTCAGCCAGGAATCTTGAGGTTGAACTCTCCTACAGAATAAGGCAAGATATTCTGGTCAAGCCATTCACAGCGGTCTTCAACGGCCTAAAAGAACCAGCGGGTAAGATAGACACCATGGAGAGGATCGGTCACTGCGGCGACGGTTTTGAGTGGGAGGAAGACTTCAGAGGACGAAGAGTAATAGACGTTCCAATAATGGTCCCTGACTTCCGCATTGAGAGATATCTGGGGTATGGTCTTGGAGTGATGGGGGGAAACTTCTGGTACATGTGCAGCACAAAGAAAGCCGTCTTCGAGGCGGGGAGGAAAGCTCTGGAAGCAATACGTGAGGTTGAAGGCGCGGTAACGCCTTTTGACATATGTTCCGCAGGCTCAAAACCTGAAACAAGGTTCCCTTGGATCGGACCCACAACCAACGAGGTCTATTGCCCCTCACTCAAGAGTAAGCTTGGCGACAGATCAAAGGTTCCTAGAGGGGTAAATTACATTCCAGAAATCGTCATAAACGGTGTCTCTCTACCTACAGTGGCCGAGGCGATGAAAGCCGGAATAGAGAGCATCTTGGATATGCCCGAGGTCGTCAAGATCTCTGCTGGAAACTATGGCGGGAGACTTGGAAGATATAGAATAGATCTGAAAGGGCTGTTCAGTTGAGGCTGGATGTCGTAGGCTTCGGAGCCCTCAACCTAGATAAGCTTTACAGGGTAAGCAAGATAGCTGAGGCTGGGGAGGAGACCTTCGTTAAGGGCTTTACAGCCTCCCCAGGAGGTTCAGCGGCAAACACCATAGCAGGATTGGCTCGGCTTGGATCAAGAACAGGCTACATAGGAAAATTGGCCGACGACCCTGAGGGCAGATACCTCCTAGCTGACCTGAAAAAAGAAAAGGTCGATGTAAGCGGAGTCATCCTCTCAAGAAGCGGCAGAAGTGGAGTATGCATAGGCTTCATAGACGACAGCGGAGAAAGGGCATTATACATTGACCCTGGGGTAAATGACAGCCTCACCTTCCACGAAGTCAAACAGGAATATGCAGACTCATCAAGTTTTGTACACTTAACATCGTTTGCTGGGGAGACCCCATTTAACACTCAGAAGCGTCTGGTTAAGAGTCTGGAGAATGCAAGAGTATGCCTTGATCCAGGCGAGTTTTACGCAAAGAAGGGGCTTGACGCTCTAGATTCAATATTGAAGAGAACATCTGTGATTTTCCCAAATGAGAGAGAGATCAGGACCCTCACACAGAAGAGCTACAAAGAAGGCTCCAAAGACCTCCTTGCAAGAGGGGTAGAGATCGTTGCGGTGAAGTTGGGCAAGAGAGGTTGCTACGTCACAGACGGAAGAGAAAGCTACTCGATCCCAACATCCAAGAAAGAACCTAAAGACACAACCGGGGCTGGTGACGCGTTCTGCGCAGGATTCATCTACGGACTGCTCCATGAGAAAGACCTCTACACATGTGGGAGACTCGGGAATTTCTTGGCTTCACGATGCATCAGCAGGTATGGGTCGAGGACAGGCTTACCATCAAAGACAGACCTCCCAAGATTCTGAGGGTCCATTCACATGTCAAACATGGAGAAAGATTGTCGATCGAGTGGGTGAAGGCTAAAATAACTCTTTCCAGAACATATTATTGATGTCCAACCCTTATTTCTGTGTGAAATGTAAGAGCGAACTGGTTCGAGAAGCAAAGTTCTGCGACAGATGTGGAAGCCCAACCGCTGAAAGCCTCTGGATCGTCATTCACAACCTTGAAGAACAGGTCAAGAAACTGGAGAGGCCACCCAAGCCGCAAACGAAGAGGCCGCAGCCAAAGCAGAGCCTGCAACTGGAAAAGAGTAGCACAACCGAATTCTTGGAGCTTTACAGAAGTGGCTTGAACGATAGAGAGATTGCTCAAAAGCTGCATGTCAGTCCTCAGTCGATACGACTTTGGAGGAAGAAGTTGAACCTTCGAGCCAACGCCCCCAGAGGCTTCCCGAAATATGTTATTGAAGAAAAGAAGAGGCAGAGCGAGGCGCGGTTGGCTGAGCTGGAGACCATACTGAAAGAAAAAGGTCCAGTCAAGAGCGACGACCTGCCGTACAAAGAGGGTGTCTTATCAAAATTATTGAAGAAAGCCGAAGACGATATTGCCAGCGTCAGGTTACGAGGCGGTCGGTCGAGAGGTCGCGAACTCTTTGGGCAACTTGCTGGGAAACGGATATTGTATCTGAGGGGAGACAAGAGGATAATTGAATACTTGGCTAGGAACCTGAATCCTAAGACGGAAAGAATGTACAGAACCATAGCTCTCAGGTTGAAGAGTTCTAGAGTACCACGAGATGTTGTCAAACGGATAGTTGATAGAGCAAGAACGCTTAGAACTATCCCGCCATCAGGTGAAGAAGGGGTGGTTTCCACTAACGAGTCCTGAAACAAACGGTTATGAACAAATCAACCTTATCCTGAAACTCTTGCTTCCACGCTGAACAGTAAGGGCCAATAACATCGTAGAGTTTTGCCTCAAGAATTGTTGATAGGAAGAGGCAATATCTTGAACGAAAGGAGAATTGATGCTGGAGAGATCAAGCCATCCCCTTAGGTTGTGTTGCCCTGTTGGGAGGTTGGACAAGATGAGGATCAAGAATACCAGCAGGTACCCTACGGTCGAGGTTGAAAGGCTTGTGAGGTTTGCAGCCAAAGGCATTGAGTCTTCAAGAGTCGAAGTTCATGTGAAGAATTCGAAATGGGTTTTGCTGGGAGAGCGTGGCACAACATTGGACGCAGCAAGATCATCAATGTTGCCCTGGATATTGATGACCTAGTAGTCATAAGGGTTGGTTCACCCAATAATTTTCCAATAGAGTTCTCTTATCCTAGGTTGAAGACCGCCCCGAGGTACGTCATAAGGAACTGGAGGGAGGCTATTGTCTCATTGACCGCTCATGAACTCTACCATATAAGACAGAGAAGAACAGGGAAAAGAGCCAGTGAAGTCAAAGCTGAGAGATGGGCTCTGAAGAGGTTAGAGGCATATCGAAAAATGCATACTTAACCTCTATAGTGAAGGCAGCCCACTTATGGACATCAAGACTTAATAGAATGAGAAAGATTGATGATTCTGTTGTTTGCTGGTTTTGGTCTTGAAGAGTGATCGGAGTTTTCCGAGCGATTAGCGAAGGCTAACTTAAGCTGTCACCGCTATTGATACGTGCAACCTTGGAGCCTACTTAAGTAGCTTCATTGGTTGTCCGCAACACACCAGTGTGCCTCCACCAACCTTAGTTACTGTGACCTCGTTGCCACAAACTTTGCACATATATTTCTCACCGATCTTCTCTACTCCCATAAACTCGCCCCAAAGACCAGTTATCAAATATGCATATAATGTTTCTTCTTACACGTGTACTCAACCGTTTTGGTAACTACTGCACTTGAGACATCGTGCGCCGGATTTTTCCTCTTTGATTGGAAGCAAGCCCCTTGAGGGTTTCACGAGTGCTCTTCAAGGCCACAGCTTCGTGAAGAGTCTTCTGGAAGTCTGACAGTTTAATGAACACTCTGTCTAGTGCCCACCAAGAATACCTGATGAAGTCTCTCTGCAATTAGTATTGAAAAAAGGAGTAACTCAAGAAGTTTAGGAAAACGGGTTTGTGATACTCTACCAGTAACCTAGAGGTGGGAACCTATAGTATACTGGGCGGGGGTAGACGTAGAATTGTGGGTAGGGATAGTATGGTCGTAAGTATGGAATGTATACTGGGTAGTACCTTGGATACTGGTAGGTTGCTCCAACGAGCCCGCCTACTGCGCCGCCTGCCAGGCCTCCTAAGGCTGCTCCGGTCAACCCGCCGATAGCTAGACCTCCTAGGCCCCCTAGAGCTGCACCTCCGAGTGCTCCGAGAAGTACCAGTGCCATGTGATTCGCCTGAAGATCTACATTCTGATGATTAGTAAAAAGGTATCGGCTGATGAATTCATCATACTCGTCACTCTGCTTGAGGACGAACACCAGAAACAGTCGTGTTAGACTCTTCTTGCTGCGGTGCGGCTTCCCGAAAGATTTTTTCTTCCGGTAGAGGTTTGGGTAGGGTTTGTGGTTGACTATTGAATCAAGATCATGGTTTATCGCGCTTCGTCGTCGGTCTAGGCCTTCTATGTCTACTTTTGGTGTGCATATTCCCGACGGGTTATGCGTCGGAGGGGTTTTCGCTGAGAGGGCCTACACATTGTTTCAGTCTGGGAAGAGGGTATGACTGTAGATTTGTGTTTTTTATTAATTCACTCGGATATGAGGGCCGTGTCGATCTTGAGGTTGAGGCCCCTAACGGAATCACATCGGATTTGGAGACACCTATCTTCTTGGAAGGCTCAACCAACTGTATGATTATTGTATATGCAAGTTTGGAGGCGCCTCTTGGAAACCAGACCGTGGTGATTAAGGCGAGTGGCAGCCAGTATGCTGACTCTATCTCGGTCTGTATGCTGGTTTCAGACCTAACGATGCTTACCATAAAGACATCTCCTCTAGGCGTACCAGTCGACATCCTCTTCGATAACACCAGATACCACCTAGGGGCTGAACCTCTCACGCTTCAAGTTCGCGTAGGCAAGCATACCATAGAGCCCCTGAGCAACTCGTCAAATATTGGACCTACGCGTTATGTAAGAGGGGGCGTGAACCTCTCGTATCAAATGGGGAATTCAACCCTCTATGAAAATTGGGTTGGACCAATCAATTTCAATGTTGTCAACAAGAGCGTAGTGACTATTCTGTTCAGGGAAGAAAAACCATCTGTAACCGAGAAATCCGGACTGAAAGAATCGGTCCTAGTCCTCGCGGTAATAGTGCTCGCTATCCTGGTCTTTGCCGGTGCATTCTGGAGACGTAGAAGAGACAGGTTCCGAACGACCTTGACATCAGAGCAAGCTGTGGAAGCCAAAAGATCTGTTTGAATGATTTTCAGGCCGAATCATAGATCGGCTTGCCGTCGATACGTCGAACTGCGAGTTGCCCGCTCACCACATGTTTTCAGTGCAGATAGCTACGGGTCAACTCGTCATCTTGTCTCTCTTGATCTCTCTGAGTTCTCTCAGGGGCGGAATCAAATCGATCATTGAGGGCTCAAGCTTCTCCCAAATTATTCCCTTAGGCTTCGCATACTTTTTCTTTACCACAATCTCTTTTGTGGGTGTCACGATGAGGTCGACTATTGTGTCGAAACTCGTTACAGGCATCTCTTCATCGACCAGTTGGCAGTCGTGGACGACCGCTATGATCGGGGTCTCCTCGTCTACAGCCCCAACCTCCCTGAACATTGCCCACTCAAGGTCGAAGTATCCGTGTCCCTTTCCGTATCTTACGCCGTCATAGTTTATTATTGAGCCTCCAGTCACCATGAAGTCAACCTTCAACCTTGAGATCTCCCTTAGGGAGATTGGTTTCCCGAATCTTTCAGCCCCGTCGAGTGTTGAGGCAAAGTCTTCCTTTCCTTGGGGAACTCCTTCCCTTGAGATTTTGAGAAATCCTCGGGCTATGGAGTATGTCGGCATGATGCAGGTCTTGCCGTCGAGGATGCAGAGTTCCCTCAGTCTAATTAGATTGTTGTCAGGTGTGATCATGATCAGGTTCGATCTCTCGTAGAGGTTCAGATTCCTTATTCGTTCAGTGCATCTCTCGCTTCCTTCAAAGTCAGGTATGAACTCTGAGAAGTTCCAGTGGAATCTTGAGTCTGGCTTGGCTACCTTGAAGAGTTCATCCCAGACTCTCATTCTCAGGCTGGCCTTCGAGTCTTCCATGTCAGTTCACCTTGGGCGTGAGGAGGGTCTCCAGCTCGTCCACAGTCAGTACACCTTGGAGGTCTGGTGATAGGCTGCTTGCAAGCATGGTTATCTGTGGTGGGGTTAGAAATGTTCTTCTGAGGAGGTCAATATTTGAGAAGACGTTCCTTACTGTGTCGTCGAGCAAGATTCTTCCGTCGGACATTACCATGGCCCTATCGACGTGCTCTGCTACGAGTCTCATATTATGTGTTATGACTATGACGGTCTTGCCGTCCCTGTTGATCTGGCCAAGAAGATCCATTATCGATTTCGACTGCTTCATATCTTGGCCGGTTGTCGGTTCGTCCACAATTATGACTTCAGGCGACATAGCCAGGACGGCGGCTACCGCGAGCCTCTGTCTCTCCCCTTTTCCCAAGATAAAGGTCTCTGTCTCCTCCAAACCCGACATACCGAGCCTCCCTAGGATATTCTTGACTCTACTCTTCACTTCTGCCTCTGGGAGGCCTAGGTTCCTCAGGCCGTAAGCACACTCCTCATAGACTGTTTGGCAGAAGAGTTGATGGTCCGGGTTTTGGTATATGTAGCCGACTCTGGTTGCCAAGTCCGCGACGCTCGCCCTCTTGACGTTGAGTCCGAAGACCCAGATGTCGCCATGGGTGGGTTTCAGAAGGCCTACCAGATGCTTGACTAGGGTCGTCTTTCCAGAGGCGTTCTGCCCGATTACGGCCACATACTCCCCCCTTCTTATTTTGAAGTCGATCCCTTTCAGGGCCTCTGTCCCATCGGGATAGGTGAACCTTAACCCTTCCACCTTGATAATCGTCTCAGCCTCTTGGCTTAGAGTGCTTCTGGCCATATCCCCCTTGTTGAGAGGTGTTTCGGTGACTGAGAATCTCTCCTTAAGATATTGTGTCGCCTGCTCAAGGGTTACGGGGAGGGATTGTTTCCTGTTCTTGCTGAGTCTGTAGGATAGTTCGGTCACCTGAGGTGGGAAGACGCCTCGCTCCTGCAGCATAGGCACTTCGTCAAAGAATCTCTCACAGAGATCCTCCTTGACTATTCTTCCCTGGTCGAGGAGGAGGAGTCTGCCCGCGTACTTGGCAAGTTCTTCTGTGTTATGTTCGACCACTATAAGTGTGGTTTGATACTTCTTTCTCAGACCATCGATTATTGAGAATACTTCACTCTTCCCGACTGGGTCAAGGTCTGAGGTGGGTTCATCTAGGATGAGTATGTCAGGCCGGAGTGCTAGGAAGGAGGCTATGGCAACCCTCTGTTTCTGGCCTCCTGAGAGCTCATAGGGGTATCTTGTCTTATACTCTTGCATCCGAGTTATCTGGAGCGCCTCCCCAACCCTCGCCTTAATCTCCTCTCTTGGAACCACGTAGTTCTCCATTGGGAAGGCTACCTCATCCTCCACGGACATTGTGACGAACTGTGTCTCGGGGTCTTGGAATACTATTCCGACTCTGCGGACAATTTCTCTCAGACTCGTCTTCGAGGTGTCTGTGCCGTAGACCCTTACGTTTCCGCGGAGTTCGCCTCTGGTCATGTGCGGGATCAGGCCTGCTAGGCAGAGGCAGAGGGTTGTCTTGCCTGCCCCGCTTGGACCTACGATTCCGAGAAAGTCTCCCTCATCAATGTTCAGGGTTATGTCTTGGAGGGCCCAGCCTCTGGCGATCTCGTACTTCCAATATAGGTGCTCGACGGATATGGCGGACACAGCCTTACCTTCTGAGGATCATGTTAAGAGGCCAGCCTGGGAAGGCCAAGACATTGAACCAGTATTTCAGGATGAAGGCCGCCACGACTGATAGGACGAGTGTAGAGGCTATCAGGACGTCTCTCGCTCTAACCTCGTACTTGTGCAGGTAGGTTCTGCTTCCAGTAACCCTGAAGCCCTTGGCCTCGACGGCGTAGGTTGTCTCAACTATTCTTCTAAGGGCTATGAAGATCAGTGGGATGAAGAGTCTGGTGTAGCTTCTGGCCCTTTTGACTAGGGAGCCTCGCGAGAAGTCTGTTCCACGCAGAACCATCGCGTCCTTCACCTTTGTGAAGTCATCTATGAAGATTGAGGTGGATCTGAAGGCCAAGGTGAAGATGAATGCTAGAGAGTAGGGTAGGCGGAGCGTGACGATTCCGTAGGTTATGTCTCTGTCACTGGTCGTGCATAGGATGAGGGTGGAGCCGAGGAGCATCGTTGCGTATCTGAGTATCATTGTGAAGGAGAAGAGTAGGGTCATATCTGAGACATAGGCTCCCCAAGGAAACTGGTAGAGCATATTGCCGGGGATCCTGCTGGTGAAGACGTATGATATTATGACGGCTTGACTGACGATTATGAGAACCACAACAAGCCGCCATATTCTCATAAAAGGAACCTTGGCCAGTTTGAACGTGATCATTACTAGACCTATCAGGATGAGGAAGGGGATTGGCGCCTCGATGATGAGGGCGACCGTATTGATTGCTAGGATCAGGGCGAGTTTAGGTAGGGGGTGGAGGGAGTTGAGCGGAGAGTCCTTGGAGATGTGAACGAACATTGACCGCTGCGACATCTGCTAGGTCCTCAAAGAAAAAGAAAGGGCCCTCTCTATGAGAAGAGCCCTTTCACATAGTAGGGGAAGGTCTTGAAGTATTTTGTAGCAGTCTTCAGAAGCAATGTTCCTATGATCAGAACTGCCAAGGAGTCGCCGATAGTGTAGGCGATTACACCCCACTTCCAGAAGTCGAAGGTTATTGTTCCGAAGCTATAGTTGACGTAGTGTATCCACATCGAGGCAAGACACGTAGAGATGATCACGGATACTATCCATATGGCAAGGTCTCTTCTGGTCTTGAGTTCCGGATCAGCCTTGGTAGCCCTGAAAATTGCGAGGTTGATCAGGGGCGCAAAGAAGTCTCCTAGGGCTCCGTCAGCCCAAACCTGAAATGTGAAGCCGAAGAAAGGCCCCATACCGATAAAGGTTCCAATATGTCCCGCGAGGGCCCCCCAGAACCCAAACCATAAGGTCAGGGCGAAGTAGAGGCCTGCCGGGATCCAGAATCCTGACCCACCAGGCAACCCTGGAATAGGAACGATTATTATCGAGAACAGGGCGGCTCCAGCGCAGATTCCTCCAAAGATTCCGGAGACTACCAAGTGTCCAGGTTTGACCCCGCCTTTACCTGCTGTTGACATCGAACTTATCCTCCTATATCCACTTCATGAATGTTGCTTGGGCAATGTAGGATATCACTAGGAAGACTGTGACGACCACCATGAAGATTGCGAAGGCCTTTGAGAAGCCGTAGTATCTGCTTGACTTGTCGAGTCTTCTGTTCCAGAGAACGGCTGCGACGGCTATGACCGCGTATATGATTGTTACCAGCTGGAATAGCTCTGCGTAGGGTAGTGGTAGATTCGCCATTCCGGTTTTTCTCCAACAATTGTTTCCAGTCCACAGACTGGAACAGAGAGATAATCATGCGGGTTGAGGATATATCGGTTTTCTATGCTCACAATTACTGGGTACTCTCACCAAGCATGGTGGGGTCGAGGGGGCTGATTCCTGAAGGAGTTACTTCACACGGTTTATTAGAGCGGATGCGGTAAACCGTTTTTTAATGCGCGTGGTTTGGCAAGCTGGAGGCTTGGTCTGCTTCATAGGCTATGCCGGTGCTCCGTGGTAGCCACCTCGACGTATCGCGAGTATGATTCGACTTGGCCGAGGCCAAGCTGACCGGCCACGCCAAGACTACGACATATGAGGTGAAGAGAGGTTTGGCTATGAAGATAAGTCCTAAAGACCAACTCAAACCAAGAGGGTTGAAGGGAATATCGGACCAACAGGTCGAGTACCATTTCGAGACTCACTATAAAGGATACGTCAACAAGATTAATGAGGTATGGGAGAAGCTGCAGACGGCTGATCGGGCCAAGGCTAACCAGAACTATAGTGAGTATAGGGCGTTGAAGGTTGAAGAGAGCTTCAACTGGATGGGTGTGGTTCTGCACGAACTCTACTTTGAGAATATCAAGGACGGACAAGGAACCCAGCTTGGAGCCAAGCTGACCAAGATGATTGAGGAGAGCTTCGGTTCATTCGACAAGTGGAGGGAAGACTTCAAAGCGTGCGGAACAGCGTTGAGAGGCTGGTCTATCCTAGTATACGACCTCTCAAGCCGCAGACTCGTCAACAACGGCTTGGACGCCCATAACGTCTATGGATTCCTAAACGCGATTCCCCTTCTAGTGTTGGATGTGTATGAGCACGCCTACTACGTAGACCAAGGACCCAAGAGAGCACCGTACATAGACGCGTTCTTCGAGAACGTCAACTGGGATGTTGTGAATAAGAGGTTGGATGCCGCTCTGAGAGCGTCCCCTCCATAGGGCACAGAAGCATAGGATTCAGAGGAACATGTGAGTCCAGCTCAGGTACCGTGAGGTATCAAGGCTCTCCTCCAGCAAATCTTGAGGCGTGATCCGTGTCTTAACCAGGTAGCTTGACGAGTTCACTGTTGGTTTTCAAGATTGAGGAGGGGAGTAGAACTGTACTACTCCTCCACCGAGGTGATGATTCTTCTCTGGTCCCCGTACTCCCAGCTGTATTTTGGCCTCCACCTATCGACGTACTTGGGATACTTGTATCTTCCAATGTCTTGGTCTGTTGGGTACTCGAACTTGCTACCCCACTGCAAGATGACGGTCTTCATCCAGGGCGCATTATTCTTCACGATCCATTCCAGCTCGTAGGGGTCTCCCTGCATGTTAGCCCAGTTTTCGTAGTGCATCGGAATCAAGACCTTGGCGCGCAGAGCCTCCGCAACCCGGAAGCAGTCGAAGGAGGTCATCTTGTCCGTGACCCCTGGGGGGTTTCCACCAAAGTTGAGGCAGGCAACGTCTACAGTATGTTCTACACCGATCTTGTAGAAGAGGTTGGAGTAGTGTGAGTCACCGTTGTGGAATATGCTGCCGGCCGGGGTCTTTACAAGGTAACAGACGGAACCCTCCTCAAGAGTCTTCGGCAGGTCCTTCCCGCTGAAGAGTAATGTTCTATCAGCGGTCTCCGTCGCAACGATCTCTGTGTCGTTAATCTTGACGGTGTCGTTCCACTTGACCTGCACGATCCTGTTGTTTGGAACGCCGAAGTCGCGGAACTTGTCACAGCACCTCTTAGGACCTATGAACTTTGCGTCTGTATTCTCGGCCAGGGGGGTTATTGTGTATGGGTCACAGTGGTCAGGGTGGAAATGTGTCGAGAGGATGGCGTCACACTCCTTTATGGCGAAGGGATCGATCACGTGGGGATTGAGCCTCAACCAATCTATTCTTTCGGCTCCTGACTGCCTGCAGACCCCGCAACCATCCACCAAGGTTGTGTAGAGTGAGGGGCCACTATACTGGTCGACGATTATGCTGGCTTTGGGGGTCTTGATGAAGTAGCCGCAAGCACCGAACCACCACATGACGAAGGTCTTGGGCTTCACAACGGTTCTCTCAATCTGCTTGTTGAGGTATGTACCCCACTCAGGGAAGGCTGACCTCAACCATGACTCCCTAGTTATCTTCTCGACCTTGGCTCCTGGGACATAGGCGTACCGAGCGTCGGGAATTCCAATATCAACTTCCTCAGGCATGAAATCTTCACCAAGATGCGATCTGTAAACCACCAATTTCTGTCTTGTGGTATGCACAACCCGAAGACTGGGTGGAGGCAAACTTGATTCTCGAAGTTCATTCCTGAGTATGAAGATTTGGTTGAGGACTAGTGAAAATTTCTTGACGCTGCCTCAAATACCTCATCCAGCTCTTGTATAGAGGTTATTCCAACCGCCACGCCATCAACCTTGTCTGCAAGGTAGTTGAAGGCCTCCATAGGGGTCAGCAGACCCGCAGCCAAAGACTTCATCGCTATCACCCTCTTACCCCTCTTCCTAGACTCGGCTATAGCGTCTAAAGTGGACTCCACATCAGGCTCCATAAAATCCCCCTTCAAGTTAATTGGAGCCAAGATGATGTCTACTTCTCTCAGTCCGAGAACTCTCGGAACCACATCTCCCGGGGAGTGGGTAGCTATCCCGGTTGGAAGACCGTTGAACCTTTCCTTAATCTTCCTCAAGACCTCTCCTAAACCCTCAACCACACTGTCTGTGTATGACCCGTGGGTTATTATGGAGTCAGCCCCAACCCTCTCGCAGAGGCGCAGCTGCTGCTGGAGGTTCTCAGCCTCCACAGTGGCCAAGACGAAGCTTTCGACGCCTGACTGCTCTACCGCCCTGATTATGGCTTCGACTATGACAGGGTCGCTTGGAACATGGATCGAATTAAGGCCTTGAGAGATAGCCCTGCCGTAGAGCCTCGTAATATTCTGGGGGTTAAGATAGAATTGCCGGTAGTAGCTCATCGCCCTATCCCTGAATTGGCCCGCGCCAAAGAATGGGGAGGTGCCGAAGAGGACGCGGGGAAACCTGACATCCCCTACTGAGAAGTAGCCGAAGGCATACGCATCGTAGAAGCTGGCCAAACCCATATACTCATAACCCTTAAGATTGGAGTGGTATCTCTGTCAAAAATCTGTTCTAGGATCCTATCTTGATGAACTCGAAAGACCTATTTCTCTCTTAGGAGAGTTCAGAGCCAAAATGACCGGGATGGGAGTTGCGATATCAACTTTGGCGAGGCCCTCAGTCTTGGTGAGAGGCGTCACAGCAACAGGGGCAACTGGCCCCCTGACGGAGAAGAATATCGTCATAGAAGAGTAAAGCGATGTAATTGTATGGAGGACGATAAGGGAAGCACTCCCTCAGCTTCTACACGGCGATGGTGAAGATGCTAAGCAAAGAGGATACGGAGCTGCGACAAAAGGCTGATCGGGAAAAGAAGATTGTTGCACTCAGCTCAGTCTTCGCCGCGGTCTTCCTGACGGTTATGAAGCTTGTGGTTGGGTTGATGACCGCAAGCTTGGGCATACTGTCTGAGGCCGCTCACTCCGGTCTGGACCTAGTTGCGGCAACAGCGACTCTCTTCGGGGTGAGTGTGTCTGGAAGACCGGCTGACCGTGAACATACCTATGGTCACGGGAAGGCTGAGAATCTGTCGGCCCTATTTGAGGCGATGCTCCTGTTAGTCACCTGTGTGTGGATCATCTATGAGGCTGTCCAGCGCATATTCTTCAAGAGCGTTGAGGTTGATGCTAGCGTCTCAGCTTTTCTCATCATGGGGATCTCCATAGTCGTAGATTTTTCACGCTCACGCGCCCTGTCAAGGACTGCCAAGAAATACGACAGCCAAGCGCTGGAGGCTGATGCACTACACTTCACCACCGACATCTGGTCCTCATCGGTCGTTATAGGCGGGTTGGTCTTTGTGCGCCTCTCAAGCCTTCTTGGTTTGGATTGGCTGATGAAGACTGACGCCCTAGCCGCTTTGGGGGTGGCGGGGATCGTGACATCCGTAAGTCTGCGGCTCGGCCAAAGAACCATCGCCGGCCTCTTAGACGCTGTACCGCCAAGGTTACGTGACGAAGTTACACAGGCACTGCAGATACCCGGCGTGTTGGAGGTGAAGCGGGTCCGTGTTCGACGGAGTGGGCCGGAAACCTTTGCAGACGTGATGTTGACGGTTAGCCGCGAGAACACGCTTGAACAGGCACATAATATTGCAACTACAGCCGAGGCGGCGGTACGTAAGATCTTGCCTAGAGCTGACGTGACGGTTCATGTAGAACCAACCCCAACCAAGGACGATGTCGTACTGGCCACTATCAGGAACTTGGCACGCCAGATAGACGGTGTGAGAGACATACATAACATAAGAGTTCTGAGCCTGAAGGACGGTTTGCAGATTGTCCTCCACGCCCAAGTTGATCCTCTCATGAATCTGAAAGATGCCCATAATGTTGCTGAACAATTGGAGCAGGCATTAAGGGAAAAGATCGCTGATGCAAAACATGTGTTTGTTCATCTGGAGTATTACCATAAGGATTTGGCTAAGGCTGAGCCGCTTGAGAATTTTGGGATGCTACAAAAGATTTGGAAGACCGTCTCCAGCCACAGAGAAGTCAAAGGACTCAGGAAATCAAGGATCTACGCGACTGAAGGTAGGCTTCACATATACTTGGACTGTCTGCTAGATCCAGAAGAGTCTGTTGAGTCAGTTCACAGAACCCTGAGTCACATAGAGGAAGAGCTGAGGGATACCTTCCCCGACTCTGTTGTGGAGATCCATTCTGAACCCTACCAGCAGCCAAAGTACACCAAGCAGAATTAGGTTAGAGTTTGAAGACTGTTCGGTGGTGTTCCTATCTTATCTTGATCTCTACGCCGACGGTTCTCTTAACCAGCTCGGCAAGCTGGTCCACCCTAGGCTTCTTGCCTCCCTTACCAAGAACAGATATTATGAGCGGATACTCCTTGGCCTTTCTGGCTCTGCTGAGCAAAGGCTTCAGCCAATCGTTTACCTCCTCTGTGACGATTATGAGGGATACGTCTTCGTTCGATAGTAGTTTGGTCAGTCCCTTCTCTGCCTCTTCTCTATTGTCGGCTGGGAAGCAGTTACTTATCCCGGTTAACTTGAAGTATGTAGCCGTCTCCCTATCGGCCAACACTCCTATGGTCGCCAATGACTCTCAACCTGCCTGTGATCTTGTTCCACGAGCGTTTGTCTTGTCTTCCCCTTAAGCCTCTCTATCTCTAGCGGATTCAAACTAGAACTGGCTGAGTATGTCTCTCTTCTCCATTATCCGGTTACAGTAATGGCAACGGAGACGGATCGGCTCACCCTCCTGAACGTGAAAGAGGGAGCTTACAGGCTCTTTGTTTGATATGCAGGAGGGGTTACTGCACTTGACTATTCCCTTGATAACGTTTGGCAGACTGACTTTCTTCTTGTCCACAACATCGTATTCGCGGATTATGTTTATTGTTGCTTTCGGGGAGATGAGGGCTATCTTGTCAACATCTTCAGGCTTGAGTTCCCCTCCCTCGATCTTGACTATGTCCTTCTTACCAATCAGTTTGCTTGGAACGTTAATGACGACTCCTACAGTATTACTCTCTTTACCTGTGATGTTGAGTATCTTCAACACGTCGAGGGCGTATCCTGCGGAGATATGGTCTATAACGGTTCCATTCCTGATCTTCTTGACGTAGAGTTCAGCCCTACCAGCCTGAGACATTTCCCCTCACTGTTAAGTTGGTCAACCAAATATTTATGGTAACTTGCTTCTCTGGCTAGGAAGGGTCTTAGCTAAGCGGCTGGTTCTCAGACTGGTAACTCTCAAGCTTACCTTTGTCGCGGGCGTGGTCGAGGTAGTATGAGACTATGTACCTCATCTTCTCACCCTCAACTAGGAAGGCGTCGTGCCCATAGGTTGAGGAAACCTCATAGTATATCACCTCTTTGTTTGCTGCACGCAACGCCGAAACCAGCTCTTCAGAGTCTGGTGGGGGATAGAGCCAGTCTGAGCTGAAGGAGATCACTAGGAATCTTGACTTCGTATCTTTGAACGCTGCCTCAAGAGACCCGTAGCCGTTGGATATGTCGAAGTAATCTATGGCTTTTGAGATGTAGAGGTAGGAATTCGCGTCAAACCTCTTGGTGAAGGTTTCGCCTTTATGGTGTATGTAGCTCTCAACCTGAAACTCAGGTTTGAGGCTGAAACTCAACTTCTGGCTTTCTTGGAGTCTGCGGCCGAACTTTACGCGCAGGGTCTCGTCGCTCAGATATGTTATGTGGCCGATCATTCGTGCCACGGCCAAGCCGTCGATGGGCGGGGTCTTCCCGTAGTAGTTGCCGTTTCTCCAGTTTGGGTCGCTCATGATCGCCCTGCGGCCGACCTCGTGGAAGGCTATATTCTGGGGTGACTGCCGGACCGCTGTGGCTATAGGCATGCAGAGGGCTACCCGGTCAGGGTACGTGACCGCCCACTGAAGGGCTTGCATACCAGCCATCGACCCCCCGACGACCGCGAGTAGCTGATAGACCCCGAGGTCATCGATCAACTCTTTCTGGGCCCTCACCATGTCCTTTATCGTCACCATTGGGAAACTGAGGCCGTAAGGCTTCTTCGTCTCGGGGTTTATCGAACTTGGGCCCGTAGAGCCTTTGCATCCACCTATTATGTTCATACAGACCACGAAGTACCTGTTCGTGTCGAAGGTCTTCCCAGGCCCAACCATGTTATCCCACCAGCCTGGCTTTGGATCGTCCTTATGGTGCCGGCCAGCTACGTGAGCGTCGCCCGAGAGGGCGTGAAAGATCAGTATGGCGTTGCTCTTGTCAGAGTTGAGCCGCCCATAGGTCTCATACGCCAACGTGATAGGCCCAAGTTTCTTCCCGCTCTCAAGAATCATCCCGTTCGGCGGACGGGCGAAGGTGAAGGTTTGGGTCTTGACTATTCCTACAGATCCTTCCTCCATTCAGTCCACCTCAACCCACGCCTTCAATCCAAACTTTCCAAGAGACCTCGCAACATCACTCTGTAACCATCTTGATCCTCACCCAGACTGGGCCCTTGACTCAGAGGGGGAGCCTGCTTAATATATTCCTTAATTAAACTATTTCTGAGTAAGCTATTCCAACTGGAATCTCTGTCCACATCTCCCACCCTTCAAGTTATCTAGTCAATATGCGGATGATGATGTGAGGGTTCGGTAATGAGTCTTGATGGAAGAGACATAATCTCGATAAGGGACTTCACAAGGGCTGAACTTGACCATATGCTCTCGGTTGCAGACCGGATGGAGCCTCTGGCAAAGACGGGTTCAGATATGCTCAGGGGCAAGATAATGGCCACCCTCTTCTTCGAACCGAGCACAAGGACGAAACTGAGTTTCGACTCTGCAATGTATCGTCTGGGAGGGTCAAGCATAGGATTCGCTGAACCCGGCAGCACATCAGTACAGAAGGGCGAGAACCTAACGGATACTGTCAGGGTTGTGGAGAACTACTCTGATGTCCTGGTCATCAGACACCCTCTGGAGGGGGCTTCACGGTTGGCAGGTGAGGTCGCAAATATTCCGGTGATAAACGCCGGGTCAGGCTCTGAGGAGCACCCAACCCAAGCAATCCTTGACGTCTACACCATGAAGCGAGAGTTCGGCCATATCGACGGTTTGAACGTCGCTTTGGTTGGCGACCTCCGTTACGGCCGAACAGTCCATTCTCTTGCGTATGCCCTGTCTCTTTACAAGGATACGAAACTGTTCCTGATCTCTCCGGACCTCCTGAAGATGAGGAGGGAAGTCCTCGAGGATATTAAGCATAGTATAGGGGTTGAGGAGGGGAGGGACCTCAAGAAGATCCTGCATCAGATTGACGTCATATACATGACCAGGATACAGAAGGAGAGGTTTGCCGATCCAGCTGAGTATGAGGCCGTCAGGGGCTCATATAGACTCACTCAAGCCGACCTCAAGGAGGCCAAGAGAGACGCGATAGTGATGCATCCCCTACCCAGGGTCGACGAGGTTGACTTCGATGTTGACAGCACGGCTCACGCCAGATACTTCAAACAGGTTTGGTACGGCCTCCTCGTGAGAATGGGGCTGCTGGCGCTTGTGCTCGGCTCAGTCCAATAGGAGCGACTTTAGGCAATTTATGATACGGAATAGAGCGTCCTGTTCTCAACATCTCTTCTTTTGGCCTCAGACCATAACTCAAGCGGCGCGTACGTCGCCGAGGACCTTCCGAATACTGTGGGGTTAGTGGAGCCGCACTGGGGGCAGGTTAAAGCCGTACCCGGGAAGGTTCTGTTACACCTTCTGCAGTGGATGCAGTAGCTGGTGTAGGTGAAGAAGCGCAGCTGACTGCTGCACAGCTGCTCTGTGAGTCTCATCAGCCTCGTTAGGCCTTGTTCTGTCGGCGCCAGACAGATAGGGGCTAGATGCCCGCCTGGAGAATAGGCTTGGAACTTGCTCTCCAAGGCGACTCGTTCTTGGAGACCTATCTTTGCCGAGAAGGGTATGGTGAAGAGGTCTGTGTAGTAAGGATAGTCTCTGATTCCTTCTGAGGCCACTTGTCCAGGACCATACTTTCCCATGTCAAGCCTGGCAAGTCTGAAGGAAGCTTCTTCTTGGGGTCTCTGGGCTACGACCAAGCGCATACCTGAGTTCTTGGATGCTGACTCTGCAAAGTCATTTATTCCTTTGAGTATCTTTGAAGCGAACTCTAGAGCCCTCTCGCTCTCATTCATGGGCGAACCGATGAAGGTCTTGACAGCCTCATTCAAACCCAAGAAGCTTATTGCGTAGGTCGTGTTCTTCTCAATAAAGTATGAGTTCCCAGCACTTCCTGATAGGAGTGGGAGAAGCGACTGCTGGAGTCTCTCTTTGAGGGCCTCACTCTTCCGCTGGAAGGCTTCAGTCGTGAGTCCAAGATTTGTCTCAAGTATCTTCTGGAACCTGTCAAGCTTCCTGTGGGACTCATAGGAGATTCTTGGAAGGTTCAGAAATATGGTGTCTGCGTTGCCTGTCCTCATACAGTCTTCCTCCCAATTCCCACTCCAAGAACTGTCGATCCTCAGGCCTGTGGCTGTGTAGACGGTCTTATCTTCACTCTCAAGATTTGCGAAGTAAGGTAGGAAGGTCTTTGCTGCGAACTCGTGGATCTTCATCATCAAATGGTCATATCTCTTGTCTTTCGGTGTTGGACTCCTCATCTTGAAGATGAGTCTTGGGTTGAAGAGGGGTTTCTCTTGGGAAGCCTCTGCTGCTGCGTCTACAGCCGCCTCAAGAATCTCGGCAGCGATCTCATCGTAGTCGGAGTATTTCCCGAGACTGGAACCTTCAGATCCGATAGCCTCAACATCACGCAGAAACTCTGGAGTGGTGAGTTCAAAGGCTAGGGAGAGTCCGCTTCTGAAATCCTGTGAGTAGACATCTTGACGTACATTCGTGAAGAACTGGTAAAGTGACTCTTTCAGCTGTTCCCTAGAGATCTTGGATGCGTATGGAGCCAAGAATATGTTGAACATGTCGAAGCACTGCTCACCCGCCACCTCACGCTTCGTGAGTTCGTAGACTAGTTGCGCAGTTGCTAGGGCGCTCTGGAACGTCTTTGGGATCCTCTTTGTCGGCAACCCATTCTTGAGGAAGAACCTGAGGTCGTGAACTATCTCACTTGGCTTGAGTATCCACTCCCCGAGATTGTCGATGTGCAGGTCTCCAGAGAGGTGGGAGTCAGCGATGTTTCTCGGCAAGTAGTTTAGGAGTACATATTCTTCAATGACCGAGTCGCCGGCGATGTCTTTTACGGCTTGGGCGTTAAGCATCTTCTCGCTTGAGTACTTCAGTAGTTCTGATACGTCGTGTACGGGCATACCCAGTCTTGTGAGTTTATGTCGATAGTCTTCAAGCCTCTTCTCGATGAGTATCGCGTTGATGAATTCCCTTATCAGGGGCGCGGTCAAGTAACTTGTTCTCAGCCTGAGAAGCCTCTCTTCGGCTTCCGCCGCTATCTCTTGGGCTAACTCGTATGGGACTGCGGCCTCGTTTACGAGTGAGTTTACAATCTTTTCTCTCTCAAACTCTTCCAGCGAGAGCCTTGATGTCCTGACGTAGAGTTTCCCTCTCTTGGCCGCGACGTATTCTTCTAGGTCTCTCTCAAAGTTGACCACCATCTCGCCGAGCTCTGTTATCATGTACTTCTTTGATTTCTTGTCAAGTGCGACTAGGTGGGTTCCGGTTACGCTTTTGAGGTGGTAGACGAATTTGCCGGCGTCCCTTATCGGGTCCAGTCCGAGTGTTGACATTATCTCTGTGTAGGGGAGGGGACCTCTTGACTTCAGCAGCTTCAGGATTCGTAGCCTTACGGGCGAGGAGGAGGCGTTGAGGATGTCTACACCGGATTTCTCGAATGGTATGGACAAGATCTTGCGGCCTCTGATTAGGGGTTGTGCCCAATATTTTGTTTAAAAGATTAAACAATTCATTCGAGTATAGTACAGTTTCCTGAAGTTGCTGTTCTTGACAGGGTTAGTGCATATTGGGGGATTGGAGCTGGGGGTTCTAGTTCATATTCAAATTGTGTACTTGTGTAGCACATAGAAACATTTATACATCAAACCAACTACACTCTATAGGGAGAGGGAGAGAGATGAAAAACACTGGAGCTCTGCTGACCCTGCTGCTGCTGGCATCAGTAGCCTCAACCTTCGCTGTAGAGCCCCTATTCGCAAAGAACAAGACCAAGAAGAGCACGGAGGCTGTGGGATTCACATTCCACACTACCTCTGGCAAGGCATACCCAATATCGGACAGAAAGACCAGCTACACAGCCACACTGACACTCAATGGAGAACGAGTGAAGATCCAAGAGCGAAAACAGCAAACCATCAACGCTGAAGAGGAACAGCAACTAACCGAGAACACTCAGGAACAGAGAAGGTTAACCAAGAGAATTCGAGAGCTAAAATGGTTGACACATACTGAGAGACTCAATATAACCGATGGATCATTAGCAATCGGCGATTATTACTATGCAGCCAAGGTCTATAAGATCTTGAGTGGTTTCGGACTCTACAACGAGAAAAACGGTGGAATAGTAATCGTCTGCGTGACACAGGAAGAAGGCGGCCAATCTACCTACAGATTAATTCTCCACGGCAAGATGAACTCTGACGGAATCGTCTTCGAAGCACCCCAGAGCAAACTTGTGTCACAGTACTTCCTAGAGATCTCCGGAAACTTGGAGTAGCCTTCCCTCCTCCATTTTTTCTTTTTCTCCTATTTGGGCCCCACGCGGGCCCTAAAAGAAAATCAGTCCGCTCAATAGACCAGGAAGCTGCATCAATCATATTATGGCCCGCCCAACTCAGAGCGACAACGCATTTTAAGCAGGTGCATCTAGTTCTTGAGCTGGGGGCGGTGGTCCAGTTTGGTTTAAGATCCCGGTCTCGGGTCCCATTTGGAGGGAGAGCCGGAGATCGCGGGTTCAAAATGAGGGTTAGACCACATGAATGTCCCGCCCGCCCCACCATTACCACCAAGAAAGAACTTTGAAGGAAGATTTCTCTCAGCACATCTGCAGCTGTCGCTAGATGTACCGTTGGTGCTGCACCAAACTCAACCGGGTCGTGTTGTGTTGCTCAGTGAAAGTTTGGTGGCTTGAATTTGAGTGATGCCCCAGAGCAACCTCAGAAGTTACTTGTTTGCTTCCTTCTCCTTCTTCTCGATCTCCCTTGCGGCCACAACACCAGACGCGGATGCCTGAATGAGTCCTCTTGTTATTCCTGCTCCGTCTCCTATAGCGAAGAGATTTCGGATCTTCGTCTCGAAGTTGTTGTTCAGTTCAAGTCTTGAAGAATAGAACTTGACCTCAACCCCGTAGAGCAGAGTGTGTTTTGCGTATACCCCCGGTGAGACTCTGTCCATGGCCTGTAGCATCTCTTTTATGTCTTCGAGGTATCGGTAGGGCAGGATGAAGCTGAGGTCGCCCGGGGTTGCAAACTTCAGTGTTGGAACGACTAGGTTCCTAGCCATCCTCTCCTCGGTTGACCTTCTGCCAGCCTCGAGGTCTCCCAGTCTCTGGACCAGGATCCCGCCTCCCAGCAGATTTGCGAGTCTGGCTATGTACTTGCCGTAGGCTATGGGTTCCCTGAAGGGTTCTGTGAATTTTGTGCTTACGAGTACGGCGAAGTTTGTGTTCCCAGTCTTCTTCTCGGCGTAGCTTTGGCCGTTGACGGTGACTATGTCGCTGTAGGATTCGGTTATGACTTCTCCTGAGGGGTTCATGCAGAATGTTCTGACCATGTCGTCGAAGGATCTTGAGTGATAGATGAACTTCGGCTCATAGAGGGCCTCAGTCAACTCTTCCAGAACTGGAGCCGGCACCTCCACGCGGACACCCAGATCAACCGGATTGCTTGAGGTCTTCAGGCCGAGGACTTGGGCCTCAGACGTCAGCCACTCTGCACCTACTCTGCCGGGTGCGACGACGACGTATCGGCTCTGGATTCTTTCTCCGTCGTTTGTCTCGACACCTTTTATCTCTCCATCCTTCACTATCAGACTCTTGACCTCTGTTGATGTTCGAATCTTGATCTTCTTCTGGAGGGACTGCTTGGTCTTGCTGAGGATCTTGGTGCAGTTCTCGGTTCCTAGGTGTCGTATTCGAGATGGAATGAGCTTCAGCCCCGCGAGGGCTGCTTTCCTCTCTATCTCCTCGATTTTGCTCATGTCTGTTCCGTAGAGGTGTTTGGGCGCTCCAAACTTTACGTAGATGCTGTCGACGTAGTCTATCAGCCTGCTTAGCTCGTCGCCTTGAATGTACTCGTCGAGCCAACCCCCCACCTCTGTTGAGAGTGTAAGTTTTCCGTCGCTGAAGGCGCCGGAGCCACCCCAGCCGGTTAGGAGGTAGCATGGGTCACACCTTACGCAACCGAGTCCACGGTCTGTGGAGCATCTACGCTGCTCAAGCTGTGGTCCCATATCGAGCATAAGAATCTCTAGGTTTGTCCTGTTGACTAGTTCGAGAGCTGAGAATATTCCTGCGGGCCCGCAACCGACGATCGTCACGTCATAACTCAAGAATTCTACCTCGGAGCCACAAGAATGGCAATGAGGTCATGATATAAGTTTACCTAACCCTGCGTAAAGATAGGCCTTGGGGTGCCAGTGAATGATCCTGTTAAAGAGTTATGGTCCTGCCGTGAACCTCAAGTCTAACCCCAGATTCCTCAACAACCCTTCCAATCTCATACGTCTTGAAGCCTGAGGCTTCACAGAATGAGGCTGCTTCCTCAAGATTCTTCTTCGGGGTCATCATGCAGAGGCCGATTCCCATGTTGAAAGTTCTATACATCTCCTCGTCAGTGACCCCTCCCGTCTTCTGTATCAGTTTAAAGATCGGTTTAGGCTCAGGCATCTTGTCTAGGTGGAAGCCAACCTTCGCGTAGGGCTCGAAGCGTCTGAGCTTGGTGAAGGCCCCTCCGGTTATGTGGGCCACCGCGTGTATCTCGGTATTCTCGATTGCGGACATCACGGCCTCAAGGTAGATCCGTGTCGGCTCAAGAAGTTCCTCACCTAGGCTTCGCCGAAGTTCCGGAGGTTTCTTCTTCAGGTTGAGTTTCGCTTTCTCAAGCAGGATCTTTCTTGCAAGTGAGAGGCCGTTGCTGTGTATTCCGCTGCTCTCAACCCCGAGGATTACGCCACCAGGTTTGAGTTTGTCACCTCTTATTATGCGGTCTTTATCGACTAGGCCCAGACAGAACGCTGCTAGGTCGAATCCCTTCCCCGGCACCACGCCCGTTATTACGTCCGGCATTATTGCGGTTTCACCGCCTATGATCGGGATCTTTGTCTTCTCTGCAGCCTCAACCAAGCCTTTCATGATTTCACTTATCATGGATTCGTCTGGCTTTTCTAGGGCTAGGTAGTCGATTAGGGCCGTCGGCTCCGCGCCCAGACATACAAGGTCGTTTACACACATGGCTACACAGTCTGTGCCTATGGTGTCGAATCTGTTCATCAGCTGGGCGATTAGGACTTTGGTTCCGCATCCGTCGCAGTGGAGCGCTAGCACCCTTCCGCCACCTATGTCTATGAGGGAGGCGTAGTGGCCGAACCCTGCGAGTACTTCTCCAAACTTCCCATTTCTGAATTTGTATGTGCTCTGGATCAGCTTGGCTATTGCTGAGTGTGCTGTTCTTACCTTATCTCGGTCTACGCCTGCCTTTGCGTAACTCCAAGCCAATCCTATCTCTCCATGAGTCTGGATCTGAGTTGGGGGTCTGTTAGGGATAGGATCCTTGCAGCCAGCAGTGCAGCGTTCTCGCCGTTGTCTATTCCTACTGTGGCGACGGGGACCCCTTTTGGCATCTGCATAGTCGATAGAAGAGCGTCTAAACCTTCAAGCTTGACGTTTACGGGTACGCCGATCACTGGCTTGGAGGTCTTTGACGCTATGAATCCTGGTAGCTGTGCGGATAGGCCTGCTATGGCTATGAAGACCAGTGCTTCTGAAGACTCTACGTATTTCTTAAGCTCCTCCGGGTTTCTGTGTGCTGAGAGAACCTTGAGTTCATATGGAATTTGGAGTCTGTCGAGTGTCTTCACGGTCTTCTCAGCTATTGGACGATCGCTTTCACTTCCCAAGACGACGGCTACGAGCTTCTCAGGTTTAGAGCCTTCTGTCTTCAAGCCGAGATCTCAGCCTCCCATAGTCTAACGCTGCCGGTTTGAGCCTTCTCCTTCACAGCGTCAAGAATCCTTTGAGCGTAAGGTGTTGGGTATTCGCCTCTTAAGCATGCGAGACATAGGTCCTCTTTGGGGAGGCCGATGGCTTCGACGAGTCCCTCATGGGTTTGGTAGCTGAGGCTGTCAGCCTCAATCTTTCTCTTGATGTTCTCAACATCCATCCTTGCCGCGATCAATTCGTTGTATGTAGCTATATCTATTCCATAGAAGCATGGAGAGATTATTGGTGGGCACGTACTCATCATATGGACTTTCTTGGCCCCGGCCCTTCTGATCATATGTATTATCGCCTTGCTGGTGGTGCCTCTGACTATGCTGTCGTCTATCACGAGGACCTCTCTTCCAGTGACTACTGATTTGAGGGGGTTGAGTTTCAGCTTCATCGCTGATTCTCTATCTCTCTGCTGGGGCATGATGAAGGTTCTGTGAACGTACCTGTTCTTTATCAAACCTTCAGCCACGGATACTCCTGTCTGGCTTGAGTAGCCTTCAGCCGCTGTTCTGGATGTGTCGGGTACAGGAACTACAACATCGGGCTTGATGTCGTAGGTCTTGGCCAAGTTGACTCCTAAGTTGAATCTGACATCGTAGACGCTTCTGCCTTCAAGGACTGAGTCGACCCGGCTGAAGTAGACGTATTCGAACATGCAGTGCGCTTTCCGTCTGCAAGGGAGGTACCGCCGCTCGTCACATGAGTTTTCAGTAGCTACGACTATAGTTCCAGGCTTCACGTCTCCAACAAGTTTCATATTGTTGCTGTCTAAAGCCACGCTCTCCGAGGCGAAGGCTGTCGAGCCTCCTTCTCCTTGGCAGAGCGGCCTCAACCCAAGAGGGTCTCTGGCCGCGATCAATTCACGGTTTTTTGTGAGTATTACGAGTGAGTATCCGCCCTCGATCTGTCCAGACATCTCCCTGAAGGCCTCAACGTAGTCTCCGTATTTTTCCCAGTAACTACTGAACAGTCTCAGCATGACCTCTGCGTCGCTGTTGGCTTTGAGCTTGAAGCCTTGATTCTCCATCTTCCTCCTTACATGCATGTAGTTGGAGAGGTTGCCGTTATGCGCGAGTGAGAAACCGTTATACGTCATCGGTTGTGCGTTGGCCAAGGTTGAGGTTCCAGTTGTCGAGTATCTGACGTGGCCTATTCCTATGTGGCCTGAGAGCCTCCATAGTTTGGGCTTCAGGTTTTGAGAGACCAAACCCCAGACTTTTCTGGAAGATATCTTTCCATTCTTGAGTGTTGAGATTCCTGAGGATTCCTGACCCCTATGTTGAAGGGACATGAGCCCGTAGTAGATGTTGCCGACGACATCATGTTTGGAGTTGCATATCCCAAAGACCCCGCAGGAATCCTTCTTCCCTCTCTTGCAGGTTTCCACTCTACGCCATCTCCATAAGTTTCGGAATCGCTCCTCGCCAGACTTCCCTCATACGCCCGACTGAACACTCAACCAGTTCCTTTCTGTTCGTGGTTATCCTGTAGTTTGACTCTGTAACCTCACCAATCTTGGCGGCTGGAACACCTCTCTTCCTCGCCAGAGACAGTAACTTGGATGCACGAGCCTGAGGTGTAGTCAGTATGAATCTGGCTGAGGATTCAGAGAAGAGTATCTCATCGATCCTCATGGTTGACGCGTATGGAACCGCCCCCAGATCGACTGTCAGTCCTAGGTCTCCCTTGATAGCCATCTCGGCGAGGGATACAGCGAGCCCCCCTTTTGAGCAGTCATGAGTTGCTGTGACGTAGCCGCTTCGAATTGCCTCAATCACAGTTCGTATAGAGGCCCTCTCTTTTGAGGCGACCGGATGAGGCAGCCTACCTCCGTTGAGATTGATGAGCCTGTAGTACTGTGAGCCACCCAGCTCGGGGAATGTCTTTCCGACGAGAATTATTGATTCCCCTGCCTTCTTGAGGGCCATGCTAGTTATGTGACTCAGCTTCTCAATCAGGCCTAACGTCACTATGGTGGTTGTGGGTTTGACTGCTCTTCCAGTCCTTTCATCCTCATTGTAGAAACTGACGTTTCCTCCAACACAAGGTATCTTCAGACCGTTGAGCATGTATGCGATTCCGCTGATGGCCTCCTTGAACTGCCAGTAGACTTCAGAGTTCTCTGGGTTACCGAAGTTGCAGCAGTCTGTCACCGCAATGGGTTCAGCGCCAGTGGCCGCAACGTTTCTTGCTCCTTCAGCGACTGCTGCTGCGTGGCCGTCATATGGGTCGAGGTGGCAGTATGAGCTGTTGCAGTCAACCTTGACTGCGATAGCCTTGTCTGCACCTATTATTCTGAGGACGGCGGCGTCTGCGTCTCCAGGTTTCAGTACGGTTCTGACTCCAACCTCGTGATCATACTGTCTGTAGACCGATTCTTTACTGGCGATATCGGGCTGCGAGAGGAGGCGATAGACTATGTCTGATAGGTCTTCGGGAACAGGTCGTCTTGAGGCCTCTTTTACATGTTGAGTCCTAGGCCTTCTCGATATTCGCTGGGCCAGAGGGGAGTTAGTTAAGAGTCTTGATGGAACGTTGGCGGCCACTCTGCCGCGGTACTTGGCTACTAGGAGGCCTGTATCTGTCACTTTTCCTATGACGGAGTAGGGAATCTCCCATTTCTGGAAGACTCCTAGGACTTCTTCTTGACCTTCAGGGGTTACTGTGAATAACATTCTCTCTTGGGATTCTGAGAGTAACAGTTCATATGGGGTCATTCCTTGCTCTCTGACATGGATTTCTTCAAGGTTTATCTCGACCCCTGTTCCTCCCTTGCTCGACATTTCCGAGAGGGCGCAGGTTAGGCCTCCCCCACCTAGGTCTTTGACCGCCGCCACCTTGCCTGTTCTCAAGGCTTCTAGGGTGGCCTCGATGACTACCTTCTTGGTAAACGGGTTGCCGATCTGGACTGCGGGTCTATCTAATTCTGATTCCTCATGGATGGTTCTGGACGCGAATGTTACGCCGTGTATGCCGTCTCTACCTGTGGCTCCTCCTACTAGGACGATGATGTCTCTTGGCCGGTCCATCCTGCCAAGAGTGAGGTCCTCGGCCTTTCCGACACCTACACATGCCACATTGACCAGACAGTTGGTCTCGAAGCTCTCGTCGAACTCAACCTCTCCAGCGACTGTTGGGATACCTGTGCAGTTTCCATAGTCAGCTATTCCTTTCACCACGGTCTGGAATAGCCACCTGCTATGACTGCTCTCCAGATTCCCGAAGCGTAAGGAGTCAAGCAGAGCTATGGGCCTGCAGTTCATGCATAGAATGTCTCTAATTATTCCTCCTATGCCCGTCGCGGCGCCGTTGTAAGGCTCTATTGCTGAAGGGTGGTTGTGGCTTTCAATCTTGAAGGCTATGACATCGCCGTCTCCAATATCTACAACACCTGAGTCGTATCCAGGCCCGACGACGACTCTTCTGCCACTCTTAGGGAGTCTCCTCAGGACTTGCCTGCTGCTCTTGTAGGAGCAGTGTTCAGACCACATTACATCTATCATGCCAAGCTCGGTCTGATTCGGTTCTCTGCCTAGCCTCTTCCTAGCCGCCTCAAGTTCTCTAGGGGTCAGGTTGACTTTGATTGTTTCTGTAACCATCAAGAGCTGGGAACCTCAGGTTTGAGTTAGTGTGCTGAGGATCTTTAGGCCGTCGCTATCCAAGAATGGACTGAGTATAGGTTCGGAGGCGCGTTCAGGATGGGGCATGAGCCCTAGAATGTTTCTGTCTAGATTGCAGATTCCAGCTATAGAGTCCATGGAGCCGTTTGGGTTTCCATCCTCGGTCAGGTCACCATGATCGTCTACATATCTGAATACGACTTGGTCGTTCTCATGGAGTTCTTTGAGGCCTTCAGGTTCGTTGACATATCTTCCCTCAGCGTGTGCTATTGGAACCTTGAGAACAGTTCCTTTCTGAATGTTCTTTGTAAATGGGGTTTGGCTGGTCTCAAGCCTGATCTTGACCCACTTACAGATGAATGTTGTACCTTGATTTCTCAGGAGGGCTCCTGGCAGGAGTCCTGACTCGATAAGAATCTGGAAGCCGTTACAGATTCCGATTATGGGCTTCCCTTCTCTCGCCATCTCTTTGACATGTCTCATGGCTGGACTGTACGCCGCAATTATTCCAGCCCTGAGATAGTCACCATAGGAGAAGCCTCCAGGTAATACGGCTGCACCGTAGTTTGAACCTTCAAAGTCTCTGTGCCAGATCAGATCTGCCTCTACATGGAGGATATCTTTGAGAATATGAAGTACGTCGAGGTCACAGTTGGATCCTGGGAACTGTATTACCGCCGTCTTCACTGCGGCTCACCCTCGACTCGGACGGTGCAGGTGTGAACTACAGGGTTGAATATCCTCAGGGCGTTAGACATCTCGACGACGAGACGTTCAGCATCTTCTTTGTTCTCTGCATCAACGAGGAGTCTCAGGTATTTGCCTGACCTTACGCTCTTTACCGCCGAGAAGCCTCCTCTGTTGATCAGCTCCTTGGCTATGGTTTCGCCTTCAGGATCTCTTGCGACCTTCTTGTTTTCGATGATTACTTCAACTGTATAGTTCGGCGTACCGATTACTCCTCACTACAGTGTTTTGAAGAATTTCGGGGAGAGAATTGTGTTGATATTTCGAGCGGTTGTGCTGCTTCTGATGCCCAGAGTTGTAGCGGCCTCTAAACTCAGAATGCTTCTCGTTAAGCCCGCTTGTGAGGTGTATTGTGTCGACTTCCCACCCCTGATGTCCTCTACACGCTTGGACGTTAAGACGTACCTTACGTCTTCTTATATCCATTTTTGACAAAAAATAGTACATCTTTAGGACGTAAATTTACACGTTTTTGTATAGGAATCCTCACGAGAATTTTTGGAGAGACTTGAGTTTACCGAGGTAAGACCCGTCCAGAAGATACGCATCACCATCCTCAAGAAGTACTCCGCCAGACTTGAGTAAAGGCCCCAGATACGGCCCCTCAGACCTCGAATCTTCCAGACTCTTGTTTATGGTTTGGCCGCTGAGGAGGTTATTGAATGAGGGAAGGAATATGCAGCGGGGATTTGTCAGAGTCACACCGAATTGTCTCTTCATGGTTGAACTGACATCGTCTTCTACCTTTATCTTTAGATGTTTCAGCAGGCCCTTGGCGAAGACTTTACCGTCAGAATCTGTTCTGAGCCAGACTTGGTGAGTTGTTGAGATGTAAAGAGCGTCTGTTAACCTGATGATTGGGTGAAGATGACCCATGATGATGTTGTTGCACCCTAGGATCTCTGGCTTGGGCCAAGCATGGCCGTGGATGATTCCAACTTCACTGTCAACTGTAAATCCAGATGTTGGCAGAATGTTCACATTTCTCGGAACCAGTGCCTCCAAATTTCCATCATGGTTTCCAGGAATTACTGAGACCTCATCTACAATTTCTAAGAGGGTCTCAAAGAAGATTGGAATATCGCGCCACTCCATCAACTCAACCCTTTCAACAGTGTGTTTGATGTCACCAAGGATGATCAGATGCACTGGATTAGTCTCCTCAACGATCTTTCTGAGTCGTTCGAGGAGTTTGGGGGTTTGCGAGGGTATGTGCAACCCTTGTTCTGCAAGGGAGGCTTCCCAACCTATGTGCAGGTCGCCGATGACCAAAGTCTTCTGTGAATTGTTCTGTAAGAGTAGAGCGGGATGGGGAGTTACAGGGTTAAGATTCGTAAAGCTATATTCCCCCGGTAACCTGAATAACTCCGGAAAGAGTCTCATAAATCATGTGTAGTTACAGACTCCTGAGGTTGACAGTTGAGTTTCCGTAAGATTGCATAGTGAAGAAGACATGAAGCCGACTGAAGAGAGTGAGGCGAACTTGATCGCCCAAATATGCCTAGAGATAGAGGCAACGCATTCCTTAAGAAAGGAACTTGCTAGGAGGCTGGAGGAGTCTTTTGGCGAGAGATACAAGAAAGCCATCAGCCTAGTTGAGGGGGGAGCTGTAAAACTGTATCTCTTTAAGCCCAGCGGCCGCGAGATCTGGGAGATACGGGGAAAGAAGGGATTCTATCAAGTGATGCCGCATACGAATTTCTGCAACTGCAACGACTATTACTTCAGGGTTATGAACGCGAAGAAGCAACTCTGCTATCACATAATTGCGCAGAGGATGGCCCGCGCCCTCGGCAAGTTCGAGAGGGAAAAGCGTCCAGATAGAGATTATGGGAAGATCACGAAAATATGGAAGAAGAGTATAAGGTGACTTGATTCCAGTCATGTTTTTAAAGAAAACCCCTCAGTAAGATTGGGGGCACAGGAAGGCGCAAGTCATGGGTGTCGACGAATACTACGAGCTTCTTCAGTTAGGAATAACACTTCTAGGAATCATATCGCTCATACTAGGCTTTCTTTACGTTGGTTACGAGAAGAGTGAAAGCAAATAATCCTATTTGACCAGAGACGTAAAGAACTAGTAGGTCCACCGCGAAGTTGCACCACACCTCACTTGTCAGGATCTGAGCAATAATAGGAAGATGGAGCCGAGACTTCTAGGCCCCAAGTTCTTGCATTAACTTGTAGTTGTGGAAGTCTCAGGCCAGAGCTGGGGTTTCCTCTATCTGGACAGTGGCTGTTATTGCTGGGTGAAGTTTTGGAAACTTGGATAAGTACTCTATCCGCTCCTTCTTGAGTGACTGAACATAGTAAGCTATCTGCTCTGGGCTGTAGTACCGTTTGAGGTCGAACTTCTTCATATCTACTCCCGGAACCTTCTTCGGTATCTTTGTGTCGAAGTTCGGGTCGTCAGTCCACTCTATCTCGCCTCTCGCAATCCCTCTGATGATGGCTGCCATTTCAGGTATCTCCACCCGCAGAACCTTCTGTTTGACCACCTTGGAACCGCCCTCAGCCTTGAGTATGATCTCTCCTACTCCGCCTGTGTTGAGTAGGTAGAGCTGTATCTTGTCTTCATGTTCCTTGATGAATTTGTAGAAGCGGTTTCCCTCTTCAGCCTCATCCCCTATTATGAAGGGATTCGTTCCCACCTCACGCACCGATTCGCCTGCTCTTCTTGGGTCGCTTCCTGAGGTCTCTATCGACTCGCCGAGCATGAAGGCGGCGGCCGTCTGTTCAGCCGTAAGTCTTGAGGCGATTGGGACGACGGTGTTTCGGCGTGTTATGAAGGCTATGATCAACCCGTCAAGTTCACTTATCGATGGAAGGTTTATGCTTGGGTTCTTGTATTTGCCGAAGTCTTCCCTCTGCATGATGCCTCGGGCGTTTCCTGTAAGGGTCTCGTCCCCGAAGTATACGTTTCCTAGGTAGTCGACCAAAACGTTCTCGAAGATAGCGTCAGGCTTTGTGACCGCGTCGTATATGAGGGGTTGAATCTCCGGAGTCACCCCTTCAGTCTTTAGATAGAAGCCTTTCTCTGTTCCGAGGGCTGAGCAGTCTGGACGTAGGAAGACCACATCGTCTTGAATTATCTCTATGCCCTCTCCTTCACTAGTCAGGCCGTGATTGTGGCAGGTATGCGTGGTCTTTCCTGTGGCTGTCAACCCGAAGAGCAACATGCCGTATCGGCGGATCTTGCCGTCGCGACCTCTGGCACGTATGATCTTGGCGCCTGCGTGTAGGCCGAGCATTCCACGTTGCTTCGCCATCCACATTGCCATGCGGAGAAAACCCTTCTTTGCTTCTCCATAATAGTCGGTTCCGAGGACGTAGGTTATACCGATCTCGGGGAAGACCAGTATCTGTCGATCCTTCTCCTGCCACTCGGGGACATAGACGAGTTGCAGGTGGGGTTCGCCTGGTTTTGGTGGGAAGAGTGTCTGGCTGACCATGTATGACAGACGCACCATCTCTTTGCGTTGAAGTGAAACGTACAGGGTGCAGTGGGGAGTGAATATTGGGTTGTCACCCATAGCCCGTTCAACGGCTACCAGAGGCGCCCGTTCCAAGTACTTGTGAAGTTCAGCTATGGTCTGTGGTAGGTTTCGAAGTATCTCCCTCTGGCGTGGATTCAAGTTTCGCTGCTGCACCGCTGGGCTGCCGACGTAAACGGTCATGCTGGCACTCCTGTTCTTGACGGTTGAGGTGAAGTTGTAGTTGCCGAAGATTGTCTTGGTGCCGTGCTCTTCAGCCATTTGTCTAACCTGAGCCTCATCGAGGAAGGTGACGTTGGAGCGGGACCTCAAATCATCTACGGTCTTCTTTATCTCCTCAAGATTGATTGGGACTGCAGCTACCTCGGCTGGCTTTGGGGGGCTTACCGGCTCAAGGTACTCTCTGAAGAGTATGATCTCATGCAGTCTCTTCTGGACTTCAAAGATTGGCTTTGTCGTGTTTATGCTATAGCAGGCGACAAAATTCAGGATCTCACTGAAGAATGATGTTAGCTGCTCCTTCCTCTCATCATTTCTGTTTTCCAGTATATCTAGGCCTGACGGTGAACCTACCAAGAGAGCCAAAGCCTCTTGGTTGGTTAGGCGCTTGTCAACCATCGGGTTGTCTTTGTCTGGTTGAAGGAAGAAGATCAGTTTGATTCTGGTTGTATCGACATGTTTCTCATTCCCACCGATCCACCAAGGATCCAGCATGAAGTATCCGTCTTCACGTTGACATCTGAGGAGTAATTCTCTGAGGCGGGAGTTTATCTTGGCGAGTTCCGTCTTTAGGTAGAACTTGCGTTCACAGGCCTGAGTTGAGAGACGGCCCTTCTCGCCCCCCAACTGCTCAACAGCGAACAGGTCGTTTGAGTGTATTCTTGCGCGCTCTAGATCCAGAAGGAGGAAGGCGTGAGTCGATTTTCCAGTGCCGCCGCTGCCGGTCAGCATGATTCCCTCACCGTTTATGTCTACCAAGGCGCCGCGTAGGAGGCTGACACGTTTCTGATCTAACGATACGTCCATTACGATCCTGAGTCCGAGGTCACGAATGGCCTCGTAACTTTGAGGGTTGAACGCTACTCCAGTTTTTGTCTCTTGGTGGTAGTAGATTCCCGTCTCGGCCTCCGGGGCTTGGGTGATCGCGTAGATGATTCCGTGCGGCCTCAAGTTGTGGTTGTAGGCTGCTGGATACCAGTTCTCCTTCCAGAAAATGTCCAACTTGCTGTCGTTTGTGCGCAACTGAACTATGATTCCGTTGATGTTGACATTCCAAACATAGAGGGAATCGTAGCCTAGGTAACGTTCAGCCAGCTTGGTGAGTTCCTTTACTTTGCGCAGGTCGATCTTGCTGACCATAGTCTGTGCCAATCTATTCTTCCTTCTATACTATCACTAAACGCGTTTAGTGTTGCACCTTCTAGGTTCAGGTTAGCTTAACCAGAGAGGGCCCGATAGATTTCGCTATAAATGTTAGTGAAGTTTTAAAAGGATTTCTTTAACAAAATGTTAATTGAGTCTAGTAATGAAAACCAAAAAAGTTAAAGATTCCATACTGCTGCGATTGGACTGTTTGATAAGTACCCGAACCTTCAGAGAGGATTCGACATCTGAAACTGTTGCTTGGACAAGACCTGCCCCTGAATAATTCCATCCGTAATTTCTCGTGCATTTATTCTTTGGCAACCATGACCTCTGTCGATTTGATGACTGCCTCTACAGAGTCACCGGGTTTGATTTGCAGATCCTCAACAGCCTCTCTTGTAATTACTGCTGTTATCGTTACGGGCACATTAACCTCTATCTTTACGGTTGAGGTTACATCCCCCTTATTCACCTGTTTCACTACGCCTCTCAAGCGGTTTCTCGCACTTATTTTCAGGCTTATTGCCTCCCAAGTATCTTCATCTTGAATCACCCTATCAACATATCTCTCCATCTTTTCATATTGCTTGAGCAACATTCTGGCTGATTCTGTCAGTTCGGCTCCGCCGCCAACCGCTCCGCCACGCCGTCTCAGAAGCAGAGGGACCCCAAGCCTTCTTTCCATTTCCTCCAGTTGATCCCAAGCAAACTTGTATGAGACTCCTATCTTCTTGGCGGCCTTCGCTATGGAGCCGTATATCTCAATACCTTTGAGTAGTGAGGCGCCCCCCTCACCTACAACATGACCGCCTTTTCCCCTCAGCCAGATCTTGAATGACGGGGAAAGCTTCTGCACTTTGCTCCGCATCGATCTCAACTGTTTGATTGGGATCGTTATGTTTATAAAGATATTTCGGCTACGTCAGCCGATATGTTTCATTATATATAACGGTGGGAGACAAAAGATATGACGGAAAAGACTGCTGGAAGGATCAGGGCTACCAAAACCAAGACGCTCATCGTAATCATCTTGGTAGCCATAGTAATTGGGGGGGTAGGATACGCCTACCTCGGCATGCAGGGAACACAGAAGCAACATCTCATAGTCTCTACGACGACCAGCCTGTACGAGACCGGGCTCTTGGATGTCTTGAAGTCACGGTTCGAGAGTGAATATCCATCAATCAACGTATCCTTCATCTCTCAGGGAACTGGCTTGGCTATACAGACGGCTATGAGGGGAGACGCAGACATGATACTAGTCCACGACCCTGAACGTGAACTGAAGTTTCTACAGGAAGGATATGGAGTGAACCGCAAGGTCATAGCATACAACTTCTTCGTCGTCGTAGGACCGAGTGAGGATCCCGCCAAGGTGAGGGGCCTATCGCCAACAGATGCCTTCAAGAAGATCAGAGAATCCGAAGAGAACAAGACCACTTTATGGGTGTCTCGAGGTGACGATTCGGGCACTCACGCCAAAGAGAAACGCATATGGAAGGCGGCTGGATTTGACGCTGCAAAGCTGAGAGAAAAGGACTGGTACCTAGAGGCTGGGTCTGGAATGACCGCTACCCTCAAGATAGCCGAGGAGAAGGGAGCCTACACCCTCACAGACTTGGGAAGCTACCTCATGAACCTCAAGAACAAGAACATTAAACTTGAGATTTTGATTGAAGAAGGAAGGGACACACTCAATGTGTACAGTGTTATAGCGAACAACCCAAGAAAGACAAAGTCCAACCTTGATGCCTCAATGAAATTCATAAACTTCCTTGTATCGGATGAAGGACAGAAAATATTTGGTGAGTTTGGAGAGGAAAAGTTCGGGAAACCACTCTTCGCACCCTACATCAAGTTACTCAAGAGCGGAAGCGGACAGGAGCTAATAAGCTGGATTCAAGAGCTTGCATACTTCGATGGATCAGAATGCCCAACAGAATACAGATACCAGGCTGACCAGCTCTACCAAATCATCTTTCGTGAACTCATAGCATACACTGGAATCGATAGGATCGAAAATTCTCACCCATCTTCCTGTGACTATTATGCTTGAGACACTCATCGAAGCCCTCCAGCAGGCTCTGGATCTGATCTGGAGTGGCGACCCAGAGATTGTCTCAGTAACTCTTAGGTCACTATATGTCTCTGGACTGGCCACATTACTGTCCTGCATATGGGGTCTTCCTGCCGCCGTCCTTCTCGGCCTATCATCCTTTCCTGGAAGAAGGCTCGTCAAGGGCTTCTTCAACGCATTGCTTGGGGTTCCAACAGTCGCTCTCGGCTTGATTCTGTATCTTTTGTTGTCAAAGAGCGGCCCTCTAGGCATCTTCAGACTTCTTTATACTCCACTTGCGATCTCCATAGGCCAGTCGATCCTCATCACACCGATAATAGTCAGCTTCGTCAGTAGCGCCTTGGAGTCTACAGATGTTGAGTTGAGGGATCTAGCTAGGACTTTGGGGGCGTCTCGTCTCCAGACAAACCTCGCAGTCATGCAGGAAGCACTATGGGGTGTCACGCTAGCTGTCGTCGCGTCCTTCAACAGGGCCATAGCTGAACTTGGCGTAGCAATGATGTTAGGAGGCAACATCAGATATGTGACGAGGCTACTGACGACAGCGATAGCGTTGGAATCGGCCAGAGGAGAGATAGCGTTCAGCATAGCCTTGGCAATAATTCTCATGGTGGTAGTCTTCTCGATAAGTATCCTACTCAACTTTCTCAGAAGGGGCTGAGTCATGGCTGATTATCTTAGGACAGAAGATGTCGACAAGATGTATGGTGAGATCAAGGCACTCGACTCTGTGACGCTGGATGTTGAGAAGGGCAGAGTAGTAACGCTCTTGGGAAGTAACGGCTCCGGCAAAACCACCCTCCTGAGGATCTTGGCTGGCTTGGAGGAACCTCGCAGAGGCAACATTCTGCTAGAACATAGGAAGGTGAGTCCGGAAGGGTTGCGACAGATCTCTACAATGGTATTCCAGAAGACTGTGATGTTCAACACAAGCGTTTACGGCAATGTAGCGTTCGGCCTCAAGGCCAGAGGCCTCAGAAACGAAGAGGTTGACAAGAGAGTGTCACAGGCGCTGGCTTCTGTAGGACTAGCAGCCTTCCAGAGAAGAAAGGCGAAGAAGCTGTCTGGTGGGGAACAGCAACGAGTCGCCTTGGCAAGGGCGTTTGTGCTTGAGCCGGAGATTCTTCTTTTGGACGAACCGACAGCCAACTTGGATCCTGCCAACGCTACCATCATCGAGGACTCTATCAGAAAGATTAGGCAGACAGAAGAATGCACAATTGTGTTGGCTACCCACAACCTGCATCAAGCAAAGAGGCTGTCAGATGAGATAGTTCACATTCACATGGGCAAGATACTAGAGGCTGCAAATCCCGAAGACTTCTTCATGCATCCCAGCAACCAGATAACTAGAAGGTTCATAAACGGAGAGCTACAATTCTAGACCCTTCGTTATCTCATACATACTAACGACGCCATTGCTCTTTATGAAATGAGAGCCTGTCATGAAAGAAAGAGTCTTGAGACTCTTCTCGACCCAATTCGTCGTTAAGACTTGGTGGCTTGAGGCTGAAACTTGCATATTGTTTAAATTGGTTGAGCATGGCTTGTTTAGTCTTCGTTGATATTTGGAGGTAGTTGAACACATGCCTGTTATTGATAGCAACCGTTCTGAGAGCGAAGGTCTGCTGGATGTCGCAAGGTTGATGATGATATCCGCTAGGACCGCCCCCAAGTCCGGAGGAAAAGACGATATTGAGACACTGTTAGTCTACGAAAAGGAGAAGGACAAGATAGCAAAGGAAATGGAGAAGATCGGGAGAGAAAGAAACTCAGAGGGATTTCTACGCGACGGCAAGAACGTGAGGGACTCAACCGCCGTCATCCTGATAGGTGTTGAAGGAACGAAGAGTTTCGGATTAGATTGCGGAGGATGCGGCTTCAAGACCTGTGCAGAGTTCGAGAAGGCTGTCAGGTGCAAGGGACGGGACTTTACAGGTCCAAACTGCATCTTCAAGTCACTGGACATGGGCATTGCACTAGGTTCCTCCGCCAAGACCGCTATGGACCACAACGCCGACAGTAGGATCATGTTCAGGATTGGAACTGCAGCTATGAGGTTGGAGCTGACCAAGAAGTCAAGTATGGTCATGGGGATACCCATATCAGCCAAAGGCAAATCCATCTACTTCGACAGAAAGTGACTCAATCCTCTCCTCTTTATTTCAGCATACATTCACACATGATGTAGCATCAAGAATCAATAATCGATGGAACTAGGCGGCGAGTTCTCGAATCCTCCTCAGATTCATCAAGTCAGTTCGACGCGTGTCGATCGGGGTCTCCAGTATCAGAGGTAACCTGCGAAACACCTCAGCATGAAGTATGGCCTTGAATCCCTCTTCGCCTATGCAGCCCATACCGATATGCTCGTGTCTGTCGACTCGTGAGCCTAGCTTACCTTTGGAGTCGTTCACATGGACAACCTTGAGCAGATCCAATCCTATGATCTCTCCAAGCTTGGCAACCGTCTTCCCTACTGATTCGGTGTCTTTCAGGTCATATCCTGCAGCGAAGGCGTGACATGTATCGAAGCAGACTGCCACCCGAGCCTTCTCAGCTACATGGTCTAGGATTTCCCGTATATCCTCGAAAGACGATCCCATACTGTTCTTCGTCCCCGCCGTGTTCTCAAGCAGAAGCATCGTCCTTGACCTAGAAGAATCGAATGCAGTATTTACAGCCCTGATGAGCCGCTCAAGCCCGATCTCTCTGCCTTTCCCTAGGTGGCTTCCAAGGTGAGTTACAAGGTAGGGGATACCGAGAGCATCACACCTCTCAAGTTCCACGATCAATGTCCTCACCGACTTCTGGTAGATCACTTCTTTGGGACATGAAAAGTTCGCCAAGTAGGGCATGTGCGCAACCGCCGGCTCGATTTTGGAGGTCACCAGTTTTTCTCGAAACTGGGTCACCTCATCAAAGATGAGTCTCTTGAACCTCCAGCTACGAGGATTCCGCGTGAAGATCTGGAATGTGTTACAGGTCTTCTCTCTAGCTCGATCCACAGCGCGATCGATCGATCCTGCTATAGAAACGTGCACCCCACACCTTACCGGACTATCAGCAGGCACCTCGGCTACACCGCAATTTAAAGCAAATAAGACTGAGCCGATTTGTAAGGCTTCTTAATTAGATCGCCGCTTGCATCAGCAAACAATATCTTCAAAGTTCAATTGTTATTGGACCTTACGATGGGAGATAGCCATATGCCCCGGCGTTTACACGAAAAATCATAGGTTCAAGTTGGTATGCTCTCACCAAGGGACACATGCATATGACTGCTTACAAGAGCACTTCTCTAACCAGATCGATTTACGCGATTAAGATATAGCTTCCCACTCTATCCCAAGATTGGTGGCAGTGTGCTATCAAGTTGCCTGGTTTGTCAGTCTCCTCTTTAGGTCCCACATCGACGCATGTCACTCGTCTTATCGATCTTCTTAAAATGCGGGTGGGCCTTTAGAATAGGCAAAATTTATGTTTGTAGTATT
>Ga0209609_10000006_pt1 | contig 115736 bp, 95 predicted proteins | sample LakKivw325mmetaG_FD_184136 | JGI IMG/M metagenome (GOLD analysis project Ga0209609, IMG submission 184136) | Anoxic lake water microbial communities from Lake Kivu, Rwanda to study Microbial Dark Matter (Phase II) - Lake Kivu water 325m metaG... | ecosystem: Environmental > Aquatic >... | reverse complement strand
GTTCACTGTCGGCATACTACTCTCTTCCTTATATTCATATTCACTATTTTCGGCAAATTAAAAAGCCAACCAGTTGTCCCCGGACTACTTCCCGATCTGACCCACATCCCGGGTCAACCAGCCGGCTTGATTGTGATCCAGGTCATACAAAATACGCGCTAAACTAATGAATATTAGCGCAACTTTGCAACAAATGGAAATATTAACATACGAATTCAATTCCTGTCAACAATAGCTGACCTACTTGATTTGAAGCGACAGCCCCCACCCGGACTTCCCATCCCAGGCAGCTCCCTTCGCCCGCGCAGCCGGGCGGTGGGAATTTTGCTGTACAATATTACATGGCCCCTGATCGGCAATCCCTCGAAGTATAAGGAGACGATATATGACAAGACAGGCAGACCCGTTTGAAATCTTTGCCAGGCTTAAATCCCGCGTGGAAGAGAACAAATTCACCGTGGACCCGATCTATATTGAGCTGGCCGACAGGATCTTTCCCGGGGACAAGGAGACTATGCCCAGGATCCTGGCCTGCCTGGCCAATGCCGAGCAGATCAAAATTGTGGCAGCGCTGCCCGACCCTGATTTGCCTTCCTCATCCGGACGTTCGCTGGAGGTATCCGATACCTTTGCTGGCAAGCTGGGAATGGATAAAGCCCTGGTCAGGCAGCATATCCGCGAGCTGTTTGAGAAAGGCCTGTTATTTCCCACCAAGAAAGGCCCCGCCATGGCGCGCACCTTTATGCAATTGCATGACGCAGCGCTGGGCAATCCCAATTATGATGAAAGCCTGGGCCGGATTTATTACGACCTGTGGGGTTCCATCGAGGGGCCGATGGTCAAACCCGTGGCCGCCAACCTGCCCTCAGGCCATACCGGTGAGTTCAGGGTCGTGCCGCGCTGGCCTTCCATTAAGGATGTTTCCGGGGTCCAGCCCTTCGAAAATGCGCCGGCGCTGTTGAAATCCCGCAGCCTGATCGCGGTAATGCGCTGCGGCTGCAAGGCGTCGCACACCGACCGCTGGTGCGGCGTGCCCGAGGAGTCATGCATAACGCTGGACCGCACCGCTGAGTACAACCTGGACAGGAAAACCGGCCGCAAGATCTCCGCCGACGAAGCCATCTCCATTATCGAGAAATTCGACAGGCAGCCTGCCGTACATGTGACGGTCAACCAGCGCGAGGTAACCCAGCTTCTCTGCAACTGTCATTACTGCTGTTGCCTTGCCATAAAAATCGCCCAGAAAAGCCGTTTTATCTCGGTGGTCGATCCCGTTAAATGCAAAGGCTGCAAGGTCTGCGTGGAAAGGTGCCAGTTCCAGGCGGTTTCCATGAAAAAATATGATGGATTGGAGGGCGAAAGATCCTTCACCGATCCCGAGATATGCAGGGGATGCGGCAGCTGCAATATAACCTGCAAGTCGGGCGCCCGCAGCATGAAACTCGTGCGGCCGGTCGAACATGTGCCGGAGACGCTGAGCATATATTAGGCCTGTGCAGGCCGGTAATCGCCTGCCGGGAACGGATTTCTTCTATGGGACTATTCCATTGCCCCCTGGGTGCGCCGTACTACGAAGACGACGCCTGCATTGATTGCGGGCTGTGTTATGCCAGGACATCTGAAGAAAAGGTTGAGGCTTCCAGGAAAATACGGGAATATATGAAGACAAACATACCCCGCGCATCGGCCGTGAGCAAGATCGCGGTCTGCGGCAAAGGGGGGTCAGGCAAGACTACGGTAGTTGCATTGCTGGCGCTGGCGCTTAAGGCGGCCGGTCGCAGGGTGATAGTTATCGACTCCGATGAGTCCAATCCGGGCCTCGGCAGGATGCTGGGAATACTGGACGAGCCTCAGGCGCTCAGCAGGCTGTTTAATCAAGACGGGATATTCTCGCAGCGCGAGCGGTTTTCCATGGACGACATGCCTGCCGGATTTATGTCGGCGGCGGACGGCGTACGTTTTATGGCCGTGGGAAAGATACTCGATCCCTTCCAGGGCTGCGCCTGCTCGCTGGCGGACACAGCGCGCCAGATAGTCGAGAAGCTCGAACTGAAAGAAGATGAGGTGCTGGTCTTGGACATGGAGGCCGGGGTTGAGAGCTTCGGCCGCGGCGTGGAGAGACAGGCCGATACGATCCTGGCCGTGGTGGAACCGTCCCTCGAGTCTATAATCGTGGCCGGCCGCATCATTCAGATGGCTCAGGGAATGGGCATAGGCCGTGCAGGCGCCATTATTAATAAGGTATCGTCCGATGCCACTGCGGCCCGCACGGGACAGGAGCTTGAGAAGCGCGGTTTGAAGATATATGGTGTTTTAAATTACAGTGCTGCACTGGCAGAGGCAGCCTTCGATGGCCGACCGGTGAACGACCGTGCTGCGGTAGAAGAGGCCGGTATTATTATTAATAGAATCTATAATAATTGCGTGACCACGCAATAGCCGGTTTACAGCAGTGCCAGACCTTGCTGCCCGGCCGGGAGCTCGATGGTAAAAACGGCTCCTTTGCCGGGTGCGCTTTCGACGCAGATTGTGCCACCGTGATCGCGGACTATGCTGTGGCAGATGCTCAATCCCAGACCAGTGCCTTCCCCGGCCTGCTTGGTCGTATAGAAGGGATCGAAGATGTGGTCCAGCTTCTCGGCTGCTATGCCGGGGCCGTCATCGGCTATAGAAAGGATGATATTGCCTCCCGACAGGCGGGTGCTGATGGTGATGGTTCCCCGCTGACAAGTCTGGTACATGAAATACTCGGCATTCAATATGATATTCAGCAGACATTGCTGAATCTGCGCTGCGTCGCAGTAGACCGAGGGCAGGTCTTCAGACAGGTCCAGCTGAACCTCGATATTCTCTTTCTGCAGCCGGGTCTGCCTCAGTTTGAGCACATTCTCGATCATGACATTTATATGTTCGGCCGTTTTCTCGGCTTTCTGGCCCCGTGAAAAAGCCAGGAAATTCTTGACCACTTCCGCCGCCCGCTTGCTCTCCCTGTAAATGGACTCCACGTCTTCTTTAATCTCTGGAGCTGTGGCAGGATTCTGCTGCAACAGGTAGGCGAAGCCCATAACTGCGGTAAGAGGATTGTTGATCTCATGGGCCAGGCCGCCCGCCATCTCCCCCAGGGAGACCAGCCTGTCGGCGACGATAAGATTTTCAGTCACTTTCTTCTGCTCGGTGATGTCCCTGGTCACACCGATTAACCCGGTCACCCTCCCTTCGTCATCACGCAAAATACTCATTTTCTCAGACGCCCAGTAGCTTCTCCCGTCACGGGCCTTTACTTTATATTCTATGACCTGTACCTCGGCCTCTCCCTGCAGCAGAGACTGCATGGCAGCTTGCTGGCGCTCGGCATCTCTGCTGTTCATTCCCAGACCGCCTGCATACTCGTCTCCCTGCGTAATCAAGCGTATTATTTCGTCCGCCTTGAGGCCTGTATACAGCTCAATTGATGGACTGATGTATAGCGGTTTCAAATCCAGGCCGACGGTCCATATCACGTCCAGGGAATTCTCCGCCAGAAGGCGGTACCTCTCCTCGCTCTGCCTTAATGCCTCGGCGGCCCTCTGCCTCTCGGTGATATCGGTCATCAGCACCAGGACGGCCGGTCTGCCCTCCCACTTAAAAGTAGTAGCCCTTATCTCCGCCCATTTTGTCGACCCGTCCCTGTCGATAAACCTGAAGGGATACAGCGACGGGACCCTGTCGTGGTTCACCCATGCCGTGTAATATCCCATGACCATTTGCTTATCGTCCGGGTGAATGAACTCGATAAAAGGCCTGGACAGGAAATCCTCCCTGGTATGGAGCATTATTTCAAACGTCCTGTCATTGACGTATTTTATAGTTGAGTCCTGCACGACTGCTATGGCTTCATTGGCGCTTTCCACCAGCAGCCGGTATTTTTCCTCCGATTCCCGTATCTCCTTCTCGGCTTTTTTCCTCTCCGTAACGTCGCGGCCTATACCGAATACGATCCTCCGGCCGCGCAGCTGCAGAGGCGTAAGCGTGAGCTCCAATACCTTTATCTTGCCCCAGACATAGTAATCCCTTTCAACCGTCCCACCCGTCTCCCATATTTTGCGCAGGTTGGCGTACCATTCCTCGTCGAGGTAAGGAGGCAGAGTGTTTTTCACATTCATGGCCAGGAACTCCTCGCGGGTACACTCGAGGAAAGCCAGCGCAGCGTCATTGCCGTCTATATAATTGCCCTCCATGTCCTTTACCAGAATCGGATTGGTTGTCCCGGAAAAAAGAGCATGGTAGCGTTCTTCGCTCTCCTTCAACGCTTCCCTGTCCACGATGTGAGCGACGAAAGTTCCCAGATCCGCCGCAATGGCCTCGACCACACCGCGGGCGTTGAAGGGTATCTCATCAAATACGTGGGAGGCGATATTAAGACATGCTACGGCCCTGCCGTCGTTTATAACCGGTATGACACCCAGGCCCTTCAATCCCTCCTCCCGCCGTACCTGGTCAGTCGCCGTCTCGATTTCGCCGTAAGTGGAGTAAACCGGTACGCCGTTTTTAATGACAAGGGCATTCGGTTCCGAATCATTATAATAGGTAACCTGCCTTACGAAATCATCCGATAGCCCTCTGGAAACCGCCAGATGGAATCCTCCGGCTATAAGATCGGCCAGATAGATTCCCCCGGAGTCCATGCCGGAGACTGAAATTGCGGTATCCAGGCATAACTTCAAGGCCTCGTCGAGGTTTTCAATACCATTGAGTGCCACGGCCAGGTCCCTTTGTATCCGCATCTCATCCTGGGCCTTCTTGCGTTCGGTAGATTCGAGTTTCAACCTTTCACTTAATGCTTCCAGATGTGCTGAGCGCTCGTGCATCTGTTTCAGCAATCCCTGCCGCTGCCTGCGCACCTCGTCCTTCAGTTCGGCATGTTCAATGATGATCTGGAGATGGCCTGAGACCGACTCAACCGCGTCTACGGTATTCGGCGTTATCACGCCGTAGTCCGGGCTGGCAAGCAGGATATATCCTGCTATCTTTTCCGCCAGAGTGACGGGCACCAGCGCCAGTGACTTGCAGCCGTACGAATTGATTGCGTCGTTCACAAGCCTTCTCAGGCTGCCCACCAGGCTGTTCGCCACGGCAAGTGTGTCGTCCAAACAAAGAGAGCCTTTCTCACCGCAGGAGAACTCAGACCCTGCTTCGCTGAAGATCATTTCGACAGATGGCTGGGAAACTGCCTTATTGGTATCCCATAGACCCGGGCTCTGGCCGGTCATGGCTTTAAGCGTCCTGTTTCCGTAAATATCCGCGATAACTATCTCTACGAACGGACAGCGGCTGTAGTCTTTGAGCAGGCCTACCAGGTCGTTCAGCAGCGGTTGAACCGATTCGTGCATCAGTGCCGCCGCGTAGTACGCTGTCAACAGGCGTTCTTTATTCTTCAGACAGGCTTCTTCAGTCACTTCCCTGATCTGAAGGTTCATGCCCTCAAATCGTTTCTTCTTTGACAGATACGGCGTTAGCTTTAAGTCCCAGAACCGGGATTTCTGTCCCGGCCTGGCTACAGGCAGCGCGCGCACTTCGAGCAGACGGCCGGTTTGCTTGGCTTTGCGCCATAGCTCCCGGAATTCATCTTCTTTTCCGGGCTCTCCCCACAGAGCGTTTTTTCTCAGCTTATGTCCGGTCAACTTCCTCAAAGGCAGGCCGCTGATGGCGGAAAAACCCGCATTGCAGTAAGTTATCACGCCTGTTTTATCGAAGATACAGATCCCGTCGGGCAGGCCGCCCAGCATCGCTGTCATCTGTCCCCCCGCCGGCTCCGGTTTCCCTCGGGTCAAGCGCCCTTGTACCGCCCTGCTCTTCCTGGGCGCAGGGCTGTTCCCGATGGCTTTCATCACTGTCTGTCTGGCCCCGCTCTTTTCAGCTTTCTTTGCCATCCCTGTTTGCTCTCCCCTTTATCTACGCCTGCCCCCGCCTTAAACAGCTTACTTTATACTCTTTCTCACCTGCACGTGTCAACGGCATAATCCGTATTCGGACACATTCCGTAATCCTTATTTATCATCTGCCGTCTTTGTGGCATGCCATAACGACGGTTATAATTGAAGTCTCACCCCAATGATGCAGATGGACGACAAAATATTACAGGGGATTTTAAAACCCGCCCGCTATACGGGCGGGGAATGGAACTCCCTGCCCGGGGACTGGGAAACCGCCGATCTGCGGGTGGCATTGGCATTCCCCGATATCTATGAAGTGGGCATGTCCAATATGGCCATACCCATCCTCTACGAAATAATCAACCGCGTCCCGGGTGCGCTGGCCGAACGCGTTTATGCGCCGTGGATCGATATGGAGCAGGCGCTGCGCCGGCACAACCGTCCGCTGTGCAGCCTCGAGACCGGGCGCCCCCTGCGTGACTTCGATATCATCGGCTTTTCGCTTGGCTATGAACTGAGTTACACAACCGTCCTCAATATGCTGGACCTGGCAGGCATCCCGGTCTTCAGCAGCCGGCGTGACGGCACATATCCACTGATCTTAGCCGGCGGCAGTTGCGCTATGAATCCGGAGCCGCTCTCCGACTTCATCGATGTTTTCTTTGCGGGCGAAGCTGAAGGCGTGCTGGAGGAAATACTGGATACAGTGCGGCGGCACAGGGACAACAGGGACGCGCTGCTGAGCAACCTGGCGAAGCTGCCCGGGATATATATCCCCCGCTTTTACTCTGTGTCATACCGGGAGGACGGCACTCCGGCGTCGGTCCATCCCGTGGACGGTGTGGCCCCGGCCGGCATCGAGAAGGCTGTGGCCGATAAGCTAAGGCCGGTAACCCGTCCGGTGGTGCCTTATATAGAGGTAATACACGACCGGGCCGCCGTCGAGATACAGAGGGGTTGCAGCCGGGGCTGCCGCTTCTGTCAGGCGGGCGTGCTCTACCGCCCGGTCAGGGAACTGGCCGAAGATACCGTGCTCCAAACTGCCGGCTGCCTGCTGGACAACACGGGCTACAATACGCTGGCGCTTATCTCCCTCAGCTCCGGTGACTACAGCAATATCCGCCACCTCGTCCAGACCCTGTCCGACAGATATGCGAGGGACGGCATAACCATTTCCCTGCCCAGCCTGAGGATGGACAGGTCCTCCATTGACCTTATCGATTCTCTCCCGTCGGGGCGCAAGACCACGCTTACTTTTGCACCGGAGGCGGGCAGCGAGCGCCTGCGCAAGGCTATTAACAAATGGATACCCCGGGATGCTATGATGGAAACTTTTTCCTCGGCCTTCGAAAAAGACTGGATGAACCTCAAACTGTATTTTATGGTCGGGCTTCCCACAGAGACGGCCGAAGATGTGACGGACATTGCCGCACTGGTGGATTCCATCAGCCGCCTGGGCAGGAGCATACGCGGGCGTCCGCCGCATGTCAGGGTCTCCGTGTCATCGTTCGTTCCCAAGCCGCACACCCCGTGTCAGTGGTCCGCCCAGGAGCGCGGCGAGCAGCTTGAGTCCAAGCAGGCTCTTCTGCGGAGCCTGCTGCGAAAAAGCGGCGTCAAGCTGTCCTGGCACGACACAAAGACCAGCCTCCTTGAGGCCGTGCTTGCACGCGGCGACCGACGTCTGGGCGCGGTTATCTACTCCGCCTGGAGAAGTGGCTGCCGGCTGGCGACGTGGAGCGAGCTTTTCGATTATTCCAGATGGCAGCAGGCTTTCGAAGAGTGCGGGATCGACCCCTCTTTCTATGCGCACCGGGAGCGCGACCCGTCGGAGCTGCTGCCCTGGCAACACATCAGTTCCGGTGTAAGCACTGCCTTCCTTAAAGCCGAGCGTGAAAGGATGTTCTCGGGTGAGTTAACCCGCGATTGCCGGACGGAGGCGTGTAACCTGTGCGGGCTGCAGGGCAGCAATCCCTCCTGCCGACTTAAGGCCCGTGAAACGACGTTAAAGTCAGGCTGAACCGGTCCGCGAATCAAATGCGAAATTTGACTTTAAAGCTCAAACAGGATAACCTTTATGTTTTGTTACTAACCCTGGAGAATAACTATGAAAAGACTTGAGCTCGAAGTTTTAAAAAGAGAAGTCAAAGGCAAGAAGGTGCGTTTTCTGCGGCGCGGCGGCCTGATACCCTGCAATATCTACGGCCACGGCATCGAGTCACAGCCGGTACAGGTTGATGCACGCAAACTCGGCCAGATCATTGCCAGGGCCGGAGGCACGGACCTGATCTCCCTCAAGATGAGCGGGGCCGATGCTTCAGGTATGGTGATTATACGCGACGTACAGCGCAACCCCATGACAGGCGAGCCCATCCATGTAGACTTCTACCAGGTCAATATGGCCGAGAAACTCAAGGCTGAGGTACCGCTGGTTTTCACCGGCACGGCCCCGGCCCTGAAGCTCAAGAACGTTTCGCTTCTGCATGCCATGACATCGCTCCAGGTCGAGGCGCTGCCCGATGACCTGCCTCACAATATCGAGGTCGACATCTCCGGCCTCGAGCTCCCCGAGCAATCGATCCATGTGAAGGACCTTACCGTGAGCGATAAAATCACCGTCCTTACCGACCCCGAGCAGATGCTGATCAAGGTCGCAGAGGTACGGAAAGTCGTCGAAGAGGTCCCGGCGGCAGAGGCTCCTGCAGAGGGCGAAGAGGCGGCAGAGGCTCCCGCAGAGGGCGAAGAAGCAACAGCAGAAAAATCGGAAGAAAAGCCCGAGAAGAAATAACAGCGTCTTTACAGCCCCCTCCCTCATCCCGGAGGGGGCTTCTCTTTTCCTATTCGTGCTTTCGAATGAACTCTCCCAGTTCATGCAGGTAGAGTTCTATGCCCTCGGCAAATATTGTGTTGTGATCCGCCTCAGGTACAACCACCATCTTCTTGTCGGCTGTAGCCAGATTGCGGAAGATCTTCTCCCCCTGTTCGAGTGGAACGATGGAATCGTATTCCCCGTGTATTATCAGCGCGGGTATAGTTATTTTGATGACCCTGTCGAATCCCGGCGTGGGGGGAGCCGCACTTTCGCGAACCTGTGCCATGCGCACCATCCTCCCCAGCAGGTCCGCTATATCGCAAAAACCGCTCTCGATTACCATCCCCTTGAAATCGCCCGGGTAGGCGGCAGCCAGCTCGATGGCGGGTCCGCTGCCCAGCGAGCGCCCCATAATAAAACGGCTGCCCGTATAACCCTTTTCATCTAAAAAAGCGTGGAACCATTTGGCGATCGGATGGGCATCTCTCATCATGCCGGACACGGTGGGCCTTCCCCCGCTGCTGCCGTATCCCCGGTAGTCTGCGACCAGTAGGTTCAGGCCGATGTTGTTAAACGCGGCGCCGATATCTTCATATTCACCGGCCAGTTCGCCGTTGCCGTGGAAAAAAAGCAGGTTGGCATATTGAGCATCCCCGAAATAAAACCGGCAGGAAATATCAACGCCCTCCTCCACCGGTATCATATATCCCTTCGAGCGTTGGCTGTCGGCCGCCGTGAAATAATCACTCCTGGGGTAAAAAACGAAGTTAAGTATAGCTGGATGGTCGAACGCCCTGTAATCCTGCCAGATGTCAGCCATTCATCCACCTCCCTCAGTAATATGCCCTCACTATTTTGCCGCTGATTTCCCCGCCGACTTCCAGCAAGCCGTATGACTCGTCCGCCCGGCCCGGATTGAATAGCAGCACACCATCCATTGTTACGTTCGTGGCAATATGGCTGTGGCCGAATATGACAGCATCGGCGCCGGGGAAAAGCTGCTTAACCCTGCCTTCCAGCCCGGCGGGACCGCCGCTGCCGTGCACTATGCCGATCTTCTTCCCTTCCACCTCGATCAACTGCTGCTGCGGGAGCGAAACCCTAACTTCGGGCAGGTCCATATTGCCGTATACGCCGTGCACCGGCGCCAGCGTTTGAAGTCCCCGGATTACGTCCATGGTTACGATATCGCCCGCATGCACGATCATATCCACCGTTCCCAAGATACGTACAAGCTCCCGGGGAAGCTGGCTGAAATGCCTTGCGTGTGTATCCGAGATAACGCCGATCCGAACCATAAGAATACTGTGATAGTATAATTCGGAGATAAAGATCGAGTAAAGGCCGTCCCAGTGGTATAAAAAAACTCCCGTCCCTGTGAGGGTAGGGACGGGAGCAAAGAGGAGGTGAAACCCAAATTTATTACCAGGAGCAGGCGGCCAGGCCCAACATTAAACTGAAGACCGAAAATCCTACCAGTATTGCCGCAAATTCCAAGTTCACGCTCATTTTCCAACCCCTGTTTTCATCTTTGTACATATAGAACGTATCTTAGAGACTTAAGGTTTAGGCCCCTGCCCGCCGGAAGGTTGGATTTATACACGGCTTAATCTATACTTTATTTAAATCATGGTATCATTTGCCGGAATGGCAGGTGCGATTCCCTTTGCCCCGAGGAGGAAGCCATGTACTGTTATAATCATTCCGACCGCGACGCGATAGGCGCCTGCACCGTCTGCAACCAGGCTGTCTGCCCGGAATGCAAGGTTGTCCACGATGGCAAGATATACTGCAACTCCTGCATCCAGAAAATGGTCTCTACAGCCGAAATGACGGTTTCGCCAGGCCCGACCTCCATATCCGTGGGCAATACCTCCGGCATGGGAAGTCAGGCCGTTGTCCCGAAGGAACTGGGCGACTGGAACTGGGGCGGCTTCCTGCTGACCTGGATCTGGGGCATCGGCAATAGCGTCTGGTGGTCATTTCTGGTATTCGTCCCTTACCTTGGATTCATGGTCATGCCCTGGGTGCTGGCCTTTAAGGGCAATCAGTGGGCCTGGCAGAGCAAGCGCTGGGAAAGCGTGGAGCATTTCAAGCGCGTTCAGCACATCTGGACCATGTGGGGCCTCGGTATCACTATAGCCGTTACGGTCCTGCTGACACTCATACTGCTTCTCCTCCTCGGGCTTGTTGTCTGGAGTGTGCAGAAGTCAGGTGTCTAGGCTTATAAAACCGTTATCGATGTATTAAGTGGAGGATATTGAAATGAAGTGCGCCGTACACACTGACCGTGAAGCGGTCGGCGGCTGCTGCAGTTGCGGCAGATTTGTTTGTCCCGAGTGCAAAGTTGAGATCGCCGGGCAAATCTACTGCAACCAGTGCCTCGAGCTTAAATTAAAATCGGGCACATGGCCCGGCTCCGTCTCATCCGGCGCTTCCAACACTTCGGGCCTGGGCGTCCTTTCCAAAGCGCCCCCCGAGATAAGCGGCTGGAACTGGGGCGCTTTCTTCCTCACGTGGATCTGGGGCATCGGCAATAATGTCTGGATCGCCTTCGTCACGCTGTGCGGCATCCTGCCCTACATCGGCTGGATCATCAGCTTGGTGATGGCCATCGTTTTAGGTGTGCGGGGCAACGAATGGGCCTGGCAGAGTAAGCGCTGGGATAGCATCGAGCACTTCCAGATAACGCAGCGCAAATGGATGTGGTGGGGTCTCGGCGTGTTTCTGCTGCAGATAGCACTGATCATAGCAGTGACCGTGCTCATTATATCCCTGATCATGATCGCCGCCACCGCAGGCATCGACCGCAATTTCGACTGGCAAAGAATCTTTCCCTCGATGTAAGAATACGATTCCGTATATAAATTATGAACGATCTGCTGATTTATGCACTGGTCTTCGCCGGCGGGCTTGCCATCGGAGTGCTGGTAACGATAATCATTACGCGAGTTTACAAGCCGTATTATAAGCAGGATATGCTGACTATCAGCGGAGAGATACAGAAGAACATTGCGGCAATCAACGAGAGTACCACGCAGACGGCCATGGAACGCCTTGTGCAGATGTCTGGCCAGCTGGTGACTGCGCAGTCACAGCTCAGCGAGCAGAACCTGGAGGGCAAGAAGGCCCTGATAGAGCAGTCAATCAAAGAGGTGAGAGACAATCTCAAGGGCGTTGAAACGCTGATAAACGGCCTGGAAAAGGACCGCGCCAAGGCATACGGCGAGCTCCTAACGCAGTTGAAGAGCACTTCGGAGCAGACTATTAAGTTGTCGGAGACCACCGGCAAACTCCAGGCCGCCCTCGGCAACACAAGAGTAAGGGGCCAGTGGGGCGAACGCATGGCCGACGACATCCTGGCCAGCATCGGTTTCCTTGAGGGGGCCAACTTCCGCAAGCAGCAGGTGGACCCCACGGTAGGCTCCAGGCCTGATTATACCTTTCTCCTCCCTAACAGCCTGGTGCTTAATATGGACGTCAAGTTTCCCCTGGACAACTATTTAAAATTCATCAATACGGATTCGGAGGCCGACCGTGAGGGCTTCAAGGCCGCCTTCCTCAAAGACGCGCGCCAGCGCATAAAGGAGGTTACCACCCGCGACTATATTAACCCCGAGCAGAATACAGTCGATTACGTGCTGGTGCTGATACCCAATGAGCAGGTCTACCGGTTCATCAACGAGAACGATCCCTCCCTGCTTGATTTCGCGCTGCAGTCGAAGGTGGTGCTCTGCTCCCCCGTTACGCTGTACGCTGTGCTGGCGCTGATAAACCAGGCCGTCAAGAACTTCAAGATGGAGAGGGGACTGGCCGAAATCATCGCCCAGATCAAAGTGTTCACCGGGCAATGGCAGAAATTCCTGGAAAGCATGGATAAAATGGGCAAAAGGTTACAGGATGCTCAAAAGGAATACGATGCCCTTACAACGACCCGTAAAAACATGCTGGAACGACCCCTGCTCAAAATAGAACAGATCAGGCACGACAGCGATATAAAGGAACTGGAGACAATCGAAGCGGGGCCTTCACCCTCCGAAACGCAATTGCTGGAATAGTTGGCGCAGTTGCCTACAGCCCCTGCCCCATCTCTTTGAGCGCCTGGTCGGCTTTGTGTATGATGGCCTGGTCGGAGGTCATTCCTTTGGCCCTGCGGTAATCCTCAGCCGCCTTGAGCAACTGGCCTGTTTGCATGTATGCGTTGCCCCGGCTGCAATAAACCCTGGGGTCCCGCGGGTCGAGCACGATGGACCGGCTGATATCCTCGATGGCCTGGTAGTACTGGCCTTTCATCATGAAGGCGCAGCCGCGGTTATGAAATGCGCCGGGGTCCGTATCGTCGATCGCGATGGAGCGCGAGAAGTCTTCAATGGCGCTGTCGAAGTCCTTCCTGTAATAGTATACGCTGCCCCGGTTATAGAAGGCCGCCGCCAGGTTGGGATCAAGCTCAATCGCGCGGTTGAGGTCTGCCAGCGCAAGATCCAGGTCGCCCTTTTTATAGAAAGCCCCTCCCCGCAGCAGATAAACGATTGCTGTGGTCGGGTCGAACTGAATAGCCTTGCTCAGCTCGTCGATTGCCAGGGAGTAGTGGCCGTCCTTGAGCAGTTCGAAACTTTTCTCCTGATGCGCTTCGGCCTTGGCCTTGTGCTCGGCTGATACCTCAGGAATCGGTTCGGATTTGGGAGAAGGGGGCGGGGGCGTCGATTTAGGTACAGGCGGCGCGGGAATAGGATAGGACGAAGGGCTTTCCTGGTAATCCGCCAGCGCCGGCTGCTTGCCCGGTTCTTTGGGGGGAGCGGAGCCCGGCTGGCCGATGTTTACCGGCTGCTCGATATTAGCCGGCTCCGGAGCGGGGGCGGGCGGCGTTGAAACCGGCCTTTCCGTAATACCCCATTCGATCACTGCACCGCAGTTGCCGCAGTAAGTGTTCCCGGTCTCAACGGGGGAACCGCATTGAACACAAGAATATACGAATATCAGATCACAGAATCCACAGAAACGCTGCCCCAGAAAGGCTACGTTACCACACCGCGGACAGAGGAAACTCTGTTGCATTTTTACTTTAAACTGCTGTTTACCCGATTATACCCCACGGAAGCAGAAAAAGTACATGTCTGCCTGAGGGCGGTTGATTATACCGATGCAGGGACGTATAATCTCTTTCGATCGCTGGATATAGATTGAAGCTATGAATAACGTCGCTGATTCTCTTATCGAGCTGGCTAAGAAAACCGGGGCCATCAAGTTCGGCGAGTTTATCCTCGCGTCCGGCGCCAAAAGCAACCGCTATTTCGAAGGCAAACTGCTGACACTTCACCCTGAGGGCGCTTGCCGCGTCGGCGAAGCCGTCTTCAATGTACTGGAGGGCAGCGGGGCGCAGGCGGTGGGCGGTCTCATCCTGGGCGCTATCCCCATCGCCACCGCCGTCTCCATCATAAGCCGTGAAAAAGGCAAGCCCATGCTGGCTTTCATGGTACGAGAGTCCCCCAAGGAACACGGCACTAAAAAATTGATCGAGGGTCCGCTGGAGCCAGGCATGAAGGTAGCTATCGTGGATGATGTTGTCACGCGCGGCGGGTCGGTTTTCAAGGCCATTGAAGCCGTCGAAAACTTCGGTTGCAAAGTGGTAAAGGTCGTGGCCATAGTCGACCGCCATGAAGGCGGCGGAGATAAGCTGATAGCCGACGGGTACGACTTTGTGCCTTTGATCCACTTCAACCCGGACGGATCTGTACAGGCAAATAAGCTTCTGTAAGCAAAACGTATATAATTATCACCGGAGGTGGAATTTAGAGATGTTGCCGATCAAGAATATACTCTGCCCGACAGATTTCAGCGATCCATCTTACGAAGCGTTAAAGGTTGCCGACGAGCTGGCAGCACATTTCGGGGCCACACTTCACGTCGTGAATGTTGTGCCCCTGGTGCCCATCGTGGAGGCGCCGATAGGCGTGGAATCAGCCAGCTTCAACGTGGCGTCGTACCAGCAGGAGCTCGAGGGACAGGCTCAGAAGTCGCTTAAGAGCCTCACGGAGCAAAAGATAAGCAAGGGCGTCAACATTGTGACCGAAGTACTCATCGGCAATGCCGCCGGCGAGATAATGCGCTATGGGGGAGAGAAGGCGGTCGATTTGATAGTGATAGCCACGCACGGCCTCTCGGGGTGGCGCAGGTTTATCTCGGGGTCCACCACCGAGCAGATCGTCCGCCAGTCTTCGTGCCCTGTCCTGACCATACGCAAACCGGGCGCCAAATAAATCTGCAACCGGTCGCGGCGGGCTTCGAAAATCCACGCCTCATTGCCGGATGACGGTCATGTCTTGCCCAGTTCGTGGTGAATCTGCACATACCGGATGATATCGGCGCGGTTCAGCATACCCACCAGGCGCTCCTCTATCACCACCGGCAACTGGTTCAGTCCATTCTCCGCCATGAGGCGCACAGCTGTTTTCATGTTATCGCCGGGACCTACCGTCTTCAGCGGCTGAGGCGTCATAATTCTGGATACCGTCGTAGTCCGCCATGCCGCGGGCGCCAATTTCTTGATATCGGCAAATGTGACGATGCCCAGCAGCCTGCCATCGTCAACCACGGCCGCTGATCTGATGCCCTTTTTAACGTAAACGTCGTTGACCAGCACTTCGACGTTTGAGCCGCTCTCCACCGTCTCGGGCCGGTCATTCATTACGCTGACCACCTTCACATTCAACCAGATCGCCCGCAGCTCCATCTCCCGCCTGGAAGCTTCGGCAGCGCTGTTGAGAAACCAGCCGATAAAGACCAGCCACACACCGCCCATGATATTATCGGTCAGCGCCCAGAATATCCCCCAGGCTATCATGGCCCATCCGAATACCTGGCCGATGGCAGTGGCGATATTAGTAGCCTTTCTCAGGTCGCTGGTTGCGCCCCAGATAATCGCCCGCAGGACACGGCCGCCATCAAGGGGAAAACCGGGCAGTATGTTGAACGCGGCCAGCAGTACATTGATTTCCATCATGTAGACTACCGTGGCCCTGACAGGCCCTTCAACCGCCAGTCCGGTGAAATCCAGCGCCCAGAACAGGCCGGCCAGCGCTACGCTGGTGATGGGGCCGACAATGGCGATGGCGAACTCTATCCCCGGCTTCTCCGGCTCAGCTTCCAGGTTGCTGAGGCCGCCCAGTAAAAAGAGCGTTATGCTCTTGACCGGCACCCCCCGGGATATGGCTACCAGGGAGTGCGCCAGCTCATGCACAAGAACCGAGACAAAGAGCAGCAGCGCCGCTACCGCGGCCGTCGTCCAGTATATCCACCCTTCCCAGCCCGGATACTCGACCGGGAAATAGCCCACCGCCAGTGACCAGCAGATCAGGATGAAGATAATAATCCACGTGTAGTGTATGCCGATATCTATGCCGGCGATGCGGGCGATGCGCAGCGACCCTTTCATCATTGATCCGTCGACCTATGTAGCTATCTGTTTAATGAAACTCTCGATGGCGCGGTTAACTTCCGCCGGCTTCTCCAGGAAAGCCAGGTGCGTGCCGCCCTCGATTATGCTCACACGGCAGTCCGGCATTTTACCGGCAAGATATTGGGAATACTTGGGCGGCGTCATGTTGTCCTGGTCGCCCACGATGCAGAGCACCGGCAGTTTAATCTCCCCCACCTTACCCATTATGTCGAACTTATCGCAGCAGCGAAAATCGGTGAGCTGGGCAGCAGGTCCCACTTCGGTTAATCTCGGCATGAGTGTCTGGCGTACCTTTTCATCAATCGTGCCGTGAAGCGGCTCAATGATCTCTTTAATCCAGCCCTGCGTATCATTCAGCTTGCCCCCCACGAGCTCCAGGATCAACGGCAATACCCTCAGGCGTGCGCCGGAACCGATCAGGATGATCCCTTTCAGGTCACCCGGGTACTTGAGCGCGTGCATAAGCGCAATACCTCCTCCCAGCGAGTGTCCGGCCAGCACTACATCGCTATACTCCTTTTCCTGGAAATAGCCGTGCAGCCAATCGGTATAGGCTTCGATACTGGTGCAAATCTCGCCGCGGGGATGACCGGGTAGGTCGGGCGTATCGGCATCGGTAAAATGCTGCTTCTGCAGCATCCATACATCACCGCAGGCGCCGGACCCATGTATAAAGACCAGCTTCATAACAAACCTCCTAAATACTGCAGGATCACTGCGGGCTTACAGGCAACATGGCAGCCGGCGGGAGTTTACGAGGCGAACGGCAGTTCCTGCTGGCCTGCGACCATAGGCTTGGGAGGTGAGGTAGTGATGGCGCGCGTCTCTCTGGCGGCCTGTTCCTCCGGATTCTCTTTCTCCACCAAGGCGATGGACACCACGCGGTCGCCTTCATCCAGCCGGGACAGCATTACGCCCTGCGTGATGCGGCCCTTGACCGGCACACCCTCGCGCCTCTTCTTCTTTTCACCCTCTACCGATACCTTGGTCTCCTTAGCGACATCCACGTTAATCCGGAGCTGCACGCCATTGGCCGTTGTTATAAACAGCTCGTAACCGGGCGGCACAAACTTGGCTGCGATGACCTTGCCTGTCTTGGTATTAACTTTATGGGCCAGCACGCCTTTCCCACCCCGGCCGTGCAGGGGGAACTTCTCCACCCTGGTCTTTTTACCATAGCCGTTTTCGGTGACCGTGATCAGGTCGGCGCTCGCCTGGACAGTGCCCATGCTGACTGCAATATCGCCCTTATTCAGCTTTATCCCCCGCACGCCACCGCTGGTGCGCGAGGCGTTACGCAGAGGCGCCACGGCGAATTTCACAGCCTGACCGTTGCGACTGACCAGCATTATCTTGTCGGAATCAGACACAACGTCCACACCGATCAGCTCTTCGTCGTTCTTCAGCTTCATGGCAATCAGGCCGCTGCGGCGCACGTCGATAAAACTGCTCAATCCTGTCTTCTTCACAATGCCCTTGGAAGTGGCCAGCAGCATAAACAGGCCGGGGTCGGTCTTCTCCGGCACGAACATGGCTGTGACCTTCTCCTTGGCCTCGATGGGTATCAAATTTATAATGTTGATACCCTTGGTGGTTCGGGAGACGTCCTGCGGTATCTCGTGGCATTTCATCTTGAAAACCCTGCCGCGGTTGGTGAAGAACAGCAGGTTATCATGCGTATCGGCGGACATTGAACTCATGACGTCGTCGCTGTCACGCGTTACCATGCCCTTCACGCCGCGCCCGCCGCGCAGCTGCTTGCGAAACACGTCGGCCGGGATGCGTTTGATATAACCCTGCTCGCTCAGCGTCACGATCACATCCATATGTGGAATGAGGTCTTCCACCTGGAATTGTCCGGCCTCGTCTTTGGTGATAACTGTGCGGCGCTTGTCCCCGTGTTTCGTCTTGAGCTCCATCACATCCTGCTGGATCAGCTTCAGTATTTTGTCGGGATTGGCCAGCAGGTCCTCGAGGTAGTGTATGGTCTTCAGGACGTCCTTATATTCATCCAGTATCTTTTTACGTTCAAGGTTGGCCAGGCGGCGCAGCTGCATCTCCAGGATTGCCTGCGCCTGCAGCTGGCTGAGGGAAAACTCGGTCATCAGGTTGGTACGCGCCGTATCGGCTGTTTCAGATTCACGGATGGTCTTGATCACGGCATCCAGATGGTCAAGGGCGATCTTAAAGCCCTCCAGGATATGCGCCCGCTCTTTAGCCTTCTGCAGGTCGTACTGGGTCCTTCGCGTGATTACTTCCGTTCGGAATGCCACGTAGCACTGCAGTGCGTCCTTAAGGTTGATTACACGCGGCTGCCCTTCCACCAGAGCGATCATATTGATGAAGAAGGCTGTCTGCATGGATGTGAACTTAAACAGATTGTTCTGTACCTTGGCCGGGTGAGCATCCTTGCGCAGGCCTATCACCAGGCGCATGCCCTGCCGGTCCGACTCGTCGCGTACGTCGCTGATGCCCTCTATTTTCTTATCGCGGGCCAGCTCGGCGATCTTTTTGACCAGTTCGGCCTTGTTGGTCTGGTAGGGCAGCTCGGTGACGATCAGCTGCATCTTGCCGGCCTTGGTCGACTCTTCCACGACTCGGGCCCTCAGCACTACCTTGCCCTGACCGGCTGCGTAGGCGTTTTTAATGCCCTCCACGCCACAGATAATACCGGCCGTGGGGAAATCGGGCCCTTTTACAAACTTCATCAATTCTTCAACCGAGGCTTCGGGGTTTTCGATTAAATAACTAATGGCGTCGCAAATCTCCGAAAGATTGTGCGGTGGGATATTGGTGGCCATACCCACTGCTATGCCGGAGGAACCGTTGACCAGCAGGTTCGGCATCCGAGCAGGCAGCACCGACGGCTCTTTAAGGCTGTCGTCGAAGTTCGGGATGAAGTCGATCGTTTCCTTGTCTATATCCAGCAGCATCTCATCAGCGATCCGGGTCAGCCTTGCCTCCGTGTAACGCATGGCTGCCGGGGGGTCGTCATCGATGCTGCCGAAGTTTCCCTGGCCGTCCACCAGGCGGTAACGCATGGAGAAGTCCTGGGCCATCCTCACCATAGCGTCATAAACCGAGGAATCACCGTGCGGATGGTATTTACCCAGCACCTCGCCGACGATGCGCGCACTCTTCTTGTAGGGGGCGTTGTAGCGCATGTTCAGCTCGTGCATGGCGAACAGTATGCGCCGGTGAACCGGCTTGAGTCCGTCGCGCACATCGGGCAGGGCACGAGACACTATAACGCTCATTGCGTAATCCAGGTACGAGCGTTTCATCTCGTCTTCAATACCGATGGGCTTGATAGATAATCCTAATTCCATTTCTACTCCTCGTCGCCGAAGCTGTTGTCGAGACGCTGCAGGTCTTCTGTAGCCGTGTACCCTTCATAAATCGAGAACCCCTCGGGGACTGACTCGGTATCTTCCGACTCGCTGTATTCGGCCTCCTCCAGCCCTTCTTCCTCTCCCGTGCTGTGCCTGAGCAGATTATCTTTAACATGCGCAGGATAGGCCTCCGTGACACGGATGGGAAAAGATAGTCGGCCGGCCTGGCTGGGATGCTGGAATGTCTCACGTATTATAACCTTGACCTTGCCGTGATCATGGTCAAGGCTGACAATAGCTGCAATGTATTTATTCCCGCCGTTTAGCAGCTTGGCCAGGCGCAGCCCGTGTTCCGGCTCTATCACTCCCAGGTATTCACCCCGGTCGTTCTTAACAATGGTATCCTGGTTCCTGGTATCCAGAAAGACCTTCTCCCCCGGTGTCAGCTTAAGCAGCACAGACTGGGGAGCCGGATCAAGCAGGCTGACAATGCCGTATTTGCCGACGTCGGCGATGAAATCGCTGGGCTTGGCTTTCTCTCTTTTTACTCCTGCTATCTTGGTGCCTTTAAGCAGGGCCAGCCGGTCGAGGTTCTTTCTGGCTATGATATTGCCGGGGGACAGCTCGATGGATTTGCTGTAGGCATCCTTGGCTTTCTTGTACTCGCCCAGCTCCATATAGGCGCGTCCCAGGCGATTGTAGGCGTCCACATCCGCAGGGAAGACCTCGATAATACCCTGGTTGGCGGCGACAGCCTCCTGCCAGCGGTTCTCGGTAGCCATCTTTATGGCCTCCTGGATGCGCCCACGCCATATCCTGGCTTTCTCTTCTTCACGTTCGGGCATTGGCAATATCCTCTTCTTGAAACGTATGTCCTTTTACGCCTTTTGCAATCATTTTATTTAATACCAAATCCTGATCAAAGGCAAATCCGTCAGTCTTCAATATCGCTCGCTGCGGGCCCCGTGTGATTTTAGTCATTTCACAGACCCGCTCTCACGCATATACTTGAGGTCATCCGTGAATTTGACACGGCTTTTCAAGCGGTGCTAAATTACCACGTAAATTAAATTAAGTCAATAAGAAGGTGCATTCATGAAAGATCAGGTTCAGGAAGTGTTAAATGTTATCCGCCCCAGCCTTCAGGCAGACGGCGGCGACGTTGAACTGGTGGATGTTAAGGACGGGGTAGTCAGCGTGAAGCTAAAGGGCGCCTGCTCCGGCTGCCCGATGTCTACTATGACACTGAAAAAGGGTATCGAGCGATTCCTTAAAGAAAAGATCCCCGCAGTTAAAGAAGTCGTGGGTGTATAGCCACCCTACCCCTTATCCAGATCGAAGGCTTTGTGCAGCGCTTTAACGGCGTCCTTGACCTTATCCTCGGCTATAATGCAGGTGATACGTATCTCGGAAGTCGTTATCAGCTGTATGTTGATATCCCTTTCAAATAGCGTCCGGAACATTTTGGCTGCGTAGCCGGGCGTATTCTGCATACCGGTGCCGATTATCGAGACCTTGCCCAGTTTTTTGTCGCTGAGGCATTCTTTGGCGCCTATTTTCCTGGCAACAGGGGCAATTATCTTCATGGCCTTGGGGATGTCCTTTTTAATAATGGTGAAGGTGAGGTCCGTGATATTATTGGCGCTGGCGTTCTGAACTATGGTGTCCACGCTTACGCCGGCTTTGGCCAGAGGCATAAATATGGCAGCCGCCACACCGGGCCGGTCGGGCACGCCGGTTATGGTGATCTTGGCCACATCCATATCGTGGGCAATGCCCCTTACCTTATTCTTCTGTTCCATGTTTTTTCCTCCGTGAATAATCGTGCCGGGCTTCTCCACCATACTGGAGGCCACCAGTATGGGTATGTTGAATACCTGGCCCAGCTCCACCGACCTGTGGTGCATCACCTTGGCGCCTGAGGTAGCCATCTCCAGCATCTCCTCATAACCTATCTCGTCCAGTTTGCGCGCCTCCGGCACCACCCGCGGGTCCGCCGTGTAAACCCCTTCCACGTCAGTGTAAATCTCACACACCCTGGCTTTCAGGCTGGCTGCCAGGGCTACTGCAGTTGTGTCCGAGCCTCCCCTGCCCAGCGTTGCGATATCATTGTCGGGAGTGATCCCCTGAAAACCGGCAACGATAACGATATTGCCCTTATCCAGCTCCTTTATAATCCGCTCAGGCGCCACACCGGTTATCCTGGCACGGCTGAAGGCCGAGTCGGTTGAAATCCCGGCCTGCTGTCCGCTGAGGGCTATCGCGTTGCGGCCCATGGCGTGCAGCGCCATGGCTAGCAGCGTGCTGGAAACTATCTCGCCCGTGGAAAGCAGCAGGTCCATCTCCCGGGGTTCGGGATTCGGGTTAATCTTGTTGGCCAGCTCGATAAGGTCGTCCGTAGTATCACCCATGGCAGATACCACTACGACCACTTTGTTGCCCTTCTTAAACGACGCCGCGACCCTGCGCGCCACATTGCGGATCCTGTCGGCATCGGCCACCGAGCTGCCGCCGTATTTCTGCACTACTATCGCCATCTCTGTTATTGCCTGCCTTTCTTATTTCTTCTTCAAGAATATATCCATTAGTCTGTAGCCCGGGTCGACCAGGATACTGGTGCGGGCGGTCTCCTCTTCCGTAAAGCGGGAGGCCCCATTATGTTTTACGCCTGCGCCCCAGATGAGAAAGGGAACCGGCTCGGCGCAATGCGTCTTAATCTTGATCGGTGTGGGGTGGTCCGGCATCACGAGCGCTTTTATCTGCCCGTCTTTCCAGTCCAGCAGCCTGCCAATGACCTCCCTGTCGATCAATTCGATAGCCCTTATCTTGTCGTCTGTTGATCCCCTGTGTCCCATCTCGTCCGGCGCCTCGATGTGCATGACCGTCAGGTCGCCGGCTGTAAGAGCTCCCAGCGCCCCGTCAGCCTGGGCTGCGAAATTGTTATCGAGGTTGTCGGTGACGCCATCGATATGCAGTACCTCAATGCCGGCCATGATAGCCAACCCGCGCAGCAAATCGACGCCTGATGTGAGAGATGCCCTCAGGCCGCGCAATTCCGCAAAGGAAGGCATCTCAGGCACCCGGCCGCTGGGCCAGAATAGCCATATCGAGGTCACGGGCAGCTTGCCCTGCCTCTTCCGCTCCCGGTTAACCGGATGTCCTTCCAGTATGGCTTCGGATTTTTTCATCAACTGGCACAGAAGCTCGCTGCCACGTCCATGCGGGAGGTATTCCCGCACCTGTTGATCGGTTATGTCGTGCGGCGGCGTGCAGACAGCCGACAGGGTATCCTCATGGCCGCTTATCCTGAGGATATGCCTGTAGCTGATACCGGGAAAGAATTTTACCTCGTCGGAGCCCAGCTTTTCGTTCAGCGTATCGATGATGGCGGCGGCCTCTTCGGTGGAGATATGACCGGCGCTGTGGCTGACCATCCGGCCCTCTGCAATCGTAACCAGGTTGCAGCGGAATGTGACATCGGCTGGACCAATCGGAACACCCACGCTGCGCGCCTCTATGGCGCTCCTTCCCCTGTAGTAGACCGTGGGGTCATAGCCCAGCACAGACATGCACGCGGGCGCGCTGCCCGGCTCCATACCGGCCGGTATGGTCAATGCCCTGCCGCTATACGCCTGCCGGGCCATCCGGTCAAGGTTGGGAGTATGCGCAAGCTCGAGGCATGTCTTATTTCCCCTTTCTTCAAGGGGCCAGCCGGAGGCGCCGTCCGCTATGACGATGCAAAATTTCATAGCCAATAAGTTTACAATTGTTGCTCTAAAAGTTAAAGCCGACTATAATATTTAACCCGTGCGGGGAGTAGCGCAGTTGGTTAGCGCGCAGCGTTCGGGACGCTGAGGTCGGAGGTTCGAGTCCTCTCTCCCCGACCAGACAAGCCCCCTACCCCACTTCCCTCTTGGCTTCGTCCCAGATGGCATCCATCTCGCTGAGCTTCATGCCCCTCAGGTCCAGACCCCGGTCGCGGCATATCTGCTCGATGTACTGAAATCGCCGTGTAAAGCGAGCATTAGCCAGGCGCAGCGCAGATTCGAGGTCCACGTCCATGCGGCGTGCAACGCTGGCCAGCACCAGCAGCACATCGCCGAACTCGTGATTCCTCTCCTCCTGCGTGGCGGCTTTCTTCAGCTCCTCCACCTCCTCTACCAGCTTATCTATGATGTCGTCCTCATTCTCCCAATCGAAACCCACGGCAGCCACCCGCCGGCCAGCGGTCTGGCTGTACGCCAGCGCCGGTAAGCTGCCCGGTATGCCCCCCAGCAGAGATTGACTGCCGTTCTTCTCACGTTCTTTAAGCTCCTGCCAGCTGAGTGACGCTTCCTCTGCGTCGGCTACCTTCTCGCCGCCGAAGACATGCGGGTGCCGCTTGATCATTTTTCTGTTGATACTGCGCAAAACGTCCTCGAGAGAAAACTCCCCCGCTTCGCCGGCGATCTGGGAATGAAGCATTATCTGCAGCCAGAGGTCTCCCAGCTCTTCACTGAGGGCCGCCGGGTTGTTATTATCGATCGCCTCCAGCACCTCATAGCTTTCCTCTATCAGGTATTTCTTGAGAGATTCATGCGTTTGCCGCCGGTCCCAGGGACAGCCGTCCTCACCCCGTAAACGCTCAACGATGGTCCTGAAGGTCTCGAACTTATCGAGCTCTGCCTCGTTGAATCCTGATATCTCGCTGGCCATGCTCCGGCCTAATCCCGCCTGCCGCCGAATACCATAAAGACAAAGTAAAGAAGCTGTGCTACGGCCTGCAGCATGGCTGCCACATAGGTCAGGGCCGCGGCGGAGAGCACCGCGCTGGCCCCTTCGTATTCCGGCCCCACCAGCAGTCCGGTGTCCTTGATCATCTGCCTTGCCCGGCTGCTGGCATTGAACTCGACGGGCAAAGTAATGAGCGTGAACAGCACTGCGGCCGAAAAAAGCAGTATACCTGCTATGGCCACCATCTCGCCGAATACCTGCGATAGTCCCATCAGCAGCAGCCCGCCGAATACAAGAATCCACCCGAGCGTGCTGCCGATATTGGCGGCGGGCACCAGGGCCGACCTCAGGCCCATCATGGCATACTTGGTTTTATGCTGCATGGCATGGCCGACCTCATGAAGTGCAATTCCAACCGCGGCTACAGAGGGTGTTCCGGCCACTTCGGGCGATAGCCTCAGCACCCTTTTGGAAGGATCGTAATGATCGGTTAACTTACCTTTGATGGTCTCGATCGGTATATCAGACATGCCGTTGGCCCTCAGCACCTGCATAGCAGCCTGTGCGCCGGTTATTCCTTTCTGGTTGTAGACCTTGGAATATTTTGAGTAGGTGGACTTGACCTTGATCTGGGCATATATCATGAATATCAGGGCAGGCGCCATTAATATAAGGTAAAGTACCATTCTTGCTGATTCTCCATAGATTACATTAATACTTTATTAGTTTATTTCGCGATGGCGGTTAAGTCAAAGGATGCTGCCGATGAAATTTCGGTGTCCCACCGCAAAATCGGCTGCCGTCATCTCGCGCTTACCCTCGGGTTGAATCCGGACCAGCCCGAGCAGGCCGTCACCTGTCCTGACAGCCACCCGCGTGGCACTTCCCCGAGGCAATTCGACAACCTGGCCCGCGGCGCCTTCTTCCACGGCTGGCAGCGGGATGGTTTCCATAACCTTGATTCTCGTGTCCATCCAATTGATATAGCTTCCCGGCCAGGGGTTGCAGGCCCTCACCTTGTGCCACAACCGGACAGCCGTCCAATTCCAGTCCAGCTCACCATCCTCCTTCCTTTCCATGCGCGTATAGCTGGCCTGGCTTTCATCCTGTGCGATTGGCCGTATCGTCCCCGATACCCAGCCCGGCAGCGTATCCATCAGCAATCCGCCGCCGATTTCAGCCAACCGGCCGGTCAACGATCCGGTGGTATCATTGTCCCTTATATCTGCAGTCACCTGAGCAATGACCGGCCCGCTGTCGACCTTCCTTTCTATTAACATAATTGTGACGCCGGTCTGCGTGTCCCCATTGAGGATGGCTGCCGCCACAGGCGAAGGACCCCGGTATTTAGGCAGCAGAGACGGGTGGATATTAATACATTTGTGCGGCGGTATCTTCAATACTTGGTCGGGCAATATCTGGCCGTATGCCGCTACGACTATTATGTCAGGTTTGAGGGCAGCCAGGAGCTCAACCTCCGAGGGATCTTTGAACGACTGGGGCTGTATTATGTTCAACCCGGCGCCGGCGGCAAACTGTTTGACCGGGCAGGGGGCAAGCCGCTGTCCCCGCCCTTTCTTCCTGTCCGGCTGGGTATATACCGCCTTTATGTCATATTTGTTCAGCATTAACGACTGCAACGGCGGCAGGGCAAAAGCAGGTGACCCCATAAATACAACTTTCATAATCTAATAAAAAATTAAAAGTTTTTTGTCGTTATGTCAAAATAACCATTGACACTGCCGAAGACCCCTGTGGTAATCTATCTACGGTTTGGGAAGAGGACCGCGGCATATCCGGCAGACATTAAAGTTTCAACGGCTTATACACTAACTAAACAAAAAGTCTGCATTTATCGTTTCATAGTGGGACTTTTTTTTCTTTTTTACGGGAAACCCGAGCAAAAATATAGTACGGTTAAGAGGCAAATGCAAGCTGATAAAATGTGGCAGGCGGCCCTGGGTGAACTTCAGATCCAGGTCAGCAAAGCAAATTATAATACGTGGCTCAAGGATTCGAGGGGAATCGACTACGACAACGGCGTTTTTACCGTAGCTGTTCCCTCTGTCTTTATCGCCGAATGGCTTAAAGGGCGGCTCTATTCTGTCGTCTGCAGAATACTTTCCAGCATCACTGGCAGGATTACCGAAGTTGTTTTCCAGGTCCAGGCTGTCAACCGGGAACCTGCTCCCGCTAGAAACAGGTTACAGCCCGACGGTGGAACCAGCGTTAAAGAACGTCCAGCTTCAACCAGGACAACCGGATTCAATACTAAGTTCACCTTCGATACATATGTTTCGGGAGAGTGTAACCTGTTACCTTATACCGCCTCGCTTGAGATAGCTGAGAATCCCGGAGGGGTTTTCAATCCCCTTTATATATACGGCGGCACCGGCACCGGCAAAACCCATCTTCTGCATGCGATAGGACAGGCAGCCAGGTCCAGAGGGTTAAATGTCCTGTATATGAGCGCCGAGCAATTCACCAATGAGTTCATTATCGCCATTCGCAATAAAAAGGCCGAGGAATTCCGGGGTAAGTTCAGCAGGGTCGAGGTTTTCCTGCTGGATGATATACAGTTCCTCAGCGGGAAAAATCAAACACAGGAATGCATTTTTCACATTATTAACGACTTCTTAGCAGATAACCGCCAGGTCGTAATTTCTTGCGATCGACCTCCCAAAGAGATCGAATCACTTAATGTACGGCTGCGCTCCCGCATGGAAGGGGGTCTGGTGGCCGATATCTATCCTCCCGACCATAAAACGCGCCTGGCTATACTCGATCTTAAATCGTCACTGCTGCAAATAAGGTTCGATGCCGATGTGCTCAATTTCCTGGCGACCAACTTCCATGGAAGCGTCAGGGTCCTGGAAGGTGCGCTCATCCGTCTTTCCACCTATTCCCGCATGAACGATACGACGCTCGACGTCAGCGCCGTCAAGACGTTTCTCAACGACATGATAGCTGCTTCCAGGCAGAGCAGCGGCCATTATACCGCCGCCGATATTATCAACGCGGTCGCCGACTATTTCGCAATCGCGCCGGATGACATAACGGGCAAAAAGAGAGACCTTAAGACCTCCCGCGCACGCCATATAGTTATGTACCTTTTACGCCAGCAGAATCACAACAACCTTGCCGAGATCGGCAGGGTTCTCGGCAATCGTGACCATTCAACCGTTATACACGGCTATGACAGGATTGCCACGAACATAGGCTCCGATTCCCAGCTCAGCAAGTCCATCGAAGACATCCGCCTGATGTTGAAATCCCGCCGTTCTTCCTAGACCTGTTGGCAGGTTGTGGAAAATTCTCCCTGTTTTGTTGATAACTTGCGTCCTTCTTTAAACACTCGTTTTCACTATCGGACCGCTCGTCTCTCTATCTTGCGTTCCCATCCACACCATTAACCCTCTTATAATGACTATGATTATACTTACATATAACCTACAGATAGAATAAAATACAATAAAATATATGTTTGTTGATAATGTAGAAATTCAGGTCAGGGCCGGTCAGGGCGGCAACGGGCTTGCCAGTTTTAGAAGGGAGAAGTTTCTTCCTTTCGGAGGTCCTGATGGTGGGGATGGAGGAAAAGGCGGGGATATTTATATATGTGCCGACAGCAATCTGGAGAGCCTTGTGTCTTTCAAACATAAACGTCTGTTTAAAGCGGACAACGGTGGAGATGGGGGCAAGAACCGTATGCACGGCACAAATGCCGCCAGCCTGATTATAAGGGTGCCGGTGGGCACAGTCGCTTACATTGTTGACAGCGGGCGGGAGCTGCTTGTGGCGGACATGGTCAGGGACGGTCAAAAGGCCCTGCTGGCTAAAGGCGGGAGAGGTGGGAGAGGCAATGTGCATTTTGCGACATCTACTAGGAAGGCGCCGAGAATGTTCCAACAGGGTGAGGAAGGCCAGCAGTTTGACATAATGCTGCGGATGAGCCTGGTGGTCGACGCCTGTATAGTGGGATTTACAAATAGCGGCAAGTCCACATTGCTGTCAGCGCTGTCGTCAGCCCGTCCGGAAATCGCCGATTACCGGTTCACAACGAGGACACCTGTCCTGGGTGTGGTTGATGATGGCGTGAATAAGCTGATATGGGTCGAGCTGCCCGCGCTCACAAAGGATTCCAGATTGGGCAAAGGGCTGGGTAACACTTTTCTCAACCAGGCCGTACGCGCCTCCGTTATTGTATACCTGCTTGACGCAGGATCCAGCGATCTTAAAGACGACTTTGACACATTAAGGGATGAGGTTTCAGCCTTTGATGAAAATCTGGGGCAAAAAGCGTCAGTCATCGTAATCAATAAAGTGGACAGCACTAATAGGCTATCGCTGGAAGATTATGTTAATAAGAAGCTGGCTGCAACGGGATTGCCCTGTATAATAGTATCTTCGCTGGATAAAGAGGGTCTGGATACACTGGTCACACAGGTGCACCGCGCGGTGAAGGAAACGAGGAGCAGACCGACCGACGAGCCGGCGGCGGAGGTGGTCTTCAGGCCAGAGCCTGTGGACCAGCGAGAGAGAAAATGAGACTGGGGATAATGGGCGGCACATTCGATCCGCCTCATCTGGCACACCTGGTCATCGCCGAGATGGCAAGGGCGGGGCTGCAGCTCGACAGGGTGGTCTTCATACCTGCCGGCGATCCCTGGATGAAATCCACGCAAACGGTTACTCCTGCTGGCAAAAGAGCAGAGATGGTCGGCCTGGCCATCAATTTAAATCCGTCATTCAGCCTGTCTTTGATAGAGGTAGACAGGCCGGGTCCTTCTTATACAGTCGATACGGTGGAGCAGCTGACAGTGGAAATGGGGCACAATGCAGACATATTCTTGCTGCTGGGGTGGGACAGCATGGCCGAACTGACCTCCTGGAAGGCGCCCTACCGGCTATCGAAGATGGTCAGATTTGTGGCTTTCCCGCGTCCCGGAGCCGACAGGCCTGATCCGGCGGAGCTTGAAAAGGCTATGCCGGGCAGTGCCGAGAGGATCATCTATATGGACGAGCCCTATCTGAGCATAAGCTCCACGTGTATCAGGCAGAGGATTAAAGAGGGGAAATCGGTGCGCTATCTGGTACCTGATGCCGTCGGCCAATACATAATCGAGCACAAACTGTATACGGCCTGATCCAGGGAAGGCTATATATCGAGGTTCTTGACGCTGCGGGCATGCGCCTGGATGAAGGACTTGCGGGGGGGGACCTCGCTTCCCATCAGGATATGGAATATCTCATCGGCTTTCATGGCGTCGTCGACGCGTACTTTGAGCAAAGTACGCGTGGCGGGATTCATGGTTGTCTCCCACAGCTGTTCGGGACTCATCTCACCCAAGCCTTTATATCTCTGCACGTCCACCTTGCTGCTCTTCATAGAGGCCAGCTTGGCATCTTTCTCGACGTCCGAGTAAACCCAGTGCTGCTGCTTGCCAGCCGCCAGGCGGTACAGGGGAGGCTGAGCGATGAAGAGGTGACCCTTGTCGATTATGTCAAACATATTGCGGTAAAAGAAGGTTAGCAGCAATGTGCGGATATGTGCGCCGTCCACGTCGGCATCCGTCATGATAATGATCTGGTGGTAGCGCAGTTTATTGTAGTCGTAGCCGTCGCTGATCCCGGTGCCCAGGGCAGTGATCAACGCCCGTATCTCCTCGTGGTCGAAAATCTTGTCCTTGGCTGCTTTTTCCACATTAAGGATTTTGCCGCGCAGGGGCAGGATGGCCTGGAAGTTGCGGTCGCGGCCCTGTTTGGCTGAGCCGCCGGCCGAATCACCCTCCACCAGGTACAGCTCGCAGTCCTTGGGGTTGTTACTGGCGCAGTCCGCCAGCTTGCCCGGCAGCGTGCCGAACTCGAGGCCGGTCTTCTTGAGTATCAGGTCGCGGGCTTTGCGGGCAGCCTCCCGGGCCTTGGCGGCCAGCAGACACTTGTCTATGATCAATTTTCCCTCGTCGGGATGTTTCTCCAGATACTCGTTGAGCTGGTCGCTGGCAACCGACTCGACCTGTCCCTTGACCTCGGGATTTCCCAGCTTGGCCTTGGTCTGGCCCTCAAACTGGGGCGACGAGACTTTAACGCTGACGACCGCCGTCAGGCCATCGCGGATGTCCTCGCCCGACAGGTTGGGATCATTATCTTTAAGGAATTTATTCTTTCTGGCGTAGTCGTTGAGCACACGGGTCAGGGCTGCGCGGAAGCCCGTCATATGGGTGCCGCCTTCCTTGGTATTAACGCAGTTAGCGAAAGCGGTTACGTTCTCGGAGTAGCCGTCGTTGTACTGGATGGCGATCTCAACGGCGGTGCTGTTGATCCGGCCGGAGATGTATATCGACTTGTCCAGCACCTGGCGGTTCTTGTTTATACGCCTTACCAGGCTGGCGATGCCGCCCTCGAAGAAATAGGTCATGTCGCGGTCCGTTCGCTCATCCCTCAGGCTGATCTCGGTGCCCTTATTGAGGAACGCGAGCTCGCGCAGTCGCTCAGCCAGCTGATTGAAATCATAGCTGATCTCTCCGAAAATCTCGGGATCGGCCATGAACGAAATGGTGGTGCCGGTCTGATCGGTCCTGCCGACGGACTTCACGTCTGCCTGCCGGATGCCGAGCTTGTATTCCTGGCGCCAGACCTTGCCGTTTCTGCTTACCTCGGCCCTCAGCCAGCTGGAAAGCGCGCTGACCACCGAGGCGCCGACGCCGTGCAGGCCGGATGAGACGCTGTAGGCGCCATCTCCGAACTTGCCGCCGGCGTGCAGGGTCGTCATCACCACTTCCAGAGCGGAGACACCCTTCTCGGGATGTATGTCGACCGGAATGCCTCTGCCGTTATCTATGACCGTTATGGAGTTGTCAGCATTTATTATTATCTTGATCTTATCGCAGAAGCCGGCCATCGCCTCGTCGATGCTGTTATATACGATCTCGTAGACCAGGTGATGGAGCCCGTCCTTGCCGGTATCGCCGATGTACATACCCGGGCGCATGCGCACCGCTTCCAGACCATCCAGGACACGGATATTTTCAGCAGTATATTCGCCGTTGTTTGATCCGTTGATTTGTTCAGGGGTCATGGTTTATCTCTCACACTGAATATCGCCCGTCCAAAATCCCCCGGCAAGCGAGGCATTAAGATAAGCATCACAATATATTGTGTTTGCTCAAGCTAGGCACACAAGGAGTTGCAATTTCAGAGAATAGTATAGCATATCCTGATTTGAAATGCATCAGGCTGCGATAGCTTATCCGGCATCGCGGATACCCTGGCGGGCGAGCTCATCCGCCCGCTCGTTCAGTTTGTTTCCGGAATGTCCCGCCACCTTAATGAATTTAACCTTATATAAAGAGGTCAGGGAAAGGAGCCGTTTCCACAGGTCGCGGTTCTCCACAGGTTTCCTGGCGGCGTTGTGCCAGCCGTTCTTTTGCCAGGTCGCGTACCATTTTCTTTGCATGCAATTGGCCAGGTAGGCGCTGTCCGTGTAGACCTCCACCGTATACTTCTTCGACTTGATCTGTTCCAACGCCTTGATGCAGGCGGTCAGCTCCATGCGCTGGTTGGTGGTGTTCTTCTCTCCGCCGTATATCTCTTTTGTTCGGCTGTCCTGCTGCAGCACGGCGCCCCACCCGCCTACATTGCAGCGGTACTGGTTGCCCGAGCAGGCGCCGTCGCAATGGATGAGGATCTTGTCTATAGCAGACATGCAACAATTATACGTTATTTTGAACCTGTACGGGCGGCCGGCATTGCCTTGCCGACCCAATATAATCGATGTTAGAATTCACGTAATTTCATTTCCATCGCATAGATCATGATCTTAATAGGCGAAAACATCCATATCATAGCCAAGGTAATCAGCGAGGCTGTCAGGAACAGGGATATTGTGCCCATACAGGAGCTGGCCAGGGCGCAGGCGCGGGCCGGCGCCGACTATCTCGACCTGAACCTGGGCCCGGCGCGTAAAGATCCCGAAGAGGTGGCCTCGTGGCTGGTAAATGCCGTACAGGCGGTAAGCGACCTGCCTATATCCCTGGATACGATGAATCCCCTGGCCATGGAGGCGGGATTGAAGCTGTGCCGGAGGCGCGCCCTGCTGAACTCGGCGTCGGGCAAAACTGAAAGCAGGGAAAGGATGATGCCGCAGGCGGTAAAATACCACACCCAGGTGGTTATCTCGGTTATCACTGACCAGGGCTGCCCGCCCGATGTCGATTCCAGGGTCGAGAGCATCATGGAGACGGTGGCCTATGCTAACGGCCTGGGCATCGATAACGAGGATATCTGGGTGGACCCGATAGTACTGCCCGTCAGCGCCGACCAGAAACAAGTGCGCGAGGCGCTGGAATTCATCCGCATCTTGCCCGACCTGCTGCCGGGCGTGAAATCGGTGGTCGGCCTTTCAAATGTATCCAACGGCACACCCGCTCCTCTGCGCGGCATACTTAACCGCACTTATATGGTTATGCTGGAAAGAAACGGACTTTACTCCGCTATTGCAGACGTCCTCGATCAGGAATTGATTGACCTCAACCGGGGCTCGCTGAACGATATAAGGGTGCTTATCCACAGGGTAATGGATGGAGAACCGGTCGACGCCGATGTGCTGCCCGAGAGTGAAAAGAATTATGTGAAAACAGCCAGGGTATTGATGGGGGATGCGCTTTATTCGCACGCCTGGCTGGAGAGTTAGTCGAGGAAATCCTTATGGAATATAAAGCGCCTCTGGAAAAGTATACGGGCAGGGTCAAAGAGATCACCCTTGGCAGTGGCGGGAAAAGCGTAAAGATCGGGGGCAGCAATATACTGCCCCTGCACCATTTCGAAGGCAGCGCCGCCAACAGGCCGGTGGTGGCGCTCGAGGTGGACGATAATGGGGCCGCCGGTTGGGCCGGGGCCGCCGTGGAACCTTTCAGGCATGTGGTCGATGACCCGGTCAAGTGGGGCGCTCTCTGTTTGAAGCTGGGCGCGGACCTGGTTTGCCTGCACCTGGAGGGCACCGATCCCAACGGCGCGAACAAAGCACCGGCGGAGGCGGCTGCGCTGGTCAAACGGATGTCCCGGGAACTGGATGCGCCTTTGATAGTATACGGCTGCGGGGATGATAAGAAGGATGTCGAGGTGCTGACGGCCGTTGCGGAGGCCTGCAAAGAAAATAATCTGCTGTTGGGCCCGGCCGTCAAGGAGAATTACGAGGCTATACTGAAGGCGGTGGCCGACAACGGGCACTGCATCATTGCCCAGACCCCCATAGATATCAATCTTGAGAAGGAACTCAATGTGAAATTGCTCAAGCAGCTCCCTCCGGAACGAATAGTCATCGACCCGCTCAGCTCGGCGCTGGGTTACGGGATGGAGTACAGCTTCACCATCATGGAGCGAACCAGGCAGGTAGGTGTTGTATATGGTGACGTGGCCATGCAGATGCCTGTTATTGCCGACCTGGGCCGCGAGTGCTGGAAGACCAACCAGGCCCGCTCAAATGGCGAGCAGGGCTTGCTCTGGGAGAGCATTACCGCCCTGAGCCTGCTTATGGCCGGCGCGGATATACTGGTGCTCAGGCATCCGGAAAACTGCCGGTTACTTAAGGAAGCGATCGAGGGCAAGATATAGGAGGCTCGCGTGGTGAGAAACGAGAGGCAGAAACGGGAGGCGGATGAGTTCATCAGGGCCGAGGACGGCTGGGAGCCAGTCGGGCATACGCCTCTGCCCGGGATCGCGGAGCTGAGAAACTGGGACCACAGGCTTTTCAGGACATGGAAGCCCTTTCACGTGCCGGTAGCCGACAAATGCGGCCTCTGCACCTACGGGGAATGCGACCTCACTGAGGGCAGAAAAGGCGCCTGCGGCGCTGACACTGCGGCTATGCGGGCCTGCCTCACCCTGGGCGCCTGCTGCGAAGGCCTGGCCCAGTCCCTGGCGCAGGCGCGCCGGACCATTGATTATCTGGTGGACCGCAAGGGCAGGGATATGCCGCTCGACCTTGGCGAAAGGGTCGGCATCGAAGCGCCCCACATGCGCACGGTATTGGGCTTCAAACCAACTCTGTTAGGCGACCTGGAAAGCATTTTATGTTATGTCGAGGAACAGCTTGCCCTGCTGCTGGCTTCTTCCGCTCCCGGATTGGAAACGGCGTCAATAGACCTGGAGTCCAGGTCCATGCACGCCTCGATGCTGGCCCAGGTTGCTATGGAGGCGACAGAGCTGGCCGCTATTTCGGGATTCGGCTTTCCCTGCTCCACCGGCGACACCGCCCTGGTAAAGGTAGGTTGGGCGGAGGTGGATTTAAACGGACCTGTCATATTGATTACGGGTAACGATACGCTGGCAGCCGTCTGCCTGGCCGACTACCTCAGGGACAGCGGGATGGAGGGGAAAGTGGCGGTACTGGGCATCGGAGCGGTGGCCCATGACCTGGTGCGCTATTACCCCGCCGCCGGGATAGCCGGGACTCAGGCTATGCTGCCGGCCATTTTAAGGGCGGGGCTGGTGGATGTGGTAATGTGCGGCGGCAACAACCTGCTTTCCGACGTAGCAGATCTGGCCATAGCCGGGGGCGCCGCCTTCATTGCCACCGATGAGCTGGCCTCTTACGGACTGGACGACCAATCAGCCAGAGATACCGAGCAGGTCCTGGTGGAGCTGCAGCGGGGACGGGGCATTCTGCTGCCCGACCCCGTGAAGGCCGCCGCAGTGGCTGTGGAGGCGGCCCTGAAGCTTTCGGCCGGCCGCAAGAAGGCCCTGCCGGCGGGAGATGATTTTTACCGGGGAAAGGGCAGGATGAGGGTAGGCCGCGGGCCGGTCATGGATACCGAGATAAGGAAGGTGGGGGCGCCGCTGGTGCTGGGGACTATACCGGGTGTCATCGCCATCGTTGGGGGATCGAACTATCCCGGTTCGCCCGATGATATAGCGGATGTGGCCGAGGAATTCGCAAAGCGCAAGTACGTGGTCGCGCTGGCCGGGGATTCCGCTATTGCTGCGGCCCTTAAAACAGACGCCGAGGGGAAGTCCATCTATGAAAGGTATCCCGCCGATTTCGATGCCGGAGGTGTGATCAATATAGGCTCCGGCGTCTCGGCGTCGCATATCAGCGGCGCGGCCATAAAAATAGCCAACATCTTTGCCGCCCTGCCGTTGAGAGCCAACTACGAGGTTGTGGCTGATTACATACTCAACCGGGTGGGGGCCTGCGCGCTGGCCTGGGGCGCCAACGGCGCCGATGAGCTGGCCCTGGCCACCGGTTGTAACCGCCTGGGCATACCCGTCGTGGTCGGCCCACGCTGCATCCGGTATGGCCGGCTCTATTTGAGCAGGGAAGGTGAGACAGACTGGAGCGTGATGGACGGCCGCGAAAAGAAGCTCGTGGATACAGGGGAGCCTTCACCCCAGCATCTGATCAACCTTTTGCCCGACAGGGGTTCGGCTGTCGTGGCGCTGGCCAAGCTGTGCATGCGCAGGAACGATACACCCCAGGGCAGGGCTACCAAGCTTACACACTATATCGGCCTGCACAAGCAGTATTTCGGAAAGCTGCCGGACGATGTCCACCTGTTTGTCAGGAAGAGCTCTGATATACCCATTTTCTTCAAAAAGGAATTGCAGGCCTATTTGAACGGGGTCGGCTGGAGCGAGAAACCCGTGCTGTCTCTGCCCACCCTGGTCGGCACCTATCCCTCTCAGGTCACGCTGGAAGAAGTCGTACATTAACACCGGCCGGGTATATTAGGATAAGCCGGGTGTGTGCGGCTATAATATTAAACCAAACGGCGGCGATGATTAATAAGCGAAGGCGGAGATTCTATGGCTGACGGAACATTCCCGGTCGATATCGGTCCCCAGTATGAGGGAGAGGTTATCCGCAAGGCGGATATACGCGTGGAGCTGGGTGGGCCCAATGTAAAAAACAAGTTCGAGCTGGTCTCCATCAGGAAACCCGAAGAGATAACACATGAGAAGGTGGAGGTAATCGGCCCGGACCTCCCCGATATGGAAGAGGGCAGCAGCCAGCCGGTGGCCGTGCTGGTGGACGTCGCCGGCGCCCGCCTGGAAAAGGACATAGAGGCTGTCCTGGAACGGCGGCTGCACCTTTACCTGAACTACATCGAAGGCTTTTATCATATGAACCAGCGCCAGGACGTCTGGATGCGGCTCAATAAGGCCTCCTATAACAAAGGGCTGAAGTCGCTCAGGATACTGGGAGAGATACTGATATTCCTTTATACATCGGAGATAGAGATCATCGAGAAGATACAGGTCACCTTTGTCACCGATCCCAAGAAGGTTGAGGCGCTTCTACCCGGGGCCGTAAGCGTTTACCGTGCGCGCGATGAGAAAATCAGGGGCCTGCGCGAGGCCGATGTGCAGGAATTCTACAGCTGCGCCCTCTGCCAGAGCTTCGCCCCCACCCATATCTGCTGCATAACGCCGGAGCGCATCGCCAACTGCGGCGCCATCAACTGGTTCGACGGCAAGGCAGCCTACCAGATGGACCCGGAGGGGCCGATACAGGCCGTGGTCAAGGGTGACATCATCGATGCGGTGCGGGGCGAATACAGCGGCGCCGATAAGCTGGCGCTGGAGAAGTCCATGGGCGCCTACGACAGGGTCTTTTTACACAGCGCCTTCGGCTATCCGCATACTTCATGCGGGTGTTTCCAGGCGATCTGCTTTTACATACCTGAGGTTGATGCCTTCGGTATCGTTAACCGCGATTTCGAGGGGGATACCGTGTCGGGCGCATCATTCACCACCATGGCCGGAGACACCAGCGGAGGAAGGCAGGTAGAGGGCTTTCTGGGCATTGCCCTGGAGTACCTGCGCTCCCCCAGCTTTCTCAAGGCTGATGGCGGATGGTACCGCATCGTCTGGATGCCGCGCGTCATACAGGAGATGTACCGGGACGCCTGCCCCATGGACCTTCAGGGCAAAATAGCTACGGAGAACGATGTTGCCGGCGTTGAAGAGCTGGCGGCCTTCCTCGACCGCGCAGGGCATCCCTGGGTCAGGGGCGAGGTTAAACTACCTGATTAAAGGAGAATACTTTGGCGATCAAAGGTACGGATATAGTCAAGCGCCTGCCTGAGGGCGGCAAGAAGAACTGCAAGGAATGCGGCCTGCCCACATGCTTCGCTTTCGCCATGAAGCTGGCTTCCGGCGGCATTGCCATCGATAAGTGCTCCTATCTTGCCGCGGAGGTCAGGAGCGAGCTAGAGGACGCGCTGGCGCCGCCCATCCGGCCGGTTACCATAGGCACCGGAGCCGGCGCCCTGGTAATCGGCGATGAGACCGTCCTCTATCGTCATGAGAAGACCTTCGTTCATCAGCCGGGCATCGCCGTGCTGGTCTCGGATGACCTTCCCGACAAAGTTGTTGACGAGAAGATCAAAAAGCTGAAAGACCTTCAGTACAGCTGGGTGGGCAAAACTCTCAGGGCGGACCTGCTGGCGCTGCAGTGCAAATCGGGCGACCGCAACAGGTTCGCCGGCCTGGTAAAGAAGGCTCTTTCCGCAGTGGACTGCCCGCTGATATTGATCAACGAAGACAGCGATGCCCTGCTGGCCGCGCATGAAATGTGTGCGGACAGGCGGCCGCTGCTCTATCCGGTTACTGTGCACAACCTGGACAAAATAATCAACGCAGTTAAAGCAAGGCCCGCGCCCATAGCCGTCAGGGCTGCCGGCGTTGAATCGCTGGTGCCGATCGCCACGCGCCTGCGGGATGCAGGCATAGAGGACGTCGTGCTGGACCCCGGCTCGAAGGACATGCAGTCCGCCTTACGAGATCAGACTCTTATCCGCAGGGCGGCGCTCAAGCAGGGCTTCCGGCTGCTGGGATATCCAACGGTTGCCTTTCCCTGCTTCATGACTGCGGATAAAAGTCGTGAAATGATGCTGGCGGCCATGTACATACCCAAGTACGCGGGAATCATCGTTCTCTCGGATATCGACGAGCATACACTGCTGCCCCTGCTGGTGCAGAGGCTGAACATATATACCGATCCCCGCATGCCCATGTCCATGGAGGAAAAAGTTTATCCCATTAACGATCCTGACTCTGCCTCGCCCGTGTTGGTAACGACCAACTGGGCGCTGACGTACTTCATAGTGGCATCGGAGATCGAGGCCAGCAAGGTGCCTTCCTGGCTGTGCGTCAAGGAGACGGGTGGGCTGGGTGTGCTCACGGCCTGGGCTGCCGGCAAGTTCGGCGGCGACAGCATAGCCCCATTCATCAGGAAATGCGGCGTGGAAGGGATGGTCAAACACCGCCGCCTGGTTATTCCCGGCAAAGTGGCCCGCATCCGCAACGAGCTCACCGAGGCCCTGCCCGACTGGGAGATAATCGTAGGGCCGGGCGATGCCAATGAAATACCCGCATATCTGCCCGGACTGGTCAAAAGCTGGAAAGGGTGATGGGTTACCATTCGCGCCGCCAACCGCGCCACCTCATAGATATCCTCCAGCAGATACAGTCCAGGGAAGGGTATCTCTCCAGTCAAGCCATGCTCGAGGCCGCGAAATCGCTCAATATATCTTCGGCTACCGTGTGGGGGGTGGCCACCTTCTATAACCAGTTCCGCTTCACACCACCGGCCAGGAAGCCGGTCAGGGTGTGCATGGGAACGGCCTGCCACCTGGCGGGCGGACAGCTCGTGCTGGAGGCCATGGCGCGCGAGCTGAAGATCGAAGTGGGAGAAACCAGCGAGGGCCGCGAATTCAGCCTGGAAAGGGTTGCCTGTATCGGCTGCTGCGCGCTGGCGCCGGTCGTGACAATTGAGAACAAGGTTTACCCGAGAATGACACCGCCCGGAGTGGAGCAGGCCCTGGTGGAGATCAAGGCGGAGCCGGAAGCGGAAGGGTAATACGGATCACCGATGAAACGCAGCATCCGCACTCTCTCTCAAAATAAGACAGGTCCGCCGTATTCAGATAAAATCACGCACATTCTGGTGGGGACGGCTACCTGCGGCCGCGCCGCCGGCTCAATGGCCGTCCTGGAGGCTATCCGGCGCGAAATAGAGGGGTTGGGTGACAGGGTGCGGTTATGGGAAGTCGGCTGTATGGGGCTGTGTTCCCAGGAGCCACTCGTGGTAATTATCAAACCGGGTGATTTCTCCGTCTGCTATCATCACGCCACTCCCGCCATCGTGCCCCGGCTTGTCGAGGGATACGTCCGGGGCGACGACCCCTGCCTTGAACTGGCGCTGGGGACGGTGGCCGGGGGCAACGGTGAAGCGGTTTACATACCGGAGCTCGACATTTTTAAATATCAGTCGCGTGTGCTGCTGCGCAGCTGCGGCTACATATCCCCTCTTGAGATTGAACACTATCTCGCGTCGGGAGGGTACCGGGGCCTGGCCAATGCGCTGGAGATGCAGCCCGGGCAGGTAATAAAGGAGATTGAGAAATCCGGGCTGCGCGGCCTGGGCGGGGCAGGTTATCCCACGGCGGCCAAGTGGTCAGCCTGCGCCCGGGCGGAGGGCAACACTAAATACGTGATCTGCAACGCTGACGAGGGCGACCCCGGAGCCTTCATGGACCGTGTCCTGCTGGAGAGCGATCCGCACGCGGTGCTGGAGGGGATGATTATTGCCAGCCGCGCGGTGGGTGCAAAGAAAGGGTATATCTATATCAGAGAGGAGTATCCGCTGGCCATAGAGAGGATCAGGATCGCACTCAAACAGGCGCGGGCCGCAGGCCTGCTGGGCAGGCGCATACTGGATTCGGAGTTCAGCTTTACGATCGAGATGGTCAGGGGCGCGGGGGCGTTTGTCTCCGGGGAGGAGACGGCTATGATAGCAGCCATGCAGGGAGGACGTTCCTGGCCCGAGCACCGCCCACCCTATCCGGCGCAGGCCGGACTGTACGGCAGGCCGACGCTGGTGAACAATGTTAAGACACTGGCCAATGTTTCCGCCATTCTGCAAAAGGGATGGCGCCGGTTCCGGGATACGGGCACGGCCGGCAGCCCCGGCACGGCGCTCTTTGCGCTGGCCGGCAAACTCGAGAACACGGGCCTGGCCGAGGTGCCCATGGGGACCTCGCTGCGCACGCTGGTTTACGATATAGGAGGCGGCATTAAACGCGGCAGGCAATTCAAGGCCGTGCAGATCGGGGGACCGTCGGGGGGCTGCCTGCCGGAAAGTCTGCTGGACACGCAGATAGATTTCGATTCCCTGAGGGAAGCCGGCGCTATCATGGGCTCGGGCGGAGTGATCGTCATGGATGAGGACAACTGCATGGTGGATACGGCTAAATATTTTGTGGATTTCAGCCGTCAGGAGTCCTGCGGGAAGTGCACGTTCTGCCGCATCGGCACTTATCATATGCACTCGGTGCTGGAAGATGTCACGCGGGGCAAGGGGTCGGCTGAATCGATCGGGGCGCTGGTCGAGCTGGCCGCAGACCTGAAGGAAGGCGCACTGTGCGGGCTGGGCAGGATGTCGCCCAACCCCGTGCTGACCACGATACGGTACTTCCGGGCGGAATATGAGGCCCATGTCCTTGAAAAGCGCTGCCCGGCCCGCGTCTGCAAGGAGCTCACGGCTTATTACATCCTGCCCGAGAAGTGTTACAGGGGCTGCGATCACTGCGTGCTGGCCTGTCCGGCCGAGGCCGTCTTCAGCGATGAGAAAGGCCTTAAAGTCGTTGACCAGCTCAAGTGCACCAAGTGCGGCAGTTGTGAGCTGGTCTGTCCCGCGGAGTATAATGCGGTGATAAGGCTTTCGCCGATCAGCCTCGTGCCTGCCGACCGGCGTACCAGGCCGGATACAAAGGAGATCTGAAGCATGACCGTAACGATCGCTGTCGCCGGAAAGGGCGGCGTGGGCAAGACCGCCATCTCGGCCATACTGGTCGATTTCCTTTCCAGCAAGGGTGCGGTGCTGGCGGTTGACGCTGATCCCAGCACTAACCTCAACGACGCCCTGGGCGTGGATGTGAGCGGGACGGTGGGCAGGACGCGCGAGAAGATGACCGACGAGGTCAAGGCCGGCCGCCTGACCATGGCCGTATCTAAACAGGAGATTCTGGACGCCCGCATACACGAGTCCCTGGTTGAGACGGACCGGTTCGACCTGCTGGCCATGGGGCGCCCGGAGGGGCCGGGCTGCTACTGCGCAGCCAACCACATGATACGCTTCTCCATCGACAAGCTGGCTAAAAGTTACGACTACGTGGTCATGGACTGCGAGGCGGGACTCGAGCATATCAGCCGGCAGACGACCCAGGATATAGATTTTCTGCTGGCGGTGACCGATCCGACCATGCGCGGACTCAACACCTGCATACGGCTGCAGGAGCTGAGCAAAGAGATACGCACCAATATCAAGGGTGGCGTCCTGTTGGTTGTCAACCGCCTGCGCAACGGGCTGCCGGAGGAATTCAAACAGGCCGTGGACAAATCGGGGCTGATGCTCTTTGCCACCATTCCGGAGGACCCCAATATCTCCGACCTGGATGTGAAAGGCAAGCCGCTTACGGCGCTGCCGCTGGATTCAGGTTTTCGCCGGGCAGTGCAGGAAATACTCTTCCGGCTGAAGGTTCGTTAGAGCTTCGCATCAGGCTTATTGCAGATGAGTCGTCCTTCTGTGATACTGTATTAAATCTGAAACAGCATATAAAGGGCATGGAAGATAAGAACGGCCGGCTGCTCGGCCTGGCGGACATTGAGGGCAAGACCAGCCCCCACCAGCTGCAGGTGAAAGGAGCTCTGAAGCTGCGGGCTGCGCCCCTTGAATACGTCAAGGACGTTGAGGCGCTGGCAGCTTATCTGGGAGGGCATGTTGTGAAGCCCGGTATTGGCGAGGATTGGGCGGTGTGCAAAGAGGTATTCCCGGGTGTAAAAATTCATTTAGTATTTAACAGATCGGATGACGAATTCCCCGCCAGGCTGAGAGCGCTTTACAGCGGTGATAAGATTAGGATGGTCAGGGGTGATGAGCTCGCCACCATCACTGTATCCCTGGCCAACCAGCTATTGCGCTATGTCAGAGAAGCCAACCCGGGTGTGAAGCTGCCCGACATATGCTACAGGGTATAGGCTCACCGGTTATTAAGCATGGACGATGAATTAAAAGCCTTTATCGATACGAAATTTCAGCTGCCGCCCATCGAAGGGGAAGATAAGACCTGCTCGCTGGAGGCGGCTGTCAGAGATCATGTCAGTCCCGGCATGTCCATACATTTCGCAGGCAGGAGCGGTGCTCTTTTTTATCAGCTGGTGCGTGAGTTCTGGGGCAAAAAGGGAGATTTCACCATTATCAGCCCCTACGTATCAGCCCTGCTGCTGGCGCTTATCCGCGGGGGACTGATGAAGAAGGCCGTCACCAGCTTTGCCGGGAACACCTACCCCACTCCCGGGCCCAATCCGCTGGTTCAGAAAGCCTACATATCGGGCGCGGTGGAGTTTGAGAACTGGACCATGCTGACTATCACGCAGCGCCTGCTGGCGGGCGCCATGGGCTGGGAATTTATACCCACACGCTCCCTCATCGGCAGCACCATGGCGGAGGAGAACAAGAACGATTTCAGCGTCATCGATTCCCCCTTCGGCGGCGGCCAGACCGGCCTGCTCAGGGCGCTGAGGCCGGATGTCACGTTTGTGCACGGCCTGGCTGCGGACCGCTCAGGGAACACCATATTGCCCTACCCGCTGGGAATAGACGCCTTCGGCGCCTGGGCAGCCAGGCACGCTGTGATCGTCAGCGCGGAACATATTGTCCCTACCGATTATATTCGCAGCCATGCTCACCTCGTCCGCATACCGGCCTATATGGTGAAAGCCGTTTGCGAGGTGCCTTACGGGGCCCATCCCGGAGGCCTGCCCAACTGCGGTATACCGCAATACGAAGGCTATTTCGATGACTACGAATTCGCCACCATTATCCGGGATGCCTCCATGGATGAAACGCGCTTCATGGGATTTATCCGGGAGTGGATACTCAACTGTAAGGACCACAAGCAATATCTTGACAAGATCGGCAAAGATAGGCTGCGTTACCTCAAGGACAAGGCCAAGCCTCACTCGTGGGTCGTGGAGACCCTGGCGGCCGTGCCCGGCATAGAGTTCCAGAAGGAATCAAACCAGCTTGAAAGGATGGTCATAGCGGGCAGCAGGCATATAGCCAGACTCTGTCAGACAAAGGGCTACAGGACCTTGCTGGCCGGAGTGGGGCTTGCGCAGCTCGCCGCCTGGATGGCGGTCTACCGGCTGAAAGGCATGAAGTACGATGCAGAGCTGGTGGCGGAGAATGGCATGTACGGCTATATGCCGGTGCCCTCGGACCCCACGGGCTTCAGCATGCACAACCTGTATTCCTGTAAGATGCTCTCCAATATTGAGACAGCCCTGGGCGTCCTGGCCGGAGGCGCGGGCAACAACTGCCTGGGGGTCCTCGGCGCGGCCCAGATCGACCGGCACGGCAACGGCAACTCCACCAAGATACCCCACGTTTATTACATCGTCGGGTCGGGCGGCGCCAACGACGTGGTCAGCTCCTGCCGCGAAACCATAGCATTTGCCCCCGCCGGCAGGGAGAGGCTGATCAAGGATGTTTCATATATAACCTATCCGGGTAAAAATGTCAGGACGCTGGTCACGGATGTGGGCATCTTCGAGAAGCCCGAAGGCAAGGATACGCTGGTGCTGACCTCTTATATACCCTACGGGACGGCCATCAGGGAGGACGAGGCTATCAGGGGCATAAAACGCATGGTGGGCTGGGAGCTGGAGGTGGCGCCGCGTCTGGAGAAGATCGAACTTCCATCGTATGAGGAAAAGATGATGGTCAGACTATTCGATCCCCACGGTTTCTACACAAAGGTCTGAAGAGATCTGCCGCAAGGCCTACTGGGTCCTTCCGAACTCCCTTTTGAGCTGTTGCGAGCTGAGGTGCAGCATGGTGGGCCTTCCATGGGGACAGGTCCGCGGCCGGGAAGTTGAGGAAAGCTGTTTGATCAGCTCGGCCTGTTCTCCCGTCTCCAGCTTCTGGCCTGCCTTGATGGCGCCGTGGCAGGCGACCAGGCGGGCGGCCTTCATGCCGCGCGTATCCGCGTCCTTCTCAGGTCCCAGCTCGTCCAGGATCTCCATGACAGCATCTGTAATTGGCGCGCCGCTTAATACGGACGGCACCGCGCGAACCAGGCAGGAGTTGCCGCCGAACGGCTCGATGGTGAATCCGAGCGCGCTCAGCAGGGCAGAGCAGCCTTCCAGCGCCTGCATATGCATGGCCGAAAGCTCCACTGTCAGGGGCTCCAGCATACCCTGGACATCGGGCCGGCCTTCCTTCCTCTGGGCGATTATCTTCTCAAATAGAATGCGTTCGTGCGCCGCATGCTGGTCAATCAGGTAAAGGCCCTCCTCTCCCTCCGCCAGTATGTAGCTGGCGGAAAGCTGCCCCAATGTCCTCAGGGCGGGCATTTCCGTTGCGTGCGGCTCCCACAGGGGCCGCGAGGATGCATCATCGAGCTCCGGACGCGCCGACGGCAGGGGTGACTTTGCCAGCGTATCCCTCAGCGTTTTCACAATGGCTGTGAAGACGTTGCTGTTATTGCGGAACTTGACCTCCAGCTTGGTCGGGTGGACGTTGACATCCACCTCCTCCGGTGGGATGGCTATATTGATTACCGCCAGGGGGTGCCTGCCGGTCATCAGCAGTTCTTCGTAGGCGGTCTCAACCGCCTTGGCCAGCAGGGAGTTGCGCACATAGCGGCGGTTGACGAAGAAGCTGAGATAGCTGCGGCTGGAGCGCTGAACGGAAGGAGGGCTGGCAAGGCCCTGTATATAAAGAAAGCCGTCCGTGCCCTCGACGTCCAGCATTTTTTTCGCGATGTCCAGGCCGTAGATCACGGACACTGCCGATCTGAGCTCGGTGTCCCCGCTGGAGCGCAGCGTGGTGCGGCCGTCGGTGATGAGCTCGAACCGGACCTCGGGATAGGCCAGGGCGAACTGGCTCACCAGCGTGGTTATATGGCCCGACTCGGTAGTAGCGGACTTGAGGAATTTGAGCCTGGCCGGGAAGTTTTGGAAAAGGCGCCGTACGATCACCGTTGTGCCCCGGGGGCGGCTCTTTTTTTCCCTGGCCACGACTGTGCCGTTATCCAGGCGCAGGTAGCTGGCGGCGCTACCGTCAGCATCTCGCGTTAGTATTTCAACCTCGGCCACGGAGGCGATGCTGGGCAGGGCTTCTCCCCTGAAACCGAGTGTATTTATATGCTCCAGGTCTTGCAGCCCGGTGATCTTGCTGGTGGCATGCCGCTTGATCGCTATCTCGGCCTCGACTGCCGAGAGCCCGCACCCGTTATCGGAGACGCGCAGGTAGCTGACTCCGCCGTTGTTGGCCTCGATGATAATCTCTGTAGCGCCCGCGTCCAGGGAGTTCTCGATAAGCTCCTTGGCCACAGAGGCGGGGCGCTCAATGACCTCACCGGCTGCGATCTTGGAAGTAACCTCGGGAGGTAGTACCTTGATGGGCATGAGTTAATTTTACAACACTTTCCCGCCAACCACCGTCCGCATCACTTCTATGTCCTTTATCCTGTCCGGCTTTACCTTAAAGGGGTCTTCGCCCAGAAGAACCAGGTCCGCCCGCTTGCCCGGCGTGATGCTGCCCTTGATATCTTCTTCGAACTGCAGATAAGCGGCGTCCAGCGTATACATGCGCAGCGCTTGCTCGATCGATATGCACTGGTGCGGCTCGAAGCCTTCCCGCGTGACGCAGCACTGGATGGCGTGAAGCACGTCCTGCGATTCAATGGGCGCGTCGGAGGCGCCGCCCACTCTGATGCCGGCCTCCAGGAAGGACCTCAGGGGGTAGACGCTTCTGCAGCGCTCCGTCCCCAGTCTCGGGGGCAGCCAACCTTTCTCGGAATGTATGAACATGGGCTGCGTGGAAACTAAAACACCCAGCCCGGCCATCTCACGCATCACTTCGGCATCCATGATGGACGCGTGCTCAATGCGGTGGCGGCACCCGCTGCGCGGGGACTGCCTGAACAGCCGTGTGTAAAGCTCCACGCACAGCCTGTTGGCGGCATCACCGATGGCGTGAATACACACCTGCCAGCCCGCGTTGTGAGCCGCGGCCATCAACTCGTACAGCTCCTCCGGCGGATGCATCAGCAGGCCGCGCTTTTGCGGATTGTCTGAGAACGGCTCCTGCATGTAGGCGGTCGAGGACCCGAATGTGCCGTCCGCGAAGAGCTTGACGCCCCCCAGGTGGTTCGAGCCGCTGTTAAGGGAGCTGTTCCTCAGCCCTTCCAGGCCTGAAATATCGGGTGTTATCAACAGCGAGTACAGGCTGAGAGGGCACAGCTCGCTGAAGAGCTGCATGGCCGGGACATCGAAGGCGCCGGCCGATCCGGCCGGACCTTCGGCGCTTGTCTGCAGCACTATGCCGACGGAGGTTATGCCCAGGGAGACCAGCCGATTGAACGTGCTGCGCGCGCTTTCCATCAGCACATTCATCTCGGGCATGGGCATACTGTTCATAACCAGTTGCAGTGCGGTCTCACGGAAGACACCTGAGGGGAACCCGTCCTCCTCCCTCTCTATCGCTCCCGCCTCCGGGTCCGGTGTGGAGGCCGTTATCCCGGCGGCTTCGATAGCGCGGGTGTTGGCGAAGACCGAATGGCCGTCGTGTTTGATCACAGCCAGCGGTCTTTCGGAACTGACGGCATCCAGGTCATGCCTGTCCGGCACCCGTTTCTCGCGCAGGCTCTGCTCGTCGAAGTTGAGGCCGATCAGCCAGGAGTCGTCGTTCTTCCTCAGCAGGGACTCGCGCAGCTTCTGCTGCAGCTCCGACATGGAAGCCACGCCGCCCAGGTCGCAATTCATAGCGAAGAAGATAAGCAGGACCGGGTGCATATGGGTGTCGATAAAGCCGGGCACCAGGGCGCCGCCCCGCATATCCACCGGCTCATATCCTTTTCCCAGCGCTTTTATGCAGGCGTCCTTTGTTCCCACAGCGACTATCTTCCCTTTCCGAAGGGCGGCTGCCCCGGCGACCGGGCAGGCCGGGTCGATTGTGCGGACTGTGCCGTTGAAGTAAAGCTGACCGTTATCCGGCATACGGCAATATCCTCAGTTAACGGGTATCAGAGAGCCCACCGCCATCAGCAGATAGGCGATGAACACCAATATACAGATGAAGACGTTGCCCCATTTGCCCAGACTGAAAGCGGGCATTATATTGGCGTTCTCCTTGCGGCTGATCAAAAGCGCTGGCGGTATGAGCAATGCCATGAGGACCGCCATGGCCCCTCCCGCGTAGCGCATGTAATCCAGGAAACCGGCCAGCCCGAATAGGGCCATGATAATGCTGGGGACGGTGGCCAGCAGCCATGACAGGCGGTAGCCCCATTTAAGCCTCTCAACGATCACCACGGCCAGCGCATAGCCGATGCTCCAGTAGCTGGTCAGCAGCCCCAGGAAAGCGAAGACCGATCCCAGTATCACCGCCCACATTCCCACGGCGTTGCCCCAGCCGATGATGGCCACCTCGGTCACCGGTTTGGAGACCAGGGATGCCATGAAGGAGATGACCAGCGTGAAGACCAGGTTTATCGTGATGCCCAGCACCACGGCGCCCGGGACCAGCTTCCTGTTCCAGGAAAGCCCCTCCGCCGCCTGGGGAACTGAGAAAAGGCAGGTCAGGCAGAACATGATCATACCGTATAGAGCCAGTATTTTCGCTCCGTCTCCGCTCCAGAGGGGTAGTGTATTAAATGGATATGCAAAAGATATGACGGACAGTATAAGCAGCACGACGGCGATGCTGGTAATGGACCATTTCTCGCTGACTCCCACAGCTTTCAGCCCGATGAGTACGATTCCCGCTGCCACAACATAAGTTATGACCTCCCCGGCCCACAGCGGCAGCGCCGGGAAGATGTTGCGCAGGAGCTCGGCGCAGCCGACGATGTACCCGGCCAGCAGCGCGTAGAAGGTGACCAGCACCAGTATGAAGATAATCCAGGTCAGCGCCTTTCCCCACCAGGTCTGCTTGAAAACGTATTTCCCGAAAAGCTCCACCAGCTGCTGGGGCTTGTCTTCGCGCAGCACAACCTCCACCACCATCAGGTGCAGCAACAGGCTGACAGCATAGGCCACCAGCGCGGTAATGATCAACTCCATAATCCCGTTCAGCGAGGCCAGGTAAGGCACAGCCATTACCCCTCCGCCGAACCCCAGCCCGGCCACCACTGCAGCAGCTTCGAATAAGGTTAATCGCCTGTGCTGCTCATTCATTGGTCACCTCCCGATAAGATTAATTTCGGAGTCGCGCTTTCCGGTTTGTAGGTCGCCCTGGAAACAGCCCACATCAGGACCAGGCTTACCGCCAGGCTGATCACGATGGGCTCGAGCCAGGGTATCTCAATAAACTGCTTGATAGCATAGAGGCCCACACAGACTATGGTCGATACGATGCTGCTGACGATAGCGCCCTGGCGGGTGGCCTTTTTCCAGAAGAAGGCCGCCATGGCCGGTATGAATACGGCAGATACATATACGGCGAAGGCCAGCAGCAGTATGTCGAAGATGCCGCGCATAAACATGGCGAAAACGATGCCCAGGGCACCCACGATAACGATCACCAGCTTGGCCCACAGCAGCAGTTTGGTTTCGCTGGTCTGGGGCCGGGCCGCCTTGATCAGGTCGTTGGCTATGGTAGTGCCGGATATAAGCAGCGCCACCGAGGCGGTGCTCATCATCACCGCCATCAGGCCGGCCAGGCAGAGGCCGACCAGGCCCACGGGCAGGTATTTCACGATCATCACGGGTATGACCGCATCTGTGGAGCCGTAATTCTGCACGATATTGGGCAGCAGGAAGATGCCGAGAATGCCCAGCATCACGACCACGATGGACCAGTACACGTAAACGCCGGCCGTGACGAACATGGAATTCTTGATGACCTTTCCGCTGGTCGCGGCGTTGGCCCTCTGCCACAGCCCGGGATCAACCAGGCAGAAGCAGAAATCTATGATCCAGATGGATACCAGGTAGATGGGGGATATGCCCGGCCCTGTGCCCGTTGCGGCGGACTGCCAGGCGTTTGCCAGCATCGAGCCGGAATCGTTGACCAGTATGAAAATCGGCAGGATGATTCCGATGCTGGCCACCATGATGACGGTTTGAATCAGGTCGGTGTAGGCCACTGCGAAGAGGCCGCCCAGCACGGTATATAAGATCATAACCACGCCGGCCAGTATGACCGATGTGGTATAGGTCAGCCCCAGCGATTGGCCCACCGCCGTAAATATAAGGCCGATCCCTATGATCTGGCCGCCGAACAGGGCGATGACCGTGATGAACATGGCAGCGCCGCAGGCCTGGTTGATGCCGTTCCCGTATCTTTTATAGAGCGCCTCTGGGATGGTCCAGATTCCCAGGCGGCGCAGCCTGCCCGAGAGCAGTCCGAAGACGACCAGACCGGCGATATAGCCGAAACCGGCCGTGACGAAGATGGCCCCCAGCTCGTAAGCCTTCCCTGCTTTTCCCATGGTGGAGGCGGCGCCGATGGCGGCCCCCACCAGCGTCCCGATCATCACCAGGAAGCCCAGCGATTTTCCCGCCAGTGAGTAGTCCGTCAGATTTTTGATCTTGCGGGAGGTCCAGATGCCCACGGCCACCATGCCGGCCAGGTAAACCAGGATAATGCCGATATCCACCAGGCTTGCAGAATCCATGATAGCGCTTGCTCCTTTATTTTTTCTTCAGCCGTTATCTTCAGGGTAGAGTGAGCTTCACTGTCGGGCCTGTTGCGTATTTATCCAGTGCGGCCTTATCCAGCGTAACGCCCCAGCCCGGCCCGGCCGGTACCCTGGCGATGCCGCGGCTGTAATCAATGGGCGTTGTGATGAGATCGTCCTCGATCATGACATAACCGAAAAGCTCGACGGCGTGTCCCAGCGAAGGCAGGCGCGCCGCCGCCAGATGAATCAGGGCGGCCGATGATATGCCGGCAGACTGGTTGTGGATTACAATACCCATTTTGTGTTCGGTTGCAAAGTCCATGGCTTGGAGCGCAGAGGTGATGCCGCCCGGCCGCTCCGTATTGACGCCGACCGCACGTATGGCGCCCAGCTCTGTCAGGGTGACTATGTCGCCCAGAGAGAAGCAGCCTTCATGCGACATGAGCGGAGTTTTAACGCGCTTTTGCACATAAGCCATTCCCACGTAATCGGCGGCGGCCACGGGCTGCTCGGCAACATCGATATTAAAAGGTTCAATGGCCTTAATGGCCTTAACGGCTTCCTGCGGCGAGTATGCCTGGTTGTAGTCCACCCGGATGCGCACCTGTTTGCCGAATTCCTTTCTCACGGCCTGCAGAATGGCTACGTCCTTATCTTTCCCGTGCCCCAGCTTCAGGCGCAGCGTCCTGTACCCGTCATCGAAAAACAGCTTTGACAGGAAGACCATACCGTCGGGGTCCATCAGAGGAATCAGCGCCGCCAGCTGTATATCAGATGCTTTCCCTCCCATTATTTCGCAGGCGGGCACGCCCCTGACCATGCCCATCAGGTCGTAGAGCGCCATATCCAGAAGTCCTTTGGCCGCCTCGGAGCGGGCCACGTTGTTATCCATGCGGCGACAGATCTTCTCCGCGTCGAAGGGGCTCTGTCCCAGCACATATTTGGCCAGGGCCTGGCGGATGACCTCGATGATCTGGTTGGGCGAGGTGCCGGTCTCCGGCCACCAGACATAAGACTCTCCCAGGCCGGTATTGCCCGCCTCGTCGGTCATAACGCAGATGGCGCAATCGATGCCGTTCCACTCTTCCTCGGCGGGTATGGCCATGCCCAGGCCGCCCGATTTGCTCATGGCCTCGCGGACTATCGGCTGGAAGGGTATGACGACGGGCGTGAGCTCGATGCGGACAACGCGGGGCGAATTAATATTCATAGCTGTCTATCTTAGTTTGAGAGCAGGCAACGTTACTCAGGGCGTTGCCTGCCCGAGCCGCGACGCCATTTTTTATTCATGGAATCACTATTACATCCTGGCTGGCCACACCGCGGCGACCGGCTATGTCATTGATCGTCATGGTGACGGTGTAGGTGCCGGGTTTCTCGTAAACATGGCCCGTGGCCACCTTACCCGTCACGGGGGTCGTACCGTCGCCGAAATCGAAAGCGAACCCATCGGGCCTTACCACCAGGTCATCGTCCCAATAACCGGGCCAGGCTATGGCTAAACTGCCGGCCTTGATGGTTAAAGGTATTACCTGTACAGAGACGTTATTAATATCCTTGACATCCCTGGCTTTGCTGGGGTTGCCGTCTATAGCCAGGATAAACCCTGCTGGTGAGTCCAGCAGCTTCTTCACGATATCCAGGTTCATAAGGGTACGGCGGTAAACCTGATCAGGGGTAATCTTCTCCATGGTATCCAGCAAGCTGTGGTAATAGATATGCTTTGAAATAATCATCAGGCAGGGCCAGCCGGCATCACCGATCGGTCCGGCTAAGTCGGCAACGAAAGTGCTGACGGGATACATGCCCCAGGGACCTTTGCCGTATTTCTGTATGCCTTCTTCCGCCATCTCAGTGAGTGCCCAGCTTGTAGCAAAAATGCCTGACTTATCGTCTTTATTGGTTGGTGCAATCACCCCTGTGTTCTTGACCTCCTCATATCCCCAGGACCCGGAGCCGTCAATATCCAGGAAACAGGTCACCTTGTTTTTCAGCTCAGGGTGTTTTTCAACAAATGCCGCATGGCCCATGGCGGCGTTCGGTTTAGATGTTTCACCGCCGTATTCGTGGCCGAAAAGCGATACGAAGATTATATTGCGATCCCTCTGAGACTGCGGGATACTCGAAAGGTACTTGGCCATCTCTATCATGCTGGCCTGGGAACCCAGGTTGTCGAGTGCGCCGTTGAACCACGTGTCGTAGTGGCCGCCGATGACAATATATTCATCCACCTTGCCGTTGCCCGGGAGTTCACCCACTACGTTGACAGCCTTGGTCGGGTTCATGCTGTATTTCAGGTTCAGTTTTACCTTAACCGGGCCGGATTTGAGGGCGTTTCTCAGAAAATCTCCATCGCTTTTGCCGATGCTGAAGCCGGGAATTGAGTAAAGCTCGGCGTTCTGTCCTTTCTGGTCCTTGATGCTCCCCCCGTTTCCGGCTGAAATCCCGCTGGGCGAATCTACCAGGGTATCGGCCAGGATAATAGCCTTGGCCCCGATGTCCCTGGCTATCTGTTTGCCCATGGTGTTCTGCCAGGACGGGATAAAGTGCATAATGCGTTTCATGTCCATTAAAACAGCTTTATCCTGGACATTCACCCCGGCCCATTCCCCCGGTGTTCCATAACCCACGTAGACAAGATCGAGTTCCTCGTTGTCAATCCCCTCGCAGTACCAGAGGGGAAAGGCGACAAGCTGCTTTCCAGATGGTTGTCCCGGTGTGAAAGCCGTGACCCCGTAATTTTCCGGCCACCAGCGGAGCGGAAGGAATTCCTCCTGACGGACATTTTGCAGTCCTGCGCTCTTGTAGACAGACGTGATATAGTCGGCCGCCCTGGCGCCGGCATCGTTCAAGCGTATTCCGGAGTCGAGCCCGCCGGCCTTGGTGGAGATATCGTAGAGCGCCTGGTGATGAGAGCGTATAGAATCAGCGCTCACACTGCTGAAATCGGGATATTTGGGGCCGGGTGAGCAAGCCGAAGCCATAAGAAGAACGGTAAGCAGAATTACAAGCGATTTCAACTGAGTTTTCCATACCATTTTCTAACATCCCCCTGCATCTTTTTGTTACATGCCGGCAACCTGCTCCACAGAGTGGTTCAACCAATATAATTGTTTTCTCGGGAAAGTTCAAACCATCGCCGGTCGACGGGATATCAAATATCAGTATCAGGTAATAAACATGTGGGCGAACACGTCGACTATGTGACACTTGCGCGGCAGGCTGCCAATCTATAGAATGAGTGGTAATTTGCGCAAATTTTTACTGCGCATTAAAAGAAATAACAGGAGGCTGATTACGGTATGGCAGAGAAAGTAGTGGAACAGGCTGAAGAGCGAAAACCGGCCGGCATGCTGCCCCCGCATGTAAAAGAGTTTTACAGGAAGGCCGAGGCGGACCTGGAAGGCTTCTGGGAAGAGGCCGCGTTAAGCGCCAGGCATGACCTGCACTGGTTTAAAATGTGGGACAAGGTCTTCGAGCACAATTACCCCACCTTCAAGTGGTATGTTGGCGGCAAGACCAATATCTGCTACAGCGCAGTGGATTTCAAGGTCAAGATGGGCAAAGGCGCCAAGGCTGCCCTCATTTATGAGAACGGCGACACCGGCGAAACAAGGACCGTCACCTATATCCAACTTCTGAACCTGGTGAAGAAATATGCAGCCGCACTGAGGGGCATTGGCGTAAAAAAAGGAGACCGCGTGGCGGTTTATATGCCCATGGGCATAGAGGCGGTGGGTACCATGCTGGCCTGCGCCAGGATAGGCGCGATACACGTGGTCATCTTCGCAGGCTTTTCACCCAGGGCCATAGCCGACAGGGTTGAACTGAGCGGCGCCAAGTATATCGTCTGCAAGGCGCGCGGCACCCGCCGCGGCAAACCGGTCGATCTCAAAGAGATGGTCGACGACGCGATCGCCAGACTTCCCAAGGAATTCGGATTTAAGCATGCAGTGGTCCTGGATGAACCTCACGACAAAAACATTCCCATGACCGCCGGCCGCGATATCTTCTGGAAGGACTTCCTGGCCAAGGCCGCGGGACAGAGCGGAGATTACGTCGAGATGGAAGCCAATGAGACGCTGTTCCTGCTGCCCACTTCGGGCACCACGGCCAAGCCCAAGGTCAGCGTTCAATGCCATGGAGGGTACCAGATCTATGTGTATTCCATGGGCAAATGGATATATGACTTGAAAGCCAGCGACATCTGGTTCTCCACCTCGGATATCGGCTGGATCGTTGGCCACAGCTACAATGTCTACGGACCGTTGCTGCACGGCTGCACCTCGATTTTATATGAGGGCACGCCCGATTATCCCAATACCGAGATGTGGTACGACATCATCGAGCGCAACCGGGTGACAGGCGTATTCACATCTCCCACCGGCATAAGGGCACTGGCCAGGTTCGGTGTGGAGCCGGCCCACAAGCACGATTTGTCCTCGCTGAAGAGGGTGGTCTGCGCCGGTGAGGTGCTCAACCCGGCGGCCTGGAAATGGTTCCAGGAGGATGTCTTCAGGGGCAGCATTCCCGTGATCGACCATATGTGGCAGACAGAGACATCCGGTGCCATTATCGGCAATCCCTACGGCCTGGGCATGGCGCCCATTAAGCCGGGCTCGGCCACATTCCCTACCCCCGGCGTCATCACGGATATCGTCGATGAGAAGGACGGTCACTCCATGGGAGTGGGTGAGAAAGGTATTATGGTAATTAAGAAGCCCTTCCCCGGCCTGACCCCTACCCTGTGGGGCGACCCTGAGAGGTACAAGATAGACTACTGGGAAGCCCGGCCCGGCACCAAGGGAATGTACTATGCCGGCGATGCCGCCTCGAAGGATGAAGACGGCTATATCTGGTTCGCAGGCCGCGCCGACGAGGTCATCAAGATAGCCGCTCACCGCATCGGCACCGTCGAGGTTGAGAACGCGCTTGTTTCGCACCCGGCGGTGGTGGAAGCAGCAGTTACAGGTGTACCTGATGAGCTGCGCGGCGAGATTGCAAGCGCCTTCGTCGTACTGCGGGCCGGTTATGAGCCGAGCGATACGCTCAAGAAGGAACTGATCGACCATGTCAGGAAGGAGATGGGCGCTATCGTGGTAATGAAGGACATCGGCTTCATTAAAATGCTTCCCAAGACGCGCAGCGGCAAGATCATGCGACGCGTAATCAAAGCACTGCTTGTAGGTAAAGACCTGGGCGATCTCTCAACTATCGAGGAAGAAGCCTCGGTGGACGAGATCAAGGAAGCCATCGGCAAGATAGGCAAGATTTAACAGGATTTCAGCACAATGAAAAGGGCGGGACTGCAGTCCCGCCCTTTTTTTCACTTGAATTGACGATGATATCTACTGGGCTGCTTTACGTTTCTTTAAGTCCAGCGCAGCCTTAAGCCCTTTCTCGCGGATGACCTTGAAGGCAAGTCCCTTTTCGGTCTGATGATAGAAGCGCTTCGCATACTTTTTGAGCGCCTTTTTATCGATCTCGAAGCCCAGGCCGGGACGTTTGAAGGGCTGCAGCATGGCGTTCTTGTCGGGTATGATGGGCTCGATGATACCCTCGCGGAACTGAGGTATCCAGGAGGGCGGCTCGTTGGGGTATTCCAGTGGATGAGTATTGCCCGTATCGGCCAGCACCAGGTTCCAGCCGATGTAGAAGCCGATGCCGCTGGTCCAGGTATGCGGTGAAAAGACGCGGTTATGCTTGTGGCAGGCATCGATGACCTTCATAACCTGCTGAATGCCGCCGGCAAATGTAGCATCCGGCTGGTAAATATGGAAGCAGTCCTTTTCGAACATTATTTTGATCTCGTCCCACCCGTGGTTAAGCTCCCCGCCCGCTATCTTGACCGGCGATACTTTCTTGAGGGCGGCCAGACCGTCATAGTCGTGCCAGTCCAGCGGCTCCTCCAGCCACTCGATCTTATTGTCCGCACAGGCTTTGGAGAAGTCGGTGGCGCGCTTGAGGTCCCAGGCCGGTATGCGGTCGACGATAGAGACCAGCCAGCCCTGGTTGGCGTCCACGCCGATCACCGGATCAGGGCCTACGCCCTTGCGCACCTCTTCGATCAACCGCACATCGTCTTTGAACTCCTTGGCTTTGACGCGCAGCTTGAAACACTTGAAGCCCTGCTCTTTCAAGGCAAGGAGCTCCTGTATGCGCGGGCCCGGCTCGTGCAGCTCGCCGAAGGAGTTATAGACCTCGATCGGCCGGGCAGTGCCGCCCAGCAGCTCGTAGACCGGCTTACCTTTAGCCTTGCCTATGATATCCCAGCAGGCAGGCTCGATCCAGAAGTTCAGCCAGCCAAGGATACCCGCCTGCTTTAGCAGGCTCTGGATGCGGTCGATGTCCGTTGGGTCAGAGCCCAGCAAATAGCCTCCCAGAAGGTCTCCCAAACCCTGCCGCTCCTCGCCCATGGCGGTGCCGGACGACCAGCCCTCGATGCCGTCATCCGTCGTCAGCTTGATCAGCGTGAAACGGTTATGCGTCTGGGGGTAGCCCGGTATCCAGGTGGGCCAGAAGGTCTCCTTCAGCGGGATGTGGACGTGATAAAGCTCGATTTCAGAGATTTTCATTTCGGTCCTCCTAATCTTTTTATAACTGCTTCATTTGGTATGCCCGAGCCGCTCGATCTCCTTGTTGAGGAAATAGCTGATCACTGTCCTGATGGCGACGATGGCTACCAGCACGGCAACCTCTTCCAGGCTGGGCTTGAGGATGGTGCGTATAATATCCGCTGCGATGAGGAACTCAAGACCCAGCAGCAGGTAACGGCCCAGGTCGATGCGTATCTTCTCCAGCGGCAGCGCTTTCCTCTGTTTTCCCAGATGAGTGATTTGAGCGCGGATGAACTCCACCAGGCCGACGATCACACCCCACAGCACAATGAATATGCCGATAATGCCGATGCCGATGGAGATATATTCCAGGATATTTACCAGCGTATCCATGCCCACCCCGTAACTTTAAAACGACAGTATTTTAAGCTAAAAGGCAGGTGATAACAAGAACATGTAATTGCCTTACCACCGCATTTACCATAATATGAATGAGGATTTAACAAATACAACGGATACAAACGAGGTAGGAAAATGGAATACAGCGAAGGCAAGATCGGTCGAATTTTTGTGATCAGGCTGAATGATGGAGATGAGCTGCCCGGCTGTATCGAGCGGTTTGCGCAGGAGAAAAAAATCTCGATGGCGCAGGCCATACTGGTGGGAGGAATAGGCAGCGGTGAAGTAGTGGTGGGGCCCCGCCGTAACCTGGAACTTCCCATAGATCCCATGCTGGTTCCCGTCGATGGGGTTCACGAGCTGGTCGGGCTGGGTGTGCTGGCGCCGGACAGGGAAGGCAAACCCTCTCTGCATATACATGCCGCGCTGGGCAGGGCGGGTTCGACCATGACGGGATGCCTGAGAGCAGGTGTTAAAACGTGGCTGGTGGGCGAAGTCATTTTATGCGAGATACTGGGAGCTAACATGGCACGGCTGCTCGACCGTACGAGCGGTTTTGACCTGCTGACAACAACGGGGAATCAAGCAGGGCAACAGCTTTGAGCAGGTCGTCTCGGATACACGTGTAAACTCATTGACAATTAATATCAGTTGTATGATTATATATTTGAAGCAACCGGCTTTATCGTAATAGAGGCCGGCAAAGTCCGAGGCAGGTGAAAGGAGGTTTGATTATGAGGTGTGGCAGTGTCGTTCTTGTTGTACTGGTGATTGCCTCTTTCATAGCCCCCGCAAATGTCCTGGCGGCCGATGTCTTGCCGACGTACTATGCCACGGTTCTGGATTTCGACAGGGTGCATCAGGCCATGGATTACATGACCGGTGGCATGGTATCTTCGGGCGGCGATTTCTGGATCGCCGATCGGACCACCGGTGACCTTGCTCATAACTGGGAAGGCGGCGGGAATACGGAGGGAATCATTGATATGGGCGAGGTCAAATTCGACGAGGTGAACGAGGCCCCCGCCACCGGTTACCAGACCGATGCGATTGCATTGGAAGGCCATACCTATGTGACCAGCTCGCCCATGAAAGGCAGATACGGCAAGTTCTATATTGACGGTATTGTAAGAGCGGCGGCAGCTACACAATACAGCATAAGGTACGCGTACCAGCCCAGCGGCTCGAGAAATCTCAGGACCACAGCATCACAGGCGCAGACGGCGCAGCCCGCTGTCACACAACCGGCCACGACCGGCGGCACCTATTCCGGAGCAGCGACTTCGGCGGGAGGAGGCTTTTACGAGAACTATCAGGGCAGCCCTGATGTCGGCGGTGACGTACGCATGAACTACTGGCACGGCCAGACTTTCACGTCCCAGTCCGACCACCAGGCCAATGCAGTCAGTCTGATGGCATATCGAATAGGTTACCCCGGCACACTTATCGTTTCGCTGAGGGCGACAGGCTCCGGAGGCCACCCGGCGGGATATGACCTTGCCAGCGGCAGCACCAGTGGCGACACGCTGCCGCTGTCCCAATCCGGCGAATGGAGGGAAATAACGCTCTCCCAGCCCGTGGATTTAATTGCAGGAACGAGATATGCCATCGTGGCCAGAGCGCCGGGCGGGGGTGGAGGCAACGCGGTCAAATGGCTGACCGATACTACGGCCCCAGACTACCCGGGGGGCAACCGGGAGGCCAGCGGCGATTCGGGAGCAAGCTGGCAGAGCGATCTCAACTCTGATTACCTGTTTGAGATACTGGGTCCGACATCAGGGTCAACTCAGACAGGTACGGGTGCGGGCGGCGGACAATCCGCAGGCACAACAACCACCGGGAGCTGGGATACGAGCTCAGGCGGTGCAACCGCAGGAGGCGTGAGCGGTACGGCGACGGGTACTACCGGCACAGGTGCAACGACCTCATCGGCCACAGTCACGGTTCCGCCGGTTGACTCCGGATCAGGCACGCTGCACCTGACATGTGTAAATAAAGATAACTCTGAAAAAACATGCTGCTGCTTCCAGGCAGGTCACACCTATCAGTTCGGGCCTTACAACGTGAGTTCCATTTCTGTCATATTTGATACCGGCAGGCGGCTCACTTGCCAGAGCACGGTGGATCTGCAGGTGGAAAAAGGCGGTGTCTGGCAGACGATAAAACAGGTTAAAGCAACATCCAGCAGCGGCGGATCGGAATTGGCGCCAATAAAAGCCGATGTGCAGGTAAATGATGTTATCAGCGGCTTCAGAATAAGCGATGGCTGCGTCTGCTGCATAGATAATTCTGAGATAACGATCTATTTGCTGGGAGGTGCAGTTCCGGCTTCCCCTACGGTCAGTCCCGTCACGACGGCGCCGTCTTCTACCGGCACAGTAGCTACCGCCGCAGCCGGGCCCCGATTGATTGCAGAATCAAGAGTTGCCATGACAGGCGATACTGTGCTGGTGCCGCTGAAATTGGAGAACGCCCGGAGCATCGGCAGCCTGGGCTACAGCGTTCAATACGATCCTGCAGTGATAGAATTCGTAAAGGCGGACAAGGGCGCGGCAATACCTGACGATGCCAGCTTTATCCCCAATTCGCCCCAGCCTGGAACGGTCATCATAGCCTATGCCACATCCGGCGCGATCAACGGCAACGGGACAGCCGCGCAACTCGAGTTCAAAGCCATCGGCTCGCAGGGAAGTCAGAGCGCCATCAGCCTGTCTGAAATAACAGCTACCGGCACCACAGGGGGCCAGATCGATATAAGCCCCGTCGGCGGCCAGGTCACAATAGGGCAGAAGATAAAGGGCGACGGCACAGGAGACGGCCGGGTAACGGTGCTGGATGCATTAATGGCATTGAAAATGTATGTCAAAGCCATGGCCGAGAATCTGGTGCTGGATGTCAATAATGACGGCAAGGTCACGCCGGAAGACGCACGCCAGATACTCAAGATGGCAAAACCTAAATAGCGGGAGAGTAAGATATGACGACGAGATATTTAACAGTTGCCATACTACTGGCTCTTATTTTAGCAGTTGTATTCACAGGCGGTTGCGTTAAAACGAAAAAGACTGATACCGCAACAGCGGGGGATATCAAAGTCGGCATCGATGCCCGCAATGCCAGCAGCCTGGGCAGCCTGGAGTTGACCCTGACCTACGATCCTGCTGTGATAAAGCCGGTATCCCTGGAGAAGGGTTCCCTGGCCCCCAATGCGTCTCTCGAATTCAGCCTGGACAGGCCCGGCAGGATCTGGCTGGGCATGATCGATGCCGGCGGTATCAGCGGAAGCGGGACGCTGGCAACAATCAAGTTCGATATCACCGGCAGTGGCGACGCCAGCAGCGCCCTGAATTTTGAAAAGGTGGCCGCCAACAAGAGCACCAACCTGATGGAGATCATCACGCAAAGTTCACCGGGCAGCGTCAGAATCAAGAGCAAGTCCGTGACCAATCCCTCCATTACTTTCACCCAGTAGAGTTTAAGAAACGGCGAGAGATCGCTTTTCAGGGCAGTTATATCCAGAGGGACTGGATTGTACGATGTTCATTACCTGATGAAAGGTGATATTATAGAGGCACTATGGCTGGAGTAAAACAGGAAGTTTTTGCAGTTACATCACCGGTCGCAAACGCCTTTATCGTGCGCGGCGAACGGTCGATCATCGTAGACACGGGCTTTCCCGGCCTGGGTGAAAAAATATTGAAAACCATGAGCCGCCACGACATCAAGCCGGGCGATATCTCGCTCATCATCATCACGCATGGACACCATGATCATACCGGCAGCGCGGCCTACCTGAGGGAGAAGACCGGCGCCCCCATCGCCATACACAAAGCGGATGCCGAAGCGCTCAGGACAGGGGTGAATCCCAGGCTCTATCCGGTTGATGGCCGGGGAAGGTTGATGATGATCATGTCTGATATCGTCAAACCGAAAGTGCAGGGGATGGAGCCGCAGCTTATACTGGAAGGTGAGTTTGATCTGCAAGATTATGGGATCGAGGGAAAGATAATTCCCACACCGGGACATACACCCGGATCCGTGTCGGTATTGCTGGCCGGGGGCTGCGCGCTGGTGGGAGATATGATATTCGGCGGGCTGATGAGGAAGAACACCCCGGGATTTCCCTATATTTGCCAGGATACGGAAACAGCTGCTAAAAGCATACGGGACATGCTGGACAGGCGGCCCAAGATATTCTATGCGGCACACGGCGGTCCGTTTACCGGCGGGCAGGTCTGGCGCAAGTTCTTCGTTAAGCCCTGACCTGTTTATTTAAGCTGATCTCGCGTATAACCCAGCAGGCGACGGGCAACCACCAGAGTATTAATCTGCCCCGTCCCTTCAAAGATGTCGTTGATCTTGGCGTCCCGCATGAACTTCTCGAGAAGGTTTTTACGCGAATAGCCCAGCGGCCCCATCAGCTCCACCGCTCTCTGCGTGATCAACGTGGCTGCGCGTCCGGCCTTGGCCTTGGACATGGATGCCTCCAGCGCGTTGGACTGGCCGCTGCCGAGTTGCCACATGGCGCGGATCATCAGCAGGTGGGCGGCTCTCCAGTTGGCCTCCATCTCGATGAAATCATGTTCCAGCGCGGTCTGCTTGCTGCGCGGTAATTCGTAGCGTATCTTGATGCCCCGCTTATCGATCTCGTCACGCAGCATGTCCAGCGCGGCGCGAGTGACACCCAGCGCCTGCGCCGCCACCATGGGACGCGTGACATCGAAGGTGGCCATGGCGCCCTTGAAGCCTTCCGTCTTGCTCTTGACCTCGGCCTTGCCCAGTATATTGCTGAAAGGTATGCGGCAGTTATCGAAGGTCACCGTCACGGTATCTGAAGCCTTGATACCCAGCTTCTTCTCCTTCTTTTCCACTTTCATGCCCGGCGTGCCGGCCTCGACCACGAAGGATTTCATGCCGGCCCTGCCTGCCGATTTGTCCACGGAGGCCCACACCACGATAATGCCCTCCGAAAGGTCGAGCGCACGGTGCCCCATGGTTACAAATATCTTCTCGCCATTCAGCACCCAGTAGTCGCCGTCGCGCGTGGCGGTTGCCTGGATGGCAGAGGTGTCCGAGCCGCAGCCCGGCTCCGTCATGGCCATGGCGCCCCACTTGGGCTTGCCCTCGTTGAAGCGTGCCAGGAATTTGCCCCACTGCTCCTTTGTGCCGGCGGCGAAGACGGCGGCGCCGCCCAGCCCGGGTCCGGGGCTGGCAAGGTAAAGCCCGGCGTCGCCCCAGCAGAGCTCCTCGACCATGAGGGCGCCTATCACACCCAGGCCGGTAACGAAGCCTTTGCTCCGGTTCTCCCACATGAAATCGATGATGTCCTGCGGCTCCTCATGTTCATGCTCGTCGTAGAAACGGCTGACGGGGCGGAATTTTTTCACCGCCACTTCCTGCGCTTCCTTTATTTTGGCCTTCTCTTCAGCGGTCAATTCAAAATCAATCATCGGTACGCCTCCTTATTAAACTATGGCCAGCCCGGTGAAGGTCACGAAACCGCGTCCGTTGCGGAACCACAGCTCCACGGGATTGTCCCGTATGTAGCCGTGACCGCCCATGACCTGCACGCCATAGTCCGTGCATTGCATCACCATGCTGTCGGCGTAGGTCTTGGCCAGACAGCACTCGCGGGTGGCCTCCTCTTTCTTGTCCAGCAGCCAGGCCGCCTCCCAATTGAGCAGGCGGGCGGCGTCTATCTCGATTGCCATGTCCGCCAGCATGAAGGCGATAGCCTGGCGTGAGGCTATGGGTTCGCCGAAGGCATGGCGGTCCCTGGCGTAGTCACGTGAGAACTCAAAAGCGCCGCGTGCCAGGCCTACCGCCAGGGCGGCCAGGGCGACGCGGGAGAGGTTGGTCAGGCGTTTGAAATCACAGCCATGGTCGCCGCCGAGCTTTTTGTCCGCCGGTATTTTGCAGTCCTTCAAAGAGACCTCGTAGGTGGCCAGCGCCTTGATGCCCATGTTCTTCTCGCGCTCTCCGATGGTAAGCCCCTTGGTCCCCCTGTCCACAATATAGCACTGCGAAGACCCGCCCTCCCTGGCATAAACCAGTGTGAAGGCGGCATCGGGGGCCAATGGCACGTAGCACTTGTCGCCGTTGAGCGTATAACCGCCGCTTTTTTTGGCCACGGTATCGAAGTCGTTGCAATCGAAATCATATTTGGGCTCGGTAAAGGCAGCCGAAGCGGCGGTGAACTTACCGCCGCAGACCGAGGGCAGGTATTTTTTCTTCTGTTCCTCGCTGCCCATTTCCACAATCGGTAATATACCCAGCCAGGGGCTGAGTATATGCATCGCCATGGAAAGGTCACCCCAGGCCAGCTCCTCGGCCAGCAATGTGCCTGTGAGGGCCGAATGCTCCCAGCCTGCGCCCCCGTAGGCCTCGGGTATACAGCTGACGACCAGGCCAAGATCCCAGGCAGTATCGATTATCTCGGCGGGTATCTGCCCTTCCTCATCACATTCACGGAATTTCTTGCGCATGACGTCATTGGCGAACTGTTTGACCGTGTTTACGATCATTTGCTGTTCTTCAGTCGGGCTGAACGAAAGCATAAGGCACCCCCTGTATTAAGCAATATTAAAGCGGGAAAAAGACCTTGCATAATGTATCACCGATTGAACCCGCAGTCAACGGAAATCAGGTGAACACCCAACATGTACTGCCTCGGCCGACCGGGGTGCCTGATTATGTTGTAAAATAGGTAGCTGTTCCGGGATATCCTGCATGCTCACAGCCGCGATAATACTCATTTTCACTTACATAGGCGTCAGCTTCACCCGCCTGCCGCATATTAATATCGACCGCCCGGCGGCCGCCCTGACGGGCGCCCTGCTGATGGTGCTCACCGGCGTACTGTCCTTCAACCAGGCCATAAGCGCCATCGATTTTCATACCATCAGCCTTTTGCTGGGCATGATGCTGCTGATGGCTGCCCTGCAGCAGGCGGACTTTTTCAACGTTCTGGCCGCCCGCAGTATCGCCCTGGCCGGCAAGCCCTGGCAGTTGCTGCTGGCCGTGACGCTGGTGACAGCGGTCGGCTCGGCCTTTATGGTCAACGATGTGGTTGTGCTGTTGTTCACGCCTGTGGTTATAGCGGCATGCCGTCTGCTGGAGCGTGATCCGGCGCCCTACCTGATTGCTGAGGCTATGGCTGCCAACATCGGCTCGGTCGCTACCGAGATCGGCAATCCGCAGAATATGCTCATAGGCGTTTCTTCGGGTATACCGTTTACACAGTTCATGCTGTATTTATTGCCCGTGGCTGTCGTCTGCATACTGATACTGTTCGTTACAGTCCTGATTTTTTATCGCAGCCAGATGAAGGTGGGATTTCAATCGGACAAGCTGAAACACCAGACGCTGTCGGTTTTCTCAGGCCAACCGACTGCGGCTGCGCGCAAAAGGCTGCTGGCCTTCACCCTGCCCATATTCGCGCTGACGATGATTTGCCTTTTCATCAGCAGCACTGTAGGGATCTCTCTTTCCATTGTGGCCATGGCCGGCGGAGTGGCCGCTGTACTTTTCAGCGGCATACGGCCCTCCCGCCTGATACAGTCCATCGACTGGTCTCTCCTGCTTTTTTTCTGCGGCCTTTTCATAGTGATAGGCGGAGCACAGCAGGCGGGCGTCCTGGATGTTTTCACCGGCAATCTTAACGTCCAGAGCGATATCGCCGGCATAGCGACCATGCAATTGTTCAGCGCCTTTGTCTCCCAGCTGGTAAGCAATGTGCCTCTGACCATGCTGGTCATTCCGCTGATCAAGGATATACCCGGAGACGTTATGTGGATCTCCCTGGCGGCGGGTTCCACGCTGGGCGGCAATGCCACGATCATTGCCGCCGTAGCTAATATCATCGTGGTGGAGCAGGCATACAGCCGTGGCGTAAAGTTGGGCTGGTGGGAATTCAGCCGGGTCGGCCTGGTGGTGACGGCACTGACGCTGGCGGCATCCATCGGCATACTTTCTCTGGAGTACTGGCTGGGCTTTCTGCGCTGAAAACCGGAAACGGCCGGAAATCTCAAAAGGCAAATATTTTACTAATAATTTGCCTGTATCCTGTATGTAACTGAGGGAAAAATTCCTCAGCAGTTCCACTCAAAAGGAGGATTTATATGTGGAAAAAAGTCTTAGCGCTGTCTGCCGGGATACTTGCGATAGTGCTGCTGATAACCGGCATTATGACTGCCGTTAATGCGGATAATACTGGATCAACCGCAACGGAGCCTGCCGCCGGGATGCCGCCGGGACCACCTCCGGGGCCGCATGGCAGGGGTCAGGATGCGGGCTTCAACAACGATATACTGGCCAAGGTTGCTGCCAAGCTCAATATCGATAAAGCCACTCTGGAGGATGCCTTCAAGCAGGTTATGCTGGAGGAGCAGCAGGCCCGAACTGACGAGATGTTTGCCGCATGGGTCAAAGACGGCAAGCTGACACAGGAGCAGGCGGATGCCTACAAGGCCTGGCTCAGCGCCAAACCGTCCGATATGCCCGGCTTCCCGTTCTTTGCAGGGGCCAAGACCGATATGCTGGACAAGCTTCTCAAGGACGGCAAAATAACGCAATCTCAGTACGATGCATACAAAGCCTGGATTGCGCAGAAACCGGCGGTCGAGCTGCCCAAACCCGAGAGACCGGCGGGTGGACCGCCCTGCCAGCAGAACGGCGGATCAAAATAGTTAAGCTTTAATCTGCTGTCCCGATGCAGAGAGGCGGCGGGTTTACCCGCCGCCTCTTATTTTTCATCCTGACGGCCCTCTGAAGGGAAAATCTCGTCCATCGCCTCGGGAACGTACTTCCTGACCATGTCTGCCGTCAATGCGTTGGCCCTGGCTATCTCGCCGTAGAACGCAGCCGAGGGCCGGGGCTTGCGCTCCTGCGTTTCAGGGTCCACGGCCACCAGGCCGAATTTCATGGAGTAGCCCAGGGCCCATTCGAAGTTGTCCACCAGCGACCAGTGATGATAGCCGAGTATATTACGGCCTTCTCTGATGAGGTCGTGTATGGTCCTGACCGCTGTGGCGATCACCCATGGTCGCAGCTTATCCTCCCTGTCCGGCACGCCGTTCTCCAGAATGAAGAAAGGCTTGCCGTATTTTGCCAGCCTCTCAACCACGATCCTTATACCCTGCGGGTAGATCTCGCCGAACATGGGCACACCGTTGGGCGGCAGGTCCCCAGTTCGCTCGCTGGGCGGGGCGACGCGCCGCACAAATCCGGTTTTTGGCTTGGTTATGTCGAAAGCCACGTCAACACCGCCGTAGATATTAACACCGACGTAGTCCCAGGTATCTTTTATCTCATCGAGCCGTTTATCTATGCCGCTGAACAGCGGTGCGCGCGTGCCCGTCACCATGTTGATGAAGATATTATTGAAGGAGTCCCTGGCTGCCCGCACGGCCAGCCTGTCGAAGAACTCTGTCCTGGCGGCGGTGAATATCAGGAAATGGTTGGCAAAGCTCACGGTGGCCTGATGCTGCAGGTTGTGGATGATGTGATAGGCTGAGCCATGGCAGAGCCCCATATTGCCCAGCACTTTGAAGTACTGGACCAGATGGTCGTGTAATGCCGGCGGGTGGTCCCCATCCACATATCCCTCGATACCGTAGATATTCGGCTCATTGAATGTCAGCCAGTCGCTGCAGTAGTCGCTGAGCTCATATGCTGTGAATTTAACAAAGCGCGAGAAGTCCGCCACGCAATCCCTGGATAGAAAGGCGCCTTTCTTCTCAAACCATATGGGGTGGGCGAAGTGGTGGAGGCAGACTATGGGGCGGATTCCCCGCTCGACCAGCCCGGTCAGCATCTGGCGGTATCGTTCGACGGCCAGCGGATCAAACAGGCCCTCCTCGGGCTCGATCCTGGCCCAGCTTACCGACAGCCGCAGAGAATTCAGACCCATGGACTGCGCGATGTCGAAATCCTGCTCGGCGTTGTGCCACCAGTTGCACGACTTTCCGCTGACGTCCCCGGTCCTGATGCCGTGAGCCTTCTCGAACTCGTACCACTGGGTATTGTCGCTGTTGCCCTCAACCTGGTAGGCGGATGTGCCGACACCCCACAGAAAGTTTGCGGGAAACTTGAGCTCGTGTGAAGAAGGGTGTGAATTCAAGTTATTTTCTCGAGGGCAGCTACGCTGCCCAGGAATGTTTTTACTCCGTAATCGTCGAAAACTACTATAACATGAAAATCCTTGTTTTGCCTGACCACACGCGTAACCCTGCCTTCACCGAAGCTGGGATGCCGGACGATATCCCCCGGCCCGAACGGTATCTCCGTAATCTGACCGGATTTCCCGGTTGCCGGCGGATGCTGTGAAGAGAGCGGGCCTGTCGGTAAAGGGCCAGCCAGGTTATGACTGACCAGCAGTGAAGCGGGGAGTTCCCTCAGGAACCGGGACGGGGTCCGATAAATGAGCTCGCCGTGTGCCAGCCGTCTTTCGGCGTAGGTCAGATACAGGCTATTCCTGGCCCTGGATATGCCGACATAGCATAGCCTGCGCTCCTCCTCCAGCTTTGATTGCTCGTCCAATGACCTGCTGTGGGGCAGCAGGCCTTCCTCAACGCCCGCTATAAAGACAACCCGGTATTCCGAGCCCTTGGAGCCGTGCAGCGTGTTGAATATGACGGCATCCTGTGAAAGCTGCGCCCCGGCGGCCTCGGAAGCCTGGCTGATCCTGCTGAGCAGGGAACTGACGGCGGCCGGAGAATTGAGGTGGTCATAGGATGCGGCCAGTGAAACGAGCTCCAGCACGTTCTCCATGCGCTCTTCGAAGCTGTCCTCCCCTTTAAGTTGCTCCAGATAGCCCGTCCTCTCAACGATCAGATTGAGCAATGAGGTCAAACCGAGACGCCTGCCCTGCGTATGCAGTTCCTGCAGCAGCGCGTTGAAACGTCCGGCTGAATTACGCGCTTGCTGGCCGAGCGAGGGCAGACCGCCCGCTGCGGCCTGTTCCAGCGCCTGGTGCAGATGGGTCCTGGTCTCGGCGGCCAGCTTCTGAATGCGAGCCAGCGTCTGCGGGCCGATGCCTTTGCCGGCCAGTTTTATCACGCGCAGCAACGCAGCGTTATCGGAGGGATTGCGTATCACCCTCAGCCAGGCGGCCAGGTCCATCACTTCACGGCGCTTATAGAAGGGCGTGCCGGTGGCCAATCTGTACGGTATCTTCTCGAGATTGAAGGCGTCCTCCAGCGCCCGCGACTGTGCGTTGACCCGGTACAGGACGGCGAAATCGCTCAGTTTCAGGCCGTGTTTGCCCGTCAGGGTTTTGATACGTGCGGCGATGAAATGGGCTTCGTCGCTGCCGTCCTTGAGCCGTATCACAGAAATAGGGCTGCCCGCCTCGCGCGATGTGGACAGCTGCCTGTTTCTGCGCATGCTGTTGCGTGCGATCAGGGCATTGGCCGCCTGCACGATGGTCTGCGTCGAGCGGTAGTTCTCATCGAGGTCGATGATCATGACTCCCGGAAAATCCCTGCGGAAGATGTCCGAGTTGCGTACCTCAGCCTGTCTCCAGGAGTAGATCGTCTGGTCCGGGTCTCCCACCACGCAGACATTGCCGTGTCCGGACCCCAGCATCTTGATGATCCGGTACTGGAGGTTGCTCGTATCCTGGAACTCGTCGACCAGTATGTATCTGAATATCTGCTGATAGCGCCGCAGGATATCGGGATTGTCCTGCAGCAGACGGCTGGTGAAAACCAGCATGTCATCGTAGTCCAGGGCGCGGTTTTTCTTGAGGGCGGACTGGTAGAGGCGATAGATGGTGGCGGATACGTCGTCCAGGCGTTCCGGCCCGACAGTTACGGCTTCAACATCCAGGCCGCTGGTCTTCAGCCGGCTGATCAGCCCCTTGATACGGCGGAGATTGGTCTCCTCGATGTTCAAGCCGGCACCGGCGATACATTGCCTGATCAGCTTGTTGCTCTCATCGTCATCGTACACAGTGAAGCCCGTGCCCATGCCGGGCACACCCTCCCTGCCCAGTATACGCAGGCAGGCGGCATGGATGGTGCTGACCGTGACGGCAGGAGGTTTTTCAAACAGCTCCGCGAGGCGCTTCTGCATCTCTGCCGCGGCCCGGCGGGAGAACGTGACGGCGAGAATGTGCCGAGGGTTGATACCCGCCCGGGAGACCATGTAGGCAATGCGGTGTACGATGACGCGTGTTTTACCGCTGCCCGGCCCGGCATATACCAGCAGCGGGCCATCCACCGTCTGTGCGGCTTTTTTCTGAGCGGGATTGAGGCCTTCTAAGGGATCCATTGCGGCCAGCGTAGATTAATAAATTCGGGTAAGTCAGATTTTCTCGAGCGGCGCCATGCTGAGCAGAAGTTTCTTCACGCCGCCCTCTTCGAAAGCCACGATTGCCTCGCGGTCCTGACCGGTCACCCTGACGCCTATCACCTGCCCATCGCCGAATTTGGCATGGCGCACGCGGTCGCCCGGGTTGATCTCGGCCATTGCCCCGTCAGCCAGCCTTTGAGGGCTCTTTTTTGCCAGCAGGTCGGCAATGTTGATGCCTTCATCCTCGTCGCGCCACCTTTTTGCGCGCACGCCCGCGCCCCTGCCGGCCTGCTCCTCGCCCGGGACCATTCCTTTACGTTCAATCAGGTGATCCGGCAGGTCGTCCAGGAACCTGGAGGGCGTGCTCTCCGAGCTCATTCCGAAGATGGCCCGGCGGACGGTATGCATCAGGTAGACATTGCGCTCGGCGCGCGTTACACCAACGTAGCAAAGTCGGCGCTCCTCCTCGAGCTCATCGCCGCCCTCCTCCATGGAGCGCCTGTGCGGCAGCAGCCCCTCCTCCAGGCCCACGATGAATACGATGGGGAACTCCAGGCCCTTGGCCTGGTGCAGTGTGATCAGTGTGACGGTATCCTCCCTGCTTTCGATCTCGTCGGTGTCCGCCACCAGGCTGACCTTCTCCAGGAAGGGCGACAGCCCCTCACCGGGCGGGAGGTCGTCGTAATCGGCGGCTACTGTGCGCAGCTCCTGGATATTCTCCCAGCGCTCTTCGCCGTCCTCCTCACCCCTGATCGTGTCGCGGTATCCCGACTTCTCCAGTACGGTGTCCATCAGTTTAACCAGGTTTAGCTGCTGCCCCTCCATGATCAGGTCGTTGAGCATGCGGTAGAAGCCGGAAAGGGCGCTGTTTATCTTGGGGCCGAATCCCGGGCCTCCGCCCTCGTTGACCGCTTTAGCGGCGGCGAACAGCGACAGGCTGTTTTCCCGCGCCCAGTTGGTGAGGTCGGACAGGGTTTTGGCCCCTATACCGCGGCCGGGGATCCTGATGATACGAGACAGGCTGATATTGTCGAAGGGATTTTGTATGATGCGCAGGTAGGCGATGGTGTCCTTGATCTCGCGCCGCTGGTAGAACCGCGTGCCGCCGACCAGTTTATACTTGAGGCCGTAGCGCATGAAGGCCTCTTCCACGGCACGCGACTGCGCGTTGGTGCGGTACATCACCACGCAGTCGCCCGGCTTGATGCCGTCGCTGCTGCACAATTTTAGAATCTCATTGGCCACGAACTGCGCCTCTTCCTGCTCGTTATAGGTCTTGACCAGATAAACGGGCGTGCCGTCCTTGTTGGCCGTCCAGAGGTCCTTTTCTTTGCGTTTCTTGTTGGCCGATATGATGGCCGAGGCCGCGCCCAGAATATTTTTAGTCGACCTGTAGTTCTGCTCCAGAACGATTACCCGGGCGTCCGGGAAGTCCTTTTCAAAGCTCAGTATATTGCGTATATCGGCGAACCTCCACGAGTAAATGGACTGGTCGGGGTCCCCCACCACGCACACGTTGCGGTGTTTGCTGCAGAGCAGGCGCACCAGTTTATATTGAATCAGGTTGGTATCCTGGAATTCGTCAACCAGCAGGTGAAGGTAGCGGGAGCGGTATTTCTCCAGTACCGCCGGATGTTGCTCGAACAGCTGAACGACCTTCATCAGAAGATCGTCGAAATCTGCAGCGTTGCTCTGCCCGAGCTGCTCCTGGTAGCGCTCATAGACGCGGCAGACGATATCGTCCCAGGGGCTTCTGGCCCTGGCGGCGAGAGCATCGTGCGTAACCTGCTGGCTCTTGGCATGGCTGATGGCATTGCGGATTTTCTGCGGGTTGTACTGCCTGGGGTCCAGGTCCAGATCGAGCAGGCACTGCTTGACCAGGCTCTGCTGGTCTTCCTCATCGTAAATAACGAAGTTGGTGTCCAGTCCCAGAGACTTGCCGTCCCTGCGCAGGATGCGGGCGCAGATGGCGTGAAACGTTCCCGCCCATACCTGATCGGCCAGGTTGCCCAGCAGCTTCTGCAGTCGCTCCTGCATTTCGCGGGCAGCCTTGTTGGTGAAGGTGACGGCCATGATATGGCGCGGGCCGACGCCTGTGGTTTTAACCAGATAGGCCATGCGGTGGGTGATGACCCGCGTTTTACCGCTGCCCGGGCCCGCCAGTATCAGCAGCGGCCCTTTGATATACTGAACGGCCTCTCGCTGGGCCTCGTTCAACCCTGCCAGTATGTCCATAGAACTACTTCTTGGTGGTCGAATTCCACTTGATCTCGATCTGATCCGGCTCCACGCCGTTGAAGGAGATACCCTCCGAGCTGCTGGTGATGACGGCTCCCGAAGGCTGCAGCGTGATGGTGGTCTTGCCGTCCGCCTGGCTGACCACGACCTTGGTGGTCTTGGCTTTGAGCACTATGTTGACGTTGTCCACAGGGAGGCCGCTGACCGGTTTGCCCCCGGATGTGAGTGAACCGATGCTGACGCCCTCCAGGTAGATATCAGCCCCGCTTGAACTGCAGGAAAGAGATACAGGAAGCAGGGCAATGACCGCTGCGAAGAGCGCGATCAAACTGATATTGAAATGCTTCATCTAAGGGCACCTCCTGTTCACGATGATAATTGAAGTGAAATCAGGGCTGAAAACGAACACTCATGCGGCTGCCGCTTAATTATAGCATCATGGGGATGGATTCGTGCCGGATTCCGGTATCGCGGGTACCCGGAAGGTTGGGGAATGTTTGCAGCGTACTCCGGTTAGAGTTTGCGGCGGGAGTTTTACCCTGTTTTATCTGCGTGGTTTGAGTTGCCGTCTTTATGCTGCCGCGGATTCAAATGGGGAGTGGTGTGTTGCGAGGGGTAGATGATCAGGTCGAATACAGGGGGATTTTTATCGCTGTATGCGGAGGCGCCGTTGGCGCCATGCCGGTATACTATCGCTATGCTGACGGAAGCATGAATGTCCACCCTGCCGAATAGGGCGGGTATATGCACTATCTGCGGGGTGACAACATTGACCGGCGTGGTCGGCTGAGGCGCGGGATCGGTAGCCGGGGTATGAGTGGTCGGTTGTTCCGTCTGGGGTATGGTCAGATCGTCCACCAGGCACCTGTTCCTGCCCTCATGCTTGCAGCGGTACATGAAGTCGTCCGTCCTGGCCAGGATGCTTTTATCCATATCCTCGGGCTGCGCGATTGTCCCGCCGATTGAAACGGTCACCTTGATCGTATCGGAACCGTATCGCAGGGCGGCGTTCTGTACGGCGGCTCGAACCCTTTCCGAGGTGGTGAGCAACCTGCGCTGGTCCACATTGACCAGGACCAGCATGAACTCATCTCCACCCCAGCGGAAGATGAAATCGAAGGGCCTGATGTTGGACAGTATTGTCCGGGCCACCATTTTTAAAACCTCGTCGCCGGCTTCGTGACCGTAGGTATCATTGACCAGTTTCAGATTATCTATATCGGCGAAGAGCGCTCCGAAGGTCGAGCCGTAGCGTTTAAGCTCGGCCAGCTTTTTCTGCAGTGTGATATCTGCGAAACGCCGGTTGCCGACGCCGGTGAGGCCGTCATAGGTTGAGAGCTTCTCCAGGTCGGCGGCATGTTGCTTTATGTGCAGCAGCGAGGAATTATCGTTGAAACTCTGAATGCCGCCTACGACATTGCCGTCGCTATCCCGTATGGCGTTGACCTTGACCAGCACGGGAATCCTGTGCCCGTCCCGGTGCTTCAGGAAGGTGTTGATCTCCCTGCTGTCGCCGTCCTTCATCACCGCCAGAATGGGGCAACTCGATTCGCAGAGGGGATGGCCCTTCTCGTCCACATGAACCAGGATATTATCGAAGCAGCCCTTCCCCACCACTTCGTCGCAGGAATAGCCTGTGATATGCTCGGCGGCCCTGTTCCAGTAGGTGATGGTCCTGTTGGTGTCTACGAAGTATACGCCGTCGTAAAGGTTATCAAGCAGCTCCCTGTATAAAATCGTCTGCATCGTCACCGAACCGAGTCCTGTACCATAATAGACATGTTCACCACCAGCTTTGCAGTAGAAACCTTGGGGAGGGGGAAACAGAGGTTAAAAAGTAAACTGCTACATATTACTTTATAGAAGTTCGCAAAGCCCAAATCCCAGCGTATTATAAAATATTCCGGAAAAAATTTCCGCTTTATCTTAATTAAGTGCGGTCGGCCAGCCAGACCCCCATGTCGCTGAATACCCTGTCCTTGCCTGGCTCATTGTGAACCTCGTGATAGAAGCCCTCGTATATCTTGAGCGTCTTGTCCTTCGAGCCGGCCTTGGCATAAAGGGATTTGGCGCCCTCCTGGTTGACCAGCTTGTCCTCCGTGCCCTGCAGGATGAGCAGCGGTATGGTGATTGACTGCAGATGCGGCTCGACGGCCTTCATGGTTGAAAACAGCTCAGAGCCGAGGCGGGCGGTTATCTTTCCGCGAAAGACCAGCGGATCCTTGTCGTAGGCTTCCACCACAGACTTGTCCTGGCTGATATAAGAGGAGTCCAGCGCCTGCACGCCCATCCTGGGGGTGACCGCGGAGAGAACCCTTGCCACGGCGATGACGGCCGGTGAGATGCCCTCACCCGGCTTGAGAGCGGGCGCGGATATTACCAGCCCGACCAGGTCGTTCTGATGCTGGAGCGCATAGGCGGTGGCGATCAGGCCTCCCATGCTGTGGCCGTAGAGGAAGACCTTTTTACCGGGATGGTCCTTGTGCGCCATCTGGTAGAGGGTGTGGAGGTCCTTCAGGTAGCTCTGGAAGCGGTCTATATAAACCCTCTGGCCCTCCGACTTGCCGTGGCCGCGGTGATCGAGACCGTAAATCGCGTAGCCCAGGGGGACGACTTTGTTGACGAGGTTATGGTAGCGGGAGATGTGCTCGCCCAGCCCGTGCGCCACCAGTATCACGGCCTTGACTTCGCCGTCAGGCAGCCAGCATTTCCAGTAGAGATTGAAATTCGCGGTACCCTTAAAATTACCCTCTTTCTGCTGCATAATAGCCTCCCCCATTTTTGCCCATATTATGCTCTTGCAGGTCACAGCCGACAAGTCAGATTGAAATGACGTGCCGCATGGCCCCGATATTTGTCTGCGGAATGTGAAAAACGTAAAATTTACAGGCGGTTTTTAAATATGCTGAGAGCAGTACTGTTCGATCTGGACAATACCCTCATCCTGTTCGAGGAGGTCAAATTCCTCGACGGCTACTATCCCCGGCTGGCGGCCAGGTTCGAAGGCGTTTTCCCCGACGGGCAGTTCGCCGAAAGGCTGATGAAGGCCACTGTACAGCTGCGCCATAACGACGGCAGCACGGTTAACCGGGAGCTCTTTATCCGGACCCTGTGCGACGGTCTGGATGTCAGCCGGGAAGACGTCTGGGCCAGGTTCGAGCAGTTCTTCAGCCTGGACTTCGATGTTTTCCGGGATACCGTGATGGCCACTCCGGGGGCAGGCAACGTCTTCAGGCATGTAAAAGAGCGCGGATTGAAGCTGGTGGTGGCCACCAATCCCATCTGGCCGCTCTCCGTGCAGAAGAAGAGGATTTCCTGGGCCGGAGTGGGAGATACTGAAGTCGATCTGATCACACATATCGATAATATGAGCTATTGCAAGCCTCAGTTCGGATATTTCAGGCAGATCTGCCGGTTGATCGGTGTCCGGCCAGAGGAATGCATGATGGTGGGCGATGACCCGGCCAACGACATGGTGGCCGCCAAAACGGGCATGAAGACCTATCAGACGACGGACAGCCGCGCCCACTCGGAACAGCCCCTGGAAGTCAGCAAGAAGATCATCGGAAACAACCTCGAGGGCATACCCCCGGCCGATTTCAGCGGCCCGCTGAGCAAGGCCCCGCCCGCCATCGACAGCCTCCTCGCGATTTAAACCCCATCATCAAAGCTATCCCGGATATAATCTTTGCATTACACAAACTATTTGTATTATACTAACTAACAGGTGGTCTTTTATGACGGAAAAGAGTGAGGCGATCGACCGGATTTTAAGCCGGGTTGAGGGCGCTTTCCGGCAGCTTTTGCCGCTGGCGCACCAGGAACTGCTGGACCTGGACCTGACCACGCCGCAGCTGAAGGTTGTGCTGCTTCTCTATCTCGGCGGACCTGCGCGCATGAGCGCGCTGGCCTCCGCGTTAGGTGTAACTCTGGCGACCGCCACCGGCGTTGTGGACCGCCTGATGGACAGGGGTATGGTACTGAGAGAAAACAGCAGTGAGGACCGAAGAGTCGTGGTCTGCCGTCTGTCTGAGAAGGGACACGAGCTTACGGACAGGCTGTACATCTCCGCGCGTGAGCGGGCCCGCGACCTCCTGCAGGGACTGACCGAGGCACAATTAAACAAGCTGGACGAGGCGCTGAGCTCCCTGTAGGGCGGCGCCGTATAGGAGATAAAATGAACATAGTTGTCACCGGTGCTACCGGTCATATCGGCAATGTGCTGGTGCGCGAGCTGCTGAAAGAAGGGCACAGCGTTAAAGCGCTGGTGCCGCCTTTCGAGAATGACCTGCCCATCCGCGGCCTCGACGTGGACGTGGTGCCCGCGGATGTATGCGATGCAGCGTCCCTGAGGCCTGCTTTCGAGGGCGCGGACGCCGTTTACCATCTTGCGGGCATCATAGCCATCACGCCGGGCAGAGAAGCGCTGCTGCAGAAGGTCAATGTGCAGGGCACACGCAACGTCGTGAATGCCTGCCTGGAATCAGGCGTCGGCCGTCTGGTTTACACCAGCTCCATTCATGCCATACAGGAACCTCCCGAGGGAATAGTCATCAATGAGACTTTCCCCGTGGACCCCGACAATGTGCTGGGGCCTTACGCCAGGAGCAAAGCCATGGGCACGCTGGAGGTACGCATGGGCATCGAGCGCGGGCTGGATGCGGTCATCGTCCATCCCACGGGAGTAATCGGCCCCTTCGACTTCAGGATATCGGAGATGGGACAGCTCGTGCTGGATTTCATCCGGGGAAAGCTGAAGGCCTACCTGGACGGGGCTTACGACTTCGCCGACGTACGCGATATAGCGCATGGGCTGGTCCTGGCCTGCAGCAGGGGCCGCCGCGGCGAGAGCTACATACTCTCGGGTGAAAGGGTGAGCATCAAACGCATCATGGAGCTGCTGGAGGAGACCAGCGGCGTAAGGGCGCCGCAGTTCAAGGTACCCGCCTGGCTGGCCCATACCGCCGGCAAGCTGGCGCCCATCTATTACCGGTTCACACGCAGCAAGGCCCTTTTCACGGATTATTCGGTGGACGTGCTGCGCAGCAATTCCATGGTCACTTGCGAGAAAGCGCGGGTGGAGCTGGGATACAAACCTCGCTCCGTGCAGGAATCGATCTGCGATTCCGTGGCCTGGTTCAGGCAGTACCTGGTCCCGTCACAGCTTGCGCCGGCTGTAAAACGGATTTAGGCCGGCGCTGTCCTGGTTTCAAGAACCATATCGGCCTTACGCTGCCGTCTTTTACGGCTTCTGCCATGAGTCCTCGCAAACGTTGATAGCCACTTGTTATTGGTGTATATTAGTTAGCGGTTTGCAGATATTCCCGCGGGCAGGGCTGATTTAAGGAGGCGAGATGGCTGAAGATTATGCGGAAAAGAGTTTCTGGCTGGGCAATTCGGGAGTTTATCAGGAAAGCCCGCCGCTGACAAACGATATCAAATGCGACGTTGCGGTGGTGGGGGGCGGATTCGCCGGCATCGCCACCGCCTACTATTTGAAAAAGGCGCAGCCTTCGCTCAAGGTAGTTGTGCTGGAGGGATGGGTCATCGGATGGGGCGCCTCCGGCCGCAATGCCGGCTTCGCCATGACCACATTCGGGCTGCAGATGTCCATCACCAAGATGCTCTTCGGAGAGGAGAAGACCAGGCAGTCGCACCGCTACATGGAGAGGGCTGTAGATATCGTGGGAGAGCTGGTGGCCGAGCATAAGCTCGATTGCGACTACGAGCGCCCCGGTTTCCTGCGCATCGCCACCACGCCGGCCTATGTCAAGCGTATCAAGGATGAGGTGCAGCTGGTTAAAGAGTTGGGACTGACGGGCGTGGACTGGATAGAGGCGGAGGAGGTGCAGAAACGCGTAAAGTCGCCTCTCTATATGGGGTCCTGGTGGGAGCCGCGCTGCGCCCTGGTCAATCCAGCCAAGCTGGCGCGCGAGATGAAGCGCGTGGCGGTCAAGTTCGGCGCCGAGGTCTACGAGCGCACACCCGTGACCGAGATAAAGCGCGCCGCACCGGGTTTCGCGGTTAAGACGCCGAAAGCTGTTGTAAAGGCGGATAAGCTGGTGCTGGCGACCAACGGCTACTCGCTGGCCATACCGGAGCTGAATGCCATGCAGCAGCCGGTCTGGACCTACATTGTCCTCACCGAGCCGCTGAGCAAGTCCCAGCTGGATGACATGGGCTGGCAGGGCCGCGAGGGCATCGAAGACTACCGCAACATGGTGCATTACTACCGCCTGACCGCGGACAACCGCCTGTTGATGGGAGGGCGCGATATCACGTTGACCTACGGCAAAAATATGGAGAAGGACCTGAACCCCAAGATATTCGCCCAGCTCGAGAAGGACATCGTCGATTTCTATCCCTGCCTCAAGGGCATCAAGATAACGCACCGCTGGGGCGGGCCCGTCTCCGTTCCCATGGATATGACGCCTGCGCTGGGATATCTGGGAGGCAAGGATGCGGTTTACAGCCTGGGCTGCATGGGGCACGGTGTTTCGTTGACCCACCTCAACGGCGAGGTCATGGCCGACCTGCTGCTGGAGCGGAAGTCCGAATGGACTGAGTGCTTCCCCGTAAACCGCAAGGTCTTCAAGTGGCCGCCCGAACCCATCAGGTTCGTAGGCGAGCAGGCCATTTTAAGTTATTTGCATGCCGAGGACGCCTGGCTGGAACGCAAAGGCCTGGGGCCGGTTAAAAAGTAACACGGTTTATCAGGTCGCCTGGTCGCGGCGCTGAGCATGACAGCGCAGTCGCGTCGTGCTAAAATCCTTGAGCCCTGACAGCCGCCGCTGATCGGGCGGCCGTCCATCCGGGAGCGATATGGATCCCCTGTTATTACGTATCTTTCTGCTGGTGCTCGTACTTGTATTTGCCCACACGGTGGAGACCGTGCTGGGCTTCGGCGCAAACATCATCGCACTGGCCCTGGGCATTTTCATATTTCCGCTGGAAACCATACTGCCCGTGCTGGTGATCCTCGGCTTTTTACAGAGCCTGTGGCTGGTGGCGCGCTGGTTCAAGTTCATCAGGTGGAAGGTGCTGTGTCTGAATATCCTGCCTGCGGCCATTATAGGCATGGCTATCGGCATCTCCTACAGGACGATGGTGGGCAATTATACACAGCTGCTGGTATTGCTGGGCATCTTCATCATGGCTGTTTCGGTGATGGAGATAGTCCTCATATATAAAACACGGGCCGCCGGCGGAAGCCTGCCCTGGTTCCTGGGCTGGCCCATACTGATCGTGGGGGGTATCTTCCACGGTATATTCGCCAGCGGAAGCCCGCTCATCATCTACTATTCCAGCCGCGAGTTCAAGGAGCCCGCCGAATTCCGGGCCACCATTTCCATGCTGTGGCTGATCCTGTATATCATTCTGGTGGTCAACCTCTTCACCATCGGCCAGATAAATGTCACCACCCTGGCGACGACAGGTATAGTGCTGCCCGGCCTGATACTGGGCATAATATTCGGCAGCCGCATGACCTTCAGGACGCTGGTTTACAAAGTGCTTATCTATGCGCTGCTCTTCATCGCAGGGCTGCTGCTGATTGTCCAACAGATCATCTACCGTTGAAGGCACATGGCGCATTCCTGCTACAATAAGCAGGGCCGGCTGCCCGTCGCAGAATAGTAAAATGAAGAAGAATTCACATAATCTCGTCCCGCCGGGGCTGTCTTATATAGCGGGCAACATCAACAGCCGTGATAATATACTCGGCCTGCCGGTCGAGGCCAGGGCTAAATGGGCCGAGGGGCTGGAATTCTCCGCTGACCGCTCTACTGTCTTTTTCGCCGGTTGCGGCTATCAGTATTCTTCCATGCTCGAGCCGCTGGTGACGCTGGTCAGGACCGCCGACCGCATGTCCATCGATCCCGATCTGCCGGTAGTGCTGGCCGGTATCCCTAAGAAACTGGGAGTGGACGTTGCCGGCCTGTACACCAGGGTGCTGTCCCGCGATGGGGGCGGCGACGGCAACGTGCTGCGGGACGCCGTGAGCGTCCTCAAATACCTTGGCTTTGAGCCGGGATATCTGGGTGCGGACGAGCCCTGCTGCGGCGCACCGCTTTATCATATGGGGCTGCGCAATGAGTTTGCCGCCAACGCCGCCAAGGCCGTTGCCCGCTTCAGGTCGCAGGGCGTGAGGAAGATTGTAAGCATCGTCCCCTCCTGCACGTATGCCCTGCGCACGCTTTTTGCCGCCGCGCTGCCCGGCTACGACCTGGAGGTCCGCCACTTCATCGAAGAGGTCGCGGACAGGATCAAACCGGGCCAGTTCCGCTATCCGCGTAAGGTGAAAGTTACCTATCACGATCCCTGCCAGCTGGGCCGGTACATGGGGCTTATCGATCAGCCCCGCGGTGTCCTGCGGGCAATCGAGAACCTGGAGCTGTCTGAGCCGCAGTGGACGTCGGGCGAATGGTCGACCTGTTGCGGCGGCGGCGGCGGCTTCGAGGTCGTGTTTCCCGATATGAGCCAGACGCTGGCCGAGGGCAGGGTGCGGGAGCTGGCCGAAACGGGCGCAGATATAATAGCCACCCAGTGCCCCGGTTGCCTGATGCAGCTTAAAAGCGGCCTGAAAGCCCTGAAAAAGGACGAAATCGAGGTCGTCGACCTCGCCACTCTGCTGGCCAGGTCGATGAACACAAAATGAGTACTCTATTTGAATTAAAATCGGAGGTGTCATCGCGAGGAGCGTAGCGACGTGGCGATCCGGAAGACTGCCGCGCTAACGCTCGCAATGACCCGGCATTGAACATATGTCTATCTCAAAGGATTACAGAAAAGAGCTCAGGGACGCAGCCGCCAGCGGACGCATCAGGCTGGCGCTCTCCCGCGCCATTAAAAGCTACCGTGTGAACACGGATAATGCTCTTAAGAAGTTCCCGCACACGATAAAAATGGCCGAAGAGGTCAGGCTGATAAAAGAGGCGTCCGTCCAGCAGATGGCGGAGCTGGCCCGTAAGGCAGGCCACAGTATCGAGGAGAACAAGGGAAGGTCCCACATCGCCCGGACGGCCGGGGATGCGCTCAAAATTATCGGTGAAATAGTCGGCAGCAAAAAGCTGGTGGTCAAGGCCAAGAGCATGACGGCCGAGGAGATACAGCTGCGGGAACACCTGGAGGAGGCGGGGAACGAGGTATACGAGACCGACCTGGGCGAATTCATAATACAGAAGCTGGGACAGCGCCCCATGCACATACTCTCACCCGCTATACACGTGCCGAGGGAGGATGTGGCCCTGTTGTTCACGCAGATAACCGGCCGGGAACAGCAGCCGGATATCGAGAAGCTGGTGGCGACGGCGCGTGAGCTGCTGCGGGAGAAGTTCTTCAAGGCCGATATCGGCATCAGCAGCGCCAACGTGGTTTCCGCCGATACCGGTACGCTGTTCATGATAGAGAACGAGGGCAACATCCGACTGGCCACCGGCGCCCCCCCCGTGCATATCGCGCTGGTGGGCATGGAGAAACTGGTCCCCACGCTGGAGGAGGCCTTCAAGGTCGCAGAGGTCACCTGGCGCTACGCCAACTACACCGTGCCGTCCTACGTCAGCCTGGTCTCCGGCCCCAGCAAGACGGGCGACATCGAGAAAGTGACCACTTACGGTGTTCATGGTCCGAAGGAATTCCACGTTATCTTCCTGGACGATGGCAGGACGCATCTGGCCAGGGACCCCGTGCTGCGGCAGGCGCTTTACTGCCTGCGCTGCGGCGGCTGCCTTTACGAGTGCCCGGTGTTCGGCCTGACGGCGGGCTATTTTGGCGACAAGTATTTCGCAGGCATCGGAGCGGTGTGGGCTGCGGAGGTCACCCGCAACCTGGAGAAGGCCTCGTCCATGGCCTATACCTGCCTGACCTGCGGCAGGTGCAAGGTGCGCTGCCCCATGAAGATCGATGTGCCGGAGATGATACTGGCCCTGCGCAGGTCCATAGCCGAACCTTAGACGGCTATGCGTACTCCTTCAGCTTTTCCACTACCGGGCCTATCACACTTTCAGGCGACTCGTTGAATAGCAGGTGATAGGGCTCGTGGAATACCAGCATCTCCTTGTGCGGCGCCACGATTTTCTGGTATACCTCAAGGCAGTAGCTATAGGGGAAGAGGGGGTCGCCGGTGGAGGCGATCACCACCACAGGACACTTGATGCTGCCGTCCGAGATGCTTTTCAGGTTGGCTGTGAAGAGCGATGCCAGGAAGCAAAGCGGGTAGTTGGAACGGCTCAGGGGGTCATTGAAAAACAGGTCGCGCAGCTCCTTTGATCTGGTCACCCTGTCGAAGTCGAGGTAGAACTCCGGCGGCAGCTCCAGGCCGGGAGATATGCGGGAGACCAGCTTCATCAGCGAGGTGATGGGACGCGTGAAGGGCTTGAGGAAGTGCGGGAACCTTGTTATGTAGATCGAGCTGCTCAGCGAAGGGAGCAGCACATTGTGGGGGAACGCTGCCCTGATGCGGCTGTCCAGCCCCGCCGCCGCCAGGCAGAGGATACCGCCCTGTGAGGAACCCATCAATATCACATTGCTGCTGATATGATCCAGGCAGTAACCGACGCTGTCCATGATGTTCTGCAGCATGTCTGCGAACGTGAAAAGCTTCTTCTCCCGCGGGCTCTTGCCGTGCGACAGCGGGTGGACGCCTGCTACGTTGAATCCCGCCCCCGCCAGCAGCGTCAGGAAGTCATCGTAAAAAAGGGGGTGCGTCATGGTGCCGGGTATGAAAACGATGCAGGGACGGCCTTTGCCGGCCTGATAGAGGGAAAGCGCAATGCGGGTGCCTGCCGACTCTATCAGCACCTCGCTGTAGTCCGCCCAGCCCGACAGGTTCAGGACCGCCCTGTCATGGTCTCTCACGAATGTATATTTTACACCGGGCGTCAAATGCCCAGGCGCTTCCGCCTCTCCTCAATGGCAGCGGCAATACCGTCCACAGCTTTGACAGCGTCCTTTTCAACGCTCAGCAGGCCGCCGGTTACGCCCGGCAGGTCCTGCGTCAGCAGCTTGACCAGGCTGGGTCCTCCGGTAACCGTGGGCACCGGATTGACGTAGGTATAAAGGCCGAAGGCGAGCGCAAATACGGCGTCGATGGTGGCCTTCTGCTCCATGTATTCAGGCGCTACCGCTGCGACGGGCAGGTCGGTCACCGGCACGTTGCCCAGCTCTTTAGAGATGGCGGCCAGCAGGTCGGCCAGCCGACCCGTATCGGTGCAGGTGCCGTAGCTCAGCACGGGCGGTATGCCCAGCGCCCGGCAGAGCCCCTTCAGTCCCGGTCCGGCCAGGTCGGCGGCCCCGGGTGAGCACAGCCCGGCTACCTGCATGGCCGCGCTGCCGCAGCCCATGGATAGCACCAGTATGTCGCGCTTGATCAGCTCCCTGGCCACGGCCACGCTGTGCGCGTCATTGCCGTGGTCTCGCAGCGTGGTGCACGAGACAAGCCCGGCCACGCCCCGGATAGTACCGCCTTTAATGGCTTCCAGCAGCGGCTTGAGGCTACCTCCCAGGGCATCAAGTATGCTCTCGGTCGAGAAGCCGACCACCGCCTCGGTCACCGGCAGGCCGGTCACCGCTTCGACCGTTTTCTTCCGTTCCTTGTAGTTGGCGATGGCCATATCCAGCAGCTCGGCCGCCTGACGGGCTGCCTTTTCGGGCAGGTAGTTGATGCGGTCCGCCACACCGTCGAAGGCCACCAGGTCGCTGACGGGCAGCAGCTTGAACCTGTATCTTTCCGCGTAGGCGGGATCGACCGGCATCGAGCAGTTCATATCGCAGGCAAACAGGTCCACGCAGCCCGAGGCCAGCACAGCCTCCTGCGAGATCCAGTTGCCGGTGAAGCCCCAGAATGTGTCGTCCATCTCCCAGCGCTGTATCATCTCCTGGCCGGTCTCGATATTGGCGATGATGCGCAGCCCTCTGGCGCCGGCCTTTCTGGCCTTAGACTGCCACTCTTCGGTGCGCGCCAACTGCACCATGGCGAAGCCCAGGAAAGGCTCATGTCCGTTGGGCAGTGCGTTGACGTAATCGGGGTCCAGCACGCCCAGGTCCACGCGCATTTTATGCGGGCGGGGTATGCCGAATAGTATGTCCTGGCAGTATTCGTTGATTATCTGGCTCTGATAGGCCATGGCTATGCCCAGCCTCATGGCCTTGAGCGCCAGGCTCTGGTAGTAGCCGTCCACGTTGGTCAGGCAGGAGCTGGTGGAGAACATTATCTCGCCGTGGATGCCGCCGGGGAAGATCCCCAGCCTGCGCCAGGCGTCCTTGCGCTCAGCCGGCGCCAGCGCCTCTACGATGCGGCTGGGCTGGTCGTGCTTGCGGTTGAAATCCTCATCGGCGTATTTGCACAGCCGCAGCGCTATGCGTTTATATGAGCCGGCGGTGCTCAGACCGAAGCGTTTGGCCAGGACTTTGAGCTTATCTCCCTCCGTAATGCGGAAGGGGGTCTGCCCGCGGGCCGTGGCCTGCAGCGTCTTGAGCGTCTGCTCGGTGTGGTAGTGATAGGTCGAGGCGCCCATCACGTTGCGCAGCAGCATCATGCGCATGGCCATGCCGTCGGCCGTTATGCCGCATACACCGCGCTTGTCCTTGGAGGCATCGGCCCGGCAGGGCCCGTTGGAGCAGAGGTCGCAGCGCCTGCCCTCCTGGCAGAAGGGACAGCGCTGGTCGGGACTGCTGCCCAGGCCCTGCGCCTCGAAGCGGTCCCAGATATTGGTCATGCCGTCCTTTTTGATGCGGTTGTAGACGGTACGCACCGAGCTGTGATACGAGATTCGGTCCTCTTCCATGGCAACCTCCGCTTAATTTATTGGTTCGCCCCGTGTGCTTATGATGGATTCCTTGAAGGGGATTTCTTTCTTACTCGATAGAATAGCCTGCCCGGCCATACGGGTCAAACCGGCGCAGCAGGGCACTTCCATGCGCAGCACGGTGAGGCTTTTGATATCTGATTGGCGTAATATCTCCGTGAGCCTGGCCAGGTGAGCTTCGAAGTTGTCCAGTTTGGGGCAGGCCACCAGCAGGGCGTGGTTCTTCAGGTAATCCCGGTGAAATCCGCCGCAGGCGAAGGCCGTGCAGTCGGCGGCCAGGAGGACGTCCCCACCCTGCAAAAAGGGCGCCCCGGGCGGCACCAGCGTGAGCTGCACCGGCCAGTGGGACAGTTGTGAAGGCTCGCTTTCCAGCCTTACGGGTGATATATCCCCCGCGGACGGTTTAAACTGCGCTACGGTGCTGGATGGACAGCCGCACGGCAGTTCATCTTTTATTTCGAATTGCCTGACTGCTGCGGAAGGACAGCCGCAGGCCTGTCCGGCTGGAGTCCCGGCCAGATGCCGTTTGACCGCTTCCTCATCGTACGGCTCCGCCTGCCGTTCTTCGATACTGATGGCGCCCCGCGGGCATTCCGACAGGCAGGCGCCCAGGCTATCGCAGTATTTATCGGAGACCAGCCTGGCCTTGCCGTCGATGATCTGCAGAGCTCCCTCGGCGCAGGACATGATGCACAGCCCGCACCCGTCGCATTTTTCCTCGTCAATTCTAACTATCTTACGATTGATCCTGGTCGAAGCTTTTTCCATCTCGCGCCTCCAAAGCCTGTTTGTTCCTTTGTCTGAGCCGTAGGTAGGTATCCCTGCCCAGGCACTGCTCCGCGTACTGGCAGTAATCGGCGCACGAGTTTAGGTTGTTGAAAACGGGCTGGCCGCAGGAGGGGCAGTCCACTTTCATATCTGTCGAGAACAGCTCCACCTCTCCGCCGCACTGCGGGCACTTCCTGATCTGGATAGTGGGCGTGGCCCCGCCCTGGCCGCCCGGGCACCGGAATAATATAGACATGTTTGTATTCTATCCGCGCTGACCGGGACAAAATATGATTTATATCACGCAGCCTGAAGGGCAGTTACGAATCCTGCTGCAGCTTCTGGTATATCTGTTCCGCTTCCGACTCTTTCCCCCGGGGCACGGGTATCCTGACGGTATAGTCCTGGAAGCCGGTCCTGGTCGGCGCGGAATAGACCAGTTTCAACATTGAATGTGTTTTATGCTTGTCCAGGTCGACGGATTCCAGTTTGGCCCCCAGTCCGCGCCAGGTATGGAGCTGGCGGTTTATGTAAACGGAGTCCGCGGTGATATACGTTTCACCGAGGTATTTTAGATTCTGGCGATGGTTATACCAGGCGGTGAACCAGGCGGTGAAGGCGATCACGCCGATCAGTATTAGCATCAGAACGAGGACCCACAAACCGTTTTCGTTATCGATGAGAAAAAACACGACGCCGAAGAACAGGGCAAAGGCTGAAATCACATAGAAGAGCGCCTTGTTTTCTTTTTTCTGTTCCACGAATTGTTTTTCAGCGTACTCGTTCCACTCGGCCGGATCGTAGGTCCAGTGCGCCAGGACGTTGTCTGACTTCAATACCCTGCTCACTGCGCGCGCACGCCCTGAATAGATGACTATCACGATGATACCGCATATGACCATGAAGAAGCTGACAAACGAGATGGCGTAACCGCCCTTAAAGCCGTCCATCCCGAACAGCGAGGGCGCAAAGATGCCGAAGACGGCCAGGGCGGTGATGATCACCCAGGCTACGATGGTCTGCAAGGGAGGATTGTCTCTCATATTCACTCTCTCATCCTTATTTCAACTCGTAGGTGTATTTCACTATGCCGGCTTCATCCTCATTTTCACAGCCAACTAGGATCTCCAGCTTGTTACTTGGAGGTAGATAGGGATTCTCTATGGCTTTCGACGGCACGTTGAAATACCCTTTCCCTGAACCTGTCCTGTTGACAAGGCTGGGATTTGGATTTTCGAAATCGCCGTTATAACGGACGCTAATAGTTTGTCCGGCAGTGTAGGCTATTTCTAAGGTGCTGCCAGGTTTTAGATACTTTGGCATCTTTGTCCACGTATATTGATAAGTTTTTCCATTATTGGTTACGCTGCAAGAGCCATCGCTGCATTTTCCCCCACCCAGCTTACTAAATGCTTCGGTATTAATTAGATACCAGCCAAATTCATTTGAGGATGATGGTTGTGTTGCCCCACCAACTGTGAACTGAATCTGGTCCTTGCAAATAGGAACAACTTCTTTGCCCATCACCCACTGCACAATAATAGTTTTGCGACCTGGTGTTGTGAAAATATGTTTCACCGTATCTGTGTCTCTATACTTGGTTCCACCTTCGATATACCATTCGATCTTTGCCCCTTCCGGCATAGGTGAAGATTCAGCGAAAAATGTGCACGGATCATTGATATTTCCGCTGAGGCTGGGGCTGATGATTTTAACTGTGGGATCGACATAAATCTCAAAATTTCTTTCTCCCGTTATTTCCGGTGCTACCGGTGAGTCGCTAAGTGTCCATGATGCGACGACTGTTATGTTATATTTTTTCAGTTTTTCATAAGAGTGGGTCACTTTTTGACCATTGTCCGTATTGCCATCACCAAAGTCCCACCGGTAACGAGCATCTTTAGGTACACCGTCGCTGGGTTTGGCTGTGAAAGTATAAAGTTTTCCAGGCTCACCTTTGATTACATCGGGGGCTATTACTATACTTACGGTTTGTAGAGCTACAGTAAATGTGGTAGCAGAGTCTGCAAATTGCCCATCACCCCAGGTGGCCGTTACTTTTATATCTTTTTTACCAGGTTCCCAAAACCGCTTTGTCAATGATGATTTATTTACCTCGTCACCATCAACTTTCCACGCGTATTTTATGTCGTCCGCCGGTATATTAATCGGTTGTGCGGTAAAGGTGTAATTTGTAAAACACCACCCAGAGGAATTGGCAGGTTGTATGGTAACAACGCCCTTATTTTCCACCTCGTATGTGAGCGTACCCGTGCCTAATGTGACTCCATCCTTAAGTACGAAAACATGGACCTGATAAGATTTGGCATCACCATATACGTGAGTTGTCGTCTGCCCGGCGCCACTTTGGCCGTCCCCAAAGTGCCACAGGAACTGGGCGCCTTCTGCTTTAAAATCGAGCGGTACTGCTTCGAAGCTGCTTTCAGCGCCTGTAATGCCGATTTTGGGCACGGCATTAATCTGCACCTTGCCCATTTCTTCGAAAATTCTTACGCCTACCTGATAATCTATATTCCAGCTATTATTGGTTGCCAGAATATACAGCCCATCCCCATTTTCAAGATCAACCGAATAAGTCCCCTTTTGCCAGGCCTCGGCTGGCACAGTAGTGGCCGCTGCATGGCTGGTATGTTGCAAATAGCCATCCCATGAGTGCAATAGTTGCCAGGGATGTTCAGCTGGCCAGCCTGCTGGAATATTAAAGTTACTATCATATGCCCGCAAGTTGCCCTTTAATAAGTATACGTCGATCCTAACATAATCGTCCGGCGGTTCAGGCAAAAGCTCAACTTTAAGATTGCGTGTCTTCTTGGAGGAGTTTAATACGCCGTAGTATCTTGCGGAAAGTCCCCCCGGCAGTATAAAGCTTTTAGTTTTTTCCAGATCGCTATCTAAGAAATACTCATAATCCAGACATTGAGAGCCCCTTGACATATCGGACACGTCACCATTAAATAAAGACTGCTCGGCAAAATCGCGGTAGGTTTCCGCAGTCGTAACACTGTCTCCTTTACCGTCCTTGACAAACTTTGTTATGAATGAGTTCAGGCCCTCCATTGGTGAACTGTACGATGCAACATAGTTGTACATACAAACAAAGTCAACCGCGCGCCATTTAACCAGGTAATCCCAAAAATAGGCATTCCTGTATTCGTGATCAGGATCATACCCTGTGAGCCATCCGGCAACAGCGTCTTTGTAGATAGCACTTACAAAAGTAAGGGGTAGATCAAAATATTTGTGGGTTAAGTTAAAATCGGTAAATGTTCCCTTTTTCCCCTGGGCTATCCTGCCTGCTGCGTATTCAGCTGTCGAATCTATCCACCAGGTTCGGTTGCCCCATCCAAACACAGAAAGTGTTTTCACATAATAATCTCTGCCCTGCAGGACGTGAAACAACTCGTGGCTCACCGTCCGGGCAAGTATGTCCGCTGTATATCGATCATAAGTCAGGTGGATTTTATCCAATATTGACGACGAAGTCCCCCCTGCTTCAACGTTCACAATTATTTTGTTACCGGAGAGTTTTGGGTTGCCTTCCTTGTTTTTGAATACCTCATAAGCTTTATACGCCTGTTCAAGGGATTCGGCTGCATCATAAATATATGGATGTAGAATATATGGTCGGAGAGCCTTGACCTCTGGCGGGTGGGAGGCATCATTGTGGTAAAATTCCAAGTCGGTAACTGGTTTATTATTAGGACCAGGTATAACATGCCTGGCTGTATAAATGTCACAATTCATTTCGTAACGCACAGCAAGTTCTTTGATTAATGCTTCACGTTGAGCGCTGGGTATGTCCGTACGCTGGCGAATTTTATACTCGTGTTCGAAATCAAAGTCATCCCTGTTAAAAACTATAAGGAAGTGGTCCGTTTCTAAGAACATCCTCGACCCTTGAGCACTTAATACCCAAGGTCCGTTGTGTGAAGTATTTACTGTGACCTTGTTATGTCTGGAATCTACCGAAAACGGCATTTCAGTCCAGGTCTTTCCATCCTTTTCCAGGTAGGCTACCGATAAAACGAACCGGGGAGAGATATCTGCCTGTAATTTTGCCGGGTCGTAAGTGAATTCGATACTCAAATCTTTTTCAAATTCATGCTGTCTCTCAAAACTGATGTCGTATGCTGCGAGCACGAACCTTTTATCGGACGATAAAGGCGGCAGGTCGGATATCGACGATATGGTGAGGTTCTGCGCTTCTTTCAGTCCTCCGCCCGGTATTGTTACAGAGATATTGTCTCCATAGCTGACAGTCTGGCTTTCAGCAGATGGTTCCAGCCTCTTTGTTACCAGCGGGGTTAATTTAGGCAACACTGTTGGGCGGGCGGCTGCTTCTTCCTCAGGTTGCGGCGTTTCGACTGTGACACTGCTTTCATCAGAGGGTTGACCCCTGTTCACAACAGCTGGTTGTACTGACGGCTGTACACTGGAGGTGTCGGTCGGTTCTGCGGGCTTCAAGGAAACGGTAGACGGGCTGACAGGCTTAGTGTCTACAGGCACAATTAATGCAATTATCAATATGATTGACAGCAAACCCTGGAGCGCGCTCATCCCGATGCCTGTGATCAGCATATTACGGGCGGTTTTAGGCTCACTGTCTTTATTAGGCAGCCAGGAAATAAGCCCGCCTATCCAGCCCAGCACCACCGGCGGTATCCACCAGACCCAGCTTATCCCGGACTTCTCTGTTTTAGCGGCATACGCAGCCGGCTTTTCCTCCGGCGCTTTCGATTCAACACTCTTAGCCGAATGTAATACGGTCGCGGCCTCGGCCTTTTCTTTCTTCGTGGGTACAGGCGGCCGGCTTACTGCCGGCGCGGCGGGGGCTATGTCCTCCGCAGGTGTTATCGGTTTCGCGGCGGTGGTTACGTTCTCCGCAGGTGTTATCAGTTTTGCGGCAAAGAGCTTCTCAACACAGGCTTGACAGTAGCTTCTTCCCTCGATCTCTTTGTGACAGGCGGCGCAGACCAGTTCACCGCAATTTATGCACGCGCCAACCGCTTCTTTGCTCGCATGACGGTAACAACTGGACATCCCCACCTCCTCGCCAAAATGAGATTGGCCTTAGGTCGTTGACGTATTATACAGGAAAAAATGATTGGATAACTATTGGAGCCGGATCCACTTAATACGAACTATGCCTTGAATTGCGCAATCAGCTCCCCGGCCTTCGCTTCCTGTCCCTGCGGTACCGGCGCGCGCACGTCCTGAATAAATTACTATCACGATGATATCGCATATGACCATGAAGAAGCTGACAAACGAGATGGCGTAACCGCCCTTGAAGCCGTCCATGCCGAACAGCGAGGGCGCAAAGATGCCGAAGACGGCCAGGGCCGTGAAGATCACCCATGCCACGGTGGTCTGCAGGGGAGGATTGTCTTTCATTTTAGCCTTTGTCCCCTCATTACTTTCAACCGAAGCCTATCTATATTCGTAATAATATTTTACTGGACCCCCTGCCAATACCTGAATTTGAAGATTGTCGTTTTGGTTTATATCGGCTGGAACAGTTATCGTATAAGTTCCGGCTTTACCGTTAACCTGAAGATAGTGGTTTGAAACACCGCCAACATAAACCATGATATTGTCAGGATTGGGCCCCAAATTGCACCTTGAGGCACTTCCAGTTTGAGTAAATTCTATCTGGTACTTTCCATTTGGTTTAAGATACTTCGGTAAACTGGTCCAGCTAAAAGAGACATGAGCCACATCATTACAATCTGAAGCACAACAATTCTTGACGCAGGAGTTCTCAGTGCATTTTACGTTTGATTGCGTGTACATCGGGTACACCGCTGTACCGAGTGGAGTTTCGTCTACTAAGGGTTCTATCTTAACCAGGTGCCACCCTGAACCGGAATCATCGGGCGATTGTGTCGCTGCGATATTAAATCTCAATGGATCTGCTTTCTGCTCATGCCTGGTTTTAGCGGCGTCGGTATCCTGCCAGTTGGCTTTCAGCTCAACTACATGCTGACCTGATGAGAACGCGAGTCCGATGCTCTCTCCCTTGCCCGCTTCCTGGCCGTCGCTGTACCAGGTGAACGTAGCGGTGGACGGGATGTTGGTATTGAAGGCAAAATAATATTTGGTATTTTCCTTAGCATTATTACTCTCTATCGCGGGCGGTGGTATTATTGATAACGAGATATTGATCTTCTCCACCTTAAACTTGGCTTCTGCCTGAGCCCACTGTTCCTTTGAATCTGCGCCTTTCCACTTGGCAAGCACCAGTATTTTATAGTCCCCCTGTTTGAAAAATTCTGCGGGAGCTACGGCCTCCATTCCTTCCGTGCCCTGAGCTTTTAAAACCTCTTCTTCATTGATATACCATTCATAGGTAGCACTATCGGGGATTCCTGTGGGCTCGGCATAGAAGATGTGTTCTTTTGACGAATCAAGAGGCTTGTCCGGAGCGGGAGATGGAAGTTTAATGTGGAGAACAGGCGCCGCATCAAGAGTTTCAAAAACAGCGGTGGCATCTACACTTTTTTTCAGGATTGCTCCGGAAGCAGACGTTTCAGTCCATGTTGCTACCACGTAGAATTTAAAAAGATTACTATCTTTAACTTTTACGGAATTCAAGAAATTTTCTTGAGTGACAAAAACAGTCTTATCGGTTCCCTCTGTCACCGGGGAATCATTAATGTACCAGGTATAATGTGCCTCTTCTGGAATTTCAATAGGATCAACCAAAAATACGTATTTCTCGTTTATCTGGCCACTCTCTGGCAATCTCAGGGTCAACCCAGCTGCTGCATTAACATGGTATTTAATCTTTGTTGAATCCATTAGGCCATAAGCCGGGGACCGCAATTCAACTGATACCTCATAGTCGCCGGCATCACTATATGTGTTGTTTATCTCAAGATTATTGCTGGGAACGTCCTGGTATTTCTGGTTCTTACCCGGGTACCATGTCAGGGTGCATTTTTGACTGGGTATATTTTTGCCTGAAAGTGTAAACGTGGTTTGCTGTCCCGCGATGCCCGGCGTTGGTGTGGCAGTAATTTTCTCTAGAATTGGTGATAAGACCTGAAGTATTTGTGAGCCTTTGGCATTGCCCTGGCAGCCATTTTTATCCCAGCTGGCTTCGCATCTGATAAATTGCCATCCTGTAGCCAGCATCGTTATTTGGAATTCGGTACCACTGATTGGACGTGAATCACTTGTATAAGTGGCGCCGTCCGGTATATTCTCCGGCTCAATCCAGAACGTGTAGGTATCATAAAGGCAACCGCTTTCCTTTTCCTTTAACTCTTTTGGCCCTTTTACGCTTATTTTCGGCTCGCCGATTTTAACACTGTAGCTGGCTTCTGTTGATTGGGTATTTCCGTTAGACTGCCAGGTGGCCTTAACTGAGACCAGCGGGCTGCCGTGATTTTTAAACATGTGAGTAATTGAATCCTTGCCGCTGTCGATTGTCTGGCCATCTTCAAACCACTCAAAACTGGTCCCCGGTTGCTTATTGGTGTAATTGGCCGTGAAGGTATATTCAGTGCATACTTTCCCGGTCATATATGTGGGCAGGTCGCTTGTAATGTATAGTGATTTTGATTCGGTATCGAAGAATTTGCTCGCCTTAAGCCATTTATTTTTATTGTCAGCGCCCGTCCAGTTTACAAGTACCGAGATCTCGTATTTTCCAGCGGGCTCGAGTGATTTGGCTGGGACAGTCAGGGCTGTTTTGTTTGCACCTCTATCCATTTCTGTCTCGCCTATTTGCCAGATATAAACGGCATCCGGCGGAATAGCCTTGGGTATTGCGGTGAATGTATTAGGCTTGTCGGGGTCTAACGGCTTGTACTCTGTGGTTGCAGGTGCCGGGAGCACAATATCAAGAGTGGGTTCAGCATAAACAACGAACACCACCTTGTCGCCTGCAATCTTTTTACTGTCCTGCATATATTGCACCGTGATGGTCTTTTCGCCGGTAAATTCAAACGTGTGAGTTACAGTTTCCACGTCCGTGTAAACGGCGGCACTCTCGTTTGGACCGCCGGAGATAGACCACTCTATTTTAGAACCGGGGGGTATGTTTGCCGGGTCGGCAATGAAGGTGCAAGGTTGGTTAATATACCCGATGCTTCCCAGAGTCTTTATGGTCACAACAGGCGTATTTGACTTACCCTTCCACCATCCATCTTGGTACCATTTTTGTCCCTTTTCATTCCACATATACCCCTTATTAATAAAAATGATAGACGTGGGTACGTATAAGTGGTCTTTCATATCTTGCAACGGCATGATACCATAAGCATTGTCGTAGTAATATGGCTTACCTTGATAGACAAATTCTATCCAAGTATGTTCAAACCATACGTCTTTAACTATGCCGTTGACGTTCCTGGGGTCCTTTAATTGACCATCCACCCCGTAGGCTTCTACGCCAAGCCTTCTCAGCATGCTTAGTGTAGCGCTGGTAACACAGGTGCAGTCACCTCTCGGGTTACCAGTTTTATCCTTCTTATTTAAGAATACATCCGGTGGAGTCCAATTTGTGTCTGAACCTGCCACCATTTCTGTATAATCAGGATAGTTTGGTGAAATAGAGCGCTCTTCCTTAAATCCAATCTGCTTATATCCGGCTGTGGTCATTAGCTCGGGATTAAGCTTCCCGGGATGCTGCGGGTCTTCCAGAGGGACCCATTTCCCTGTTTTTACATCTTTGACCCCCGCTTTTTCAGAATACTTTTTGACTGTATCATTTTCTGGCATAACATGTTTAGGTGCAGTGCCTTTTGCCCTTGGATCTCCTGTTATTTTGGTATATAGAATGTAGCCTCCGATAATTACGCCGCCCGCAATAGTTAATCCTAATGCGGATCCGGGAAAGTTGGTCGCGGAGACTGTAACCGTACCCTTTTGGGCATCCACATATCCACCAACTACAACCCAATTTTTACCGTCCCAGTATGCCATTTTAATATCTTCGGGTTTGGCTCCGGTCGGCAGCAGCGTTTTATCATAGGGTATGGTGACCTGGACCGGTTTATCAAACTGAATGCCTGCAGGCCCAACATCGTACAGATTGCTTATGGCCATTGCTACAGGCGGTGGTTCGTCAGTATCCGCATAGTAAAATTCCGACGGCAAAGCGGTATACTCCTTTACAACTATTTCAGTATCTGATTGAACTGCTCCCGAGGGCACTTGCAGTGATATGCTCGCGTTTTGGATGGTCGTGCCATTTTCTGCAGTTGCTATTGCTGTCCATGTGGAATTTGCTGGAATATTGAGCTCGGTAGGCGCTGCGTTCTTAAGTTCAACCACTGGGACTTCTGCGCCTGGCACAGCGGCCGTGAATAAGATCAATAAGACCATAAAGAATTGTAATAAAGTCACTCCGATGCCGCCGAAAAGCATATAGCGGGCTTTTTGTGGCGCCCTTCCTTTGACGGCCGACCATGCTACGAGCCCGCCTATCCAGGCCAGCAATATGGGCAACAGCCACCAGAGATTACTCACGGATTGCGTTGTACGCGGTTGAATGACCCCGGTTTTTTCAGGCGCGGTCGACGGCTTTTCCGGTGGGGTCGTCGGATCAATCGTCTTTGCTGCTTGTACTACGGTAGCCGACCCGACCTTCTCATTTTCCGCCTGTTGGGGCGCCGGCTCAGGTGCAGAGGGGACAGTGGTTGGGGCTTGCTCAGTTGTTACCTCGGTGGCGGCAAAAAGCTTGTCAACGCAGGCCTGGCAGTAGCTCTTTCCGTCTACCTCTTTGTGACAGGCGGCGCAGACCAACTCGCCGCAATTTATACACGCGCCGACCGCTTCCTTGCTCGCATGACGGTAACAACTGGACATCTCCACCTCCTCGCAAAATGAGATCGGGCTTAAATCGTTAGCGTATTATACAGGAAAAAAACGGGACGATAGTCGTTGGAGCCTGTCTGCCCGCAACCGCTGAACTATGTTTTAAATTGCGCAACCAGCTCCCTGGCCTTCGCTTCCTGTCCCTGCGGCACCGGCACGCGCACTGTCCAGCTTATGGGGCTTGAAGTATTGTAGGTAAAAAGGATGGACGGGGGCTTCTCCTCCCTGTATTGGGCAGAGCCAAATGAGGCTAAACTACCGGCTGTCCATACGTGGAGCCGCCTGTTCACATAAATTGCGTCATTGCCGATATAGGCCTCCCCGGGGTATCCGGCGTATTTCCTGCGTTGATACCAGTGATTGAGCAGGTAGCTGCCTCCAAAGAGAAACGTGAAAAATAACGCGATGCAGACAACCCATATCCACGGCCAGATTGCCCCGAATATGACCGCAAGTATTCCAAAAATGACGGCTACTACAACCAGCCTCCATATGTCGGCCCTTTTTTCAGCTGCGTATTCATTCTCCATGAATTTCTGCCACTCATCAGCAGGATACGTCCAGTGAACCAGGAAATTTTTACCGTCCAAAAACTGGTCCACTTTATCGGCACGTACCATGTAATACACTGCAACCCCGATTCCTGTAAAGGTCATGAGGAAGCCGACCATGATCACTAATACTCCAACGGCCCCGCCGATATCGAGGAGGAAAGAGGCCGCCAATAAAATTAGAAATACCGCGGCTACGATCCACCAGATATAAGCGGTAGTGCGCACAGGGTTGTCTCTGTTCTTCATCGTTTGCCTCGTAACCTGTTTATAACACCGCGCCCGGCGGACCCTCAACAAAGTTGTAGCTGTCTATGAATTCGATGTCCCCTTCCCGGGTAACATTGAATGACGCATAAGTGACCCGGTGCACGTAAAGCTCACTGCTGTATACAAGTTCAACCAGGTAATGGCCGCTATCCGTCGCGGTTATCCTGGTGAAGTTTACAGGAGGCGCTGCATGGATGGTATATTTTTCAAAATGCGCCAGGGTGTTATCGTAATCGGCCTGGCTGAGGATATACCGGTGCTCCCTTTCATACTCGGATACGGGCGGCTCGTGATACATGAATTCGACATACTCGAGCATTGCGTCAGTAGTTGTCAGGGGGGCAAAGAGGAATTTTCCTTGATTGCTATCCATGGTTTCAATCGCAAATCCCTTGCTGGAGTTATCGGCAATGGCTACCACATGGCCAATGCCGTCACCGCCGGATAATTCCACGATGGCCCGCTTCAAGGTAAATCCTTGCCTTAGCTTGAGATGGGGATATCCGCGCATGCTGATATCCTCAAGTATCCGGACGCGCATGATATCGCCTTCAACATTGAGCCAGCCCGGTTCATAACATATCCGGTGCGGGGGAAAATACGGCTCGGGATGCCCCATAAAACAGCCCAATGCCGGCAGGGACAGTAACATCGTTAACAACGCTATCCTATATAAATATTTCATGCGTCTGATAGCTCCATATTCAATTTGCATATAACTGCCGGCGAGGCAGGGATCACTCCCCAAATCGCTGAAGCAGCTTATATATGGCCTCGGTTCCGAAATCCAGGGCCTTGATGGGCACCCTTTCGTCAGCCGCGTGGAAGAGCTGTTCGAAATTGATGTCCGCAGGCAGCTTGAGCGGGGTAAATCCGTATGTCTGTATGCCAAGCTTGGCGAAAAGGCGGGCGTCTGTCACGGCCGGGAAGAGCATAGGTGTGGGAGTGCTGCCCGGATCACTCTCGCTGAGTATCTCCGACAGCGTGTCATAAAGACCCATATCGGGCTGGGGCATGCCGCCCCCGTAATAGGAAAGCTCGTATTCAACATCCGTGCCGGCCAGCCCCTTGAGCTCGTTGATGATATCGTCCGGTGTAAATCCCGGCAGCAGGCGGCAATCCAGCCCCAGGGATATCTGGCAGGGTATCTGGTTGAAGCTCTCACCTCCGCGTATAGTGGTGGCTGCGACGGTGTTGTGCAGTATGGGATCGAACATGCGCACCTGCTGGCCGAAGGTATCGAGGACCGAATTGGTCAGCGCCGGTATGAGCATCTGCATGAAGGTCTGCTTGAGCGGGCTGGGCAGCCCCTCGGCCGTGCAGCGGACCTGCTCCTTGGCGACGGGCGTGATATGCACCGGCAGGCGGTGCTCCAGGCTGTGCAGAAAGCGCGACACCCGCGCCATGATGCCGCCGCGCTCGGGCCACGCCCCGTGTCCGCCCTTGCCGTAAATGTTGGCTATCAGGCCGCAGCCCTGCTTCTCAGTCACCATGATGGGATAGAAGCGGCGCCTGAGTATATGTGAAGTGTAGCCGCCGAATTCGCCGATAGCGTATTTAACGCCCTGGAAAAGCTGCGCCTGGCTGGTGACCAGGTATTCGGCGCCCCAGGTGCTGCGGCTCTCCTCGTCGCTGAGCACCGCCAGCAGCACATCGCCGGCCGGCGCCAGGCCGTCGGATTTAGCTCGGACCATGACCGCCAGCATCATGGCGATTGCGCCCTTCATGTCCAGCGCGCCGCGGCCCCAGATATAGCCGTCCAATTCCTCCCCTGAGAAAGGATTGAGCCTCCACTTCTGATTGGCGGTGGTTACGACGTCTATGTGCCCGTACATCAGAAGAGGCGGCGCCGAGCCGCGTCCCGGGATACGCGCGATCAGGTTAGGCCGCGACGATTCCCCCGCCACGATGGTGTTCTGTACCCCCGCCCAGTCCAGCAGCCCCTTGATATAGTTGATGCAGGCAGCTTCGTTCCCCGGCGGGTTGACCGTGTTATGGCGGATCAGGTATTTAAGGATCTCGGACGGCTGTGTATAGGCTGCGGGCTGTTCCTCAGAAGGCGAGCTACTCATCGCATTTCTCCTGTGCTTATACGGCGGACTTCTGCGAACTCACTGTCCGGCCCATTGTAGTAAATGCCCGTTGCGCTGTCCAGCGCCGGCCGGCATTTTGCCTGTGTCAGCGTTTTCCGGGATTATTGACTTGTCCCTGAGGTCTAACTATTATTACCGGAACGGAGCTGGATGCGGTGAATGTTCCTTTCGGTAACAGGTTTAATCTGCCCGAGCTGGGCAATGACGTTCGTGTAGCCATTTTTCTGGTTTTCAAAGCCATCGCCAGGGGCAACAAGTATACGCTGGTGCTGACTATTCTGGTCACGACACTGGCCTTCATCAATATTGTTTTCACCTCGTCCATTATGAACGGGGCCATCAGCAAGGCCTACCAGCAGGCGCAGGAGAACTACGTCTCCAATATAGTAATCCTGCCGGCCATCGACGATAAATACATCAGCCAGGTGCGGCAGCTCAAGACCAGTATCGATACACTGCCCGGCGTCATTAGCTGCAGCTCACGCTATGCCCAGTCAGGCCTGATCAGGTACGATCCGGAAAAAGATAACCTGGATGTGCGCGAGAAGGCCTGGAACATCAAATCGATCAATCCCGAGGAGGAGATAAAGGTAACCAACCTGCAAAATTATATGATCGCCGGCAGGTACCTGGAGGAGGGCGACCGCAACCAGATCATTATGGGTAGGGAGATATCGGGGGGTTACGGGGCCAGCTTCCAGATCTCCTCGCTCAAAGGGGCCAGGGTCGGGGATGAGGTGACTATAATCTACGGAAACGGGGTCAAGCGCGACTACAAGATAAAGGGGATCTATAATACCTATTTCCCCCTGGCCGACCTCAATGTATTCGTGACGGAGAAGGAGATGGAGTCGGTGCTGGGCCTGCACAACCGGGCCTCCGAGGTGCTGGTTAAAACGGACGGCTCGGTGCCCGAGCGTGTCTACATCGACCGCCTCAAGACCATGGGCATTGAGTCTGAGCAGATCAACGTCTGGATGGACTTCATCGGCTATATCAGCGGGCTGACGCAGACCTTCGATATAGTTAAAAATATCGTGACCTTCATTGGTCTGCTGGTGGCGGGTGTGACCATATTTATCGTTATTTTTATCGCCACCGTCAACCGCCGCCGTCAGATAGGCATACTTAAGGCCATCGGCATGAAGGAGCGCATAATTATCCTCTCCTATATGCTGCAGGCGGCATTTTATGCCTTCCTGGGAATTGTTGCCGGGCTTATTTTCATCCATATCGGCCTGGTGCCGTACTTTGTGCGGAACCCCCTCCCCATGCCCATCGGGCTGGTCAGCCTGGCGCTGGTGAGAAGCGACATGGCTGTTGCCATAGTGAGCATGCTGATGGTGAGCGTGGTGGCCGGCTTTATCCCGTCATGGATGGTGACCCGGCAGAATATCATCAAGGCTATCTGGGGCTGACAAGATGGCGATTATTGAAGCTAAAGGTGTGAGAAAAACATTCGGCGGCGCAGTGCCGGTCGAGGCGCTCAAAGATGTCAACCTGCGGATAAATGAGGGGGAATTCGTGGGCATCATGGGACCCAGCGGCTCGGGCAAGTCCACCCTTTTGCATATGCTGGCGCTGCTGGACGATGTCACCTCCGGGACGATCATAGTGGACGGTGTAGACATTGAGCGACTATCTTCTATACAGAAGACCCATTTCCGCCTGACCAAATTCGGCTATGTTTTTCAGGAATATGCCCTGCTGCCCGAGCTGAACGCGCTGGAGAACGTATGTCTGCCGCTCATGATGCTTGGCGCCCCCGCCAGGGAATACCGCAAGACGGCGCTGGAGATGATGGAGACGGTGGGGTTGGGCCAGCGCGCCAAACACCTCATCAGCCAGATGTCGGGCGGCGAGCAGCAGCGTGTGGCCATCGCCAGGGCGCTGGTCAATAGATCCAAGGTACTTTTCGCCGATGAGCCCTGCGCCAACCTGGATACCAAGAACTCCGGCATCGTCATGAACCTGCTGCGCCGCCTGTGCGACGAAAGGAAGCAGACCATTATCATGGTCACCCATGAGCCGGAGCATATGCGGTTCACCGACCGCGTCATCTGGATCAAGGACGGCATGATTGAGAAGGAAGGGAAAGCTGAGTGCCAGTAACGGTCGTGGCCCTGTTTGACATGGCGACTTACCGGACCGGCAAAAAAACACTGAAGGGCCTGTCGTCCATAGACAGGCCCTTCAGTCCGTAACAAATACCCTGGCCTAGTTATACCTGGTCAATTCGTCTGCCAGAGCCTTTTTGGGCAGAGCTCCCACCTTGCGGTCAGCCAGTTTCCCGTCCTTGAAGATGAGGAGGGTGGGTATGGCCTGCACCTGGAACCTGGCTGCTATGTCCTGGTTCTCGTCGGTGTTGAGCTTGCCGAAAGCAATCTTTCCTTTAAGGTCAGCCGCCAGTTCGTCGATGACGGGCGACATCATGCGGCAGGGGCCGCACCATGGGGCCCAGCAGTCCACCACCAGTGAGCGGTTGTTCCGTATAGCCTCTTCCAGGTTGCTGCTGTTAAGATCGAGCACGAGTCCTTTTTCGTTCTCCATGTTTCCCTCCGTGTGTTAATTAAACTATGCACACATTATATTTGGGGGTAACGGGAGGGGAACATGATTTATGTCACTATGTGACTGAAGTAACAAAGATCAGCTTGGCAGGCGGATTATCTCTTCGGCGATGAGGTCCGCCAGGTGTTTTTCGCTGCGAGGGCTGCCGTCCAGGCTCTCGCCGGCGATGATGAGGTGCCGGCGGGCCTGGGACTTGTATTCTCCCTTATCGGCGCAGGCGCGGCGGCAGCCGCAGAGTATGACGAGCAGGTCCAGTCCCGCGGAATCGGGCGGCGCGACCTCGATGTCCTCCCTGCCGCGGGCGAGCTTGCGAACCTGCAAGGCCAGCGAGGACAGGTCGATCTCGGGATTACACGAGCCGCAGAACTTTAGCGCTATTTTGATGTTGGGCCTGCCCGCCAGGTATTATCAGCAGACGAAGAAGGGCTGATCGCCGATCTTGGCCAGCTTCTCCGCCAGCTTCTTCTTGCGTTCCAGGCTGCCGCGCCGCTCGATCATGATCTTCTGTGCCTGCGGCGAGCCGGCGCCGTGCATCGACTCCGCCAGGGCGGTGCCGCAGGTCATGGCGTCGATCAGGCGGATCAGGCGTATCCTGGTCTCCGCCGGAACGTCGGCGACGCCTTTCATGTACTTGTCCACCCATTTGCCCACCGTGGCATCTTTCAGGTCGAACTCGGAAGGCATGGTGGCCAGCAGGCCGCCCGTGATGTCGTGCGCCAGCCGGGCTATCTCGTAGACGTTGCGCGTTACGTTGAGCTTGGTGATGTTGGCCAGCAGGGGGTCGGCCTGGTAACATCCCGCCGGCTGCTGGAATCCCTGGCAGGAGCAGGCGATCGAGCAGCAGTATACGGTCTCGGTCAGGTGAATCATCTCGGCCAGCTTGTCCCTTACATGCGACGCTTTAGCGGTGCCCTGCGCCTGCGCCAGGGCGAAAACGGCCCCCACCAGCACATCGGCCAGTCCGCCCTTGCAGCCGCCATAGTTCTGGCGGTGGAAGGTGGCAAAGCGCTCCACCAGCTCGCCGGCGAAATCGTATTCACCGCACATAAAGACATATTCGTTGGGAACGAAAACTTTGTCGAAGACTATCAAAGCCTCTCCGCCCACGCACCCGTACTCCGCGTTGCCCTGGTCCATGGAGCACTCGCATTTACGCGTATCGTTGGACTGGCGGCCGAAGATATGCAGCAAGCCAGGCGCATCGATCGGCACATAGAAGCAGACGGCGTAGTCCTTGTCCTCAGCCCGCATGGCCGCCGTCGGCATGACCAGGTGGCCGTGCGAGTTCACCGCGCCCGTGATATGGACTTTGGCGCCGCTGACCACGATGCCGTCCTTCTTCTTCTCGACCACGCGGACGTACAGGTCCGGGTCCTTCTGCTGGCTGGGCGCCAGGCTGCGGTCCCCCTTGGGGTCCGTCATGGCGCCGGAGGGCATCAGGTCTTTGCTCTGAATCATTTTCACGAACTTCTTGAAGCGCTCATGGTAGTCCGTGCCGTATTTTTTATCGATATCGTAGCTGATGGAGTAGGTGGCGTTCATGCCGTCGAAGCCCACGCAGCGCTGGAAGCAGCTTCCCGTCTGCTGCCCGATGGCGCGCAGCATCTTGACCTTCTTGACCAGGTCGTCGTGTCCCTGGTGGATATGCGTGAAGCGGTTGATTTTCTCACCTGTAAGGTGGGACTTGGCCGAGCATAACTCCTCGAACTCCGGCGCCAGCGCCATCTCATAGGTCAGCGCGGCGGCGTTGACGTGCGGGATAAAGGCGGGGTGCTCGGTTATATCCGCGATCTTCTCCCCCATGTAGTAGATCAGGGGCTTGAGGCCCTTCAGGCTCTGTTTATACTGCTTGCCGGTCATCTGGGCCATGGCGAATACCTCCCTCGAGAATAATTAACGGTGCGCAGACAGCATAGCAAGAAATTATACACCATACAACCATCGGGAAAGGTTGTAACTGACAATAGTTGTAATATACAATAATAGTATGTTACAATGATAGTCAAAGAGGTGAGGTAATGATGAACCAGAAGCAATATATCCAGGTTAACCAGGCGCTTTTCTCGCTGGCGCATGCATATGAAACGAGGATGTTGAAAGATGCCAGGGCCAGAGCCGGGGATATGAAGCTTTCTGATTGCGCCGTGATAATGGTGCTGGGACAGCTGGAGCCGATCAGCGCCAGCCAGCTTTCCAGCCGCATGGGCATTAATCCCGGCACCATTTCACTTTACCTGCAGCATCTGGAAAACAAGGGCCTGATCGTGCGTGAAAGGGATAAGAAAAATCGACGTATCTGGTGGCTAAGATTGACGGAGCAGGGCCGTGAAGCCCACACCTTCATTATACGGGGCACCGTGCAGTATACAAGGGACTTCTTATCACCACTGCAGCCTGAAGAGCAGACAACCCTGCACAAGTTGTTGTTGAAGACATCACACGGGCTCGGTTTTGAATGGCAGTGAATCCATGCAGAAGGGGAGAACATCGATATGAAGCGCAAGCTCGTCCTTATCAATCCGGTCAATCCTGTGCGCACCGGTCTGACCGTGAATAAAAGCTCCCGCTTTCCGCCGCTGGGGCTGGGAATTGTGGCTGCTTTGACACCGCCTTACTGGGACGTAGCTTTGATAGATGAGACCTGGGAGCCTTTCACCTATAGGGAGGCCGACCTGGTCGGCATCACCGCTTTTACAGCAACGGCTCCCAGAGCCTATGAAATAGCGCAGCTGTACCGTTCGCAGGGTGTGCCGGTGGTACTGGGGGGCATACATGCTTCGATGTGTCCTGAAGAGTCGTCACGCTTTGTCGATTGTGTGGTAAAAGGAGAGGCGGAAAAAGTGTGGCCGACACTCATCGCTGATTTCGAAGCGGGATGTTTGAAGGCAAGTTATTGCGGCCAGACTGGCGATCTGGCGGGCAGTCCCTGTCCCAGGCATGACGTGTTCAATCCAGGTTATATGTTTGCTTCGGTGCAGACTTCGCGCGGCTGTCCCATGGACTGCAGCTTCTGCTCGGTGACCGCCTTCAATGGACGCCGGTATCGGCGCCAGCCTGTGGGGGAAGTGCTGGACGAGCTATCCATGATCTCGCAGAAAATGGTCTTTTTTGTCGACGACAACATCGTTGGCTACGGGGAGGAATCGAAGAAAAGCGCTCTCGAGCTGTTCAGAGGAATGGTGAAGCGGAAATTTGATAAATGGTGGTTCTGTCAGGCGTCCCTGAATTTTGCCGACGATGAAGAGGTCCTTTTCTGGGCCGCCAGGGCGGGATGCAAAATGGTTTTTCTCGGCCTCGAGTCTGAGGAAGAAGAGACACTGGCTGAAGTTAATAAGCAACTGAATTTGAAAAGACGGGTTTCAGCCTATTCTCAAGCCTTTCAACGGATACACAGAGCAGGCATTGCCGTCCTGGGCGCATTTATCTTCGGTATGGATGATGATACAGCGGACAGCCTGCGGGCACGGGCGCAGTATATGATCCATAATGATTTGGACGTTATGCAGGTAACCCATCTCACACCGCTACCGGGCACGAGGCTCTTCGATAAACTACAGCGGGAGGGGCGCATTATTTACAGTGAGTTCCCGCAGGACTGGGATAAATATGACATGACGCAGGTGGTGCACAGGGCTGAAAATATGAGCCCGGCGGAGCTTTCGTCGGCCATATTGCATTGCAATCGTATGCTATATACCTGGCCGGTTATACTGAGAAAGGCCTGCCGGACATTGATTTCCACCCGCAATCCCATGGCTGCCATGTTCGCGCTGCAATCCAATGTGAATTACCGCAATGTCGGCCGCGGGCAGCTGAAAGAACAGCCGGCTAGCGCTTGATGTGGCCCGGCAGTATGTAGATGTACGGCTTGTGCAGTATATATTTGTGCAGCCAGCGGTCGAAGCGGCGGAAAGCCAGGAAGAGCACCCAGATCATGGCATCCTCTTTATAATACGACCTGATGTCCTTTTCCGTGAGAGGCTTGATGCCCAGGGAGGCCCCCTCTGAGGCGTAGAACTCGTTGGCGGCCTGCACCAGGCCGGGCACCAGCTCGGGCCGCTGCTCCTTGTAGAAGTTGGCGATGAGGTCGATGGTGACCAGGCGGGCGTCGTAATAGCGCGTTATCACCCCCTCCAGGAAGAGCCAGCGGATGAGCCAGACCAGGAACGAGGGAGCGCTGCGCAGGAAAAGCTCCGGGTCCAGCCGCTCCCGGCCATTCTTTTTCATCAATGGCGTGCTGGTATCGAAGTACAGCAGGCCGGACGCCTGGCCGACCTGCGGCCTGGAGGAGTCGAAGCCGTCGATGGCCCAGTTGGATATCTGCCCGTCTATTCCCAGTGCACGTTCCGGATTGGCTGCGTTGAATTTCCATACCTTCGTCAGCTCCCGCAGCACGAGCACAAATAGTGTGCGCACACCTTCGGTGTTCAGTATATGGATGGCGCGGTTGCCGATGGAATCGGGGTTGAGCTTGCGCTGGATATCGAAGGCGATGATATTGCCGGCATCCGAGGTGAAGGAGGCGAAGCCCCACTCCGGTATGTTTATACCGAGCTCCTTTGACAGGACTTCGTTATAGTCCCTGTAAAGTATCTCGTACTGAGCGACCTCTTCTCCGGTTCTGAAGATGGGCATGCGCTTGCAGGCCAGGTCTCTGGTTGTCCCGGCCTGTATCTCGAAGATGGTGCTGATCTCGCCGTATCCCAGCACGCGGGCGGGGATTTTACTGTTTTCGGGATGCGCCGGGTCCAGACCCTTCTCGAATTCTTTCAGCAGCTCGATATCTACCTGCACGTCGGCCTCCTGTCGATATGTTATTTCAGGCCAAGGAAGGCCGCCGTGTCGCCCAGGGCGCCGTCCACGCCTTCCAGTATCTGATGTGCCGTTTTATTATCGATGATCAGCGGCGGCAACAGCTGGCATACCCGCCTGTCGTTGTTGGCATAGATGGCCAGTATGCCGTTGTCGTAACAGGCCTTGGTCAGTATCGGGCCGCAGGTGTCGTTGACCATCTCGATGCCCATCATCAGGCCGAGCTGCCGCAGGCCGGTGAGTATCCCGGGGTGTTTCTTTTTCAGCTCGACGAAGCCGTCCCTGAAGATGGCTGCCAGCCTGTTGACGTTCTCCAGGAAGGCGGGGCTGGACGAAATATCCAGCACCGTGGCGGCCACCGGGCAGCCCACCTCGGCGCCACCGAAGGTGGAAACGTGAATAAAGGGGTTTTTATGGAAGAAGCCGGAGAGCTCTTTGCGGTAGCAGGTTGCGCTCATGGGGTAGATGCCGCCTGAAAGCCCTTTGCCGATCACGATGATATCCGGCACGGTATCGAAATACTCGATACCCCACAGTTTACCCGTGCGCCCCAGTCCGGTCTGCACCTCGTCGATGATGAGCAACGCCCCTTTGTGAGAACAGATGCGGCGCGCCTCCCGGTAGAAGTCCCCGGATGGCACAGGCATGCCGAGCGTGGCGGGTATGGTCTCGAAGATGACAGCGGCCGTATCGCCGTCCACAGCCTGCTCCAGCGCTGCGACGTTATTGAAGGGGACCTGCAGGAAGCCGGGCAGGTTGGGTCCGAACGGGGAGCGGTACTGCTCGTCCCCGGTGGCCAGCGCGAATCCGGTGTGGCCGTGATAGCCGCCCACCGCCGAGACGACCTTGAACTTGCCGGTGTATCCGCGGGCCAGCTTGATGGCCAGGTCGATGGCCTCACCGCCCCCCACGCCGAATACCGTGCAGGAGATGTCGCCCGGCATCAGGCCGGCCAGCTTCTCCCCCAGCAGCGCGCGCTGCTCGCTGATCAGGTGGTGGTTGCCGATATCGAGCTCCTTCAGGCTGTTCTGCAGGGCTTTGATGACCTGCGGATGGCGATGGCCCAGGTTGAAAACGCCGCCGTTGCAGTGGCAGTTGATCAGGCGCTTGCCGCTGGCGGCGTCCCAGACGTAAGGCCCCTCGCGCCGGCCGAATACAAACTCCATGTCGTAGGACTTGAAGGTCTCGGCCTTTCCCGACGAGACATATTGGGCGAAACGCCTGACTATAGTCTCCTTGCTGTCTTTTCCAATATATTTCATGCGGGCCTCCTCAGAATTAATTGTGAGAGACGTGCAAACCTCATCGCGCCGTCCCCGCAGCCAGGTTGACCAGCGCCTTGAGCAGGTCGGCCACCACGCCCCGGGTCGCTCCGTCCGTGAGTTTGCCCGTCTCATCGAATTTCTGGGCTGCGAATGTCACGAAGACCTCCGGTTTGGTCACCGCTTTTACATCTAAGAAGAGCAGCGTCTGCCTGAGGTGGTACTGCGCCCGCGATCCGCCCAGCATACCGGTGGATGCGCTCATTATAGCGACCGGTTTTCCCGGCCAGACGCTGTCCTTTGGCGGCCTGGATGCCCAGTCCAGGGCGTTTTTCGTCAGGCCCGGCACCGAGAAATTGTACTCAGGCGTGACGATCAGCACAGCCTGGGCAGCCCTGATTCTTGATTTGAACTCATTCACCCGTGCCGGCAGGTTCTCCTCAAGGTCCTGGTTGAAGAACGGTATGCCCTCCAGGTCGAATGTCTCGAGCGATGCGCCGGGGGGCAGCAGCTCTCCCGCCGCCCGCAGCAAAGCCTTATTATACGATGCTTGACGAAGGCTTCCCGCAAATCCGAGGATGTGAACCGTATCCATCTCCAACCTCCGTTATCGCGAACTCCCTGCCGCAGGCTGCTTTAATTCAAGCTGCGGCAGGGACCGGCAATCGCTTGATGGTGTTATTATCAGGGTGTCAGCACCAGCTTATGGGCGGAACCGCCGTTGACCTGGTCCCTGGTCCACAGCATGGGATGATATTTGATGTTAAGCCAGGGCTTGATCATGCTGTCGTACCATTCGCTGGCGGGATTCCCGCTCTGGCCGGTATTGTTTATCGTGACGCTCTTGCCCGGGTCGCTCCAGTCGATGATCATGCGCATGGAGGGTATCATGGTTATCTTGAAATCGCCCTTGTCGACCCTCCAGGTGCAGGCATTTACAGCGTCGGTATTGCCGCCGGCCGGGTAGGGGCCCCTGTTGACCAGGGACTCAATCGGGCCTATGCCGCTGGCGCCCAGCGGATTGCTGGCGAAAGTGGCCGTATGAAGGGCGCCCCACTTCCACTGGCTGCGGTCGGGCCCGAGGGCCGCCACCGTAGCGTCGTATCCTTCCTTGAAGGACCTGGCCAGGATCTCGTCGCGTGTTTCCTTTTTGTCCTTGGTCCGGGCGTCGTCCCACCAGCTGTCTTCGGGACTCTTGAGCATCTGGTAGATGGCCCACATATCCCTGTCGTCGCCCTGCGACTTAATGATGTCGCCCAGCTGGTCCTGCGCCGTGTTGTTGACCAGCTTCATCCAGAATTCGGCGTAGAGGGCGGCCTGCGGGCTGTCCGCGTTGAAGGTCTGGTCCCAGTGCTCCAGCCAGCTCTTGGCGTCCGTCAGCGCCGGGTCCTCGAACTTGACATTGGCCAGGTAGGGCATGATCTCGCCCACGCTCAACACCTTGTTGTCTCCCTGTATCTTCTGGAAGGTCTCGATGCTGTGCGGCGCCAGTGACTTGATCAGCTGCTCGATGCGCTGGCCGCGGTACCCATAGTTCCATTCGTAACCGAGATTGTAGTTGTTGTTGGGATCGAGATGTTTTTTCAGGAAATCATAGTAGGAAGGCGGCACCACTGCCTGGTTGGCCGTGATGATATAGCCGCGTTCCGGGTTGTACGCCCGCGGCAGCAGGTCGAAGGGTATGTAACCCTTCCACTCGAATTCGTCGGTCCAGCCCGGCACGGGCAGCAGGCCGCTGTGGTTCTTATTGCGGATGGGTATATTGCCCGGCATCTGGTAGCCGATGTTGCCCTGATTGTCGGCGAAGACGAAGTTCTGCGACGGGCCGTCCCAGTTTCTGAGAGCGTTGCGGAACTCATCCCAGCTGCCGGCGGTGTCGATGCCGTATATGGCGGATAACAGAGTCCCGGGATCGAGCGCCGTCCAGCGCAGGGCCAGGGGATCCTTATTATTGAAGCCGAAGAATAGGCCGGCCTCCGCATCGTATTTATTATCGTTGATGATAGGGCCGAGGTGCGTCTGCCTGACCTTGACGGAGATGGGCGAGGAACCGTCTCCGAAATTGATTATCTCGTTGCGCACGGTCATATCGCGCCATGCGCCGTTCCACTCGTACTGCAGGGGATTATCCGGGTTGACCTTGATCTGGTAATGATCGTGGACATCGGGGTAGACGTTGGTCACACCCCAGGAGATATTGTTGTTGTGCCCGATAATGACACCCGGGCTGGGCGCGAAGGCGAACCCAACCACGTCGTACGGACGGCCCTTGCCGTCGTCGGGGCAGTGCAGGCCGATCTCATACCAGATGGACGGCATCTGGATGCCCAGGTGAGGATCGTTGGCCAGCAGGGGCTTGCCGCTCTGCGTCAGGTTTCCTGAGACGACCCAGTTGTTGCTGCCCAGGCCGGCAAACGACCCCATCACCCAGCTGAGGTCCGGCCTCGGATCATTGTAAGCCTGTATGGATGTAATGGGCTGCCCCGGCGTCGCAGATGTGTCGCCGGCGGGCGCCGCGGGCGCCGCCGACTGTTCCATGGCCTGGACATCCGCGTCGTTTATAATGGATGGTTTATCTCCGTAACCCCAGGGCGGCGTCTGCCATTTATCCGCCATGTTCTGGCCCAGCGCGCTGTAAAGCTGGCTGCGCTGTATCTCCTCGTCGCCGCTGTATCCCAGGTCGTAGCACATCAGCTTGCCGAAGGCCAGCGTATCGATGGGAGTCCAGGGCTCGATCTTGAACTTAACGCCGGTCAGGCCCAGTATGCTGTAGTTGACCGAGAGGTCCTGGGGGTTGCGTTTGGATATATAAGCGTTGACGCCGGCCGCGAAGGCGTCCAGCGGCGCGCGCTGCTCAGGTGTGTAGCTGGCATATTCCTTTTCAGCCACGTTATACCAGCCCAGTGTGCGCAGGTAGATATCGCTGGAGACCAGGCTGGACCTTTTCCCGGTCAGTTCTTCGATGCGGCCGGCGCAGATGTGCCGGAACATCTCCATCTGCCACCAGCGGTCCTGCGCCTGGATATAGCCCTGGGCAAAATTCAGGTCGTGCATGCTGCCGGCATAGATGTGCGGTATGCCGTTGCTGTCGCGTATCACCTCGACCTTGTCGTAAAGGCCGTTCACCTTGACGTTCCCGTCCACCTTGGGGAGAGGCGCATTGTTTATGTAGTTGAAGTAGCCGGCGCCGCCTCCCACCAGTATGACGATTACGGCCAGAATGACCAGCGCCGTGATTAAATTCGATTTGCCGCCTTTTTTCTTTTTAGTGGGTTTAGTTTCGCTTGCAGCGGTCGTTTTTTCCTTATCGTTATCAGTCAAGGTGTCCTCCTTCCTCTCATAATTCTACTTTGTGGACGAAGCTTGCAGGTCCGATCCTTTTGCCTGCATGATATTACTCTGAAAACGCGCCTGCCGTCAAAGCGGTGCGAACATGACGGCGGGCGCGTTTTAATGACCGGCTCAGTCGAGCCTTTTCTGTACCTTTTGCCAGGTCTTTGTAATGAGGAAGCTCTCGTCCATGTTGTTCAGCATGGCGAGGAATTTGGACATGGGGGCTGAGAAGGTAAGCTCGTATTTGCCCACATACGGGCGCGCGGAGATATCGAAGGTACCTATGACAGCTTTGGGCTGTGCCGAGTCGCGCTGCAGGAAGGGGTAATGGACGATGGTGGAGCAGCTTGAGCCGAAGGGGGATATCACACCGTCGGGCTCCTCCTGGTCGAAGTTGGCCAGCGTGAAAAGTCCGGCCACCGCGTCGGGCGTGGCAAAGAAGATGACCACCTGCGGCTGATCGCCCGCATCCAGCATATCCCAGCGTTTGAACACGATGTAGCGTCCCGGCGCGACGAAGGGCGGCAGGTGTTTAAACGACCGGTTGGCCAATTCGGGTGACTTTTTATAACGTTCGCCGTCCATCTTGCCCGGTATGCCGCAGGACAGGAAATAGTCGATATCGGACCTCAGCTCCTGTCTGAAACCCAGAAACCTTTTCCCGCCCTCGCAGCCGATCGATTCGGACTGAAAGCTGAGGGACTGGCCCTTTCTCACACCCTGGATGGCAGCGATAACGCATCTATGGGCTGAGCCGGCCTTTACCTGCTCGGCTTTTGATGCATCATCCGCATAGTAAAACGTTATCGGCAGGCCGGCCCCGCCGAAGTATCTCTTCCATTTAGCTATGAAATCGTCCCTGATTGCGATGTCCATTACAGGGCCTCCGCTCTCATGGATTGAGCAGCAGTTTATGGGCGGCGCCGGACTCCACCTGGTCGCGGGTCCAGAACATGGGATGATACTGGACCCTGGCCCACGGCAGTACCATGCTGCCGTACCAGGGATTGCCGGGGTGCCCGCTCTGGCCGGTGGAGTTCATGCCGACGCTTTTTCCCGGGTCGGACATGTCGATAATCATACGCATGGAGGGGATGAGTGTGATGTTGAAATTGCCCTTGCTGGCGGACCAGATCTCATTGTTGACGCACTCGGTGTTGCCGCCCACCGGCACCGGGCCCTGGTTGACCAGAGACTCGATTGGAGCAATACCGCTGGCGCCCAGGGGATTGCTTGCGAAGGTCGCCCTGTGCAGTTTTCCCCACTGCCACTGGCTGCGGTCCTTGCCCATGGCGGCCACTGCGGCAGCGTAGCCCTCCTTGAATGACTGCGTCAGTATCTCGTCGCGCGTCTCCTTCTTATCGGCGGTGGTTGAATTGTCCCACCAGGCGTCGTTGGGCTTCTGCAGCAGCAGGTAGACGGCCCACATCTCCTTATCCTGGCCGTCTGTTTTGGCGGCATCGCCCAGCTGGTCCTGGAACAGGTTGCGCATCAGGCACATCCAGAATTCGTTATAGAGCGCGGCCTGGCCGCTATCCTCGCTGCAGAGGCGGTCCCACTTGAGCAGCCAGTCCCTGGCGTCGCTGACCGCGGGGTCATCGAACTTCAGGCCGGCCAGGTAAGGCAATACCTCGTCGGCGGGCAGGGATTTAACATCACCCTGAATGGCCTGGTACGTGGCGACCGTGTTGGGCGCGAGCTGTTTGATCAGCTCATTGATGCGCTGGCTGCGGTAGCCGTAGACCCATTTGTTGTACCTGCTGCCGAAGTTGGCGTTTACGTTCGGCCCGAGCCTCTGGTCAAGAAACTCATAGTATTGCGGGGGAGCGACCTCCTGGTTGGCCGCAACTATATAGTTGCGCGCCGGATTGTAGGCTCGCGGCATCAAGTCGTAGGGTATGTAGCCCTTCCACTCGTAATCACTGGTCCAGCCGGGCGCTGGCAGCTGTCCGGTATAGCCCGCGGGACGCACAGGTAGTCTGCCGGGCATCTGGTAGCCGATGTTGCCCTGCGTATCAGCATAGATCAGGCTCTGCGACGGCACGTCCCAGTATTGCAGCGCGCTGCGGAAATCCTCCCAGTTCCTGGCAGTGTTTAGCCCTATGATGGCCAGCGAGATGCGGCTGGGCTCCAGGGCCGTCCAGTGCAGGGCCAGCGGGTCCTTGTTGTTGAATCCGGCCGTCTGGCCGGTCTTGGCGTCGTACTTGTTATCGTTGGTGATGGGCCCCAGGTGGGTTGCCCTGACCTTGATCGTTATGGGCGGCTTGCCGTCGCCGAAGGAGATGGTTTCATCCCTGACGGTCATATCCCGCCATTTCCCGTCCCACTCGTACTGGAGGGGATTGTCCGGGTTCACCCTGATCATATACTGGTCGTTGACGTCGGGGTAGACGTTGGTTATGCCCCACGCGATATCGTTATTATGGCCGGAGACGACCGCCGGGTTGGCAGCGAAGGTGAAGCCCGAGGCGTCGAAGGGACGACCCGTGCCGTCATCCGGGCAGTGCAGGGCCACCTCATACCAGATGGAGGGCTGCGCGATGCCCAGGTGCGGGTCGTTGGCCAGCAGCGCCTTGCCGCCGGCGGTCATGTTGCCGGAAGCGACCCAGCTGTTGCTGCCCGTTCCCTCCAGGCCGCCGATTATCTGGGTAAGGTCGGGGACCAGCACATCGTAGACTTTACCCGGTGCGGTGGGCAGTGAGTTGATATCGACCGAGGCGGACTTCACCCCCGCAGATTTCTCGATGGCCTCGATATCATCGATAGTTAAGATGGTTGGTTTGTAACCGAGAGGCCAGGCCGGCACCATCCACTGCTCTGCCATGGCGGGGTCCATCACACTGTATAGCCTGCTGCGCGTTATCTCGGGATCGCGGCTGAGCCCCAGGTCCCAGGCCATCAGCTTGGCGAAGGACATGGTATCCAGCGGGCTCCAGGGGTCGACCTTGAACTTCACTCCGGTCAGCCCCAGTATGGAGTAGTTAACGGACAGCTGCGACGGGCTCTTGCCGGCGAGATAGGCGTTGACGCCCTCGCTGAAGGCGTCCAGCGGCGCGCGCTGCTCCGGAGTCCAGGAATCGTACTCCTTCTGGCAGACGCCGTAGAGACCGAGCGAGCGGAGATATATATCGGTATTGACCAGGGCGGCCTTTTTGCCGGTCAGCTCCTCGATGCGGCCTCCGCAGGTCTTGCGGAAGAACTCCATCTGCCACCAGCGGTCCTGCGCCTGGGTGTAGCCCTGCGCGAAGTACAGGTCGTGCATGTTTTTAGCATAGATATGGGGCACGCCGCTGCCGTCGCGGATTACCTCCACGCTGTCGCTCAGGCCTTTGACCTGAAGCTGGCCATCGATTTTAGGCTGCGGGCTATTGATAATGGATTGATAATAGATAAAGCCGCCCCCGAACAGCAGCACGATCAGGGCCAGGATGATGAACAGAACGATCTTGCCGGTTTTGCCGGCTCCGCCTTTTTTCTTCACTTCAGCCTCCTAATTTTTTATTGAATTGTCGAAGCCAGTGGTGTGGAAATTACGTATAGAACCTGGCCACCTTTTGGAACGGCTCGCGGCTGCTGCGGAAGCGGTTGGCCGGGTTTTTATCGTCCTCGTAGCCGATGGGTATGCCCATCACCATCAGTTTGGAGGGAGGCAGGCCCAGCGCGCTGCGCAGCACGTCCGGGTAGAGCACGGGCATGAGGGCCGGAATGGTGCCCAGCCCGTGCACCGTGGCCAGCAGCATGATGTTCTGCGCAATCAGTCCGCAGTCGAAAATGTTCCAGATGTTTGTGCCGTTGTCCGCGTGGTGGAACTCGCTGTCGATCATGATATAGATGCAGCTGGGAGCGCCCCACAGCTTGAAGCCGAACATCTGCCATTCCATACGTTTCTGCTTGTCCTCGCGCGCCACGCGCAGCTCCTCCAGGACACCGGACATGACTGCCGACCGCCGCGATTTCCAGGGCTCCGGGTATTGCAGCGATATGGGAACGTCCAGGTTGGGCAGCTTGGTGGAATTGTCCAGGAAGCCCTGTTTGATCTCATCCAGCTTCCTGCCGCTGACGATGGCGAATTCCCAGGGCTGGCTATTGGAGGCGGAGGGGGAGCGCAGTGCCCCTTCGACAATCTTCTTTAAAATATCCTGAGGAACGGGGTCGGGTTTAAAAGCCCGCACGGAGTGTCTTTTGTTAATGGTCTCCAGTACATCCATAGCTGCAGCCTCCTGAGTTTTATCGCGGGAAGGGACAATACATGATAGCGCTAACCGGGCAGCCGGCACAATAACGGTTGAGAAGTAATTCATGCTGCGCGGCCGGATTGTACTAAAATAATGTATTGTGCCGGAAACAAATCGCCCCACTGCCGAGGTCGTTTCCAACGATCCTACCGGTATAGCGCGCATCTTCCGGGCGCTGCGCTACCGCAACTACCGCCTGTTTTTTATCGGTCAGGGCATATCGCTGATCGGCACCTGGATGCAGCAGGTGGCCATGAGCTGGTTGGTTTACAGCCTGACCAATTCCGCCTGGCTGCTGGGCGTGGTGGCCTTTTCGGGCCTGATCAGCAACTCCCTGGTGACGCCCTTTGCGGGGGTGCTGGTCGACCGTCTAAACCGTCATCGTATACTGGTCATAACGCAGGTGCTGGCCATGCTGCAGGCTCTCACGCTGGCCACGGTGGTGCTGACAGGCTCGGCGGCCGTCTGGAATTTGATTTTACTGAGCATAGCGCTGGGGCTGATCAATGGCTTCGATATGCCCACCCGCCAGTCCTTCGTGCTGGATATGGTTCCCAACCGCGAGGACCTGGGCAACGCCATTGCGCTCAACTCTTCACTCTTCAACAGCGCCAGGCTGATCGGGCCTTCCGTGGCCGGTGTGCTGGTTGCCCTGGTTGGGGAAGGGCTGTGCTTCCTGATAAACGGTATCAGCTTCATCGCGGTCATCGCCTGCCTGCTGGCCATGCGGATAGCGCCCACTGCGGCCAGGGGCGGACAGGAGAATTTCCTGGGAGGCCTGAAGGAGGGCGCGGGCTACGCTTTCGGATTCCCGCCCATTAAATACATCATAATACTGCTGGCTTTCTCCGCGCTGGTGGCTATGCCCTACCCCGTGCTGATGCCCGTTTTTGCTAAAGAGATACTGCAGGGAGGGGCCGATGCGCTGGGTTTCCTCATGGCGGGCGCCGGCGTGGGCGCCCTGGCGGGGGCCATCTACCTGGCCTCGCGCAAGAACGTGTTCGGGCTGGATAAGATCATAGTTGTGTCGTCCTGCAGCTTCGGCGTCGGACTGATATGTTTTTCCTTTTCACGCATCATGATACTTTCCATGCTGTTCATGGCTGTGACCGGCTTCGGCATGGTGGTGCAGCTGGCGGCCAGCAACACCATACTCCAGACTATTGCCGATGATGATAAACGCGGACGCGTCATGAGCTTCTTCGTTATGTCGTTCATGGGGCTGGCGCCCTTCGGCAGCCTGCTCTTCGGAGGGATGGCCGATGTGATAGGCGCGCCTTACACCCTTCTTATCGGCGGTGTCCTGATACTTGCGGCGGGAGTGATATTCGCGCGTAAATTCTCGTCGGTCAAGGGTATGGTGCACCGGGCTTACGTCAAAAGAGGATTGATGCCGGATTAACCATCAAAAAACAAATAACCATAGGCAGCTTTTAAAAGCTGCCTATGGTTAGCCAATGTCAGCTTATACGATACTTAGGCTTTGCCGATGCGGAACATCTTGGTGCCGCATTTGGCGCAGACGCCCTGGGTTGCCGGTTTGCCATTCTTCATCTTAATGGCTTTGGCGTTCTTCATTTCCCTCTTGGCTCTGCATTTCATGCAATAAGCGTCCATCAATGTACCTCCTATGTATTTGAACTTAGCATAGAGGATTGTTTGAAGCTTGTCAAGTGGGGAAACACTCTAGTTACTGTCTCTGATTTGTCGGTTTTGAGTAAGAGTGACCTTGCAAAACATTATACCGCTATCCTGGATAGAGATTTTAACAGTTCAACCCAGGGTCGT
>Ga0209609_10000005_pt1 | contig 124609 bp, 128 predicted proteins | sample LakKivw325mmetaG_FD_184136 | JGI IMG/M metagenome (GOLD analysis project Ga0209609, IMG submission 184136) | Anoxic lake water microbial communities from Lake Kivu, Rwanda to study Microbial Dark Matter (Phase II) - Lake Kivu water 325m metaG... | ecosystem: Environmental > Aquatic >... | reverse complement strand
CGAATCCCACTCCCCGCACCAAACCTCGGGTTCGACACGGTAACGGATTCTGCGGTCTCGACGTTTAAATAGGCTCAGGAAAGACCATTTGGTGTCGGTCGTGCATGATGGAAGGATTGACATTCACAATTACAGGCAGAGGCTGAAGAGAGCAACACGATTCCATGTAGGAAAACGATTCTCACTTCACACAGTCAGTCCTAGATCTGAAATGGGAAAGCTATGGGGTCAAATCCCGACCGGTCAACCACAAGTCTTATCCGGGTCCTTTTTCGGTTCGAGCTTTTTGTCCAGTAGTCTGAACTAATCCATGCGGGGGCCGCTGGACAGTTACCATTTTGCTCTAAAAGCGTACCAACTGATCAAATCATTCTGAGATCTGAGGAAGTCGTTGATACAGCGTTGGATGAGGTCCTGCTACCGCGCTTAAGAATCTTGACGATCAGATCGATATCTTGCCAAGCAGTGTTGATGAGCCCACTCCTGATATCTCGATTCGATGTAAATGAAAGAATCTAGCGGATGGATTTGGGAATCCAAGACTTTGTTCTAGATGAAAAGGCAAGCCCTCTCACAGCATTAGGTCCAGAGCCAAGATAACCACTAGGCCTGCGATCAGTCCGAAGCTTGCCAGTCGCTCGTGACCCAGTCTATGTGATTCAGGTATTATCTCATCACTGATGACGAAGAGCATGGCGCCCGCAGCGAAGCCCATGGCAAAGGGAAGCATGGACTTAGTGAAGGAGACAGCGAGCGCCCCAAGCAATGCTAACGGTGGTTCAACAAAACCAGAAGCAACCGAAGCGATGTATGCAAAGCGTCTGGAGTAGCTGCGTGTGGTCAGAAGAGAGAAGCCGACCGACAGCCCCTCAGGCATGTTCTGCAGACCAATCGCCAACATGAGGATCACAGCAGCATCTATGTTCCCGGAAGCAAATCCGATGCCTACTGCGAGACCCTCAGGCATATTATGAATCGTTATCGCAATAACGAAAAGCCAGATTCCGCGAATCACACTAGACTTTGCGCCCTCATATCCAATGATCAAGTGCATGTGGGGGAGCAATCGATCTGCCAGCGTGACGAGTATGCTTCCAAATACAATTCCAAGCAACACTGGCACGACACCCCCCACCTTTATGCCGGGAAAAATGAGGCTCGTAAAGCTGGCTCCTAACATTATGCCCGCTGAGAAGCCTAGACCTATATTTAGCATCTTCTCTGGCACCTGCTTGATCAACAGGACAGGTGTCGCACCTACCAAATTGAAAAATGCACAAATGGATCCTCCTAGCAAGCTAAGCACTAGAGGATTGTCGGCACCTAATAGCGAAAATATTTCAGCTAAGCTCAATAGCCATTTCGGACCTCACATCTTAATACGTCAGCTTTCTCTTATTTGAATCTGCGAGCAATATGGCCGAGTCTATTTCATCGAAGACTGTTTTCGTGTTGGAATAGTTCGGTTTTGGACTGTTAGAGATTTCGCGATTTCTTGGGGTTTATCCTTCCTCCACAACTGTTACAAATACCATTGAGTTCGAGGCGTTGCCCTGTCACCGCGAATTCTGCCATCTCAGAAATTCTCACAATCATTTCTCTAGCAATGCGATCCTCAATGTCGGTTACTTTGCCGCATCGATAGCAAACTAGGTTTAGATGTGGCTTCATGTTAGGATCGAATCTGGCCTCTTCTTCAGGAAAAGCCAATTCCTGGATCATGCCTAGCTCCTTGAGAATATTGAGTGTCTTGTAGACGGTCGCAACACTGACTGTAGGGTGCAGCTTCTGCACTTGTCTGTAGATTCTCATCGCGCTTGGGTGATCTCGACTGAGGAGGGCGGATCGACAGATGGCTATGCGCTGGGGGGTCACCCTGTATCCTTTACTGCGAAGAACATCAATTATGCGAGGTTCGGACATTCTGGGTGCATTCATATTGATTATTAGGTAATAGTGACTCTTAAATACGTTGACTGCCAAATCCATACCCAGTCGACAAAAAAACAGGAGGTGATAGAATGGCTAAGGTAGCACGTGAAATGGTAGAGAGATCTGGCATAAATGTTAACCAGCTATTGGAGTTGCTAGTTAAGAATGCTGCAGCGGAACTTACCACTTACTACTACTATACTATTCTTAGATGCAATCTGATAGGATTAGAGGGAGAGGAGATTAAGGAGATTGCAGAAGCGGCCAGGATCGAGGATCGCAACCATTTTGAGGCTATAGTTCCGCGGATATACGAGCTTGGTGGCAAACTCCCAGAAGATATGAAGGTTTTTCATGATACTTCGGCTTGCCCACCTGCCAAGCTACCCAAGGACCCCACCGACATTAAGGCAATGTTGACAGTGCTTGTGGAGGCGGAGAGATGTGCAGTGCGGGGATATACCCATATCTGTAATCTGACTACTGGTAAAGACCATCGAACATATGACTTATCGTTGGCGATACTCAACGAGGAAATAGAGCATGAATCTTGGTTCTCTGAATTCCTAGGCGAGGGCCCCTCAGGCCACTTCATGCGTAGAGGCGACACTTCTCCCTTTGTGTCCAAGTTCCTGAAGTAGCTTCAAATTAGAAAAAGAGATTCATATGAAATCCCTCTTTTTTAGTGAACCAATTATGCGAGGCTTGCAAGAATGAAGGTGTTCAGCAAAGAGGAGCTTGCTCGGTACAACGGGAAGGATGGAATTCCAGCATATACGGCATATAAGGGAAAAGTTTACGATGTATCTGGCAGTTTTCTTTGGAAAGATGGTAGTCATCAAGCTCTTCACATTGCTGGTGTGGACCTGACGGATTCCATTGAGTCAGCCCCGCACAGTTCAGAGGTGCTTGAGAAGTTTCCAGTGGTAGGAGTCCTGCAGTGAGCCTGGCGCGCGCGTTTCTCATCGTGGCCGGGTCGACGGAGTAAGGGGGACAGTTGATATTCGTTCCGTACCACTTACATTTCGGGTAGGTGCACTTCAACAGTACCCTTTCATCTATCATCACCTGGCTGGCTCGGATTATCTTGGCGTCAGAGGCTCCCAGGTCCAAGGCCATCTGCCTGTATCTCTCAAGGTCTTTCTGCAATGTTTCAGGAGGAACTTTCGAGACTATCCTTCTCACCATGCGGATGTCCCTCACCGTAAGTCACAGGACACCGTTTGATAAAAGGGAGACTGACGGGGATGGTGGGTTGAGTTTAACGTGTGAGTTGTTTCACTCACCTCCCCGGCTTTTCCAGATTCTGTCTTAAGAAGAGCAACCACCCCCCCGCCCCTAGGGGGTTATTCAGCGGCTGGATTCTGTTGAGCCTCTAAGCCAGATACGTTCTTCATACCTCTTTAGGTGGGAGAAATGTGTTGGGTCAAACGGGTGCAGAAGAATCTTTCTTGCGGCCCTATTCTTGGTGTGATTGAGTCGAAGGCTTAGGTTGCCTCGGTCGGTTTGACTGCGTAGATTCTTATGCTCAAAACCGAGTTTGCGACCTCCTTCAATTCGTCAGGCATTATTCTTAAGTCTCTCATAACCGCTTCCGCGGTTGGGTCGTTGGTCATGAGCTCTATTGGGAAGGATGTCTCGCCGATTATCTTGACCTCTTGAAATCCCGCTGCTCTTATAGCCTCCACATACTCTTCCCTCATGACTGCTCCGGAGAGACATCCAACGTATGCCTCGACAGAGTTCTTTATGGGGTCCGGAAGTTTCTTCCTCAAGACTATGTCTGAGACCAGCAGTCTTCCGCTTGGTTTTAGAACTCTAAAGGCTTCCTTGAAGGCTTTTCTTTTGTCGACCACTAGGTTGATCACACAGTTCGAGATGACTGCGTCGACAGAACTGTCAGCGACCGGTAGGTCCTCAATCTCTCCTAGCCTGAACTCTACACTATCATAGTTGCCTTTCCTTGCATTCTCTTTTGCCTTCTCAATCATCTCAGGTGTCATATCGACACCGATGACTCTTCCATTCTTACCGACTTTGTTTGCGGCGAGGAAGCAGTCGAACCCGGCGCCTGAACCGAGATCGAGAACGGTCTCACCCTCCCTAAGCGATGCGAGGGCGACGGGGTTTCCGCAGCCGAGACCCAGATTTGCGCCCTCTGGAATCGCACTAAGTTCCTCCTCAGTGTATCCTATCTTCCTACTGATGTCCTCCGAGAAGTCAGTACCGTCGCAACAGGGACTCGGAGCACAGCAGGAGCCTCCCTTCTTCGCTATCTTGGCATAACCCTCCCTCACCGCTCCCTTGATTCCCTTCTCCTTCATTTTGGTCATCTCTTACCCTATTCTAGAATAGAAAGAATGATATGCCTATCAAGATGAATACAACCCCACCAATTCTAGTAATGACTCTTCTATTAATCTTGTTCAAAATGAATTTTCCCAGATAGACTGCTACAGTTGATAACAGAGTCAACGATACCATAGTCCCAATCATGACTGATAAGGCGTCATATTCGGTTGCGAAAAGTCCTGAGGCGATCTGTGTCTTATCTCCCCACTCGGTCATGGAAATCAGTAGGAATCCTGAGAGAAACGGATTCTCAAGACGCAACTTACCCTCATTCTCCTCACCGTCACTTCTCAGCATCAGTAATCCGAAGATTATGAAGATAATTCCTGAAAGTACTCTTAACAAACTGCTTTTCATGAAGCCTGTAATCCATGAGCCCGCAAGAACGGCGAGGCCGTCTACAATCAAGAAGCCGAGTACGACACCTGACAATAAATCAAGACGCCTCCTAGTTTTTGCGGACAAGAAAAGAATCGATAACTGGGTCTTGTCACCTAGTTCTGCTAGACTCACAACAATAAAAGGGATCAAGATATCTGCAATCATATTCTCAGATCTTTGGTCTTCCTAATGGATGTAGGTCTCAGAGATGATGGGGAAAGTCTTTATCCGGTACACTGGGGATTTAAGTCTTTTTTGCGCGCCACCCTCCATTTAGTTTCTTCTAGTGGAATACGTCTTGACTGGACCAACATGAAAGAAAGTCTCCAGTAATCACTCTTCCTTAACCCAAAAGTGAGATCTATGAATCTGAAGGGCTTCCAAAGCAATTGTTGCGAACAACTAACTTTGTTCTTTAACAAGGTTTCATTTTTCTTTTATGTCGCAAGCATCTCTGTCCAGAGACGAGGTGAGATATGATGAGAAAATCGTTGAATATCCAGACGTGTGCCGCCGCCTTGTTGGTCGGACTTGCAGTCGGCTTAATGATACTTCCTCTTGCAGCAGCTGAACCCATTGAGAGGCGAATCAAAGTCGGAGATACCTTCACAGTTACCTCTGAACGTGGCGTGGCGATACTCGGGGAAGATGAAGAGGTAAGTCGTGAGCACGCGTCACTGGAGTTGAAATGTGAGGTTACAGAGGTGGGACCACGCGGGTTCAAGTTTGCGGTGAAAGAGGGAGCAATTGAGATCGATGGAACAAGATATGTTGTGACCTCGGCCGAAGGAAGAGTGCATGCACGCCCTAGGTTTAGAGGCGCACTCGTGGACATGAGAGGTCAGGATCAAGGAGGGGAATTTCATCTTAGAGGACCGACTGCACTAAGGCGTGGCGAGACAGTTGTTGGACTCAGAGGGCCGCTCGAAACCGGGGGCACAGTATACAGACTGAGATTTCTGTCGACCGCGTCCAGACCTCTCTAACCTTTTTCCACTCCCTTAAGTAACTCTTTCCACGAGAGAGTTCTAACGCTTAAGCTGAAAGATTAATCGCACTTTCTGGGCAGCTTATGGCGTCTCTGACTTGGGCGAGGTCTTCGATACTCTCTGCGTGGGAGTCACTATGGAGTCACAGTGAACAGTTCACATTCAACTTGTTATGAGTTGCTAGCAAAGTGAGAGAACGCAATATCCTGAAGTCAGATAGGGAGGTTAACCTCATTATATGCGCTTTAATCACATTCAGTATAGATTTGGAACTTGACATCTTGTAATGGTAGTATTGATTTGCGCTAGATTATCTCCACGTTGGGTAGGTCTCTGAAGTGTTGGTCACCGGTAACAAGGACTAAGCCTCTATGCTGTGATGTAGCGTATATTATCGAATCTATTGTGTGAAGATTGTGTCTTTGTTTGATATCTGCGGCCGAGAGGGCCACCTCTTTGTTCAACGGGATGATAAAGCTTCTTTCAGTAATGAGGTCTATTCTGGATGTTGGGTCTTTCTTCTCCCTCAAGTATCTTGATTTGATCTCAGTCAAGCAGATTGAAGGCGTATATAGAGGCCCGTCACCTTCCACGTAATCCTTTACTTTTGCACCCCTTTCTGAACCCATGAAGTATTCTATCCATGCGAAAGAATCAAGGAGTCTCATGTGGTTCTTCCTCATCCCTGAGGTCCTGTGTCGTGAGCCAACCATCCACGCCAAACATGCTCTTGGCCGGTTTGAAGAGTTCTTTCATAAGTGCTTGGTTAATCGCCTCCGAAATCTTTCGTCTCCCGAATTTTCTGATCAAGTATTCGTAGACCTCGTCTCTCAGTATTACCGTCGTCTTTACTGGCGTAACCATTCACCGTAGACGTATTACGTAGATGTAATATTTAAAGCTCCAAGCCCAAGCGCAATATTGAGTGCTGGCGTGAATCTCTTCAGGAAATACCGCTAGAGGATGGGCGCGCGCGGCGGCCTATTGACAGTTCCCAGAACTCTAGCCGAGTGTGAGCCATGAAGAGCCTCGAAAGACTAGAGAATCTCCCGACTTCAGTCGCGGAGAGTGTCAAAGAGCGCTGTCTGAGATGTCGCAGACGAGGATTGAATGAAGAGACCAGAAAAAAGATGGTTGAAAAACTAAGAGGATCGAAAAGATAGGGAAGATAAACGGGCGCTTCAACCAAGCGCATCCCTTGAGTCACTTTGGCTGATGTTCCAATGTTTGAACAGGGCGTTCCAAACCCTAACTTCTAATATCAGCTTCCGCGCAAGATGTGGTTATTGCAGGTGTTTGGAATGAAGTTCAGAATGAAGATAGCTGTCGTCATGATAGCTGTGATAGCTGTTTTAGCGGCGTCTTTCTTTACCGGCGCCCTCGTCACACATTACGGCTTCGAGGAGAGATATGAAGGCGTTCCAAAACCAACTGTCATGTCTGAACCCGGCCTAGTCATGAAAGAGGCTGGGCCGGCGCCAGTCCAAGAGAGGATGGTGATCTATAACGGCTACGTCTCCCTTGAGACAGGAGATATTGGGGGGGTACTGGATAGGGTCAGGTCTCTGGCTGATAGATACGGCGGATACGTGGCTGGGACATCACGGTCAACCGCCGGCAACCAGGCTACAGCACAGATAACGATCAGGATTCCACAGGACAAGCTTCACACCTCAATAAAAGAGATTGAGACCTACGGCAAGGTTCTGGACGAGCAGACAAACAGTGAAGATGTTACTGAACGCTACATAGACCTGAAGGCGAGGCTGAAGAATCTTCAGTCGCAGGAGCAACGGCTGGTCGAGATACTGGTTCAGGCAAAGACCGTTGAGGAGATCCTGAAGGTTGAGCAGGAGCTAGGCCGAATTCGAGGAGAGATAGAGAGCCTCCAAGGCCAGATAAACTATCTTGAGAGGTCAGTCTCCATGTCACTCATCACAGTCAACCTTAGAGAACCTCCGCCGCCATTCACACCGCCAGGAATGGATTGGGGTGAGACCTTCGAGACTGCGATGAGAGGCCTCTTCCTAGTCACACGTGGACTGATAGTCCTAGTAGTCTCTCTACTACCGTTCATAGTGATCATCGGGATCCCAGCATACTACCTCCAGAGAAGGAAGAGAAAGGCGCAGAGCAAGGAATGAGTAGCCTCCTCAGACAGTTTTTTGCCCTGCTTGCCTTAGCTCTCCTCTCAACACCCTCTCTTCTATCTTCGGTCCAGGGGGACCGCTGCATAATCCCAATAGTCGATGTTGATGTTTACGGTCCTGGCCAGAAGGCGATAGTCGCATGGAACGGTGAGGTTGAACACCTGATACTCTCAACAGACCTCTATACAAGTGATGAGGCCAAGGTATTGGAGGTTCTTCCGCTCCCATCCAAACCGAAGGTGGAGATTGGTAGCTTCGAGTCCTTCGACTCCATCCAGCGGATCATGATGAAGAATGTTCCCAAAGGTACAGAGCCATCAAGGGCATTTGAGGGTCTAAGGGTTGTCTCTCACGAGAAGATTGGCGCTCACGACGTAACCGTTGTGGAAGCTTCATCTCTGGAGGAGCTTGAAAGATACATCTTTGAATACCTGAAGAGTTCCGGACTAAAAGAGGCAACGTCGAAGATCGGGAAAGATACGGAGAAGATCGTTGAGGACTATCTTGAAAGAGGATACGGTTTCTGGGTCTTCGACCTTATCGACCTCTATTCTTCACCGAGGAGTATCGAGCCGATAATCTACGAGTTCCAGAGTTCAAGCCTCTATTACCCATTGGAGGTCTCAGCCACAGCGAAGGGACATACCGAGATAATCCTCTATCTAGTAACCCCTGAGCCTATAGGTGAGGACGCTATCCCGTCCAAGATGCGGCTAGCCAGCTACCTCCCAAGCAACAAAACAATTCGATTCCAACTCTCAAACGACGATTTGGCTGCGATAGATAAAGGGATATCCACCCTCTTTGGTCCAAGACCGTTGACTGACACTCCATCCACATCTCCAGCAGCATGGTTTACCGCCGTCAAGTATGAAGGCGATCTAAGTGACTTGGACTTCGATCTGGAGATCCAGACACATCCTTCACCATGCCGCTCAATAAGAGTCAGCGCTGACAAGGCTCAATATGATCTAGGAGAAATAGTGAGACTGACTGTTGACTTCACCCACTTGTTACCGGGTTGCTTCGAGGTTGAAGTCCTTCACTCCCACCACATTCAGCTGGAGGTATTCGACTCAAGTGGTAGTCCAATCCAATCTTGGCGGTGGATGAAGGACAGCGATCTCAATCAAGAAGTTATGTGGAAGCCAGAGCAACCAGGACTCTACACGATCCGAGTCAGTTCATGGTGGGATGGAGAAAGACTCGAAGTGGAGGACAGAACCTGGGCTGCCGTAACAGAGGAGACAGCCACCCCACCCAATCCTCCGGCAATTTCACCGGAGATCCAGTGGCTACTCTACGGTGTAGCCATACCGGCGACATGCATCTTGATAGGGGTTGGCGTGGCATATCTTTTGCTCAAGCCCAGACTTAAGAGCGAAGCCAGGAAACATCAAGATTAAGGCTTCGCGCTCTCAATCGACCCTATGTTAGGCCCAGCGATACTAGGTACATAGCCGCCGCTGCGGACAGTGGTACTGTGAAGTTGTCGAAAGGCCGCAGGGGTCCGGTTGTGCAGGCTTCCACAAGGGTTCCGACCACAGCTCCTGTCAGTGAGACGATCATCAAATTGATCATTGATGTAGATATGATGCCGGTCTGGAGAGAAATGATCATGGCCAAGAACGCTCCTAGCGTGGAGAAGATCATCATCACAAGCGATCCCTCAACGCTTTTGGTGGAGTTGGGATAGACGTGACGGTGCTTGAAGCGGGGACCAAGTAGAGACGCGGAACCGTCTCCCCAAGCCATGATCATCACTGCTGCCATGGCTATATACCTAAGGTCCCATAACGTGACCAAGAGTATACCAATTGAGATTATGTAGTATAGGGGCCCATATGCGTGGAGTCTATCATACTCATCGTCTATCATTGTTCTTGACATAAAGTCCCTTCTTGGGCGGCGGAAGGAGTAGAGCATCAGCAGAGCCAAACCTAAGGGTATTGTGAAAGGGTAGTACAGGGCCGAGAAGAACGGTAACAGGAGCATGTTGTCTCCTGCAAGAAGATGTATGGCGTGCCTCGTGATTATCGGTTTGAGTTTGAGCTTTACTCTCGCAAACTCCGAGATAGCGATTATCAGCAGGACGATCACATAGATGAGTAACACCAGCAGGACATCAAGAGTGGAGACCATATCACTAAGATTTCCTCAATAGTTTAAAGGATTAATCCTTGGCTATAGAAGAGTTCGGCCAAGTCCATTCCTGGATTATCAAAAACGTTATCAGGGCATCAAGATTCAAGTAAGGCATTGCTCGTGAACTTGGTCTGAGGTGGCCGCCACCGTGGATCTCCCAACAGTGACCGAGGCTCTGTTTGCATGCTTTCTCATAGGCGCCCTCTCATTGAAGATGAGGTTTATTGATGTCTCTGGAGCCGTTGCCGCCTTCATCATTGGCTTCCTCATATTTGTATTGCCGCCTGAAGGGTGGAGATGGTTCATAGTCATCTTGATCTTTCACGCGGTCGCAGCCCAGTTCACCAAGTACAAGTATGAACATAAGAGAAGAATCGGGTTTGCCCAAGAGAAAGGTGGAGCTAGGGCTTGGCCGAACATTACCGCAAACGGCGGGATTGCAGCGCTCTTCGCTTTTGGTGAGGGTTTATGGCCTTCGGGAGCTCTTGCCCTAGGGTTTATCGGCGCCGTATCGACGGCGACCGCGGATACCTTGGCTACTGAGATAGGTCTCTTGAGTCGGGTTGAACCCCGACTAATCACAAGCTTGCGCAGGAAGGTTCCGGCCGGAACATCAGGAGGAGTCTCACTCATGGGTGAGCTGGCCACTCTCTTCGGAGCCATTGTAATAGGCTTCGCAGCTTGGCTCCTAAATATGGCCAACCTTCGTGGCTATGGACTTGAGGCAACCATACTGGTTGCCGTAATCTCCGGGTTTGTTGGCTGTACGTTTGACAGCGTATTAGGAGCGTCTGTTCAGGGCATGTTCAGATGCAAAGTATGCGGTTCAGTAACAGAGAACAAGAAGCACTGTCACAGTAGTACCGTGCACCTCAGAGGATCAAGAATGATAGACAATAATATGGTTAACCTTATTGCAACCGCTGTAGGTGCCCTGGCCGCAGTGGCGGCCTTCATACTCATCTAGTCAACCTCAGCTCAGTCATCTCTATCAGACAAGTTCCACATTTGTAACTTGAACTGAGAGTAGGGTTGCCTAGAGTGCAAGTGAAGAAATCGTAGAAGGGGCTGCTCGCAGCAGTGGATCTTACAGTCTGTCAAGGTGGAACAGGTTATATGCTGCATTCATTTTCTTCATAATCATGTTATCAGAACTTGAACTGGTCGCAAGAGTTGTTCTAGCCTTCATTCTTGGAGGGATTATTGGGTTTGAGAGGGAGAGGGTGGACAAGCCAGCCGGGCTCAGAACACATATACTCGTCTCTTTGGGGTCAACCCAATTCACAATCCTGTCATTCTACGCCTTTCCGGGAGGAGACCCTTCCCGCATAGCTGCATACATCTTGGCCGGCATAGGTTTCATCGGTGCGGGAACCATCATTCAGACTCGGGAGAGAGTCGTTGGAGTAACGACCGCCGCGTCCCTTTGGGTTACAGCCTCAATCGGGATGGCCATCGGCATAGGCTTCTACTTGGCCGCCGCAGTCGTCACAGTCATCACTTACCTAACACTCAGGCTAACATGGCTGGAGAAGAGGATAACGCAGGGGGCCTAGCTTCACGGTCTGGTTTTTCCTGAAGATCTTCCTTTTGATCCCGCTGAGACTTATCAGCGAGAAGAACCCGCCTACTCTCTTCGCAAAGATTAAGTTACCTTTGCTTCCTCTCCAGTGCTCAAGAAGGATCTTCTCGTCGACCCTGTTCAGTATCTCGTTAAGAAGAATGCTGGCTACGATGTAGTCGTCCAAATAGCCGAGGATCGGAATGAAGTCTGGAACAACATCGAATGGATTCAAAAGGTAAGCTAAACATACGGTCGCCACCGCCTTGGACTGTTTGGAAACTCTGCGGTCTGCAAGCAGATCCTTCATGAGAAGTATGAAGAAGAGGATGAACTTCACCGACTCTTTGACCCTACTCCACAGTCTTGAGGACAGTCCTCAAACCTCCAACTCAAACATTATCAGTCCAGAAGGGCTGCGAACAATCTGAGGCGTTGAGATAGGACTTAATATAATTGGTTTGCTCACTGAAGACTTACATAGAGCGTCGTCTAGGCTAGGTACGTATGGGGATCTTTCAATTGAGAGCGTAAGATCTCTCGTGAATATACCCAGAGGTTGTGTGCGATTGATGATGCACAGATCGGACGGAAGCGAAGCACGTACTCTAACAAGACATAAGAGAGCGGTTGCGTTGCTGTCCGGCGGCCTAGATAGTGCCCTAGCCGTGGCTCTTACGATTAGGCAGGGTGTGGATGTGGAGGCAGTTTTCTTCTCGTCACCCTTCTGCCAGTGCAATAGGAAAGGAGGATGTCAAGCCGTAGATGTGGCAAGGACTCTGGGTATCAAGCTCAAGATAATCATGAAGGACGAGGAATATCTTGAGGTTGTGAGAAAACCCAAACACGGCTACGGAAGAGGCCTAAACCCCTGCATCGATTGCAGGATATTCATGTTGAGAAAGGCCAAGCTGTACGCTGAAGAAGTTGGGGCTTCCCTCATAGTCACCGGCGAGGTTCTGGGTGAGAGACCTATGTCTCAACACCGCAGAGCCCTTAAATTGGTAGAGAGGGAGGCTGGTCTTGAAGGCAGGATCCTAAGGCCCCTCTCAGCGAAGTTGCTGCCTAAAACCGAGGCTGAGAAGACAGGCCTAGTAAAAAGGGAGGAGCTGCTGGACATCAGCGGCAGATCGCGAAAGAGACAGATCGAGCTTGCTGAGAACCTCGGAATAGCAGGCTACTCCTGCCCGGCAGGCGGATGTCTACTTACAGACAAGAACTTTGCGAGGAAGCTGCGTGACCTCTTCAAGAATATGGAGAAGGTCACCATGAGGGATGTTGAGCTCCTGAAGGTAGGCCGCCACTTCAGGTATGGACCTAACAAGATTGTGGTTGGCAGAAATGAGGACGAGAACAGGCGGTTGCTCGATCTGAAGGGGAAGAGCGAACACCACTTTGAGGTTCCTGGATACGGTAGCCCAGTAACGCTGCTTCAAGGCCCGGAATCACAGGAGGCGGTTAGGGTTGCAGCCTCCCTAACAGCATATTACTCGGACTGCAAGGACTACTCAATCCTGGTAAAGTATGGTGGGGAAAATCTGGATAATACCATAAGTGTATCCAAGATTAGCGGAGAGGAAGTTGGCAAGTTAAGGATTGCCTGAAGACTTGAATGTTAGAGGGTGAATAGATGAGAAAAATGCAGGAATTCTTCGATAAATTCCTAGACCTATATGAAGTGACCAAAGCACATGAGAAATATAGAGGAAATGAATGCTTAAACCTGATCGCCAGCGAGGGATTTCCCTCACCCGCTGTGGAACAGATGCTGAGTCTCTGTAGGGACCTAAGATGCAGGTATTCTGAAGGGGAGAATGATTTCTCAGGCCACGTAGTATCCAGGCACTATCAAGGCCAAAAATATCTCAGCAAGATCGAGGACGCAGTGGCTGACCTGATGAAGGATGTTCTGAGGTGTGACTGGATCGATATAAGACCGATCTCTGGGCTTCAAGCGAACCAAGTCACGTTCTGGGGGCTATCTGAAGTCACCAAGAACAAGAGGATGTTGAGCATTCCACTCGAAGCTGGAGCCCACTCTTCCCACGACTATACGGGTAACGCTGGCGAAGTGATAGGTCTTGAAGTGATGAGTCTCAGGCATGATGAAGAAGAGCTGAATATTGATGTAGAGAAATCCGAAGAAGTCATAAAGTCGGTCAAGCCGGGCATAATAACCTTCGGCGGAAGCCTATTCCTATTTCCCAGTCCGGTTAGGAAACTGGCAAAGGCCGCTAAGGACCTTGGGGCCTATGTCGTTTATGACGCAGCCCACGTTCTGGGCTTGATAGTTGGCGAGGAGTTTCAGGACCCAATAAGGGAAGGAACCGACTTCGTCACATCCTCCACTCATAAGACTTTTCCAGGCCCTCAGGGTGGACTCGTCTTCGCAAACCTGAAGGAAGATGGAGAGATGAGTGAGAGGATGAAGAAGGCGGCTAAGAAGATTCAACACGCCATCTTCCCCCTGTCAACCTCCAACACTCATCCCGGCAGGTTCCCAGCCTTAGGAGTCGCGGCCCTAGAGATGAAGATCTTCGGCAAGGCCATGGCTTCTCAAATAGTGAGAAACGCCCAGACAGCAGGCAAGTATCTAGATGACAAGGGACTGACGGTCCTGGGCAAAAGACAAGGTTTCACGAAATCTCACCAGATCGCCGTGGATGTAAGAGAATTTGGTGGCGGCAAGAAGGTTGCAGAGAGGCTTGAGGACGTAAACATAATAGTGAATAAACAGATTCTCCCATACGATAAACCGGGCAGTAGAGAAGACCCCTCAGGCTTGAGGATAGGCTTCCAGTACGTAACGAGGATGGGGCTCAAAGAAGGCCATGTGAAACAGGTCTGCGACATCATGTGCGAGGTCATAAAGAGCGGCGACCTGAGGGAACACAAGCGTGAAGCTGCAAGAAAGGAAGTCTTAGAGTCAGTACAGAGATTTCACGGCATTGAGTACGGCTTCAGAAGCCTAGAAGACGCTTTGAACCACATAGCCAACCAAACTTCATAACTATGAGAAAAGTGTAGCAGCGTTTTCTGTGGGTAACTGTCAAGGTAGCTTCTCTGAGGACTACTGAACAGCGGTTTGCATCCCAGTTTTATCAGATCTGACGCATGGTAGGTAGTATCACCACTATTGCCTAGACGAATACAGAGAGCCAAGTGAAGGTAAAGAACAAACTGATCGGAATGAACCAAGACCTAGCCCTCATAGAGGTGCCGCGAAGGAATATGTCCACAGCGCGCGCTGACAGTTGATTGAAACATTCAACCGGATTTTCTCCTCCCCTATCTTGGAAGGACAACCCCAAAGACCAAATAAGAACTGTCATTGCTATAAACGTGGCAACCTGAATTAGGGATTTCCCAGTATCTTGGTTAGAAGACAGCTACCACGGGGAATGTTCAAGTGGACGCAGACTCCGACTCATCGGTCGGTACAAGATATCTTGGAATCGCCTTAGGCATAACAATCTCTTTCTTCATCATCGAACTGGTTGGAGGGATATTTACAAACAGTCTGGCCCTTCTGACGGACGCTTGGCACATGCTGAACGATGTCTTGGCCTTGGTCTTCGCGCTAGTGGCCTCGTGGATTGCGAGTCGACCTGTAACTGTGAAGAAGACTTATGGCTATTACCGTGCAGAGATTCTTGCAGCCTTCTTGAACGGAATCTTCCTGTGGGCTGTTGTGGTCTTGATCTTTTATGAGGGTCTCCAGCGAATTCAGAGACCAGTCGAGGTAAATAGTCTAGGTATGTTGGTCATCGCGGTCTTCGGCCTCATGGCCAACGGTCTATCTGTGGCCGTTCTTTCGAGATCAAGGCATGAGAGCCTGAATGTTAAAGGCGCCTTTCTGCATGTGGTCGCCGACACTCTAGGATCTGTGGGAGTGATCTCTGCTGGGCTGATAATGTTCTTCACCGGCTGGTATCTGGCAGATCCTCTAATCAGTATGATGATAGGTGTACTGATCTTCTACAGTTCTGGGAGACTAGTTCGTGACTCCCTGAACGTTCTCCTAGAGGGTGTTCCATTCCACATCGATCTGGAAAAGGTGGAGAGCAGGATAGCTGGATTTGAAGGCGTTAGGAATGTTCACGATCTCCACGTGTGGTGCATCACCCCGAATAGGATGTGTTGCATGAGCGGCCATGTTGTGGTGAAGGGAGGGACTGACAGGAGAGAGCTGATCACGAATCTAATAGATATGTTGAAGGACGAGTTTGGAATCGACCACACAACGATTCAACTTGAGGAAGAAGACTATCCAAGAGCAGTTGGTGAACACCAAAAATAGGTTCTCGCACCCCAAGAATTCCTTGGGGGATTTACTTACTTCCTTAAAACATCTAGAAATTCTCTTGGCGTCGCAATTCTTGTGTTTCTGAATCTTCTAAGTTTAAGAAGATGTTTATCTCCGCTGACGATAAAATGTACATTTGCTTGTAGAGCACAGTCAAGTATCCTATTATCTTCTGGGTCCTCTGTAATAACTTTCAGTCTGACTCTGGGTCTGACTAGTGTTGAATTCTCAATTATCCTTTGAAGTATATCTTTCTGAGTCACTCCGGAAAGTTCTAGCACCTCACTGATCTTTGGATACATCAAAACTCTGGATATCTCTTTCAGAATTTCTTCCGTTGTATATACGATGATTCTTTCTTTCCTAAGAAGTTCCGAGAATTCCTTACTCAGGACTCTCTTGATGAAGATGGCTATCCAAATGTTTGTGTCGAGGACTACTTTGACTTTCTCGCCCATTCGACTGCCTCGTCTATGAGCGTATCAGCGTCAAGTCCCTTCTCCTTTGCAGCCGTTTCTGTTCTTTCCGCTATTTCCTCTATTGAGAGCTTCCCCAGTTTCTTGATTATGATCTCTTCATCTCTGCTCATGACTAGAAGCCTTTCTCCAGCAGCGAGCGCTAGCCTTTTTCTAATATCCTTGGGTATGACTATTTGACCTTTGGGAGAGACCTTCACGATGTCCTCGATTTTTCTATCTGTCATACTTTTCAAATTTGGTTTACAAGTACTTAAAGTTTTACTTGTTATACCTTGACAATCCAGTATGAACTAAAGTCTATGATTTCTCGTTTATGTTTCGAGTGCATTGCCTGATACGGTATCTCTCCGTCTCTTTCTCATTGAGCAAACAATAAGCCTATTTTAGCCTACTAGCAGGTGGATAGCGCGCGCAGGAGAATGATGGATGACTGGTTGTGGTTCCACTGGACCTCTTCATCACGGCGGCGGTTCTGGAGTCTCAGGGCCGAGTCGCATCAGATGGAAACTCACTGTGCGGGATTGGAGGGGCGACCCGCCCTCTAGCCAAGTAGCCGTCAGAGTGATTGACTCTGACTTGCGGGTGAACAATTCTACCCTTCCAACTCCCTGATCTAGATTGATCGTGACTTCTTTAGACCACTCTCGATTCAGGCTTGACTGGGATCGGATCACTGCTTCCTCGGATTCTATGCTGATCCTGACAGTGTCATTTCTCGTCGAATCAACCACCCCAGACGCGTTGACAGCCTTAACCAATACCTCTTGTTGTGCCCCCGACAACGTTGCCCGGGAGACTTGGATGTCTAGTGCAACAGCCCCTGCTGACCCCTCAGGGTGGATGATTGACCATACTATAGCTATGGACGCGATTGCGATCAACAGTAGGGCTGCCAAGATTGCGCGGCCAGCTTCCTCCCAATCGATGTTACGCTTCTTTTCAGAGTTCAACCGGTGCTCCCTCTACACTTATCGATTCATTAGGGTGCTCAATTGGACTAACCTGATTGCTTATCTTCTTTTTCCTTGGGCTCTTTGAATCTTGATTTCTTTAGGGCTAGGTTAAGGGGATGCCAGGGGAAGATTTTCCAATAGGGGTGCTTCTCCATAAACCTCTTGAGGTCTTCAGTCTTCAAACCTTCCTCACCATGGGAAGTGCCCAGCGTGTGCGCTATGGTTTCGAGTTAGAACTAGTTTAAGATTCGGTATGAAGCCTCTCAGGTACATCGAAGTGGAGGATAGCCTTCTAGATATAGCTATCGATGCCTGCGCTAACGCGGCGTTAGCGTCAGCATCATCGATAGGCAGAATCTCGGCGATACCCCGAAATTGTATGCTTCGTGGCGGGGCAGGTAACAGGGGCCAACGTACGGAGATTTGCACCGCGACATGCGGATTACGGCAAATGTTGCGAACCTTCGCTGTGTTTCTACTTGTTGGGATATAGATATCCAACCCTCTGGCCAAGTAGCAGACACCGGCAACATGGGGGCCGCTGGGTCCCTGCGTGGCTAGTGTGCAGAAGTTGCGTTTGGCTATGAGCCGGGCAAGATCCTCAAGGGTGTAGGTCACAGGTAACTTCCCAACCTTCGTTGGGCCAGCTCAAATTTCAACATTACCATCTTGAGATCCTTTGGTTTGCATTCGTGGCTTTTCCCAGACCTCTCCATGAATCTCTTAAGATCTTCAGGCTTCAAGCCTTGACCATAAGAGGAGAGACCCGATTCTTACAATTTCAACCTTGAATCCTTACGTTGCTTTAGAATAAGTCTATTTTTCAAATCTACCGTGGAGATCCACACCAACTTCCCTCACCGGCGGGGGTACAGTCCCTCAATACTGATCCAGAAGTTAACATGGTTTGACATTATTATCCAGACTACAAGTGGGGTGGAGCTCCCGACTCTGCCACAGGTCGATTGGAATGGGAAAAAAATTTTTCTGCAACCCTCTCTTTGATCTCAATTCTACCATAAACCTATTGTAACGTTAGGCTGTCGGAAAGCGCGCGCGCTTCAGCGGCATATTCCAGCCATTCCTTTCGCAGTTCACTCCAATGTCTATGTAAAGCTAAACCTTGGTCGCCTCTATCTTTCCGCCTTGTTCTTCTAGGTTCTCTGGTCGCGGTGGGGGTGGCTTCACCTGCGATCTGGCAAGAACTGAGGCCCGCCTATGACTATTTGGTAAGACTACTTATAATTTGTGAGGTAGGTAAGACTTAAATCTGTTTAGGCTAATGGTAAGATAGGTTGCGCAACTTGGAGCAGGCGCTGAAGTATAAGACAAGGGTATCAGCCAAGGGTCAGGTCGTTATCCCCAAGGCCCTCAGAGAGAGACTTGGGCTTGACACGGGAGCTGAGCTTACGTTGACACCCTTAGACGAGAACAGAATACTGCTGGAGAGGTTACCCCCTCTATCCGAGCTCTTCAGCTTCCTCGGTAGAGTCGAGGCCTCCAAAACCCTGCTGAGGCAACGGGAGGCAGAAACAAAGGCGGAGAGGCAAAGACAGGTCGAGCTAGAGAACCGGCTTGCGGAGAAGAAGAATTGAGGAGGCTTGTCTTTGACGCGGGTCCCTTCATTCTAATCTTCACCAAAGAGGAGGGGTCCGACGTTGCGAGGGAGGCGGTTCTCAAACATGAGAAGGGAGAACTTGAAATCTTCATCCATCCCAACAACCTCTCGGAAGCTTACAGAGTCATATCAATGATAAAAGAGGCAAGACCGAAATTTCTAGAAAAGGATGTAGATCCAAGGCTTGTCATTCGTTCAGCCTACGCAACCATTAACGTACTTCAAGACGAGGTGACAACCATAAATCTGGGAGCGCTGAAGCTAAAGTATAGGGATAAGCCTTGGGGCGACCTCTCCTCAGCCGCCCTAGCACTGCGCCTATCGAATGAAGAAAAAGTGCCGGTCGTAATCTTGGATGAGGAGAAACACTTCGAAGACATAAGCGAGGTCTCAACCGTCAAAATATCCGATCTAAGAGTTTGAGTTCGTAGACGGTTGTGAGGCTCTGAACCGGGGAACAATCCGTCCTACTACAATAAAGTCGCTCTGTGATTCGATTCGTCTTCTTATGGGTCTAGCTTTCACAGGTCTGAAAATCCCAATCATCGAGTTCAGAACAGATTTTTCTGAGGATCCCGACAGATCTATCTTCGGGAATATGTTGAAACAGTTTTCCAAGATGTTTGCAGAACTGCTTCGAAGATAGTGTTCGAGTCCAGTCAGCACAATCATGGAGAATAACCTGCTTATCGAAGTCGATCACGACATGGTACGAGCGAACATGAGCGGCCAAGCGTCTGTCAGAGACCTCTTCAATTCTCAACTCGTCGTCACGGATCGTTCGGGCTCGATCCAGCCTAGACTTGTCGATAAACTTGGCCAGAAGATCGCTTAGACCCACCTCATCAGCCTCTGGTTTGGACATGAAGGCGGTGAGTCTGGCTACACCCTCCTCACTTGGAACTCGTAGTCCAGAGACCCCGAACTCTTCGATATGCTTCTTCGTCTCAGACTGACTCCGTGTCAACGGACCTAGCATCTCAAGTATCTGAAGGCAATTCTCTACGGCGTATCCGTGGTAGTGATTGTTGAAGTAGCCGTAGACTGTCTTGACGTTCTTCATGGTCTCCTTGACCTTTGGAACCCAAGGAGACAGCTCCCCCTCATTGTAGCGGTAGTTATACCATGGTCTGCGGCCTCGACCGTGCCACCTAAAGTATGCAAAGTCAGAGGTGACCTTGACTTCGGGGGGGAGCAGAGGTTCATCAACGACCGTGTACGCGATACTATACTTCTCGAGGAGATTCCAAGTCTCAGCTCTCAACCAAGACGGATCTCTGAACTCGACTGCGAACCTGAAGTCGCTTGGAAGAATACCGAAGAAAGCCTCAACCCTCGCCGGATCAAATTTGAGGCTTGGTGGAAGCTGTATGAGGATGCAGCCAAGCTTACCGTTCAGCTGTAGAGGAGACATCAAATCGCAGAACCGCTCGACATCATCCTCAACTCCACTCTTCAGGTCAAGGGCTTTCTCGTGAGTGATCAGTTGGGGGAGCTTGGCTGTGAAGACGAATTCGGAACCGGTATATCTGGCCCAACCCATCACCACACCCTTGGAAGGATAGGCGTAGAAGGTTGAGTCGATCTCGGCTGTCGGGAAGACCTTTGCGTAGGCGCTGAGCTTACGTTCTTTGCGGTCACGATAGAAGACCCCAACCCACTCATCGTAAGACCAGCCGGAAGTCCCTAGAAGAAGCCTGCCCATGTGACCACACCGAGGCGAAAGACAAGATATAGCTGACTTCTACCAGTCAATATAAAGAGTGGGCTGAAGACTTGACTGAGGTCCTGATCGGCGCAGGTGGATGGGCCTACTTCCAGGTTCCAAACCGCGACAGCCTTGAAGCCTATTCTGAAGCTTTCAACTTCGTCGAGGCCAACTCAACCTTCTACGAGCACCCAGAAACATGGCAGGTCAAATCATGGAGAAGGCGTGTTCCAGAAGACTTCGAGTTCTCAGTGCGATGTCACAGAGACCTAACCCACAAGTACAGGCTCGAACCAATAGACGAGGCCTTCCGAATATTCGAGAGGACTATGACAGTCTGCAGGATCTTGAGAGCAAAATTCCTGCACATGCAGACGCCGGCCGACCTGAAGTGTGACAAAGCAAAGATACAGGCGATAGACAACTTCCTTAAAAGGGCGGATCATGAGGGGGTGGAGATGGCTTGGGAGATAAGAAGACCTGAAAATGAATCTGTACCCTCAGAGCTTCTTGAATTGATGCGAGAATATGAGATAATTCACTGCCTCGACCTGTCCAGAGAAGAGCCTAAAGTCAAGTCTGACATACTGTACACGAGACTTTTCGGCAAAGGAAGTCGCAACATCTACCAGTTCACAGACGAGGAACTCAAGGAGATAGATGAGAAATCGAATAAGAGCGAATACCGGAGGGCTGCACTAACCTTCCACGGAGTGAAGATGTACAAAGACGCGGCCAGACTCAAGACGTACAGAGTCTCAGGCAGATTTCCAATGGCAACAAGAAGCACAGGCCCAGAGTCATTGAGAGAGGTTCTCAGTGAGGATGCAGAGTTCCCAGCGACAAAGCAACAGTTGATAGAGGATCAAGGATGGAAGGTCATAGACCTAACTCCTGAAAGAAGAGTTCATGCATCAGTCCTACTCGAAGATATCCCAGAAAAGACCTACAAGACCATTGACGAAGTGATTCACGAGCTTCCAGAGGAATTCAGGTGAGCTACTGAGTCTCTCCAATGTTCGTATTGTGCAAGGGTTAAACTGTGTCCATGCGCAATGTCTGAGCTAGATCGAGCGTACGGTTTCGTGAATAAAGTCAATGTATGATCGAACGTCGTAACTATTGAATAAATGACGCCAACTATCAAACTATTGAATAAAGAAATGTGTGTCGGTGTAAACGATTTTGCTAACTCTCAACTGGATGCTGTCTCTCGATAACGCACATGTTGAACTGGTGGTTGAGTCGTGGAAATAATGTGTCAACATGTGCCAACCGTTTGCGATAAATCAAATTTAGGCCCAAAAGCTGTTTAGAAACAGAATCTGCAATCAAATCTTAGTTCTTTACTTATACGATTAATCTCCCTCTTCAATTTCTCGTAGTAATCGCTTTTCCCTAACAGAATATCTTTCCATTCTTCGTGGAGATGGGGGAAATGGTCCTGCAGAGACCTTTCCAGTTTTATCCATAGGCCGGGCTTCAGGTTGAGTCTATCAACGTAGACATAGTCTGCACCGGCCCTCAGAATCTGACGAAAACAATCTTCGAGATCTCGGTCTGAAATGTGGGGCAGTATGGGTCCAAAGAAGACGAAGGTTTTCACGTCGTTTTCTCTAAGTTTCTTGATGGCCCAGAGTTTCTCCTCAACAGGAGAAGATGCTGGCTCAAACAATTTCCTGATATCGTCGTTTAGCGTTGTTATTGTGAATCCAACTTCTCTTTCTCGAAACTTCTGGATGAGGTCTAGGTCTCTGAGGACTAGGGCAGACTTCGTCTGTATCGATATTGGAAACTGTTGCCGCAAAAGAATCTCGAGCAACTTTCTAGTCAACTCATATTCTCTTTCGAGCGGCTGATAAGCGTCAGTCAAGGAACTGAGGAAGACCGTTCCTTTCGGTTTCCTCTTAGCCTCCCTCACAAGGACAGCAGGCGCATTAATCTTGACGTCTACAAAATCCCCCCACGCTTCCGTATGCTTGGAGAATCTTTGAGTGTATGACTCAGCGTAGCAATACCTGCAGGCGTGCTGGCAGCCAATGTAGGGGTTGATGCAGTAGTCTGCGAGGCGACTCTCGCTGAGCAGTGACCTACACTCAACCTCTTTCACTATCAAGTCTTAACGCCTGGTGTCAGCTCTTGATCGTACGGCTTCTTGATATGCTTTGCAGCAATACGGGGAGTGGAAGTCCTACCTACTCTTTTGGGGACTTCACCTCTGGTTGGCAACGCATATATCCATTCTAGCTACCTTCTAACCGCTGGGGAGCCATGACGAAGAGCAAAGTCCTCCGGAAAGGTGTGAAGGGAGTAAGACCGGCCAAGCTGACGAAGCCTGAGATCATCGAGATGAGGACGCAGAAGATGGCTGTAGTCGTCTCCAAAGGAGACCCAAACGTTGCTGCAAAAAAGGTGTTGCCAACCCTCTTCGGTTCAGTCTACAAGCTCAAGTTCGAGTTGAAGAAGAAAGACGTGCAGTTCAAGGTTGGGAGGCTGCGTGCCCGGTGGCCCGATGCCCACCTAGCCCCTAAGGGTCAGTGGACAGGCATCTGGGCACTGCCTGTTCCAGAAGAGGTGACTGAGGTCCCTCAGAAGGCTCCTGAACCGAAGGTTCGACTGGAGAATTGGGAGTACGGGACGGTCGCGCAGATGTTGCACATCGGCCCATACAGAACTGAGCACGAGACGGTGATGAGGCTTCGCCAATTCATTAAAGACAACGGCTACGAGATAGCTGGCAGCCATGAGGAGGAGTACCTAACAAGCCCCAAGGCCAAAGTTCAGAGGACACTGATAAGATACCCAGTCAAGAAAGTGTAAGAAACATCTCTACTGAGATTCTCGGATAACCGGCTACCTGGGAAACTCAGCCGGTCTCAGGTCTTTAGCAGGACTGCTTCTAGGATGAAGAGGTAGTCTTCCCTGATCTCGTAGATTTTGAATCTGTTCTCCGGATCCTTCAAAACCCTCTCCAGTTCTTCTCTTGTTGTGGCTGAGTGGGCGGTCACCGCTCTGTAGAGGAGCCAGCCTATGAACCTGCCGTATCTCTCCTTCAGCCTCTCAACATCCTCGGGAGGTGCGTCCTTACGCAGGTCGTATATCCAAGCCTCGCAACCAGGCTTGAGGACTCGGTGAATCTCGTTCAGCACCTTGACGGGTCTCTTCCAGTGGTGAAAGCTGGCTGTGCTGACGACGAGGTTGAAGGATGAGTCGTCATATGACATGTTGTTCGCGTCCTCAACCTCAAACCTAACCCTGTTCTCCACTCCTTCTTTACGAGCATTCCTCCTCGCTATTCTAACCATGTCCTTGGAAACATCGATGCCGACAACCTCAACCCCCTCAGTCAACCTAGCAATCTCTATGGGGAGGTAGCCGGGGCCGGTTCCCACATCGAGTACTCTTCCCCTCGTCAGCTTCCTCGCCGCTCTTCGGGCAACCTCTCTGTAAGCGTCTCTGATGAACGGGCTGACCCTCGCTATGTGGGCGTAGCCCCGGGTGGAGGGAAAAGGTATCTCCTCCGGAAAGTATCTCTCAATCCTTTCGATCACTCTTCACACACATCTGGTCAGTTTTCTTCACATACAGCTCAAGGTGTAAGAGCCTTTTCCTTCGTTACCTGCTCAGCCGTTCAACTAGTAGACCAGCGGTATCAGCCGCTTCGTCGTCCTCATGTAGGTCCGGTACTCTTCACCAAACTCGGCCAACAACATTTCCTCTTCGCGCTCAATCCGCCTCAGGAGAAGCGGCACAAAGAGAATCTCCAGCCCAAGGGCGATTAGGCTACTCAAAGCCAGACCAATACCCGTCATGGACAGGATGCTGCCTGAGTAGCCTGGGTGGCGGACGAAACGATATAGGCCACTCACAACCAAGCGATGTCTAGGCTGCACGCCCAGCCGGTACGTGTACAGGCCGTGGAGTGCCCACATAGCCGCTGCCTGGAGCACGACGCCCAACGCAAGAAGAGCCAGCCCAACCCAAGCCAGCGGTCCGTCACGAGGAATGGGCCCTGCAAAGTTCGAGTATTCCCAGGGCGCCACAACGATGAGTCCGAGGAAGATTGGACCGCCAAGAGCAGCGAACGAGCGTTGGCTCTTGTCATAAGCCGAGAGCACACCTCTTTGCCGCCCCAGCGCTGTAACAAGGCACCACAAGATCCAAAAGACCAAGTACAGCGCCCCCACCGGTCGCTGAATGAAGGCCACTCCTCCACCTGCAACTACGACGATCGCAGAGAAGGCGGCTGTTGAGACCAGTCGCCCAATCAATGTTACGGTCGTCTTCAATTCTATCCGCCAAACGCTCAATAGAGAACTGAAGGAGATGTTGAGAAGTAGGTTCTCTCCGAAGAACAGCTATCAAACCTTTTGCTCTTCACAGTTTGAATCCCTTGTAATCCTATTGCAGTGGACATCTTGAATAGAATGCTTAGGTAGCTGTCCACTGCCAGGGTCACGGTCAAGACCTACACAACGCACTCAATCAAATACATAGAAACTCTGGATGCAGGTTCTTCCATTTCATCTTCTGAGACCCAAACTAGACAACTTTGATCATTCCCGCCTCCTCTGGACCCAAGAACAGAATGGTGCTATGTGCCGAAATGAGATTCAGGTAGAGCATTAAGTATTGGTTCTCTCTAGCCCCTTTAACTACGACGGTGTCGTCGTAGGCGCATATAGCGCTCAGTGGAATCTTGAGCACTCTATGCAAGGCCCTCTCATACTGAATCAGTTCGTGAACCATATTATGTCGAAAGAAGAATGCCATCTCGCCTGTAACGCGAAGTCCTTTGAAGCCTCTGGCCAAGGCTTCATCCAAAGACTTCTTCCACAAGGAAATTGTTCTGCCGATATCAAACTGTCCTCCAGTGATATACCAGTCTCGGTAATCAAGTATCCTTAAAGCGCCTGTACCCTCGTAATATTCGACGTCCAACCCAAAGCTCTTCATAGCTTCCCTTATTTGATGAGATGATTCTTCTCCTGCAACAAAGATTGCTGCCTCACCAGCGTCCAATCCAGCCGTCAAATACGTGAAGAGAACGAGGTGCTTATCTTTCTGATCTGTGTAGAACATGATCACGTGATCTCTTGCTCTCATATTTCTAAAAGTCTAACAACTCATTCTTCCCTAAGATCATTCACCTCCGCTGGCATTTTCACAAAACTATTGATTAGAAGCCGAGTATCTTTCTTGCCAGCGCGCACTCTTGACACTCCAGTTATTGCGTGGATTACTCTGAATCCTTCATCTCTAGTTAGGAGGTTCCTAGGCGGATCACTATATTTGGACGATTTCTCTTAACTCTTTGCACTATGATTCAAAGTACAACGAGTAGCGCGCGCTGGTCTCTCCGTTGTTCCCTCCAATCTGTTTTCAATCCAAGTCTTTTCACGAAACATGTGTAGAAATGCCCTATGTATTTTCACAAAACTTTTCGACTACTAAGTTCTAGGCGTTCTGAACAAGTCTGAATAAAAGAACAGATATCTGCTAGGGCAACTGCTGCTTGTTTAGTCTTCATTTTTTAGATATAGCTTGATTCCATAAGACCGCAGGGTCTTAATCATTAATGGCTTCGACATCGTCCTCAGCAATGTGTATCCTAACAGTCCAATCGCTACTAGGCTTCCTATGAGAACCCCGAATAACCCTACTGCCAGCGGCACCTCGAATAGGATGCTTAAGTAACTGCCTACTATCAGGCTCACCACCAAGACCTCCACAGCCACAGCGTAGGCCCAGCTTCCCTTGATCTTTCTGCGTCCTATTTGCCAAGCCAGAAGTGTGGCTGTGAAATTGGCTGCGGCCCCTCCTGCAATATCGACGATGCCTAGGCCCCCGTAGAAGTTGGCTACAACAGCCCCCACAGTGACTCCTACGATGGCGGGCCACCCGAAGATTACTGAGAGGGGTAGCAGCGCGTCTGCAACCCTGACCTGGAAGATGTGGAAGCTTACCGGCGCAAGGACTATCACAGCCACCGCGTACAGCGCGGTGAAGACTATCGCCAAGGACATTTCCTTTGCGGCTTGAGGATTCAAACCTAAACCTCCCGACTCCGGGGTTTATCTGGCGCAACGGGTGGGAGGCCCACTCACGCGCCTCAGCCACTCTTGTCACGATCAGCGTTTAATAAGCTTTGCAGACCTAGGCTGTCGCGCGATGCTTGTTCAAGATTAGTATCGGAGAAGTTGAAGAAGAATAAGATCTAGCCAGAACTGACTGACTACGATAAATATTGAGGTTATCGTGAGCGCTAGGGGTAAGCTGTTATTCAGGAATATGGCAGACTCAAGCTCTTGTCTATTCAAAGATATTCGATATTCCACCGATCTCTGGGAGACACATGAAGTCGCTCAGTGGACTGGGCCGGGCTAAAGCTTTTTCCTGAAGACCGTTACAGCCAGAGTAATAATCACGACGGCGTATACGATGAGAGCGAGCAGATCAAGGGCGACGACTTCGAATCCGCATCCCTTCACCATAACTGAACGCATCGCGTGAATCATGTATGTCAAAGGCAGACAGTAAGATATGGGCTGAATGAAATTTGGCATAGACTCGATGGGATAGAATGTTCCAGACAAGAATGCTGTTGGAATTATGAAAGGCAACACAGTCTGAATCGCTTGAAGCTGAGTCTTAGAGATGGCTGCGGAGAGAATGCCCAGACTCAGTGAAGCCGCTAGGAAGATGAAGATGAATAAGGCTATCAGAAACACGTTTCCTCTAATCGTGAGTTTGAACGCATATACAGCGATAGTCATCATGAAGAAGGCGTTCGTCAAGCCGATCCCCATGTAGACAAGCATCTTTCCAAGAAGAAGGTCCAGACTGCCTATTGGAGTAACGATAAGCTGTTCTATCGTTCCTCGCTCCCTCTCACCCGCAACAGCCATGGCGATCTGCATGATTGGGAACATCTGCAGGACGAATCCTACTACGGCTGGAGCTATGAACTCGACGTATCGGAGGGTTGGGTTGAACAGTATGATGTTGCTTGTCCTAACGACTATTCTAGGTGAGAAGCCTTGGGCAATGGCTTGGACTGACGGTAAGACCTCACCTGCAGACAGGGGGTCTGACCCATCTACTACAACATAAACATAAGCTTGGCCGCTTCTGAAGTTCTCATCGAAACTCTTTGGAATGAGGACGGCAGCCTTTGCTTGACCGTTCTTAAGAAGGTTCTCAGCATTATTGAGGTTGTCTGCGTAATACTTGATCTTGATGGTATCGATCTGCCTCAGCGCGTCCAAGAACATCGTGCTGAAGCCGCGGCCATCCTCATTGACGACAACAGTGGATATGTTCTTGACGTCGCCTGTGAACCCAAGCCCTATAAGAGTCATCATCATGACAGGCATCATCAACGCAATGAAGAGGACACGTCTATTCCTTGATATTTGAAGAATCTCCTTTCTTGCTATCAGAAGAGTCCTATCAATAGCCAAATTATCCACCTCCAACCTTGACCAATTCAATGAAGACGTCCTCTAACGAGGGTTCGATCTTCTGTACGGTGGATACCTCAACCTTGTTCTCCTTCAAGAGAGCTGTCATCTTCGGAATCGAGGAAGCCGCGTCCTCAACATAGAGGAGTAGCCGCTCGTCTTTCAGCTCTATTCTCCGAATCTCATCAATGTCCCTTAGGATAGAGTTGGCCTTCTCAATCTCTGGCGTGATCAGCTCAATCAGTTCTCCCCCCAATGTTGCCCTCTTCAAGTTCCTAGGGGTATCGAGGGCGATTAACCTCCCCTTATTAATCAACCCCAATCGATCACAAAGTTCAGCCTCATCCATGTAATGCGTATTGATGAATAGAGTGACTCCCTCTTTGTTCAGTTCACGAAAGTATCTCCAGAACGCTTTTCGTAGAGGAGGATCTATCCCGGCGGTCGGCTCGTCAAGAATCAGCAGTTCAGGCTCATGGACCAAGGAGCAGGCTAGCGCAAGCCTCTGCTTCAAGCCTCCAGAGAGCTCACCTGCAAGCTTATTCTCAAAGTCTTCTAGCCGCACAGTCTCCAGAACCTGTCTGATTCTGGTCCTTCTCCGTTCAGCTGGTATTCTATAGATTCCACCAAAGAAGTCAAGGTTCTCACGTAATGTGAGGTCATCGTAAAGGCTGAATCTTTGGGGCATATATCCAATATTCTCCTTAACCTTCTCAGGAAACTTGGTCACGTCGAACCCAGTTACTATCGCATGACCTTCTGAGGGAGTGAGTAGGCCGCAGAGCACTCTAATCGTAGTAGTCTTTCCAGCTCCATTAGGACCTAGGAAACCGAAGACCTCCCCTCTTCTAACCTTGAGGTTCAAATGGTCTACAGCGGTGAGGTCCCGAAAACTCTTCGTCAGACTAAATGTCTCGATGAGGTTCTCAGACATGTTGGGATTCACAACTTGTGCGACCGGTTGAAAACTGAATGGACTGTCAGGTCCTCTTATTCCCACTTCAAACCTTCTGTCTGGATCTTCTTCTGCGTAATGTGAGGACGCCTGCCAAGACTACTGCCACGACAGTTACGATTGCGCCATATATTAGTGAGAGCGGTCTCTGCGAGATCTGCAAGCCGATGGAGGAGGTTTGGTCGAGGCTCTTATCATCCTGAGTCCACTCGACTCTGATCTCCATGTAGCATCGGCCGGGTTTAATCTTACTGTCAACATCCAGGATGAAGGTCGCGGTCTTGTTTTCGCCAGCGTCGATAGTCCCAAGGTAGTCCGTCGTCGTTCCAGAGAAGAGGTTTCCAGTCTTCAACTGGGCCCTAACAGATTCGCCGGTAACGTTACTGATGTTTCTTAATGTGACGTGCATAACAGTGCCATAATCACCTGCGAGAACCTCTCCAGGCTCGACTGCGGCTACTTCAAACTTGGCCTTCTCATATATATGAAGAGGGATCGAGCTCCTACTGGCGTTTAGATTTGAGCCGGAGATGACGGCCAAGAGAAGCTGATGGGTTCCCGGAAGTGCTGGCTCATCAACATCTAAATAGAAGTTCGCTTCGGAGACTTGGCCTTGGAGCATTGTACCCAAGAAGACTGAATCTGAGCCGCTTGAAGATGGTTTGAAACCGGGTGTTAAGAGTAGGAGAAGATTCACGTCCTTCGCAGTTGCTATGCCTGAGTTGACGACCCAAACCCTCAAATTCACTTGTGTATCCCCTGGATAGATCCTCAATGGTAGCGGCATGAATCGTTGCACACGAATCTCCCCTGACCAAATCGGAACATCGACTGAACGGGTCGCAGTCAGAGTCATGTCCATAGATGTCTTGTAGCTGAGAAGCAGGCTCATTCGGTAGACCCCGTCTTTGGCTCCAGAGTCGATGCTCAAAAGATAGCGGAGGGTGAAGCTATATCCTGGAAGTAGCAGTCCTGCAGAAGAGTTCACTCGCGAGGCATAGAGAACTTTCCCATCCGATGTGTAGGTGTAACTGAAAGGGTATGATAGGGTCAGTGTCCCATTCACCTTCCAAGCAGCGGCATCGCCGGCGTTTGTGATTACAACCAATAATGGAACGTTGCTGTCGCCTGGATGAGCAGTAATAGGCGTCGTCGCGCTTTCGCCCCAGAAAACGCTGATGATGGCCAGGTCCACAGTACCCGCTCCGAATGCCTGAGGATACGCTGGAAGAAGTGTAAGTATGAGCATCGCAAAAAGGACAAGGTATCTCTCCAACGTAATCATCTTTCCATTGCACAGTTCAATCAGACTATCGTAACAGCCGCGCCACTCAATTCAGCTCCAAGTCATACCTTAAAGCTCTCAAGAAACATGGCAAGATGATTTAGTCGCTCAACCTAAAAAAGATAGCAAGAATAGATAAGCATACCATTAAGCTCCCTCAATCTATTCTCTCGCTGGCGACGAGCAAGTAGTAGGCTATCGGCCATTTGCTCCCAGCCCATATCTCTGAAATTCTCATCTTCTAAACACAGAAGCGTGAACGGTAAGGATCTCTATCAACCGGTCTATGCCCTTAGAAGCAGGAATGAGAAGAGCTTCAGCCGTGGGGTGCCAATTCGCTACGGGAGAAGTACCGCTCTCCCCTCTACCTCACCCTCTTTGAGTCTACGCAGAACCTCAGCCGCCCGGTCCAGAGGATAAGTCTCTATTGCAATCTTGATCTTCTCGGTGGAGGCTATCTTGAGAACCTCCTGCATATCCAGTCTGGTTCCGATCGCTGTGCCTTTGATGGTCTTCTCGAAGAAGAACATCAGGTTCCGGAGGTCTCCGGTCACCCCCAGAACGACCGTACCCCCAAGTTTGGTTATCCTCTGTGCCCGGTCTATCGCCTCCTGGGACGGTGCAAAGACTATCGCAGAATCAACGTAGCCCATCCTCTTCATCTCAGGCACCAAGTTATCGTCTTGGGCCAGCGCTCTGTCTGCGCCCACCCTCAAAGCCAGATCCAGATTTTTTCTGCTTCTGCTCACAGCCACGACGGTGGCTCCAGTCATCTTTGCAAACTGTACCGCGACATGTCCAACTCCACCTATGCCGAAGACCGCTACAGTCTTGCTTGGGGAGAGGTCTGCCTGCTTGACCGCCCTGTAGGCTGTAACCCCCGGACAGAAGAGCGGCGCAGCCTCGTGGTCTTTGAGGTTTGCGGGGACACGATAGACGAAGTTGGCTCTCCCCTTGATATACTCAGCATATCCACCGTCAACAGTCTCCCCGGTTATCAATCTGGAAGGGCAGAGGTGCTCCCTACCGCTCAGACAGAACTCGCAACTGCCACAAGCGGAATACAAGGGCTGAATCCCAACCCTGTCGCCAACAGCCAGATCCCGAACATCAGAGCCAACCTCATCAATCACACCCGCTATCTCGTGTCCAGGAACGATTGGGGACTTTGAGGGGATTCCAAGTCTGCTGTACACCCCCTCTATCACGTTAAGGTTTGACCTGCAGACTCCACAAGCCTTGATCCTGATCAAGACCTCACCGTCACTAGGCACAGGGTCAGCATAGTCTGAGTATCTGAGAGGATTCTGTTCTAGCGGCGCAGGCTTATCGAGAAGAATGGCTTTCATAGCGGGGTCCACCTTCTAGACTGAACAACTCCTATAATTCAACAAATGTGCATTTAGCAGTATTCATGTCGCGCCAAATCCCAAGCGTCATCAGAATAGGACGGCTCGTCAATCAACGTAGATCTATTCATTGTAATGGCTTCCGCCGAGGCGCGCGGTAAGAGATCGAGAACAATATATACCACACCTAGCAAGCATACGCCCCACATTCTTGGGTTGCTGAGTGAAAGTTGACTTCGAAGATTCTGTTCTTCGACTACAGCAAGAACGATGACGTACTGGACCGAATCAGAGGATACTTCAGGAGCATAGTTGAGGCCACCGTCTCTCGAGGCGACAGGGTCACCGTCAAAGTACACATGGGTGAGTATGGAAACCTCACATATCTGAGACCGCCATTCGTCAGGGAGTTTGTTATGCTGGTCAGAGAAGCTGGAGGCAGACCCTTCGTAACCGATACAACGACCCTTTACCCAAACCAAAGGTTCACCGCAGATCAATACTTAAGAACTGCGGCGAGCAACGGGTTCACAAGAGACTCTGTCGGAGCCCCAATAATCATTGCTGACGGCCCACTGGGCTACAGTGGCGTAGACCAGAAACTGAGGAAGACCGTTGACGGCTGCGAGATCAAGAATATCAAGGTTGCAAAGGCCATAGCGAACTCAGACGCGATGGTAGTTCTCTCACACACCAAGGGGCATATGCTGAGTGGGTTCGGTGGGGCGATAAAGAATCTCGCTATGGGCTGCACCACAAAAGAGGGGAAAGCGGCCCAGCACTTCGCAAATAGGGCGGCGCTGAATGTTGATAAGTGTAATGGCTGCGGCAAGTGTGTCGGAGCCTGCCCCTTCGACGCTGTCAGGATTGAACGGAGCAAACATACAAAGATCCTGTCCAAGTGCATGTCATGTAACAACTGCTACTTCGACTGCACAGAAGGCGCCCTCTACCTACCAGAAGACGCCAAGACAATATTCCAAATAAACCTGGCCCACGCAGCCCAAGCTGTCACAGCAAGATTTCGTAAAGGCAAGATAACCTACATCAATTTCCTTCAAGACATCACCAAGGCCTGCGACTGCTGCACACCATCAGGGATCCCCCTGACGTCTGACATTGGAATACTTGGGGGAGAAGACCCTGTAGCGATCGACAAAGCCTCAATAGACCTCATAGACAGAGCACCAACATACCGGGAAAACCTTGAGCGTAACGACACCCTTGGGAGGCTGAACGGGACCAGCAGCCTCATCCATCTGAAAACAGCAGAGAAACTTGGACTTGGAACCCTCAGCTACGACCTAGTCAAGACATGAACGCTTCATACAAATATTTCACATCCAGAATTCACTAATACTGAAGCTTACGCTCCGTCGTAATATTCGTTTTTCGAAAATTTCTAGGAATGATATTGTTTACAGCACAGTCTGGTAGAGAGTGAATCCTCAATTCTGTGAACATATATTAGTTCACGTCGTGTCCATTATAGTTTAAGAACCTCTCCATATGGGAATTCACTCCGATATTCCTTCGGTTTAGCGTGCGCTACGATCCAAGCTCATCCTCTAGATCTCCCATTTCCTTCCGAAGTGGATCTAAATCCTCTTGAAGTCATACTATCAATGGTCACTAGACAAGGAATATTTATACCGCGCCTGAAAAGAACAATACAAGGGATTGCGTCCCAGCAAGATCATCGGGGTTCCTCTTCTGTCAAACAAGGTTATTGTGGCGCTCCTAAGCGGGGTCATCCAGAACTCTATGAGAACACTTGACATCCCATACGACTCTGGCCGGATGACTGAGGAACATCCCCTCATACACTTCCTGCAGGAGGAACTCTCCAAGATGCTGGCTCTGGCAGGGGGCGCGAGATGTGCCCAACTTGAGGCTGAGCTCGGCAGGCTACTCTCTGAAGACCCCGAAAGGGTTGAGGCGATCGTTCAGGAACTCATTAAAAAATATTGTCAAGCGAAGATTCTGAGGGGTCCCCCGGACCGCTTCGAAAAGGAAAGAGAGAAGGCGAAGGAGATCTGGGGATGAAGCTAACCAATTCCCAGCATCTTTTGTGGCGGCCGAAGCTCCTATATGTGTACACGTAAACATGCGGAGTATTAAGCGACTACCTCTTTCCTGTTCCTTGAGGTCCTAAGATCCAACTCCTTGAACTCACACCTCTCACAGTCAAGCCTCAAAGTTTCACAGTTGTAGAGGAAACACCAGTCCCACTCTTGCTCCCCCATCTTCATGGAGCCCCTAAACCTACACTCATATTCTTCAGAGACCATCGACTAGGTCCCTTAACTAAACTTTCAGCGTCAGGATTCTTTAAAAGTTGATGCTTCCCATCTGAGACCATTGTTCAGAATCAAAGATGTTGTAACTCTACAGCAACAGGGTCGCATCCACAAAATATCGAGCAAATCATATCAAGACATAACCAAATCAAAATGTAAACTTCTTCGTCCACACTCGATTATCTTCAATACAGACAAAATGACTGTGCATGAAGTTAATGATGGAATCATTAGGATTCTCTATCGTAAATAGGATTTGGAAAAGCTGAAATGAAAAGTTTAAATTACATCAAAATACTTAAAATATCATAGATGATTGATATGCCGCGAAGAAAAGCTTCTAATGTAATAGGAGAGGTCTTATCATCTGCTGAGGACTTAAGGAATACTATAGGTGCACTGCCAGCTGAAATACAAGGGAAAATCAAAGATCTGGCTTTAACAATAATTAGTCGGCCTGTCAAGAAACGTGGCCGTCCACCGAAGAAGAGAGGCAGACCGAGGAAACGTGGAAGAGCACGGAAACCTAGGGTAGAAGCCCCAACCGAAGTCTAGCCTGGCAGAATTAGGGCCTCCGATTCCTCAAAACTTTTTTGTTAGCAAAAATTTCACGTTCTATACTGAGAAAAGTAGAGCGGATATTCAAGGTTCTACCTAGTGCTAGGTAGATAGGTCGATGGTTCATAGTATTGAGAATTCCATTTGGAAGAGACGGTGCAACATTTCTACTTATCAATCTCAACAATTTTGTTCCTAGATTTTAAGCCCGATACTATTCTAACTTGGGATGAAGAGACATCGAAGTGTTTAGCAAGTTTCTTGATCAACTCAAGGTTGGCTCTGCCCATCTCAGGTCTAGAGGTTAAGCCGACCAAGATTTTGTTTCCCTCAATCTTAACGAAGTCCTTGTGAAACTTGACTTCAACCTCAAATTTCATGGCGGTAAGCCTCTTCAAGAAGCTCAATCGTCTTCTTTAAGTCAAACATACACCTTCTTTAAAGGAATTTAGAGGACACCTTGCGCGCGTTACCAAGCAGTCTATTCACTTAATCTAAGGAGGATAGCAACGATCGGAGTCTTACGCCATATTCAAAATACTCACCGGCCATTGCGCCGGGCAGTCCACTCTAACTGACTGTGAAACCTTTTTCAACCTCTTTACGCCTGAAATTGGTGTCTAAGGAAATTCACGCCAAGGGAATCCTGAGAGATGCGGAGAAGAATCCTCAAGATAAATGAAGAACTCTGCAATGGATGTGGGAAGTGTGTAGTCCCCTGCGTTGAGGGGGCTATCACCATAGTCAACGGTAAGGCCAAGGTGCTGAGGGAAGAGCTCTGTGACGGCCTCGGCTATTGCGTGGGGATATGCCCCAGCGGCGCCCTCACCGTCGAGGAGAGGGAGACAGTAGACTTCAATCAGAAATTGGCGGAAGAGGCGAAGTCGAACAGGCAGATGGTCGCGGTATGCTTCAAGTGTGGACGGACAGAGAAGGAGATCACCCTCTTCCCAGTCAGGTTTAAAGGAAGGAGTGAATGGGTCTGCGCCAGATGCATACCAAGCCTAATTCACGGTTGAGAGGCCGAGTGGCGTGAAGATGAACGACCGCATAAGCTCTCCGTGGCCCACCAAACCATAAATTGCTTCTATGCCACTCTTATGGATCATCACCCAATCAACCGGTTGAGACCCTTATGGAAGACGAGCCGCTCAAGTTTGAGAGAAGGGGCAGTGTAGGCCTGCTAAGACTGAATCGACCCCAAGTTCTGAATGCGCTCAACGAACCCATGATAGACTCAATCCTCGAAAGGCTCAAAGAAATTGAGGAAGAGGATGAGTTGGGCGCAGCTGTTATAGAGGGTGCCGGCAGAGCCTTCTGTAGCGGCCATGACCTGAAAGAGATTCTGCAAACCAACCCCCTACAGAGAAGAGTTCTCTTCACGAAATCGATCAAGGTCTACGAGGACATAGCCAAGATGAGCAAACCAGTAATCGCTGCGGTCCACGGTTACGCTACTGCTGCAGGTTGCGGGTTGGCCGCGGCTTGCGACATGGTTGTTGCATCCGAAGACGCGGTATTCCAGACACCCGGAGTCAACATAGGCGTATTCTGCTTGACCCCGATGATACCTCTGCAGAGGTCAATAGGACGAAAGAGAGCTATGGAGATGCTGATAACTGGAGACCCCATCAGCGCAACCGAGGCTGAGAGGCTGGGTTTGGTCAACAAGATTGTTCCCGAAGGAAGGCATGTTGAGGCAGCTGTTGAACTCGCCGAGAAGATCTCGGGCAAGAGCAGAGTCGCATACAAGATAGGGAAACCAGCCTTCTACATGATGGGCGATATGGAGTATGTGAAGGCGCTCCACTACGCAAAAGATCTGATTACTCTAGCATCCACCTCCGAGGATACGGAGGAAGGAATCAAGGCTTTGCTTGAGAAGAGACCTCCAAGATGGAAGAATAGATGACATAGAGGGTTTGGGCCTTCACGTTCCAGAAGATATACTGGGTTCCACAGCGTTATGGACGTAGCGGTCAGGCTTCTAGCACATTCCACCTCCTATTTTCCATCCGGGTGTGACGGCACGACAACAGCCGAATCGACCTCTTTCAGTTCAGATATGCTCCACTATGTGTTCAAGAAACCTCCACTGCCAAGCGGAAGCCGCCCAAACATATCATAACTCTTAAAGAATATCATGCACATTCTTCTGGAAAAGACGTGTGGAAAGATCTTTGAACAACTCCCCAAGATGGACTCTAATATTCATTGTCGCATGCACCGTAGGCTTCGTATTCCAGAACATCACCAACCTATGGATCTACCTAGCCTTCTTCCCTGCATTAGCATTCGAAGCCCCATGGATGTTCGTCACATCGATCTTCCTGCATGCAGACTTCTCCCATCTATTCTTCAACATGATAGCCCTATTCTTCTTCGGCACCAGCTTAGAGAGGCTCATCGGTAGACGGGCCTTCGCCGCCCTATTCCTTCTCTCAGGAGTAGTTGGGAACCTCGGATATCTGCTCACCACTACAAACCTCTACATTCCAGCCATAGGTGCTTCCGGAGCAATCTACGGTGTGATAGGCGCCCTAGCAACCCTGGAACCGTTCATGTTGGTCTACATATACGGAGTAGTACCTCTGCCCATGATCGCCACCGCAGTTCTCTGGGGGCTCCTCGACTTCACAGGACTCTTCGTGCCCTCAGGGATCGCCCACGGAGCTCACCTAGGAGGCATGTTCGTGGGAGTCGCCTCCGGTCTCTACTACAGGATCCTATTCGCACGTGGACGCACTTGGCAGGCTCGCTATTATTGATATAGGCAACTATTCGTTTCCTAGCAAAGAACGTCTCACAGCAGCGGAATCTCTTTGGCATTTTTCCATTTAACCCAAATTTCCTCATATAAATAAAAGGAAATGTTCAAAGTGAGTCAACTATTCGAGTCTTTTTTAGGTGAAGACTTTTAGCATGCTAGAGAGATATTCGACTGCTAGCTCAGAACCCAAAGACTGGAGGTTTATGTATAGATGATTGAGAGGCTGGTCGGCGGAGCCAAACTTCGTCTTGTCCATGGCGACATAACCGATCAGGATGTCGACGCCATAGTTAACGCTGCAAACCCAAGCCTCATGGGAGGTGGAGGAGTGGACGGTGCGATCCACCGAAGAGGCGGCCCAAAGATACTTGAGGAATGCAGAAGAATTAGGTCTGGGGAGTGGCCCGAAGGTTTGCCGACGGGGCGGGCCGTGATAACTTCAGGTGGAGACCTCAAGGCCCGCTACGTAATCCACACCGTAGGCCCAATATGGCGCGGCGGAAGAAGTGGGGAGCCTAGACTCCTGGCAGAAGCATACCGCAACTCTCTAGAACTGGCGACTAGGAAAGGGCTGAAGAGAATATCCTTTCCATCTATGAGCACAGGAGCCTACGGATACCCAATAGAGGAAGCGGCCAGAATAGCGCTCAAGACTGTCAAAGAGTTCTTGGAGGAGAAGGACAGTATGGAAGAGGTGAACTTCGTCCTATTCACCAAGTCAGACGTACAGACCTATCAAGAAGCTGCAGCTGAAATCTTAGGATCCAAATAGATAGCTGTCACTCTAGACGGGGCAACTTGAACAAATATTCTGCTGTAAGCGCTAGGTAACAAGATTGTCAACTTTCTTTGGTCAACCACTTAAGAGAGTCAACGTACAATAGTTTGTGGCGGAGGATCAGTTCTTGATATTAGTCGCCTCCGATGTTCATCTGGGTTATCAAAATTCAAACAGGCAACTCTTCCTCAACTTTCTAGAAGAGGTCTGTAGACCATTAGGTTCAGAGGACCATCTTGTTCTCCTTGGTGATATACTTGACTTTTGGAGGAGAAATAATGTGGCGGTTGCGATTGAGAACGAAGTCATCTTCAAGGTTCTTGAGTCTCTCAAAGCGAAAGTTCACTATGTTGTGGGAAACCATGACTACACCTTGATCACACTCAAGCTTCCAGAGCATCAATTCTTCGATGTTAGAAAGAGCTTCAGACTTGAAGTCGACGGTGTATCCTACAACTTCATCCACGGCTACCAGCTGGAGGCACTCGCAGTCTTCGAACCACTCACAATCGAAGAATATGAGTCGTTATGCGTCTCACTCTGCCAGAGAACTGGAGACTTTATCGGAGACATACTGAGCGTCTTATGGGACACGATCCATCTCAGCTTCAAGAAGGGTGACAGGAGACAACAGACGATACGGTCAATAACAGAGGTTCCTGAGAGCCGCAGGGACATGCACAGGGTCGAGCAACTAGCTAGGTCCAGTGTCAGAGACCTATTCCTGGGTCTTTCAAGGAACGAAAGACTCGTCTTCGGCCATACGCACCGTCCATTCATAGAAGATACTGTGGCCAACACTGGAAGCTGGGTTTCTGACGCGGAGGTCCAAAACACCTACATAACGATTGAGAACGGAAAGATGGAATTGAAAATCTACCGTAAATGACCAAGAGGAAAGCGTTACCGAAATCCAAACCGCTTCTTGCCCTACAGAAATCAGTGATGCACCGGATCACTGTAAACACTGAGTACTTTCACCCTCCTCTCTCACATATCATTCTAGCCAGCGAAGTTCTGATGGGGGATCTGTTTGGAAACTATCAGTGTCCTTGAGAAGAGCGTGAGGAGAATAGAGTGCCTCGCCCTCATAGTTACAAAGGATGGTAGAGGCCTCTACTGTCGGAAATCCGGGGGACCCTGCACCTGCCCCGACGCCCTCCGTCGCCACCTGATCAAGAGCTAGCTACCGCAATCCCACTCAGCAACATCTTCAGTATACCTAGGAATAGTTCACCGTTTTCTCGTGGTACGGAACGGTGTCGTAAAGGATTCTACGAAAATAAGAGCTGAGGAGCAGATTTCTGGACAGCCCCCTCCTAACTTGTATATGTAGGAATGTCTCCTAATAACTGGTGCACACTACTGAAACGGAGTCAGGTATCTATGAAGTCACGATCAAAGTATGAGGTTGAACTGATCACTATAGAACGTAAAGACGAGCTGATGCAGCTCTACTCCAGAATGGTTCATTACGAGGAGAGGGCTGATGTCTACGGTTGCTGCGTCAAACTCCTGACGAACCTGAAATATGTCAAGGAGAGGTGGGACGAGAATTTCTATCCCATGTCCGCCCACGTCAGATCCCACGGCAGACTCATAGTCGTCGAGGAGAAGGATAAACCTCTAACCGTTCTGTATGATCCCCTCTCAAAGACAGCTTTTCTGATCAATGTAGACTACTACGGCTGGATCAAATCGATTGCTTTGGCCGCAGCCGGAGACATACTGGAAGATGAACATAACATAAACAGTGTTCACGGAGCCTGTATGGATCTCGACGGTCACGGAATATGTTTGATCGCGCCTCCAGGAACCGGGAAGACCACACATACCTATGGGCTCCTCCGTATTCCAGAGGTAAGAATACTCTCAGACGACTGGTTCTTCGTCAGGTTCTCAGACGGAGCCGCACTGGCCTACGGTTCTGAGAAGAACTTCTACACACCAGCAGACGTAGCGCAGATCTGGGGCGAATACAAACAGATAGTTGATAACGCGGAGTTTGACCCTCAAGGAAGAGCCATTCTTGATGTCAGATGGATAATAGGCAAAGGCAGGGTCGTACCCTTCGCCACAATCAGAAAAGTGATACTTCTCAAACGGGATCCTGAAGATGATGCAGGGTCAAGAAGAATAGATTCCGCTGAAGCCCTCAACTACCTTGAAGCCCAAAACTTCTGCAACCCCCATCTTCTAGTGAGATCAGCAAGGAAGACAAATGCCAGAAGACTCTTCTTCAAAGAATTGCTGAATAGGGCAGAAACCTACATGGTCAATACGACGCCACCCCCGCGAGAAACCCACGAGACTATCAAGGAGCTGTGTAAAGTCCGCTGAGGCGGCCAAGCATCACCCGGCAAATTCTGGACAGCAAGTTTCAACTATTGGTCGCAGTGGCCGCAAGCTACGAAGTAGTAATAACCTACCCAACATGTCTGGGCTCAGACGACTCAACCAACTCCGCTCTTATTATGAAAGACAGAATGTAAACTGGAGACGAAAGCTTGCGTCCAAGCTTAGGCGACGCTAATCGGCGGTCGATATGACCTTACAGGTCACTCCAAGCTTGAAGGAAAGGTTTCCCGGCTTACAGACCCTCATAGGTTACGTTGACGGTGTGAAGGTCGAGGAGAGCAGTGCTGAACTCAAAGAATTCAGTGAAGAAATCTCTCTAGAGGTGAGGCACAAGTACACTCTTGATTCCCTGAAGGATGTTCCAGTCTTCAGGGCCTACAGGGACTTCTTCTGGAGGGTTGGAATGGACCCAACCAAAGTGAGGCCTGCAGCCGAGGCGCTCATAAGAAGGATACTTGCTGGTAAACCGATACCTAGAATAAACAATGTGGTAGACGCCTACAACTTGGCCTCTATCAAAACCGAGATTGCCCTCGCAGCCTTCAACCGCGACAAGTTAAAAGGCGACCTATTGATGAGGCAGGCCGAACCTGACGAGAGTTTTCTTGGAATAGGGATGCGCGAGCCTACCGTGTTGACTGGAGAAATTGTCATTTCAGACTCTGAGAAGCTTGTTGCTGTCTATCCGCATAGAGACGCTGAGACATCCAAGATCTCAGAATCTACAACGAGTATTCTGCTTCTTGTATGCGGAGTCCCCGGAATAGATTTTAAGACTCTTAGAGGAGCTGGAGAGGTAGCCGTAAGCTACATTGTGCGTTTCTGTGGTGGAAGGGGAAGACTGGAGTAGAATCTTGACATAAACTAAGCTCGACAGGTTTGGCCCGGACCGGAATAGTCCCTCAACATGACCCCCATATGGAAGCTTAACCGTACGGTCAACTCAGTTGTCTCGATAACTCATAAAAGGATGCGTGTAAATTATTGATCTTGCGGCCTACCATGTCAATTCTAGGAACCAGAGCCGAAATGATTCATGATCTTAACCTCATCCTCCAGATATTGATCATAATAATCCTGTTTACTGGGGCATACTACACAAAGAGAAGAGTAAGATACAATATTCACGGTAGAGTAATGGGCTCAGCTGTCCTACTCAATGCTATATCGATACTACTCGTGATGGCCCCAAGACTCCTAGGAAGCATTAACTTCCTAGCATCAACCATGACTCAAACTCCGTCTCAAATAACGGTTATTCACCCGGCCTTTGGACTGGTGGCAGAGATACTGGGCCTGGCCACAATCGTTGCATTAAGGCCCTGCGGCTCCAAGATGGGAACAAACATAAGATGCCTGATGAGGGTCACATTCATAATCTGGTCAATAACGTTTCTAATCGGATTATCCGTGTACATAGCCGTCTACGCTACGTAGCCGCAGAAATCTCTCTACCGTATTTCAAAGCCTTCCTCGAGAGGTATCAAATTCACTCTTCGTAAGTCATTATATTCAAGAATCATAATAAAGAAGACTTGGCATAATGCCAGTTCAGATGTAACCGTCATGACCAACCTGGACAAGGGGAAAGAGGCTATCGTAATAGTCGATATGCAGAAGGATAACGTTGGAAGGTTCTGCGCCCAAATAATACCAAAGATCAGCCTCTTGATCGAGAAGGCAAGAGGGAGAAGCATGCCAATAATCTACGCCCTCGACAGCCGATACAGGGACGACCCCCTATTCAAGAGACTCGGGATACCGACACACACAATACGTGGAACAGAGGGAGCCAAAGTCACAGATGAACTCAAACCCCACCATGAAGACATATTGGTGGAGAAGAGGATGCTGAGCGCCTTCTTCGGCACAGACCTAGACTTCACCCTAAGACAGAAGGGGATCAGCAAACTAATCATAACAGGAATCAGGACAGAAGCTTGTCTGCTGAAGACCGTACTAGACGCCTTTGAACTAGGCTACGAGGTCGTAGTCCCCCGGACGCATGCTCCTCCCCCTCACCGCAGAATCACCAAGCAACCCTGAAGAGTCTCGAAGTGTTAAAGATACAGCAACCCACGACAGAGGAACTCCTAAGGGACTGAACGATAGTTCAGAAAATCCTTAGGATCACAGTCATCACAACATCTATTTGCGTAGAGGAGATGCCAATATTAGGCGGCCTGAATATTCTCTCCAATACAGAGCCCTCTGTCAGAGCCACAAAGGATCTCCATGATGCTTGGTTTTAAGGTCGGTTTCCGGGAAGATGTCTGAGCCCAAGATCGAAGACCAAATTGAAGCTCTGCCTGAGAAGACCGGAGTATACATCATGAAGGGGGAGGATGTTCTCTATGTTGGGAAGGCCTCCAACCTCAAAGAGAGAGTAAAGAACCATGTCCAAGCAGCCAGGTCAAACCCCCGTGAGTCTCTAATCATTAACAACACGAAGAAGATTGAATATATCGTCACAGGGTCAGAGGTGGAGGCGCTTGTTGAGGAGAATATCCTCATCAAACAGTACAGACCCAAATACAATATTCGCCTAAGAGACGACAAGACGTATCCATACCTCAGACTCAGCCTAGAGGAGGAGTATCCAGCTCTCTCGATTGTGCGACGGCCCAAGAAAGATGCCAGTCGATACTACGGTCCATACGCGGACGTGGCCGCCATGCGGCAGTCCCTGAACACTCTTAGAAGACTCTTCCCACTTCGAGTGTGCAAGTTCGACCTCAAGAAACCTAGAAGACGACCCTGCGCATACTACCAGATGGGCCTCTGCAGTGGGGTGTGCGCCGGCCTAATCTCAAAGGATGAGTACAATGAGAGGGTCAAGGCGCTAGTCCTCGTTCTGGACGGTAAGGCCGACCTAGTAATCAGAAGACTCCGGAGGGAGATGATGGCGGCGTCGGCAAACCTTGAGTATGAGAAGGCCGCCCGGACAAGGGATCGGATAGACGCGTTGGAGAAGACCCTCTCGGGTGTAACCGTAGTATTTCCTAAACCCGTCGATCTGGATGTCTTGGGGGTTGCGAAGACCCCTTCTGAAGCCTGCGTCCAGGTCTTGCAGGTCAAAGGTGGTAAACTCGTCTCCTCAGAATCTTACGAGTTGAACGCTCAAGACGCTGAGGACGGCGAGATCTTGGAGTCCTTCATCAAGCAGTACTACTCTAGAAGAATCTCTTCTCCACCAGAGGTCATAGTCTCAGCGAGACTCGAGGACTCCCAGACCATTCAGGAATGGCTCTTCGAGAGGTTTAGGTCAAAGACAGTCATATCGAGCAGGGTGAGAGGGCAGAAACGTCGGCTTCTCAAGATGGCTGTTGAGAACGCCAAGTCCCACCTTGAGGAGTCGGCTGGGAAGAAGAGAAGAACCCTCAAAGGCCTCCAAGAACTCCAAGAGAAATTGGGCTTGGAAACTATTCCAAAACTGATTGAGTGCTTCGATGTCTCAACACTGGCTGGGAGGAGTTCCGTAGGATCCATGGTGGCCTTCCAGAACGGTGAACCCCTCAAGAGCCGCTACAGAAGATTCAGGATAAAGACTGTAGTCGGCCAAGATGACCCCAGAATGATAGGTGAACTCGTCTATAGAAGGTACAGAAGGCTACTGGACGAGAAGTCCTCGCTACCGGACTTGGTGATAGTAGACGGCGGGGTTACTCAGCTGCACTCTGCAAAGATGTCGATGGCGAGGCTGGGGCTTGAACTTCCAGTTGTAGGATTGGCAAAAGGACTTGAACATATATATTTACCAGATAGTCCTGAGCCAGTAGAGCTTCCAAGGAACTCTGAGGGGCTCTACGTCATCCAAAGAATCAGGGATGAGGCTCACAGATTCGCCGTAATGTATCACCGAAAACTAAGAGCCAAAGCCGAGATTTCAGATTGACAATTGAGACCCTAACGTGGAATGTTAAGGCAGGCTAGCGTTTTGACCGGTAGAAGGTTCCCCCTAAGCCATTAATGGCCTGAGAATTCCTGTCATCTTGAAGCTACTGCATCTAGCTTGCTCTGGATCGTTATGGCTTTGTCCCTTCTATCGTCTAACCTCAGGGTTGTGACGACCCTTCTTGCACCCGCCCTGAAGACCGCCTCATGGGCTGCCTTGGTTGCGGCAAAGAGTTCGTCCAGCGAGTTCGCCTCGATAACGGTGCCCATGGCGTTTGGGACGTGTTTCACTCCGCTGCGTCTTAAAGCTTCAAGAGCCTCCTTGACAAACCTGCTTATGCTTGTACCCTCCCCAATGGGCTCAACACTTAGCTCAGCCACTATCATGCCGATTCTCAAACGAAGATTATCGAATACAGAGTAATAAGAGATCTTACCGAAGGCTAGGGTGCTGCAGACATTGATCTTGTCGTGGTCAGCGGGAGAAATCTCAGCTCTTAAATAGGTGGTGGATGGAGTATCCATCCATGAGCCCCGGCAAAGTCATCATCCTAATAATGCTCATTACAATTCCTTTTTCTTCATTCGCGTCAGTGGCGGAGGCTGAAGGTGGATTCCCACTAACTGTTATAGACGACTTCGGAAGGAACGTCACGATACTTTCCCCCCCAGAACGTATAGTATCCACGGCTCCAAGCAACACGGAGATCCTTTTTGCCCTGGACTTGGGCGAAAAAGTTGTTGGCGTAACTCAGTACTGCAACTGGCCGCCAATCGTTCTTGAGAAGGTCAGGCTAGGGCAGATCACCGTGATAGGCGGCTACGCCAACCCAAGCCTCGAGGGGGTTGTCTCACTCAGTCCTGACCTAGTCCTCGCAGCTACAGACATCCAATTAGAGTTTGTGTCAGCACTTCAAAATAGGGGTGTTGTAGTGCTTGGCCTCAACCCAAAGACGTTTGACGATGTCCTTCGAGACCTAGCCCTTGTAGGCACTGTGTGCGGCAAGACCTCTGAGGCAAACAGGCTCATCCAGAACCTGCAACTCAGATCCAACTACATCTCAAACAGGATAGCCAGAACATCTCTTCGACCAAGGGTCTATTATGAACTCTGGTACGACCCAATGATGAGTTTTGGCTCCAACACCCTATTCGATGAACTCGTAACAGAAGCTGGTGGAGAGAACATCTTCCATGAAGCCCCAGCCATGTATCCAATAGTCAACAGTGAAATGGTCATACAGAAGGATCCGGACATAATCATAGTCGCGGAAGGATACTTGGGAGGAGTTGCAGAGTCAGAGTTTGAGAAGAGAGCTGGCTGGAGCCTCATCACGGCTGTGAAAGAAGGTGAAATATACACCATAGACGAGAATCTTCTGATCCGGCCGGGACCGAGAATCTGTGAAGGACTTGAGACTATTGCCTCTATACTTCACCCTCAACTCTTCACAGGCACCATTCGTTACAACTCCTCGATCGCGGTAACTAGCAACTCCACAGTCTTCGCCGTGATCTACGATGATGGGAAGAGTTTGTTGAACTTCTCCATAATAGGCAGGGCGGGAACCGTCGCCTCGGTCAGGGTCAACATTGGAAAGAAGTTTCTTAAGGGAAGCCCAGTCGTTCTCGTCGACGGCATTGAGAAGTCAGTCTCGATCTCAGAAAACCAAGAAGAATATACAGTAGAATTCACTACAAGCTCGAGTACACATCACATTGTTGTTGGGGGTAGCCAGACCATCCCAGAATTCTCACAACACAACATTACTATGACTCTCCTCTTTGCATTGGCGGCTGTCTTCATCATCACGATATTTCACAGAGGCAGATGTCGTCCACAGGGGTCAAGGAGAGGCCTCCGGCTGCTAACGGCCAACGAGTAGCTTCGAATTTAACTTTAAGGAAATCAGATTCTCAGCTACCTACTACTCATGCAGGGTCAGGCAAGAATTCTGTCGATCGCTGCAAACAACAAAGAAATAACCATGTACGGGGCAGAGAACTTGTACATTATCCAGTTGCGCCTTCCAGACGGTCTGGCAACAGTCATTGCTGCAATAGCAAGAAGCAGAGAATTCATCAAGACAGTGCCTGCGAAGTAGGTAACCCCATAGTAGCCGAGGAAATGCAGTGACAGGGAAGTTATCGAAAGGACTATCGCAAGCACGAGTACATACCAGCCTGACTTCTTCACCCCGATGACCGACGGCAACATGGGAACAGAGGCCACTCCATAATCTTCAGAGAAGACCCTTGCCAGACTCCAAAGGTGGAGTGGACCCCAAACCATCACCAATAGACCTGTCAAAAGGCCGGCCAAGTCGAGGTGTCCTCTGCCGATAATCCAGCCAATCCATACTGGAGACGCCACAGCGGGGCCGGTCCCCAAGACGTTCAGGGTGCTATGTCTTTTGAGAATGATTGTATATATCAGTAGGTAGCTTGAGAGGCCGATAAGCAACATAATGGAGAAATAGGCGTCCGAGACGAGGGCCAGTATCACGGATACCGCGATGACTGAGAGACCGAAAGACTGGGCAGCCGCGGCTGATATTCTTCCTGAAGGAATCTCTCGATGTTTTGTCCTGCCCATCAACCCGTCTATGTCAGAGTCAAGAAGATTGTTCAGAGCATTCGACCCAGCCACCGACATCAGAACGATGACTGACCCGAGAGTCAGCCTCCAAGTGCGGTCAATCTGAGAGAGCCAGTCTTCGCCTCCGGCTCCAGCCATAACTGCTAGAAGGAAGAGTAGGAAGATTGCTAGGGTCACTCTTGGTTTGGTGAGTCGCCAGTAGTCAGCCGCGTTTCCCAAGACTAGTCCTTCAATTCTTTGGCTACAAGCTCTGTTATGTCAAGAACCTGAATGTTGCTTCTTGATCTCTCAGCGGCTTGTGTGAGGGATCTCCGGCAGAACGGACAGGCTGAAACCAATATCTCAGAATTAACCGACTTGGCTTGTCTGAGTCTTTCATCCCCAATCTTTGTCCAAAGGTCTTTGTTCACAACTTCTGAGATGCCTCCGCCTCCGCAACAGAAGGTGTCGAACTTCCTCTCCTTCATCTCAACATAGTTCTCAGCAACCTTTCCTATGATGCTTCTGGGTTCATTCACGACATCGCCGAGCCTCGATAGGTAACATGGGTCGTGGTAAGTTATCTTGCCCGAGACTCTTTTCTCAAGCTTCAACTTGCCCGATTCTACGCATTCATGAAGGTATTCTGTTGTGTGAAGAATCTGAAGTTCATGATTCTTCCCGAGGAGTTGAGGATACTTCCACTTCCACATTCTGTAGCAATGTGCGCAGCTTGTGATTATCCTTTTCGCGCCCAGAGACGACGCGACTTCCAAGTTGTGTTGCGCAAACTCTTTCGCCTTGTCTCGGTCGCCAACCGCAAAGTATGGGTCGCCACAGCACCATTCATCGCTGCCGAAGAGGGACCAGTCTTCATTCATCCTGTTAAGAATACTTGCGGTGGATGAGGCTATTCCCTGTTCCTGATATGAAGAGGTGCAACCAACATAGTACAAGGCCTCGGCTCTCTCTCCTGTCTTCACATCTTCTAAACCCAGTTCTTTGATCCACCTCAACCTTTCAGCGTGGTCGCGGTCGTATGGGTTCCTATTATGTTCAAGCGAGGCAGAAACTTTCATCAGGCTGGGTGAAGCCTCTCCCTCCTCATGGATTATTGACCGTAGCACCTCCCAAAGTTCAAGATTCTGAATGTTGAAGACGCATCCAGGCATGCATCTTCCGCATAGAGTGCATAGGTAGAGGCCTTTACTTGATATGTTGCGCAACCATTCTCTTGGAATCGGTCTCTGTCCGAGGACGGCTGAGAGGAAGCCTCTCTGCCTGTTCAGCAGTCTTCTGAACTCTACACCCTTCCATGCGGGTACGGCGTAGTCATCTTTAGTTACGGTGTACGCGGGGCAGGAGCGGCCGCAGGCACCGCATCTGGTACAGGTCTCCATATTGATAGTCTGGTAACCGTCAAGTAATTTGAATGACAGGAATACCTTATCGACCAAGGCAACTACACTCCATAGATCGCCCGTCTGAACCCAAACCATGTTCTAACCAAGAAGACTGCGGCACTGTGGATGAGTTTGCTGTATGGAAGATACATTATGAAGACTTGGGTTAGGATAAGGTGCAACGTCAGGATTGGCGTATGGGGTTCGTAGGAGACGACTGATAAGAAGCCTGTGAGTCCAGCTAACCATAACAGCGGCGAGGCGATCCAGTCTGTCTTGATAGTGACGGCCTTCAGGGGGCCACCTCTCAGTTTGTGGTATATCCTCCGGAGAATGAGTATAGCCAATGTTGAGAGAAAGATTGGGGTGATGACATAGGTTAGGAGTTTCCTTGGAACCGTTATGGGAAGGCTGGATGCAGGTATCACTGGAAGTCGAAACCTCGATGGGTAGACTGGGAGATCGAGGATGTGCAGAACAGAGGCTGCGTGCAATGCACCAAGCAATATCAATATGCATGTAACATGCATTGTTATTCCGACGACGTACGCCACTGGCTCAGCCCTTCCAGCCAAGTCCCAGGGAGGGAGCATGTTGATCGACCAGTTCTTGATAGCACCCCACAGTCTGTTGGACTTTGCAGGTGGCCTCCTCATTTTCGGAAAGCCGAAACTGGCCCATTTAGCGATTCGCAACGCTACTCCAATAATAAAGACCACAAGTGTTATCAGAGGAAGGACTGACCTCGAGAAATCGAAGAGCTGCATGTAGTTCAGCATTATAGGTCACTGGATGAGAGTTCTCGCTTATCTCTGCGGCCTGACTATATCTCCGAAGACCTCTATATGCCGGGTTGAGACCCTGCTCCCATCTAGGACATGTACTGCACATGCTATGCAGGGGTCGAAGGCCCGCACCACTCTGACCGCATCTAGAGTTGGGTCTGTATTCTTGACAACGGTGTTCGCTAAGGCTTCCTCTATTGGGCCACGTCTTTCCTGATTGTCTCTGGGAGAACCGTTCCAAGTTGTAGGTGTAATGACTTGGTATCTAGCGATCTTCTTGTTCTCAACCTTTACCCAGTGTCCAAGAGCTCCCCTTGCGGCCTCTGTAAGCCCATATCCCTCTGAACTCTCCGGGATAGAGAATGGCTGAAAGACTTCGCGTTCACCGCGGTTGATAAGGTCTAGAAGCTCGTAAAGTTTATCGATAAGCTTTGTTGCGACTAAGGCGGCTTCGTATCCTCTTGCATATATTCTCTCGATAGTGTCAGGTTTCTTCGGTGGGGACCAAACACCAGCGTCGGTCTGAATCTTTCCCCCGTCCTGCAGCGCCGTGCTCCACATCCGGGCAAGAGGCCCCACCTCCACAACGTTATCGTCCCAACGCGGTGCCTTACACCATGAGTATTTACCGTCTTTCTGTAGGCCAGTATACTGCGGTATGGGCACCTTTGTTTTGGTAGGTTCTCCGGCTGAATCCTCAGTATACCATGAGTGTGTCACGTACTCAGTGATCTTTGGGGCAATCTCATCATAGAGGTTTGTTGCAGTCAAGTTACCGTTTATGATGACTCCAGGCTTCATCATTCTATTCTGTGGGTTGAGTGTCTCGTCGTCGAATACTCCGTAACTGAGCAAGTTCGCCTCCCGTTCGCCGGAATCGGTCAACTCATCCTTGTAGGAGTCATAAAACTTGTCCATCAAGGGAATCATGTAGTCATCAATCCATCTCTTCACTTCTAGGAGTCTGTAGGTGAAGTTTGCAAATTTCCTAGTGTCCGGGAATTCTGTGATGCCGCCTGGAACGAACGTAGCTTGATGGGGCATCTTTCCTCCCCATACAGCCGTTGCTTCTCTAGCTAGTCTTGACATCTTCAACGCTTCAAGGTAGCCCTTGCCTTTCAGTGCAGCAAGTTCGTCAAGTCTCCCAAAAGGTGGGCCATAATCCGGGCCTTCCAGAGCGAAGAGTATCAGTAGGTGGTCATACAGCCACTCCGCGTATTGGGTGAGGACTCTGAGCGATGTTCCAAGAGGCGGTGGCTTGACTCTCATCGCTTGGTCAAGCGCCAAGGCTGCAGCTATTCCGTGTGAAGTGTAGCATACACCACACATCCGGGATGCGATGTAGATGGCGTCTCTAGGGTCTCTTCCTTGAAGAATCTCCTCAAAGCCTCTGAAGAGTGAATGTGAAGTCCAAGCATCAGTGAATCTATTTTCCTCCAGTTCCACCTTGATGTTGAGGTGCCCCTCAATCCTAGTGACAGGGTCTATCGTAATCTCAACCATTACTGGCCACCTCTCTTCTTCTCTTTCCTCCCTTGAAGCCAGTAGGCTCCCGCAAGGACTCCTCCAACAGCCATTCCAACCGCGGCAGCCTCTCTGTATGAGAGTGGAGGTATAGGGAGTGGTTCGAAGAATGGGGACGCTCTGTCGGGAAACTCTGGCTGGACACATGCTATACAAGGCGCGCCTGATATTGTGCATGAGTTTAAGCCATTGTTCCATTTCCTCGAATTGCAGTCCGCATAGGATATTGGTCCTTTACAACCCAACTGGTGTATGCATCCGTCATGGCCAAACCTTGCCGCGAACTCTCCTTCCTCATAGAGACCTCTCCTCGGGCAGTCATCATGAACCGATCTGCCGAAATACATCGTCGGTCGACCCAGTAAGTCAAGTTCTGGGAAAGGATAGCGTTTCCTTGCGGCAAGGACGACGCTAGCCAAGGTTCCAACGATCCAGTCTGGATGCGGTGGGCATCCCGGAACATTGACAATCGGCAGGTTAAGTCTAGAGGCATAATTGACCCCCAGAAACTCTATCGTTCCAACCGCACCAGTCGGATTTGGAGAACCAGCGGGTATGCCACCATAGGAAGCGCAGGTTCCAACAGCGACAACAGCCATGGCTTGCCTTGAAAGTTTCCTCACCCAATCTGCCACAGTTACAGCTTTCCCGTCGACCTCGCCGATCGTACAGAAGATTCCGTCACTCTTTGTTGGTATCGAACCTTCAACGATGAGCACGTAGTTCTCCGGCGGATTTCTAAGGGCCTCAAGGGCCTCCTCTCCCCACTTCGGCATCACTACCGTCTGGAAATCAAAGTCCAACTTTACCTCCGGGAGTGTCCCAAAGATCACGTCTGTGACATCTGGATAAGTTGTGTTTAGAAGTGAGACGGTGCAAGATTGGCAGGCTGCACCGCAAACCCAGAGTATAGAGACTCCGCCTTCACGTATCTGGCTCATAGCCTCCTTTACGATAGCGTCGTCAAGGCGGAAGGTGGAGAATAGTGCGGCGGCACCCACACCGGCTCTCAGAAAGCTGCGTCTGGAAAGTGTAATGTCTGTCTTCTTCTCCATGGATCCTTCAACTACAGATTTTGAGTTTCAGCATGTGCCGTCTGTTCCTCTTAAGCTTGACGCCACTCAAGGGGACTAATCTCTTCAACTGTTGAGAGGGTCATGGTCGAGTGGTTCGGTGAAATGACTAAGCCTAAGCAAAGACCCAGAACTCTCTGCGAGACAGATCAGTTCTTGTGATACGGTGACAGCTAACAGAGAGAATCAATGCGATTAAGCTGAGATTCAACAAGGATATCTGGCTTTCAGCACTAGTCCATAGATAAGGCTGGAGTAGTGAATTGAAGATACTTGTGGCTGGAGTTGGCAACCTCCTAAGATGCGACGACGGCCTTGGGCCTCATGTGGTCAAGGAACTCACCCGGATCAAGTTGCCCTCCAATGTTGATGTTATGGATCTGGGGACTTCGGGAATGGATATTCTTCACTACTCCAGAAACTATGACAAGGTCATATTCATTGACGCTGTCAAGCTAGGAATGGCCACAGGTACCGTCTACAGAATAAACCCTCGCGATGTAGATGTTGTAGACGAAGATCTACGAGAGATTGTCTATATGAGTATGCACGAGATCAATCTGGAGAAGACTATAGCTATAGGTCGAAGACTCAGCAGCATGCCCAAAGATATAGTGATTATCGGTTGTGAGCCCGAGGACACCACAAGAATGAGAATCGAACTCACGGAGAAGGTTGGCTCAGCCGTTCCCAAGATTATAGAATTGGTCCTGCGGGAGGTTGAGAGTTTATCTTAAATATGCTTGAATTTATTGCTTAGGAAAGCTTCGGGTTGACCAAGTTGAAGGTCGGCAGACTAGTTGAGAACAAGGCTTTGGTGGTTCTTCTCGTAATCATAATTGCCGCCGGAGTAGGCTTCTGGGAGTACACTGGAACCGCAGAGTTCTGTGGCACCTGCCATATTGTGAAGCCATACTACGACTCCTGGAAGTCCGGTCAATATCTGGATCACAAACATGCGGTTGAAGGTGTCACGTGCGATGATTGCCACATCGAGCCTGGTAAAGATAGAGTGATGGAGATTCCGACGTATATGAAGGAAGCATTTGACTATGTCACTGGAAGCTATGAAACGCCACTCCCGGAAGCCAACCTCACAAAGGAATACTGTCTCAAATGTCACGGCAGCTACGATGAACTAGCACAGAAAACAAGTAATGTAAAACCCAATCCGCATCAACACCACCTCGGAGATATTCAGTGTCAGCTATGCCACAAGTCTCATGGACCCTTCGTGAATCATTGTGCACAATGCCACGAGTGGACCTTCGAGAAACAAGCAAGCACATCCAGTGGGCTTGAGAACCTGAAGCTACCCGACACCGGAGTCCTCAGCTGGCTTCTAGCCTCCCTTGCAACATTGTTTTTGGTCGGCGTAGTTTTGGTTAGCCAAGAGCAAGAACGATGACGATATTCCTCCAGTTTCAACTCCCTTGATCGCACCAGTTAGAACCTCAATGGTGTTGGAGTCATTGCATAGTACCGCAAAGTCAAGAAGTCTATGGACAGACCATATGGGACACAGCAAACAGTTGAGGGCCAAGTTACTAACGATAGAAAAGGAACTCTTTAAAAACCTTCAAGCTCCCTCCGAACCTCAAATTCTCTATGAAGCCTCAATCCACCCAATCAGGTCTGGAGGTAAAAGGCTTCGTCCACTGCTAACATTGTTGGCATGCGAAGCGGTTGGGGGCAACTTTCAAAAAGCTCTACCCGTAGCTACCGCCATAGAGCTCATACACACTGCTTCACTGATACATGATGACCTCATCGATGAAGACAGAGAGAGGCGAGGGGCACCCACCGTCCACACGAAATATGGCAGAAACGTCGCTGTACTCAGTGTTGACCTCCTGACCGCTAAGGCTATGCAGATAATCTCCGAGAACTCACCGGCCAAGATTAGGAGGATCGTAGCTGAAGCATGCATAGAGATGTGTGAGGGTGAGTATATGGATATGGCATTCAAGAAGAGCCCTGAAGCTGTGACCGAAGAGGAATACTTGAAGATGGTTAGAAAGAAGACTGGAGCTTTGGTAAAGGCGGCGGCAGAGTGTGGCGCAATCACCGGAGGGGGAAATACTCGGGAGATTAAGTCACTCTCTAGGTATGGTGAGTTTCTCGGACTGAGCCTACAGCTCAGCGATGACGTACAAGAGATCTTGACTGCAAAACTATGTCCCACAGTTTCAGTGAGCAATGGTCTTGTTAGTCAAGGGTCAAACCTCGTCTTGATACATTCCTTCAGGAACTCCGACAGGTCGTCACAGAGCTTTCTGCGAAGACCAGTCACTTCAAATACAGATCGCAGCGGATTAAGGGCGGCCCTAGATGTCTTTGAAAGCTCTATGTCAATACAGCATGTCCAGAGGATGTCTGAACGATTTGAAAGGGAGGCGAGAAACGCCATGCTTGGAATGCATTTCCACAACCAAAGGATCCTTGAGGATCTAGCGAAGTTTGTCTCACGGTACTAGAGCGTGCCATATAGAAATCTAATTATGCAATGGACCGCCTTGCGGAGGCTCTCCCGATAGACATCAATATCATAGCCGTTTTCATAGCTAACGGCAACAATCCTGAAGCGCCTGCAATATGCTGAGACTACGCCAAGCTCCTACTGATAATGAAGTCGATCGCTATGCCAATAGAAATAGCCATGAGATACACAGGGGCACGAACACGCATTTTCACAGCATTCTTAGTGGTTGGCTGGTTCACAAGTCCTATACTCCTGTAGATTAGCCAAAGACCAGCTAAAGATGCTACTGCCAAATATGGAATTCCAAGTCTTGCCAAGACTCCAACAAGTACACCAATGATCGAGGTTACAGAGAAGAGAGCAAGGACGCATTTGGCAGCCGCCTTTGGCGATAAGATAACTGGCAATGTTAAGATCCCCTCAGCCTTATCAACCGCAACATCTTGAATCTCACTGATGAAATCACGTCCAGGCTCCCAAACCAAACCTAGAATCAGAAGTAGCCAAACATGGCCCTCTATCATCTTACCGGTCACGGATGCGCATCCGAATAGTATTATCAGAACAACTGCCATTACCGGGCAGACAAAGCCGAGAGGGATCTTGTGTCTTTTGAAGTAGGTGTAGATGAATGGCAGGGGAACTGCTACTATGGCTATCAGAGTAGAAGAAGCATTCAGCAGAAGAGTCGATGCAAATGCGATGATCCCTAGCACCAACCCGGTGAAGAGAGCCTCATATGGAGATATCAGACCAGTTGGAATTGGGCGTTTCGCAGTCCTTGGGTTCTTGGCATCGATTTTCCAGTCGAAGTAGTCGTTGGATATGTGTGCCGCCGCTATGGCCAAGATTACTGCTAGAAAACCCGTAAGAAAGGGTCTCGCCGGCGGAATACCATCAACACTCAGGAATGTGGGTCCAATGAAGAGAAGACTCGTAGATAGAAGAACATACGGCCGTGTCAACCTTATGTAGCCTGACAACTTCTTCATGGGTGTATCCTACTCGAGGTTCATTTGGGAGAGCCCCATGATTCCTGTTTGATCAGGGATAGAATATCAGGATGTTTGTTCTCAACGTAGTGAGCTAACGCAGCCGCAGTGACGGCACCCGTGTATTCACTTATGAAAATAGTAGGCATCACTACTTGCCAAACGAAGAAAGTGAATATTGGGACTACCCAAGTAAAAATCGCGCAGCCTATCGGAACATGCAGCAAAGGGAAGACAAGAGAGGCTTTCCAACCCCAACCGCGGTCTTGTGCCAAATACCCAGTTACGGCTAGCGTCCAAGGCGTCCATAGAAATCCAGTCATAAATAGAGTAGGTATAGGTACAAGAGACATGAGAGATCCAGCTATTATTCCGCCTATTGTCCCCGTCCAGATGGCCGCCAGTACTACGGGAGCCCAACCAAAATCTATTTTTGCCCCTGGAATAGCGAAACTCAGTGGAATACCCGGCATCACGGCTTTCACAGCCCATGCAGCAGCGCCAAGAATGGTAGCCAAAGCCAATTTTCTGGTGGGGATTTTCATTGATGAGACTCCTTCACGTGTAGGTTTTCGTCTGTCGATGTGTACATCTAGTGTACCCCAGATCAATGCAGGTCTTGAAGACAATATGTTCTCATCAGTGTTTTCATAAACCATTTCGAATACTTCATGATGAAATCGAACGAGAAATCCCCATATTTGGCTGCTCTCGAGATTGACCTTAGAACATGCTTCAAAACATAACTTCTTCTACTGTAAAATCTCTTGTAAGCCAATCGTTCCATCTTCTCCAGTTCGTCGTTCTCGAATTCACTGTATGGAACTGCCTTGAAGAACAGTGCATGGTCGGGATCTAATTCAATAGTCCATTCCAAAAGTTTCTCGAAGTCTCTTAGCGTCTCCCCGGGGAAACCAAAGACAACATTCGCTATTGGAAATATTCCTGCTTGGTGAGCGTTAGTGAATGCTTTTCTGACGAGATCTTCATATCCATGTCCGACAAGGTCGGGTGTGGGTGTGATGACCTCGCATTCAACGCCAAAGAAGAGAGCTAAACATCCCGCTTTCTGCATCTTGACCATCAGTTCCTTCGAGATATTTGTCCCCGTACTCATGCAAGCCCACTTTATGTTTAGCCCCCTATTGCGTATCTCATCCATGATCAATTCCACTCTCCTAAGATCCTCTGTGAAGAATTCGTCGAAGAACAGCAGGAGGCTTGGCTTGTAGACCGAGTAGACGTACTCCATCTCGTCAACAACTATGCTTGGAGTCTTGCCGCGCCATCTACCCTGATACATTCTTGGCACTACGCAGTATCTGCAGTTGCGAGAACATCCCCTGCTTGAGGAGAGTGTGCAGATTTGGATACTGCTGCATATCCTGTAAAGTTTCATCGGGAGAAGATGGAAGGCCGGAAAGGGAAGGGTGTCAAGATTAGGTATCAGGGGTGCTTCCGGAGTGATTCTGATAGTTCCTCTGTCCTTGAAGACTATTCCCTTAAGGCTTGCTAGACTATGTTTTGATTCTATTGATTCAGCCAATCTGGTGAAGCTTTCTTCTCCCTCACCTCGAACAATCACGTCAACGTTTTCATTTCTTATGAGGGTCTCAGAGTTGACTGTGGCGTGAGGGCCGCCTAGAACTACCGTTGCCCCCAAGGACTTCGCTACTTGGGCTACTTCTAGACTTTGCTTGACTCTTGTGATGGAGCAGTAGACACCGACGAGATCAGGATTTGCAGTCTCGAGTTTAGATCTAAAGTCATCTTTAGACATGTATTGGACTGACAAGTCTATGATGTCTGGTTCGAAACCCCTCTCTTCAAGGTAGGATGTGATATAAGCAAGTCCAAGCGGAGGGGCCTTTAGGCCGAACATGGCTTCGTGACAGAGGGGGTCACTTGGCGGATGTACTAAGACAATCTTCAACAGGCTGATCCTCCAAGCGCAGTATTAATCTAGACTGAGTTCATGTTGGCAGGGTCCTGTTTTGAATAGTGTTAGGCGGTGTATTTCGACGGACACTTAGTGAGTATCTGTTCAGCAACCATTTGGCCGTCTGTGTTGAGTTTACCTATGACCACGACACGAATTCCCTCCTTAAAGTTTTGGGGGATCGGGCCTGTGTACGTCACTTGGATGGAAGCTGAATCTTCCGTCAGTGTAAAGTTGAGACCTTGAACTCCTCCGCTCAAAGGGCCTGTAACATTTCCGATCATCTGAATCCCTTTACCGAAGTATCTCTCAGGATTCTTTCTAACTTCTGAGATCGATAGGTACGGATTCATGACTGTAGTCAATGCTTGAGATACAAGATAACCAGCCACGAATAGGACTACTGCCAGCACCAATATCTTGGGTAATCTCGGCTTCAAGTCGACTCAGTCTGTCTTAGTCTGTCTACAGTTTTCGAAATCTTCTTGATCCTTGAGTGGAGCCACAGAAGGTAGAGGAATATGAATCCCCAGAAGACTATTGAGACTCCGAGTAGCGTTTCGAGAGTGTTCATCCTTTACTCTCCAAAGAGGCAAGTTCGATAGCCTCAGTCAGCCTATACATGTTTATTGTGAGGTAGAGAATCCAGAAGAATAATAATGTTACTCCAAGAGTTGAGACTGCCAATGTTAATAGTATTGAGGGGTCAACAGCAAGCTGCAACCTGTTCGTAGGTAGCAGGGGCATCGGGTGGAGGGTCGACCAGAAGACTGTTGAGAAATAACTTAACGGAACGCTGACGAAGACAAGGATGCCGAGAACTGCTGAGACTCTAGCTCTGCGTTCCCTTTCGGCTATTGCCATTCTGAAACTTAGGTATCCAAGATATGCCAGGAAGAGTATCAATGTAGAGGTTTCCCTTGGGTCCCAATTCCAGTATAATCCCCAAGCAACCTTCGCCCAGATCGATCCTGTGAGCAAGGTCACCAAAGAAAAAAGAATTCCGAGCACCGCTGATGATGACGCATACAGATCCCATATTGGTTTTGCAGTCTTGAGATAGAGAAAGCTGCCAGAGAAGGTGATTGCAAATGCAAGATAAGAGACCCACGCCGAGGGTGTATGAATGAAAAAGACCCTGTAAGAGTCCCCAAGAGACTTCTCGGGCGGAGCCCAGATGAATATCATGTAGAGCGCGACGAGGTTGATCAGAAATATTCCAGCTAAAGTGGGTTGGCTCTTCATTGACCTTCCTCAAACTCAATCATACAGCACATATTCAAACGTTATCCACAAGACTGCAACCATCAATAGGAGGAATGCGAGGTTAAGCTGAAGTTCAGGGATGATCGCTTCTATCTGTGCTTTGGCTGTGAGTTTGCCTGTTGCAAGGATTGAAGGAACCAATGTTCCGGGGATGAGTGGAAGAGATAGAGCAGGAATGATGAGGGCCCTTGACTCGGCATACATCACCAAAGCCGAGATCATCGAGCCTACAACGGCTATGTTGAGGATACCCAAGACAAAAACCAGAACTACAAGCAAGTAGTCTGAGTGAAAACCATAGTTTAGAAGAACCATGCTTGAAGGGATTAGGAAGACTGCGCCTACACACATGAGCATGAAAGTGTAACATGCCTTTCCCATGAATATGGCTTGAGGGGGGATTGGTGCTAATCTTAAACCGTCGATGTAGCCCTTATCCATCTCCCGCACAAAAACTGTCGTGAAACTGAGCATACCAATGAACAGGATCGATATCCAAAGAACCGCCGGTACGAACTCAAGTACGTTAGGATTCAAAGGTCCCAATGCGAACCCGAATGAGAGGTTTGAGAGCAAAGCGAAGATAACGATAGCGTAGATCTCGTATCTTCTCCTCAACTCTAGACGAAGATCCTTAAACAGGATCTCCCATGCCTCTTTCAGAAAGACAACAACAGAGGACATACGCCTTATTCACTATCTTGTGATTCAATGTATCTCCATGATCCGGCCATCTCTCAAGGCAGCAATCCTGTCAGAGGTCTCTTTCGCTATGTCTAGACTATGGGTCGAGAGTACAATCGTTGAATTCTCTCTGGCATGACTCAGGTAGTTCTTGAGGTGGTCCACGCCTTCACGGTCGAGCCCTGCGAAGGGTTCATCCAGCAGTAGAAGTCTTGGACTGTGAATAGTTGCTCTGGCAATGTCAAGCCGCTTTTTTAATCCGCTTGAAAGCGTTCTAACTTGGTCGTCAAGCCGTTCATTAACGCCAAATATTGATGCCTTATCAACTATCTTCTGTTCTATTATCTTCCTGTCTCTTAGACCGTAGAGTCGCAAGTAGAATGAGAGATTCTCTTTCCCAGACAACTCATCGTAGAGGAGGCTTTGATGGAGCACCACACCGATCATCCTCCGGACAAGACGTGGTTGCTTGATGATATCATGCCCAAAGATCTTGGCCTCTCCACTGGTGGGCCGAGTCAGGGTGGCTAAGATTCTTAGCAGAGTTGATTTTCCAGCGCCATTTGGCCCTATCAGCCCGAATACTTCACGATCTCTAACCTCGAAGCTTGCATCCTTCAAGCCGAATCTATTTCCATAATTCTTGGAAAGACAGTATGCCTCTACAGGATGTGTTGGGGTACCCACATTGTTCACGTCTCTTATGTTCACACAGACTGCATTATGAAGTCTAGAATAACCAAGTCTAATAGACTCTTCCCTCAGAACTTTTGTAATAAATACTTTGAAGGGTATGTAACCAGAGTCTCAAGAACAGTCAGGAGATTCTTCTATCTGCAGGGACTGGCTAGATGGTGGCTCCAGAGACCTGTGGAAACCGGTAAAAGTAATAAAAGGCATCTGAATAACTGGGGGCTAAGGTAAGAGATTTGCCCAGGGTCTCAGAAGAGCTGAATGACTGGAGGAGAACACGTTACTCTGTCGACGTGAACCCAGACCTTGCGGGAAGGGAAGTTACAGTCTTCGGCAGAGTGGTTAGTATCCGCGAGCAGGGCGGCATTACGTTCATCATACTTCAGGACATGAAAGGAATAGTTCAGTTAACCGTTCACAGGGACAGATCCGAGCCAGCTGTTCTTGAAGGGGTCAAAGACCTCGAACAGTACTCTTTGATAGGCGTCAGGGGGTCTGTGAGGAGTATAGAGAAGGCGCCGCATGGAGCTGAGATTGAACCGTCTCAAATCAGGATCCTCAGTGAACCCCAAAAGAAGCTTCCCTTCGACCCCTATGGACGAGTTGAACAGAGCATGGACAAGAGGCTTGACCTGCGTGCGATAGACCTTCTGCGCCCTCAATCCCAGGCAATATTCAGAATTAGAAGCGTTGTCCTCCAAGCCATGAGGCAGCTTCTCCAAGAAGAGGGTTTCATTGAGGTTAACACGCCAAAAATAATAGCTTCAGCCACAGAAGGTGGAGCGGCCCTCTTCCCGCTACTCTACTATGACAAAGAGGCTTTCCTAGCTCAGAGCCCCCAACTTTACAAGGAGCAGTTGGCAAGCGTCTTCGAGAAGGTTTTCGAGATAGGGCCTATCTTCAGGGCTGAACAGTTCAGAACGCTCAAGCATCTCAGTGAAGCGATATCCGTAGATGTTGAACAGGCCTACGTAACTTATACTGACTTGATGGAGCTTCTTGAGAGAATGATCTCTCATGTGATAAAGTCTCTAATCGCAAGGTGTGAGAACGAGTTATCAACTCTAAAGATTAGGCTTGAGCCTCCCCATTTACCGCTCCGAAGAATAACTTATGACGAGGTTCACAAGATCCTTGAGAAGGAAGGAGTCGAGGTTGAGTGGGGCGATGATCTCTCAACACCCTCACTAAAGGCATACTCAAAGATGTTTCCACAGTACCACTTCATAACCGATTGGCCCACAACTTCCAAAGCGTTCTACATAAAGCCAAAGAGAAGCAACCCAGAGATTTGTGAGTCCTTCGACTTCATGTGCGGTCCCATAGAGCTTGCTTCAGGCGGTTCGAGAATAAGTAACCGAAAGGAACTCGTCAAGAGACTTAAAGAGAAGGGCCTAGAACCCAAGAATTTTGAATATCACCTGAAGGTCTTTGATTACGGTATGCCACCACACGCAGGGTTCGGGATGGGTCTAGATAGGCTCATAATGGTCTTGACAGGTGTTGAAAACATTCGTGAGGTAGTTCTCTTCCCAAGAGACCCTCAGAGGCTCACGCCATAAAGGTGGTTGATACGGCCAGACGCAAGGAGATAACGAGGGAACAAGTCAGGCATCTGGCTTGGCTTGCGAGGATCACTATCTCAAAGGCTGAGGAACAGAAGTACGCACAGGAGATGAGTGAGATCCTGAAGTACTTCAAGAAGCTTGATGAAGTGAATACTGAAGGTGTTGAACCAACCTACCACGTGGTGGAAGTTGTAAACGTCATGAGGGAGGATGAGCCGCAACCCAAACCCTCAGACGAGCTTCTCAAAATCGCACCAGTCACCAAAAAGAGATTCATCAAAGCACCCAGAATCGTCTAGTTGAACCTGATATGTCAGGAATTCTAGAGTTCTCGGCTTCCGAGCTCGTCGAGAAGATTAGAGCACAGGAGGTATCCGATGAGGAATACATAGGTGAGTGCTACGATAGGATAAAAAAGGTTGAACGGAGAATTCATGCCTTCCTAACCCTAACCGAGGACTCAGCCCTGAAAAAAGCTCGTGAGATAGACTCTAGGATTCGCAGGAATCAAGAGGTTGGATCCCTAGCCGGTGTCGCCATAGCGGTCAAAGACAACATCTGCACAATGGGGGTAAGAACAACATGTGCCTCGAGAATGCTTGATAACTTCATTCCTCCTTACGACGCTACGGTCATTGAGCGACTGAAGGCGCAAGACGCAATAATTGTTGGAAAGACGAACATGGACGAGTTCGCCATGGGCTCATCCACGGAACACAGTCGATTCGGTCCTACACTCAACCCTTACGATCTGAGGAGGGTTCCTGGGGGTTCGTCTGGAGGGAGCGCGACCTCAGTGGCTGCTCTTGAGGCAACAGTCGCATTAGGCTCCGATACTGGAGGATCTGCAAGATGTCCGTCAAGCTTCTGCGGTGTCGTGGGACTAAAACCGACATATGGTCTAGTCAGCAGGTATGGCCTAATCGCCTACGCCAACAGTCTAGAACAGATATCACCAATAGCAAGAAACGTCACTGACATTGCCTTGCTGATGGACTGCATAGCGGGCGGCGACAGTCGAGACAGCACGTCAGTTGATTCAGGCCCTCCAAGACTGAGAAAGAGTCTTGTTGAGGATGTCACCGACGTAAGGATAGGGGTTCCAGAAGAACTCTTCGGCGAGGGTACGGATGAGACTGTCTCAAAGAGTGTCTGGAACGCCATATTCAAGCTTGAGGAGCTTGGAGCTACCCACACTGAGACCAGGCTTGAGAGCTTCGACTATGCTTTGGCCTCATACTATGTCATCGCAATGTCTGAGGCAAGCTCAAACCTTGCACGGTATGATGGGTTAAGATACGGATTCAGACTCAAGGATGAAGATCACGACTGGAGTACAGCTTTCTCTCAAAACAGAAGAGCTGGCTTCGGCCCCGAGGTCAAAAGGAGAATCATGCTTGGAACCTTCGCCCTCTCGGCGGGTTACTACGATCAATACTACCTGAAAGCTCAGAAGGTCAGAACCATAATCAAACAAGCGTTGTCCAAGGCCTTCAAGAGTTTTGATTTACTAGTCGGGCCGACCATGCCAATCTTGCCGTTCAGGCTGAAAGAGAAGCTTCTGGACCCCTTGGAGATGTACATGTGCGATGTTGATACTGTCGTAGCAAATCTTGCGGGGATACCGGCGATATCGATGCCTTGCGCCTCAAATCGGGGCCTACCAATAGGGGTTCAGCTGATGGCCCCGGCATTTAGGGAGGACCTCCTCATAAGAGCCGCACATACTCTGGAACAGAACCTTGGGGAACTGAACTTGAAACTGCAGGTCTAGAGGGTTGAGAGGTGTTGGGGTCCACCGACCTCAGGGTCAAGATTGGGTTGGAGGTCCATTGTCAACTGACCAACCTCAAGAGCAAACTCTTCTGCAACTGCTCAGCAGATTACAGGCAGAGTGAACCTAACACACATATCTGTCCGGTCTGTACGGGACTGCCGGGAACCCTTCCGGTACTCAACCGCAAAGCCGTCGACGACGCTCTTCTGATAGCACTAGCACTGAATATGCAGATAAGCGATAGAACAATCTTCTACAGGAAGAACTACTTCTACCCAGATATGCCGAAGAACTTTCAGATCTCCCAGTACGATAAGGCGGGAGGAATCCCAATAGCCAAGAACGGAACCATAACGCTTGATGGAGGAAAGGTCGTCAGGATCTCTAGGCTGCAGCTTGAGGAGGATCCTGGCAAACTCAGCTATGAGGGTACTATAGAGACCTCAAGGTCAACTCTAGTCGACTACAACAGGGCTGGAGTAGCCTTGGCTGAGATAGTCACAGCGCCTGACATGAACTCTCCAAGAGAGGCCCGAGTCTTCCTCCAGAAGCTACGCTCAATCCTTGAGCACCTCGGAGTCTCAAGAGGCGAACTTGAAGGCTCCATGCGATGCGACGCAAACATCTCGATTGCGGGAAGAACTAGGGTAGAGGTTAAGAACATCTCGTCCTTCAAGGAGGTGGAGAGGGCCCTCAACTTTGAGATTACAAGACAAAGAAACCTGCTTAGAAAAGGGCTCCGCATCGGGAGGGAGACGAGACACTGGGATGAAACGAGAAGGATCACCATCTCCCTGAGAGTCAAGGAGGAGGAGGAAGACTACAGATACTTCCCTGAGCCAGACCTCGTCCCAGTACTGATCACAGAGCAAGAGGTTGAGAAGCAGAAACTCTGGATGCCTGAGCTTCCAGAAAGCCACAAACAGCGACTGATGGCTCAGTATAGAATATCCTTGCAGAACGCAGAAGTCCTCACAGAGAACAAGGCTCTTGCAGAGTTCTTTGAAGAGTGCGCCAAGAACTATGAGCGGCCAGACTTGCTCGGCAACTGGCTTGTGGGAGACCTCCTCTCATACCTCTATGAAATGAACCTAGAGTTGAAAGACAGCAAGATCAAACCTGAGCATATGGTCAGGTTGCTTGAGCTCATAGATGATGGGACGATAAGTGGGAAGATCGCTAAAGATATCCTGAAAGAGATGTTGACCACGGGAAGATCTCCAGAAGACACAATCAAGGAAAGAGGTATGAGAAGAATCTCTGACAGAGAATATCTGCAGCAACTGACTGAGAAGATATTCGACTCGAACCCTGAAGCTGTGAAGGACGCGATCAAGGACGAGAAGGCAATACGGTTCTTGGTAGGCCAGCTGATGAAGGAAACAGAGGGTAAAGCTGATCCTCAACTGGCAAACATCCTAGTGACTGATAAACTGAAAGTTTTACGGGCTAGGACAAGGCAGAATTAGCCGGCAACTCAAATTTTGTTGGGCTCTTTCTAGAACAACTCTTAAAAGTAGGGATTCCGAAACCTTTCTGGTTAAGTGAGAGTAAGCAAGATGTCGTTTGATGAAACTACAACGAGCAGTTCAGAAACCGTGAAAGTAGAAACTCTAAGCCCAAACTCGAGACAGGTGAACACCACCGTAAAGGTTGTCTCGAAGAGCCCGGTGAGGGAGACCATCTCAAGAAGGGATGGTTCTGTCCACAGAGTAGTGGATGCGCTTGTAGGCGATGAGACGGGTTCAATATACCTCACCCTTTGGGATGACAACATCGATACCGTAAAAGAGGAAGCCACCTTAGACATCAAGAATGGATACATATCCCTGTTCAAAGGCTCAATGCGGCTGAATATTGGTAGGTATGGGAGCTTGGCACCTTCAAGTCAGGCAATCTCAACTGTGAATACAACCAATAACCTCTCGGACAAACAGTTTGAGAGGGAGCAACGTTACCCTAGCTTTAGGCCGAGATACGGTGGAGAGGAACGGAGAGAGGGAAGAAGAGGCTATAGAAGATTCGGTTCGAGAAGAAGATTCTAGAAAGATTGGATGACGCATCAATGCGTCATCCTAGATTTTTCTGCACGAATCCGATATCTACTCGCTATTCTTTACCATACTCAACCCAGTAAGACTCACCAGTCTCCAGAGTCTCCTTCTTCCATATCGCCGCCTCCCTCTTTGCACGCTCAACAGCTTCCACAAGGGCCGGAAACACATCCCTCCTAGACCTTCCAGCTACCATAACAGTGAAGATAAGGTCTCCCAACTCAAGCTTCCCAGTGACATGGTGAATGAGACAATCAACTATTCCAGGTCGGTTCCTTATGTCCTCCGATATTTGGCTGAAGGTCTCCTCAGCCCTATCCTTATACGCCTCTAACTCGAGGCCCGTAACTTTCTTATCTTCATTTGTGAAACCCTTGACGAACCCAAGGAAGCAAGCAACCCCACCGACCTCACTGAACCTCTCGTTGGCCCTTATGAGATCGATCAAACTCTGAATTGAGAGTTCCCCCTTGCCATGTATGCCTACACGCGACAATCACGAAACCTCCCAGAACTTTGTCTTGAGCCTCACAGAACTTATGAACCTTGCCTAGAAAAGGTTGTCTTGAACCTGAGGGTCACGCCGGAACAAGAATGTCGTAACCCAAGGAGATATAGCTGATTGGAGGACCCAATTAGAAAACTTTCGGACAAATACCTGTTCTCCACAGACACAGTCGAGGTTCTGAGAGAAGTATTTGGAGGCGACTTGGAGAAGGTGGTCCAGTCACTCAAGAGGCCGAGTGAGAGATATTTCCTGAGGGTCAACACTCTAAAGACCTCCCCTGAAGAGTTAATTGAAAAGATTCGGATGAGGAGCGTTCAGATTTACAAGTTTGACCCAATCCGCGAAGCCGTCTTTACAAGCATTACTGGGCCGTATGAGGTTCCTAGAGTCGAGAAGAGCATTGTTGTAGACAAGTTCGCTGCTGAGTCTGTTCTTCAGGGAGCTCACATCTACGCTCCAGCAGTGTTGAAGTGCTCAAGACTCCGCCTCGGCGATGAGGTTGCAGTCAAAGACATCCACAACCAAGTTGTGGGCGTGGGAAAGATGCGAATGAGTGAGACGGAGATCCTGACCTTTAGAAAGGGACTTGCAGTAGAGGTAGTATCACCAATCTACAGAACAGTAAGTCTCAGAGAGACAGAAGAATATAGAGAGGGGCTAATTCACCCTCAGTCTCTACCAGCCATGGTCACAACCAGAGTCTTAGATCCGCAGCCGGGCGAGACAGTGGTCGACCTGACCTGTTCACCAGGTGGAAAGCTCACACATATCTCGCAGCTGATGCAGAACACAGGCAGAGTGATAGGGGTTGACAGAAATTCAAGAAAGATTGAGGTTGCTCGAAACAATGTTGAGAGGCTGGGTTGCCGCAACGTAACTCTGCTAGTACATGACGCTAGATATCTTGATGTCGACCATCCCGGATTGAAAGCTGATAGGTGCCTTATCGATCCTCCCTGCAGCGCCCTCGGAGTAGCCCCCAAACTTTACGTCAACATCTCAAAAAAGACAATTCAGGATCTTTCGGACTATCAAAAGCAGTTTCTCAAGGTAGCTTCAAGAATAATCAAGGATGACGGATCCGTTGTGTACAGTGTCTGCACGGTCACCAAGCAAGAATGTGAAGATGTTGTGAGATACGGTGTTGAGAAGCTCGGGTTAAGACTTGCAGAGCAAAGCCCCCATCTAGGAGACGGCGGCCTGAAAGATTTTGGAGAGCAAACTACGCTCCTACAGAGGTTCAACCCTCATAAAGATGGAATTGGTTATTTTATCGCTCGCTTCACCAAGGGCTAGAGTACGCCACGCTCAGTGAGGATCGCATTACTTATTCAGAAAAGCGTGCGCTTTGATAGCGAGCAAAGCCAGGCGGCGTTTGAACTTCAGCTGACGTATCCTTCAGACATCTTCTGAGCTCTGGCATGTGAAGAGGCTAGGGTGAATCGCGCTCACGCTATACTATGAGTGCTGTATTTTCATACATATGTATTCTACATATGTAGCTGGCCTAGGTAGCCTTTATCGATCCTCCTGTAAATAGTGGTGGTACATTAAAGGAATCGATTACGCTGACGGGCTTGACGAATATTCTATGTAACTGAAATGGATGATGGTTAATGTTTCTCGCCGCATTTGTAGCAATACGCTGACTGTACAGGGTTTGCGGCTCCACATTTCGGGCAGAACTTTGCTGGTGGAGGTTCAGGCTGTTTGTGGTCTGCAACCATGATGATGAGATTTGAGGGGCTCAACTTCTCTATCTTCGGTATAATCCTGATGGTCTCTCCAACTTCCAGAGGGACACCGTTTGCTTCTCCGGATATGAATCTTCGGTCTAGAACAACGTCCACCTTCACGGTTACGTTCTTCCTTTCGTGATAAACCTCTTGGAGGAGGTCTGAGGCAGTCTTGAGGATGGTATCGGCGGCAGATGGGTTGAGAATAGTCAAGGCCAACTCAGGATAGACAGGTGGAACAGGATAACCTTGAGGCGGCTCTGGAATGATGAGAGTTTTCACCTTGAAACCTTTCGCTTCGAGTCTCTTAGTAAATTCTTCTGAATGAGAATCCGGTATTCTAGGCGTCTTCCAGACGATGGTTGTGACCCCTGCATCTTTGAAGGGTTTAATGAAATCCACAGGAGAGGGGTTCGAGCCCGCCTCAGATGCCATGAGGTATTTCACCAAGGTTTCATGTTGAGAAGTGTTGTTTAAGGTTTCGGAGTTCGAAAGCGACCACAGCTTTGCTGCGACAATAATCTGCAGAGGACTCGTTACTCTCTCAAATCTCGTTGGTGGGTGACTGTCCATGTTTCTTCAGACTGTGACTATTGGGGTTGATCGTCCTTGGATTACGTAAGCTGTAAAGGTAGATCACGATCGTCACGACCGAGGTGATGGTTGATCCGGCTAAAATGGGCCAAACCGGATTTGAGTCACTCTGCCGAAGAGTCCAAATTGCCGCCACGGTTCTTGGTGAGCTCATGAAGACTTGGCGATACAGGCTTCTGCTTGGGCTGTCGTTCCACCCAACGAATACTGGGATGGTCCCGCCTACATGAGATCTCTCATTGCCAGAATTGGTACTCAAAGTGATCTTGGCTGTGCTGTTTGCGTCATACCAACCGCCGCCTTGAACAACTCCATATTCTGAGTAAACAGTCAGGAGATACTGCGTCTTGTATCTTGCTTCGACTAGACTATCCTGAACCAGAGATATCTGTATCAGTCTCTTATCTGAGCCGTCTTTCCAAGACGTGAAGACCAATCTCTCATTCTCTGACAGCTGAACCGTCTCAGGAACATCGACTGTATGGTTTCCCTTCTCCAAGTAGACTGCCAATCTACCTTCAAGGTCTGTTCTATACGTTTCTTCATCGATCTTGAGATTGAGAAACACCGCTCCAGTCTCAACCCTAATTGCAGGTCTATCTGAGACCTCTATCTTCATGGGCGCTGATAGTCCGAGGAGACGAGGATAGCCCCCTCCATTGACGATCGCCACGGCCGCGAGTCGCCTCAAAGATTGATTCCTAACACAAGCAACAGGCAAAGAGTGCCAAGTCTCTTTCTCGAAACTGGCTCCCGCCAGAGTCACAAATGAACCCTCTTCTAGATCATAAATAGCGACTTTCCCATGCTCTGCCGCCTCAACATGTGAAACTCTCAGGCCAACTTGGAATAGACTATACGGGTGAACCCTGGCAGGATAGGACGCTTCGATTCTCTGTTCTTTCATCGGTGAGTCGTTTGTGGGTTCTTTGAGAAGTGCCTCATGCATGATGGACTCAATGTTTCTCAAACTTGACGCTCTGACCCTTTCCAGAAAATCTACGGCTATCGCAAGAGGCTTTTCGTCGTAAGAACCATCCTCCTCCAGAGTGAAGACCTCATGTTCAACACCTTTGAGGAGTCTCCACTCCTTATGAAACCAGTTTCCACCGAGCCAACCTTCCTCAGGAAGGTTTCTGTAGTACTCTTCACCCTGACGCCAGAACCAAGCCTCTTCGCCATACATCATGAGGGCACTTACTCTAACGTTTTTAGAGTATCGGGCGCTCATATAGAGGCTGACGCCGCTTGAGGTCCTATGTTTCTCAATCATCTCTTTCCAATCGACCATTGAACTGATTATTACAGCTCCATCTGGCCCGGATTCACTCTCCTCATGGACAGTCAACTCATATGCCAGTGCCATTCCTCCGGTTGAGTAGCCTACAACAAAGGCGTATGTGTAGCCTGAACCTCTGATCCAGTCACAGACTCTTGACACAAGTTTGGTGTCAACCCTGTATGACACCTCTCCTTCACTGAGAGCCAGCATCCCATACCTGCTAGACAGGTCTTGTATGAAACGCATAGTGTTCAGGGACTCTAGTCTGTAGGGGTTCACCGTGACATAGGTTGGAGTCACCTTCCCCCCTCCAAGCCAGAGAATACAAGAGTCAGCTTCAGCCCTTGGCCAATGATACCAATCATAGCCGGCTATCTTCTCGACTGCGACCGTCCCCTGAGGGACTTCATCAGCAGCCACGTAGAGTGGTGTAGCTATCATGATGAGTGCAAGAGCCAACGTGAATCCTAGCCTAGCCATGAATCAGCCGCAACCTCCTAAGGACAACGTATCCTAGAATGGCGCCGTCGAAGACTATGATGAGAAGTGATAGTGCGATGAGGATTCGTGGTTCTTGGTCAGTTTGCCAAAGGGCTTCAACGGTTTTGGGGGAGGTCATTTTAATCTTGGCTGTGGGTGTTACCGCGTCTGTGTCGCCCCTCCAACCTGTAAATGTATATTCTTCAGGAATGAAGCCTAGAATGTTGGGGCCGGGGACTGAGTTTGGAACCGAGAAGGTTGCTGTTGACCCTGCAGGATACCAACCTTCACCTTGAGCGTGCCCAAAGCTTGACCCCACAGATAGATAGTGCTCGGTCTCATACTCAGCGGTCAGAGTTGTATCGTCTTGGGTCTCAACGACTCTGGGGTTGCTTACGGAACCGTCACTCCACCTCAGAAAGCCCAGCCTTGTTTTGTCTGTCAAGCTCATCTTTTGAGGGACTTCGATGAGATGTCTCCCAATCATTGCACTGGTTTGGGCTACTCCAAGGTGGTCCGTGTTGAGTTCTACGCTATCGACCTTGACTCTTGAACTGGGTGCCGGTAGAATTACGCTGAGTCGAATCTTGTCTGTAACCTTTACGGAGAAGGGTTTCTGCAGTGACTCGTCTTCGTAAACCCATCTCTCCAAGTACCAATAACGCATGAGCGCCTCAAACTTTGACTCCCCTTCTGAAGGCGGAGCCTGAATCTTGAAGAGAAAAGACTTGGAACCATCCCCCTCAAGGTAAAAGATTCTTGGGTCCAAGATCTTTCCGGAGTCAGAGTCGTAGATCCCAATGTTGCTCATCGTCCTTTGTCTACATGAATATGTTACTGATATGTTGACGACAAAATCTCCGCCTAGGAGAACTCTCTCAGGCAAGATGACCTCACCAAGCGCGATCTCAGGTTCAGGAGGCGCGATTGCACTCCAAGATGCGCTTACAGCTTGAGAGGTTCCAAGAATCTGAACCAACACCATCAGGAGAATGAAACGCCTCATCCAACCATCTTTGTTCTTGCCAGATAGTGTCAGTTAGAAATAGATTTTTCGTACAGCCATTAGCCAGAACTAGAGCTACCTTATTCATTCATCTCCTTGGAGCGTCCCCATTGGAAGACTGTGTATAGGCGAGGGTAGCGACTGTTATACTTGAGGCGACTGCGGTAACTAGATATTCTGGAGGTAGACATATCTTGAGCAGACCTGTCCGAAAATATCCTGACTTCTGCTTGTTACTGAGTCTGCCCCGCCAGCCCGCCACATCAGTGTCGGCAGATAGAGTGCCAAGTGGATTTGAGAGAATGAGTATCGAAGAAAACCAGGCTCTTAAGAATCTCAAGATAACTAGAAGTCTACCGCACGGAAAATACAAACTGCGCGAGGTCTTCTCTGGACTTGAGGCATCACCCTTTATCCGTAGACTCTTCGAGGGTGAGAAAGAACTCGAGGAGCTGCAAAACCTAGATGTTGAGATAACAGTTGACGTGAGATACATGAGAGTCAGTGACATTGACGGTAAACTGCTGGTTGGCTCAACTTATCTCAGGAGGGGGAGAAGGGAATTCATCTATCTAGATCTCATACATGAGTTGACCCACATCAAACAGTTGCATCACGGATATGATATCTACGACCCAAAGTATAGCTACGTCAAAAGGCCAACAGAGCTTGAAGCATACGCCAACGCGGTTGCAGAGGCAAGGAGGATAGGGCTCTCCGACCTAGAGATTTACGAGTACCTCAGGGTCGATTGGATATCCGAGGAAGAGCTTGAGATGTTGGCTGAGCGATTGGGGGTCGCGCCCCAATCAAAGGGACAGACTGAGCCGAAGATGGGATAAGGCGGTTGAGGGAGACTCATAGCATAAACTAGGCTTGACTCTTATAACGGAGACGCTTGACTTGGATTGGAAGAGACTGCGCTTGGTAGCGTGGGAGTCTACTAGAGCCTGCAAGTTTGCGTGTAGGCACTGTCGAGCGACTGCTCAGCCTACCCCAGATCCAAATCAACTGACAACCCTAGAGGTTCAAAAGATGATAGACGATATTTCCCAGTTGGCCAAACCGGTCTTGATAATCACAGGCGGAGACCCATTGCTCAGGAAAGATGTTTTCGAAATGGCAAGCTACGCCGACGGAAGAGGATTGAGCGTTGCGATGGCGCTGACTGGCGAAGTTGGCCCCAAAACTGCTTCAGCGATATCCTCATCTGCCGTCAGGCGGGTCTCGATAAGTCTGGACGGTTCCAAACCAGCCATTCACGACGAATTCAGGGGTGTTGAGGGAGCGTTCAAGATGGTTATTAGGGGTGTGGAGTCCCTAAGAGCCGAAGGTTTGGCATTCAGGATCCTGACGACGGTCACGAGACATAACCTTCACGACTTGGCCGAAATACACAATCTTGTTGTTGGTCTAGGCGCCGAAAGCTGGGACGTCTTCATGCTAGTCCCAACAGGAAGGGCTAGGGAAGATATGGAGGTCTCGCCGACGGAGTATGAGGATGTGCTAAATTTTGTTTATGTCCTCAACCAGAAATCCAAGATACCGATCAAGCTGACCTGTGCACCACACTACAATCGCCTCCTCCTACAGGCTAACGGTTTCAGCGGAGACAGTCCTGTAGGCGTTGAGCAAGAAATCTCCAGACTGAGAGTTGGCCGTGGATGCATGGCTGGAGACGGCTTCTGCTTCATTTCACATGCCGGCGACGTCTATGGCTGCGGCTACCTCCCAATCTCAGCCGGAAACATTAGGGAGAAGAGTTTCTCCGAGATCTACTGTTCCTCACCTTTATTCCTTCAACTTAGGAACAGAAGGCTTCTGAAAGGAAAGTGTGGAGCCTGCGTTTTCTGTGAGGTCTGCGGAGGCTGCAGGGCACGAGCATACTCAACCTGCGGCGACTTCCTTGCAGAAGAACCATACTGCACATATAGGCCGCCAAGCGCGCGCATCGGAAACACTTAAATCCGAAGTCCTCTTCCTCTTTGGGAAAAGGATGCGGAACAAGGGTGAAGAAGCAGAAAGAACGAGAATCGAACCAGGCAGATTTCGAAGCTACCGCATCCAAGCTTAATGCGATCAAACCCTTCGCTCTGGTAGTTGGATACGTAGCCTTCCTGATATGGGCTTGGTTCATACTGACAACCCCGAAGGTCTGAGAAGAAGTACGCAAGTAGCTTTGCCAAAGTTGCAACAAGACTTCTTGAAAGATCTATCCGAAGACTTACGAAGAGTGCTACACCTCAAAGACCTACCTTCCAAGCTATTTGGCGCGACTCAGACAGTTGCAGGAACTCAGAAGCCCAAGTCAAACAACTAATCTCATGTAGTCCTCTGCAACCGTGATCTCACCGCCATAATCTTGTGAGATTCGACGCACCATCTCTTCTTCCCTCCCCTCGCAGACTGGATAGAGATGAGTCAACACAAGCCTCCTACACTCAGTCTCCGCGGCGATCTGTCCAAGCCTTGAGGCTGTAGTGTGCAGACCCACAAGAAGGTCCTCGCTGGGGAAGGAGCACTCATGTATCAGAAGGTCCGTTCTCTTAGCCAACTCGACCAAGTTCCTGTCTGGCACAGTATCTCCAGAGTAGGTTACCGTTTTACCTTCGCTCTCTATCCTGAAAGCTACTCCACCTGCATGCTGGACCGGCGCCGCCAATCCAACCCAACCCGGGCCTTTCCTGAAGATACCGGACTTGACCTCAAAGAGGTCCAAAAATCCACTGCGTCCAAGGGCCTGCGCCGCACTATTCCAAGGCTCCACCTTCTCTAGAAGGTCTCTCGTGAATTTCTTGAGCCCCTCTGGGCCGTAAACCCTGAGGCTCCCCTTAGGCTCCATCTCACCGGTTTGGGGATTGAACGCTTTAGAATGTATCAAGGGAAGGTAATCGGCGACATGGTCTATGTGAAAGTGAGTCAGCAGCAACTGATCCAACTCATCAAGACTTGAGCCGGTCTGGTATAGTTTGTAAAGGGTGGCTGGGCCTACGTCAATGAGGATCTTCTCTGACGCCGCCTTCACGACTATTGAGGCGTAAGACCTCTTGGATGTTGGGATTACTGATCCGGCACCTAGAATCTGTACTTCCATAGTCAACATCAACTCTTAATCTGTAATCAGTGCATTCAAGCTTTATCATGACACCCTTATCTTCTAAACAGTAGGCGGATGAAGATTCTGCAAGCTAGGTTTGATCTTGACATCCTTCTCAGTGATAGAGCCAACCGTTCCCGCCGATAGTTTCGGTACGGTCTCCTGCTTAAGAGTACAGTCTGTAAGGTTTAGATCATATTTTATTTCACTCGTCCTGATTTGTTAGGTTGTTGAGACGATTGTCTAAAGTCGCTGTAAGTTTGAGGAGTCAAACCTCAGTGCTAACAGACCTATTCAGGAAGAGGGTCTCCTCACTTAGAAATCGAAGTGACTACTTCAGCACATTGAAGGCTCTGAATCTTGAGGAAGCTACAAGATTTGGAGCGGATTTTCTTGGAAGGGGTGGCCATCAAGCTGCCGGAATAGACGGGTCCATGGATTTCGATGAGGTTCTTGAGCTACTACTATTCTATGTCTGCGCCAGTGGCTACTCGGCTCCATTCCATGTGGAGGACGAAGGAGTAACCTTCGACCTGAACAGAGCGACCAGAATACCAGGCCTGTCGATGTCTGCGGCGGTACCACTTTGGGAGGAGGACCTGTCCAACCTTGTTGAGGTGACTGAGTCTGCAGAGTCCGATCCTGACCTGAGAAGGTCTAGAGAACGTATACCATTTGCCTTGATGACGATGGCGGAGTTGAGCATGGCCTTAGAGATTGTCAGGTCAGGCAGGTACAGTCTGCTCTTCCTCGATAGACCCCTATCAGGAACTTTCCCGGCGCTCAACAGAGACGCATCCATACTTCTGACGCGTGGGAGATCCAGCTTAGTCGGACTTGAGACAAGAGCTGGCCAGCTGAGATTTGTAGACATCTATCTTGCTTCAGGTCTTGGTGCAGGTGGAAGTTGGATACCAAAAAGGGGGGTAAACCTAACCTATGCTGCAATCAAGGCCCTGATTGATAACGGTAAACTTAGAAGAGAAAGACTTGGCCAGACCCTGCATCTCAGCTATAGCGAGCTCAACAACTTATGCAGCCGCCTGGTCAGCATTGATAGGCGACTCGGCTGGAGTCTTCTTGAAATTTCAGGCGACCTACTCAGCCTCAAGGAGGGGGTGTCTGACTACTGGGCACGAGTCATAGATGCAAGCGCGCAGGTTGTCTCCAAGGTCTTCAAGGACTCTAAACACCCCTTGGTTGACGAGAGAGGCAGATGGCTGAGTGTTCTAGACCTCAATACAGTCAACCTGTTCCTTACATACGCCTTGGAGCAAGAAGCGAGTGAACGAAACATACTGATCATTGGAGTCGCCAAGGACACTTCAGCAACCGAATATACGCGTGCTGTTCTACCATTCCTTCTCTCCAAGCAAGAAGGCGCAGTTTCCCCTAGACCTCCAGAACTGAAGAGCGACAAGGCGTTTCTGACTATTCTGAGTGCAGTCAACCCTGGGACTGTACCGACACCTTGGAGGACACCCGCCTATGATGCTTGCTTCACAACCCTGATGTGGAGTCCTGAAGACAAGACTCCGCTCAAGTCAGCGAGGAAAGTTGTTTCAAGAGAACAGATGTATGTTCGTTCATATTTTCAGCTCAGGAGCTTCTCAGATGATCCCTCAGTAAGGTCACCGGTATTCCTGTACGACAGAGTATTCACCCCAAGAATGGATGAGGCTATCTCAGAACTCAAAGCCATAGAGAGAGGGAGAGAGGCTATGCTGAGGGCCTTCATAGAACTTGACCGAACAAGTAAGATTGACAACCTTATACTCTATCTTCTGTCTCTCTCAGATAACAGGGAGGTTATGGAGGCTTACGGCCACAATCAACTCCTATACTTGGCCGACAAATACGTAAAGGAGGAGGTCGTACAGATGAAGGGGCTTCTCAGAGGGGTTGTGGAGCTGGAGCTGACACCGCTGGCCAGAAGGGAGAAGGTCTTCACTGTTGCTAGAAGATTCCGAGATTTGAGGGCTGCCAGTGAGATGGCGAGGAAGAGAAAGACAAGAAAGGTCGGAGGTGAGGGCCGCAGTTGACCCTCTCCGGGATCTTTGATGAGTTGGACCTGTACTTTGAGGGTAGACTTCGAGAACATAGGGTTGTCACAAAGACCTTCAGGGGTGAGCGGGGGGAGATCTCGGTCACAAGCGCAACCGCAATAATCGAGGCAAGATTCAACTTTAAAGTTCTAGACAGACTTCACAATCCATGTTTTCTCGCAGTTGAGCGAGAGACCGCTGAGGGTTCAACATACCTGGTCTATGAAGCGTTGGCTCCCTCAGCTACGCATTTCCAGATGCTTGGCATGAACGTTGCGATGCCAACTGTCGTCCGAAGGGAATTTCTAGATACCATAAGCAGCGGCTGGGGAAAGAGCGAAGAGACATGGATAGACGTAATAGCCGTCCCAACAAGACATGAAATGAATATTGCGGATAATCAACCAGTATACATGAGGTCCAGGCTCACACCGTTGACAGGTGCAAGAGCACATATTCTCTCGAAAGACTCGGTTGAGCGTTTCTTATGCGTCAAGCCTGGAACAGTTCTTGGCAACCTGCTGGGATTCAACCTCCCACTCACAATAGACATTGCAGATTTAGTCAGGTATCACGCTGGTGTCTTCGGCTTCACCGGGACTGGCAAGTCCAACCTAACCTCCTACTTGATTCGGAGGACGCTTGAAAACGATAGGGACCTCAGAGTTGTCATCCTAGACGTTGCCGGTGAATATGTTATCCATCTCATGGATATCATAAGAGATGACGGTATCATCTATACGACTGAGCAATGCGATGATGTGGAGCAACTCCTGAGTTGTCAAGTAGTCCCTGAGACGCTAGAGAAGCGAGCAGGCCTCACTAAGGCTTTGGAGAGCTGCGCAGCAAAGATAATTTCTGATGGGCGGGTTCGACCTTTAAGCCTAGCACGCTTTCGGGGACTGACACTCGAGTACTTGTCTTCCAGGCTTGAGGACGCTTCAGCAGGAAACAAGACGGGAGCCACTCAGGCGATGATAGCTCTAGGAAAGCTTGAACGGTTGATGTCTACTCGGAGACTGAACCCCAGGATGGATCTCTTGAGGTTCAGCGATGAAGATAGAGACGAGATAGTCGCCGTCTTGTCCTCTGTAATTGGTGAATTGCATGAGAAGTCTGGTCTACGATCAGACTTGGCAAGCGTGGTAAGTTATCTTCAGGAGAGGCCGACTGAAGAGGAAGACCTTATGGTTCCAAGTCGCCTCTCAAGCTATGTTCTCAGTCAGAGGTCACCTAGGGTCACAGTAGTCTACATCCCTGAACCCGAGGATGCACGCTTAGCAGCTTCAAGATTCATACACAGCCTCCTCTCATTGAAAAAATCATCCAGCGTCACTCGCAGCCGCAGGGTCCTCATCATCCTAGACGAGGCTCAGGAGTTCATTCCCGATAGAACAAGGAGCGAAGACTTCACAGACGCCTCAAACAGAGCTGTTGAGGCCCTGCTAAGACACGGAAGAAAGTATAGGGCTCACTGTTGGCTAAGCACCCAGCGGGTAGCTCACCTCAACGTGAATGCACTCCACCAACTCCACAGTTACTTCGTCAGCGTACTGCCGAGGTCATATGACCGCTGGGTCATCGCAGAAGCCTTCTCACTCAACACCGCACTTCTGGACAAGACTATAGATCTCGAGACTGGTGAGTGGCTCTTCGTTTCTTACAAAGCAACTAAACAGAAGAACATTCCAACATTCATAGAGGCTCCTGACAATGAAGAGATAGTTTCGAATAGACTCTTGAGTTAGTATGAGTACTCAAGGTTTAGAGTCGCTATCCCTGTGATGTCACATTCTGCTACAGGTTTGGCAGGAAGAAATAATCGTAATCCAGTCTTTTTTCTGAAGCGTTTTCTTGAACTAGTTTGTGGTTCTGAGAAAGGAGTTACTTGACTCCCAAAGGAAAGGCTTCATATCACCAAACCGTATGAAACCATACGCATGGCCTAGCCTCGTGAGAGCGATGTACTTCTTGAATGCCTTGGCGCTGTTCACCGGTGGACTGATCCCCCTTCTTATAGCTACTAGGAAGCTTCACTTCAACCGCGGCCTCTTCCTTTTGGGCTGGCTAGGTTGGGCGTGCGCCGTATCCCCAAAGATAGTCTTGCTTTCAGCCCTATGGGCCAGTTTCCCTATCTTGGCAAAGCCGGATACCGCCCCCAACATCACAGCATTTGCATCCTTGGAGTTGCTTGAAGTAGCCTCCGCCTATCTCTTCCTCAGCAGACATCCACATCTTAGAGGCGCGAACATGAATGGGCGGTTTGTCTTCGCGTTGGGGTTCGGGGTCGGTGAAGCCTTCACCCTAGCCATCTCGGCACTTCTTCCTGTTGATATCACCCCGTCCTTGTCTACATTGATGGTTACGGTCGAAAGGGTCTCTCTGGTTGTAGTTCAGTTTGGATGGGTGGCGCTGATCTCATACTACGTGGCAACCGGTGAATCAATCAATCTAGTACTAGGCGTGTTCTTCAAGATCTTGTCGCCGATAATCTCTCTTACCGTACCGATACTCTTGTTTCTGTATCATGTGGCGTTTGAAGTCTCGATCATATGCTTTGGTGGGGTCATGGCGGTCTATGCGGCCATAGTCCTAATGGTTGCTCTGCTTTTGAGGAGGCGAGTTGAAGATACAGGATCTAGAGCTGAGCTTTTTGATTCAAGATACCTCTTTGCAAGCTTCATTGCTTTTCTAGGCTTGGCCTTAGCTGTTGATACGTCAATTTCTCTTCTACACCTAACTCGAACTCTGGGGTTGGCAACAAGGCTTCTGCTCTTTATAGTGGCGACGATGATGTTACTTGAACTCCTCAGCTGGGCGGCGAAAGGGATTAGTCTCTCAGAGACCGCTCTGGGAGGCTTTATTGGAATGTTGCTTGAGAATCTGTTTAGATTTTACTTTGCCAAAGAGGCTCTACTCCAGAAGTTGACTTTCCAGGAAATTCTTCTCCCTCCAACCTCAGCTTTCCTCACAATATTGGTGGGGATAGCCTTCTGGAAGTATGCAAAACAGTCTGGAAGCTAAACCTCACTTGTAAGGATCTCATATTTTGAGCGGCCCAAAAGCTGTGATAGCGCGCCTGTGTGAAGGTCTCTCTTCTATCTTTCGCTCCTGGATGAGTATGTTTGGGCAGGCGCCTATTCGCCCACGAGTGGGGCATTATGGCTTCGCATCAGGCTCTCCTCAATCGCGCTAACGTCCACCTCTGGAGAGACAGCGCTTTGTCGAGGAAGGTTTCTTATGCCTGATCTTGATATGGCCTCCTGTTTTTGAGTACTGAGTAGCAGCACATCAATAGTTTTCTTGCTGCTGCTACTTGTCTTTCTCTTCTTTCAGCTATGCGGTGGTATGCTCTCTTGATGCTGGTGTCGTACTTGTGGATGTGTATCATGGCTGCTTCAACCATCAACCATCTTAGTCACCTGCTTCCTTCACGTGTTACGCCTCCATGAGGGGTTACTCCTCCTGAGGAGTGTGTTGAGGGTACGAGGCCTGCATATGAGCATAGCTTATCGCCATCGCTGAATCTGTTGATGTCTCCCACCTCACTCTTGATGAGTAGGGCTGTGTAGTATCCTACTTCTGGTATGGTCATGAGGAGTTAGCGCGCGCTAGCCACTCCACTCCTTTCTCTGTGAATAATCCATATTCTGCTGGAGGCTTGATGCCTTCGTAGGTTAGGATGGCTTTTATCTTGGCTCGTCTTCTAACCTTCTCACGCAGCATAGCTGTCTCTTCATCTGGCATGTATGCTGGTGGCAGCGCGTTCAACCTCACCAGCTCAGCTATTGCTTTGGAGTCGATTCGGTCGCTCTTTATCTTAGCCTCTGCGATGTACCGAGTCTTCTTGGGGTGAGAGACCGACACATCGTAGCCTTTCTTTTTGGTTGCCTGTAGAGTGGGGCTATCTGGTTTGAGGCTTCGATACCGACTCTGCTTATTCGGTAACCGGAGAGATATGCGAGAACTCTACCGTTGACCATTCTTCTTTGACCAATTATTCTTCCATCACAATCAAGGATCGTTGCATAGGTGGAATCCCTACGCACATCCAAACCGCAGAAAAAAGTGCTCATAGTATGGCTTGAGTGCTGACGCTTAACAAAAGCTCTTCGCATACCATCGCGCTAGTTGACTCTAAACTGTATGCGTAGAATCTGAGTAAATGATTGACTGGTACTGCTTATAGTCTGATGTAGTACTAAGACGTGAATCAAAAAAGGAAGGTTGGGGGTTTCTGCTCTTGTCTTGTTCTCATATTGTGATGGTTGGATAGTACTTCTTGAGTTGCTTCCAACCTTCTATCTGGGTCGCTCTTCCAAGCCGGTCAGTGGTCTCTTCCCATGCCTTTGCTGTGTCCTCCAGCGCTTTGACTATGTCGGCTGAGCCTGTGATGGCGGCGTGCAGGTTCTTGCTGAGTGTGACGTTGTATTCTGTGGCTCCTCTTATTCCTGAAAGCATAGGCGCCAATATTGTGGCATTGGCCTCGAAAGCGGTGACAACGGGTCCCTTGACCTCTCTCAATTTTGCCGGTGCATTCGGGCCGACAGCATTGTATCTGCACATGTCATGCCATGTGCCAGGAGCGGTCATGGCTAGAACGAGCGTATCTGGATCGGCGAAGTATGAGGCCAAGCAAACAGCCAGATCCCTCTTCTTGCTATGGTTGCTCACACATATACTCCAGCTGGCCAAGTTGACGCTTCTTCTGTTGAGTATCTTGTTTCCGTCAGGGCCGGTAACCCAGTATCCTGGTATGGGGTAGGTATCCCACTTGCCCCTTGACGCCGCCTTCGGATTATTGATGACACCTCCAAGCGACGGAGCGCCAAAGCTGAAGATAGCTCTGCCCTCAGCCATGGGCCCGTAGGCCGACAAGCCTGTAAGCTCAGGCTGGTTTGGAGCGTGGTATTTCGCCATTTCCACATATAGCCTCCCGGCTTCTATGGCCTCATCCGTGGTGAGCTGAGGTTTCATGTCATCATCGAAGTAGTACCAGTTCGGCCATTTCTTTGCGGTGACGTAGAGGTAGTAAGTGAAGCAATTTCGTGTGAGTTCCCTAGCCTCAGCGTTGCCGTACAGGTCAGGCGGTCTGGTGAAGAACTCATTCTGATCAGTGTATTGATCAAAAGTAATTGGAGGCGCAAGTGGGTAGCCGTACTGTTTCTCAAAGTTCTCCTTCTCCTTTGGATCTTCGAAGTAGTCTTTCCGGTAGAACAGCAACTGCACGTCTCCGTCTTGGACGAAGCCACAGAGATTTCCCTTGTAGTACGGTATTGTCTGGTCAAGCGGGTAGATGTATCCGTCTGGCCTGCCCCGTTCCCTTATGTTAATCCACATAGCCGCATCATTCAGCGGATACAGTAGCTGCGCATCAGCAAGGTCGGACAGGTACATTGTCTGCGCGTTGATCAGGTCTATGTTCCCGGTCTTGCTGACTGCTTCAACCATCATCTTATTGAAGAAATCAGCTATAGGCGTTGTTGCTATGGTGACTTTGATGCCTGTTTCATTTTCCCATCGATCCTTCATTGCGATGAAGCCAACCTCATATCCTCCGACGCAGGCGAGGACAAGCTCTGTACCCTTCCATTCAGGATGCTGCTCTAACACGAATTTCGCTGCGTTAATCGCTCTCTCAGCGACGGTATCTCCTTTCCTTGGTAGGTTGAATGGGAAAGCCATAGCTCCAGGCCCAGTCACAGTGACAGTTGCACCTGGACCTGCTGGAGCCATCGACGCTGCTGCTCCATATCCTATGCCTGCACCGACAGCCAAACCAACAATTCCAGTTGCCGCGGTCTTCATGAATCCCCTTCTAGAAACTTGGCCTTTGGACTCTTCGGGCATATTCTATAACACCGTTTCTTGTGATCGTCAAGTCGGTTATAAAAGCTCTGTGGTGCAGTAATCTTTGATTTATTAACCATAGCTTGAGCCTATTCCTACGAGCTGGCGCGCACAGGTTTGACCGTGCAGAAGCCGAAGACATCTTGAAAACGTTTATTTACCCGCAATCGAGGTCATAATGGAATATCTGCAGCCGGTGAGATGACAGGTTGCCAAAATTTAGCTGGTTTACGGACCCGAAGAAGTTCAAGATCCTGCTTCAGATCCCTGTTCAGATAGTTATGAATTTCACCGCAATAATTCCATTTGCGCTGACAATATATGTCGGCATGACTGACTGGCTCCCTCAAATCACTATTGACTGGTGGCGGGCAAATTTCATCGGTCCGTACGCCTTTGTCAAAATCGCTGGTGACCAACTATTTTTGGAATCGGTTGTGAGAACCCTGTTTCTCTCTGCCGTATGCGTGCCAGCCGAATTTCTGTTGGGATTCTTACTAGCTTATGTGTTGAGTGGAAGCTTTCTTGGGAAGAGGTTCTTCACCTTGGTGGCGGTTGTTCCTATGATGGTTGTTCCTGCCGCGGGTGGATACGTATTCTACTTGATGTTTGTTGAGAGTGGACCAGTTAACGGATTGCTACAAGTACTATTTGGCATGAACCCGATCCCTTTCCTGAATAATCCAAACTGGGCACTAGTCTCGATCATGCTGGCCGATATTTGGCAGTGGACTCCATTCGTATTCCTCATAATGTCAGCGGCACTTTTGTCCCTGCCTCAAGATCCGATTAACGCAGCCTATGTCCTTGGAGCTACGAAATGGTATGCCTTCCGAACCATAGTGCTTCCAATGCTGAAGAGGCCAATGATGATCGCTTTAGTTCTTAGAGCCATTGAGAGCCTCAAGCTCTTCGACTATCCATATATGATGACGGGTGGGGGTCCTGGATACGCAACTCAGACGATCTCGATGAACCTCTATGAGTCGGGATTCAAGTATCTGAAATATGGTTTCACTGCAACGGAGAGCCTCCTTATATTCGTCTCCTGTATTGTTGTTGCTTGGTACGCCGTCAAACCATTGAGGGCTGCGCAAAGAGGAGAGTGACAGAGAATGAATCCTCGTTTCGAAACAATAGTCTATAGTATTGTCAAGTACATATTCGGGCTCGGCGTAGTTTTCTTCGCACTGTTTCCACTGTACTGGATGTTTACGATGGCTATGAAACCATTCGCAGAATGGAGCCCCATGGAGGTTCACTGGTGGCCATGGTACCCGACCACACTGAACTTTCTGCAACTATTCATACCCGCGCACACTTTGGCTGAGTTGGGAATATTGAATCCGGCAGTTGATCCTTTCATTCATGATACGGCAACCAGAGCGATAATGAACAGTCTTCTTTTCAGCATTTTCGGAACTGCCCTTTCACTCTTCATCGGAACAACCGTTGCATATGCAATGTCCAGATACAAGGCTGGAGGCGACTACATATTCCTGACTTTCAGGATGCTGCCGCCCATCGCGATTCTTATGCCAGTCGTCATCTGGTTCTCTACACTTCGCTTCCTGGACAGCACCCCTGGTATGATACTGCTTTACGGCCTGTTTCCGATGCCCTTCGTAGTCTGGCTGATGAGAAGCTTCTTCGATGATCTCCCCCGTGAGATAGACGAGGCGGCGATCATGGACGGGTGCAGCCCTGCGATGACCTTTGTAAGAGTCATACTTCCGCTTGTCAGAGGCGGACTTGCAGTAACAGCTCTATTCATATTCATCCTGAACTGGAGTGACCTGATCGTTGCATTGACGATAACGCATAGGATTGCGGTGACTATACCGGTTCAGATAGGTCTCTTCGAATCTGACGCAGGGCATATGTACGGCATAATGTCAGCCCTAGGGATGATTGCTGTGATCCCGACAGTAGCGTTTGGCCTCGCCATTCAGAGGTATCTTGTGAGAGGCCTTACGTTCGGAGCGATCAAAGGCTAAGAATAGAAAGAGGCTGTGGGGACAGGAGACGCCTAGGCTACCCTGAACCTCCACGCCTCAATGTTCAGTCTCCAGACAATTCCCTGCGGATCCTTAAGGCCACCTTGGATTATCATGTAGGTTCCTCCAACAGTGTGTCTGGCGTCGTCGCCGACCAAGATGAAGTGTATTCTGGCTCCGGATCCATCTGTTGCCGTGGCCTCTACCAATGACTTCTCTGTATTCTTGTCATAGACACCACGCCACCAGCCGCCGACGATAGCGTAGGTGGTTTGGTCGAGCCTCAATGTTCCATCCATAATCCTGAAGAGAACAAACCTCGCACCAACCTCAGTCACTCTGCACTTCAGCTCCAGTACCGCTGGCACCACTACTTGTTGCCCCCCAACGCATGCCTCGGCCTTCCCCGTAATTGTGGATAATACGTAGACGTCGCCGACTGTAGCCTGGAGTTCAGAGGGCACCGCGAGGACCGGTGTGGGCGCTAAAAGAACCAACATAATAGCGGCTAGGATTGCCGCAGGAACTGAAAATATACCCAAGATCTCATTCACCTCCGCCAAGTACATCTACATGTTAAGATTTTCCTGTTGCGGAGCATTGTTCGTTAACTTTGTTCTGCCTTAATGTCGAAAATGTCCAACATGCAGAGCATGGGATGCCGTAGACCTCGACTACTCACGTCTCATAATGTATCTTGTCAGGAAGAGTGTGATCACTGCGACCATTACTATGATTGGGGTGAGGATTGGTTGAAACTCTGGAATCGGCCGGCCAGCGTCCAACCACAACGTATGTAAAACGTTTGCAACAGAGTTAACTGCACGGTTTAGACTGTTCCCCACTCTGGCTTTGAACTCAAAATTATTCCAGCCGTAGTTGGCGTCCATCCACGTGGCATTTGGCTCAGTGAACATGGTATTGAACGCCAAATCTAGAGTCTCTTGGTAAACTGATGTGCATCCAAGGGGTGCTATGAGAGCTATCGAGTTCTCGAAGAGATACTGATGCTCGTTCACGTAGCCTTCATAGTCTGCGTGGTGATGTTCGACTCCCCAAGGGCTGTCTGCACCCATAATGTGGCCGAAGACCGCCATGTCAGAGATGTAGTGGCTCAAGGCACCGGCGAGCATGACTCCACCTGAGAAGTTTCCCTTCTTCAGAAGGCTTAGTGCTTCGTGGTATGTTTCGTTGGCTCTTGCCGCAGCCGAATCGTCAATCACACGGTGATTTCCATCAAAATAGACGTGATGATTGAATGTGTCACCATATCCGCCTAGGTCTCTGGGTCTATCCGGAAGCTCTGTACCATACTTCAACCAATTCATATTGTCCCTGAATATTGTTGCTTCATTAGCGGGCAACAGACCCACTGCTTTCTCAGCGATCCAGTCATGTGTACCTATGGTTGGACTGCTTGGTGACTGACTCCATGAACCACCGTTACTCCACGCATTGGCCTCAGGAATGATTATGAACATTAGCAAGCTGAATAATAGGAGACTCTTCAAATCCGTCAATTTTCTATTCAAGCACTTCATTGATAAGGGTAAAGGAGTTATTGTTCAGCTTCTCCGAACTCTCTCCTCAACTCCTTATCAAGCTGTTCTTTCAGAGAGAAGTACTGCCTGAACCTACTGTTCCATTTTGAGAGGAATTTGAATTCCTTAATGCCGACTACCAGCCAAAGTGAAGCGACTATGAGGATGACAGCAAAATACATGATTGCTATGATTCCCACGCTCGGGTCTAACCTGAAGATGAATATCAACAGTCTCCTGTGAAGTAGCAGAAATAGTGTGAAGAAGAGAGTTATTGGGGCGGCAAGGATTGATGTGGCTACGAGAATGTTAAACCAGGTTCTCTCCTCATTTATGTGGTAGACTAAGGTGTCGATCGTCTCTAGGAGGCCCGCCTCCCTTTGGCCCTCGCCTTCCTCTCTCCGATTCATATCCTTAACCAATTCAGACTACACCTTCCGGTAATAAATCGATTCCGTAACTTTGTTCACATACGCCTCTTTATTCTTGGAAACATCGCCTCATATGGTTCAAGTATTCTCTTACAGAATGCGATTCCAGCCTCAGTGACCTTGTAGAGGGTTATCTTCTTGCGGCCGTGGAGAGTCTCAGTCTTGGTTATGAGGCCTTTGGACTCCATCTCATCAAGTATTGGTTTATGTTTCTGCAGGTTGAGGCCACAGTAGCTTAGTAGGGCAGTCTGGTTCAGAACTCTATACTGGACAAGCTTGAGCAGTATGTCTTTGCGGATGTATATTCTATCTCTGTACTCACCCGTTGTCGACAATGGCCTCACATTAGATTGTCATATAGTCTCTAATTATACTATGTATCTCTGGTCTTCCCTCTCAAGATCCTTTACTATCTCAATCACTCTTTTTGGCGTTTCAACCTCGTCTAGTGGTAGACCTTTAGCGCGCGCGGGACACGTTATCTGGAGAAATTTTACTATTCACCGCAATATTTCATGACAGTCAAGCGCGCGCTGTCATGATGACGGATGGTCCAGAGACCACAAGAAAATTTCCTTGTTGGGGTAGTGTCAGCATTCTATGGTAGAAGTCTGTAGTAGACCCTTCTGTTATTCTTCCCTTTGTTCTCAGCTTTCAGAAACTCTATTTGGCCAATCTCTCTTAGGTTGCGGACATGGGTTCCAGCGTCAGCCTGCCTGTCAATACCCTCTATCTCCACTATCCTTAACTTTGATACTTGAGGCGGCAGGGCCTCAGCCATCTTGACCACGCCCGGAATTCTAAGCGCCTCCTCACGCGGTAATTCATAGGTCTTCACAAGAACGTCCTTGTTGAATAGTTGATTTGCTTCGTCGATGCAACTCATGAAGAGGTCTCTGTCGAAGTTCTCAAGGTTGAAGTCGAATCTTGACTTCTCCGGAGTCAGCTCGTTCCCAGTAACTAGTGCGTTGGTCTTGTTGCAGAGTATTGTTATGAGAACATGGGCTGCTGTGTGGCTCCGCATCAATCTGTATCTTCTTTCCCAATCGATCTCGCAGTGTACTTTGTCTCCAATACTTAGGCCTGCTCGGTCGACCTCGTGGGAGGTCTCGCCCGAGAACTTTCCAACATAGGTCACGTTGAAGACTTCGCCCTCCCTCATCATTCTTCCCGTGTCGTGAAGTTGGCCTCCACTTTTCGGATAGAAGATCGTTTGATCCAAAATTACGTATCTTGAATCACTTACGCCGGTGACGGTTGCTTCACATTCTTTGAGGTAGGAGTCTTCAAGGTAAAGTAGCCTGCCCATGCGGTTTGGCCTCTCAGAGACTCAAGGGTGACGGAAACAACCTATTTTGAACTCATATTTTAAGTCGACCGAGAGGCTCAGTCAACCTGAATCACGGGACACAGCCTTCAAACTCAACCACACCGCATCTCTTGTGTTCATGTTTGGTTCGGCTGAAAGGCAGAGCGCGACTGGAACAACCGACTCTAGGGTAGGAGGGGCTGCTATTCAAAGAGAACTTCTGAATCCACCTTCCAAAAGAGAACACCATATGTTCTGGCGACACTGACAGAGCCCCATACGGACCCATGATTAAAGAGATAACCTTGAGGTATGCTGCGTGCACGCCACAATACGTTGAATCCGAGTGCGTCACGAATAGTAGCGTGTGTCATGGAAGGACTTGAGACTGAGAGTATGGAGCCCCGGCTGGGCTTCGATCCCAGGACTTACGGCTTACGAAGCCGTCGCTCTACCGAGCTGAGCTCTCCCGCCTCAAGGGTCCTTTGAGGAACCGGGGCGGAACACGCCGAGGCTCAACAATCTCTGAGTAGTGGTGCTCATAAGCATTTTTTTGGAAGTATCGAGCTAAGATTGATTGAACACTAGTTGCTAGTGGATGGCGATGGGTGATGTCAAAGCAACGGGGATTGAGTGAGAGGAGAATCATCGAGATTATAGTTGGTCTCCAAGATAAGATGGAGGACAATCCTCTTCCTTTCGGGGACGATGTCTCAGCCATTCGCATAGGTAGGGGAAGGTTGGCTGTTCTGAAGTGCGACATGATGGTTGGAATCACGGATATTCCCAAAGGTATGAGTCTCTGGCAGGCGGCGAGGAAGGCCGTAGTTTCTAGCGTAAGTGATTTGGCTGCTAAGGGGGTTCAGCCTCAGGCCATACTGGCTTCTCTTGGCTTGCCCAGGAGCCTGGGTGAGGATGATATTTGCCAGGTCGGTTCAGGAATAAACTCGGGCGCCAGAGAGTACGGTGCCTTCGTCTTGGGTGGGGACACCAATGAATCTACTGACCTAACCATAGACGTCACTGCCTTTGGCGTCTGTGTGGAGAAGGAGCTTGTCCGACGCGACACCGCAAGAGTGGGAGATATTGTGGCGGTGACGGGGCGCTTCGGACTGGCAACATTAGGTCTGAAGGTAATTCAGGAGAACCTGAAGGTTCCTGAGAAACTGAGGGAGGAGGCTGCTGAGGCGGTGTTTATGCCTAAGGCGAGACTGACCGAGGGACTGACCCTCAGCAGAAGTCACCTAATCACCTCGTCGATAGATTCGAGCGACGGCCTAGCTTGGAGTCTACACGAACTCGCAAGATCAAGTAGGATAGGGTTTGAGATCGTGAACCTTCCAATCCATAAAGGAGTCGAGGAATTCGCCCTGAGAAACGATCTCGACCCAGCGGATCTTGCACTATACGGCGGTGAAGAGTATGAGTTGGTTGTGACCATGAAATCCTCCATCTATGAGAAGGGGAAGAGAAAAGTTCCCTCACTGATACCTATAGGAAGAGTCACAGGGGAGCGTGGGAAGATCACTCTGAAGTATGACAGTAAGATCTGCTACGTCGAACCCAGAGGTTATGAACACCTCAAAGACAGGATGTAGACTCTACGTCACCGAAGGCTTCCGGAGGCCCTGCCTGCAGGCATGTTGACTGATTTTGACTTGTACTGCTGATGTTACTCTATATTTTCGGAATGTACCCCATCTCTTGGAGTTTCTCCAGCTGGGGCCTCACCTTCTCATGTTTCTCAACAAGTTCTCTCGGGATTTCAAGCCCTCTTCTCTTCAGGTAGTCGTATACAGCATCTGCCAGCGCATCAGTGGCGAGAAGTGAGCAGTGAATCTTAACCTCGGGCAGACCGCCAAGGGCTGACGCAATGTCATCTTTGGAGATCTTGAGGGCTTCGCCAAGAGTCTTGCCTTTAGTCATCTGCGAGAGCATGCTTCCACTGGCTATTGACGCGGCGCAGCCCTGGGTCTTGAACCTGACGTCCTTGATCCTGTCGTCTTCCACCTTTATGTAGAAGAAGGTTACATCTCCACACGTCTCACTCAGGTATACCCCTACGCCGTCAGCGTCAGGCAGCTCACCGACGTTCAGGGGGCTTCTGTAGTGTTTGATCACGGTTTCACTATACATGATGCTCAAAACCGCTTCAGGAGAGTCTCCCCGTATTTACCTTCGGCGCATCATTATTTGCGATTAAGCGCTCACCTAGGCTTCTTCAGAAGTCTGCCTACTTATCCCTTGCGAGTATGTGATTTTGAAGTCCACAGACTCTGGCGACGGATTACTCGATTCAAGATTTCTTGATTAAAAGACCTCTCTCAACGCGGCCTCTTGGTTTTGTGGCCCCTTCTCAAGTATCTCTTTGTGGATTTTTGCTTCTGGGTCAAGAGACGTTTGAGTCTGGTCGCTAGCTCATCATAAATGTTGGGCAGCTCCCACCCTGCGTGGGTGTAGGTGGCGAGGTCTCTAGGCGTCTTTATGGCGACGTCTACCTCATACCTCCGTCTCTCTTTTCCCTCGGCAGACTCTGAGGTCTTTATGACTGAGCGGGCCTCCTCGATCTCTGGGAAGGCCCTCTTGAGTGTTCCTACGACGTTCAGAAATTTCGATTTGGCAACCTCAGATTCGAAGGGGTCGTCCGGTAAACCAACTATGTAAACCTGAATCTCCGGTTTAACTTCAGGCTCAGCAACAAGCTCGACGTAGTCTCTCGGGGTCACTATGCCCTGAACCATGTCCAAGACGGTTATGAGGGCGTAGGTCTTACCCATTCTGAGCATACAGCTTAGCACGTGGGACGATTCTTCTTCAGCCCGACATAGAAGAGGCTCGGTCTCCATCAATGACTTGACTTGGAACCCGAGATTTTTCTGCCCCTCAAGACCTAGGGTCTCGCTCCCAATCCTTTCTCTTGGTGTGAGATGATAGACTATCTGGCTTGAAGTAACTATGCCAGAGACCCTCCTGTCGGAGGTCGCCGGCAGATGGTCGATCCTCCTCTCAACCATCAGGTTTCTAGCCTTTGCAACAGTGTCATTCTCAGTGATCGTTGTCAGGCTGCTTGATACCAAAGAGTCCACTTTAAAGTTCAGGGTTCCCCTCTCGGATAGGACCTCTAGGATCCTCTTCGCCGTAATCACGCCGGTAACGTCCCCGCCCTCTACTATTGGTAAAGCTCTGAGTCGATAATTCGTCAAGATCCTTGCTGCCTCGCCTAGACTGGTCTTTGGCGAGAGCTTGGTAGGATACCTGACGAGTGTGGGGGTTTTTGCGCTTGCGATGTTGGAGGCCCTGAGGATATCCCTTGTAGTGACCATGCCAACTCTGTCTTTTTCGACTATGAAGACCTCGTATACGTCAAGGTCCTTCAGTACACCGACGATCTTTGAGATTGTGTAGGTTGATGGAACGACCACAGGCGGGGTTTGGAGTTCTCTAACCTCGATTCTCTTTATGGCTTCCATGCTGCAGGCCACTACCAAACCAGAGTCGGCCAGAGAAGAATTGCCGGCCTACTCTTAAATGTTGACGTAGGATCACTGCGCAGCAAGAACCAGAAATATGCTGAGCATGTCAGATCAGGTTGCGCTCGTTCATTTGGGAGTGGATTCTTCTAACGGTTTCTGGGACGTCTCCTCCGTCGACTACAAGGATTATTTGGGAGGTATGTGGGGCGAAGACGCCTCGCTTGATGTTTATGTCTGGGATGGAGCCTATCGCCGTTGATGCGACGCCTGGGGAGGTTCTCATCTTGTCTCCGATGAGGGTGACTATCCCTAAACCATACTCCACTCTCATCTCTTTATCGAGTGATTTGAGTTGTTCCTCACGTCTTCTCACGTAGTCTGCGTCAAAGATTAGGAAGTCTCTTATGATCTGGCCTGTCTCCATGACTTCCGTTCCAAGATCGAGGAAGCTGTCGTAGCCTTCCCATAGCCTGAGGCAGTCTTCAAGCGACCTGCTCTTCTCGCTGCTCATCGTTATGATGGCGCAGTTTTCTAGGCCGGTTACACACTTGACTATCTGTGGGCTGGGGTCCTCTGTCTGGATCATGGTTCCAAGTTTAAGGTCGTCTAGCGGTGCGACTTTTATCGGTAGCTTCTGTGACCTGGCAAGCCTGACCGCGGCGTTCTGTATTATGGTCATACCTGAGACCGTTGCTTTGGATGCTTCATTGTAAGTCATTACTTGAATTCTCTTGAGCGTCTGGTCCTTGACTATGGCTGGGTCGGCGCTCTGAACAGGCGTCTCTTTTAGAAGAATCGTCTCAACCTCGAAGTGGTCTCTCAAGACGCAGGAGAGGAAGACTGCGGACTGGTCTGACCCCCCTCTTCCCAGAAGTGTCTCCAAGCTGTCGTAGGTCATGCCTAGGAATCCAGCTATCGAGACGACTCTTCCGTCTTTGAGGAGGCTGAGAAGTTGGGAGAGCCTTCCGCGGCTTGACTCAAAGTCTGGGGTGGCGTTCTCGAAGTTGTCGTCGGTAACGATCGGCCACTCTTTCTTTTCCAGATGAGTCGACTCTAATCCTTGTGAACTCAGGATATAACTCATGATGGTTGCGGTAGGCAGTTCACCGCCGCTTGTGAGGACTTTTGCTCTTGATGAACCGTCGAACCGCTTGTCAACCTTCAGGAGGGTCTCCTCTAAGTCAAGTTTATGCCTGTCGAGTTCGTCTTCAAGCTTCTCGATGAGGCTCTTGTTGACGTATCTTGATGCCAGACCCAAGTAGGAGTCGAATATGGAGTCTAGTTCATAGCTTCGACCTAGGGCCTTGGCTTCGCCGATTGTCTGTAGTTTGTCGGTGACGCCCTTTGGCGCTGAGAATACTGCTAGGGGACCTAGGTCTTTGGCCTCTTTCAGTTCCGCGATTCGTTTGACTATCAGAGAAATGTTCGTTCCAGAGGAGTCTATTAGGCTCCCGCCGAACTTCATGACGGCCAGATTCTTGAATGACTTCATAGAGACATCTCTACAGGATCTGGTTGGTCCTCAGATATTATGAGTTCCTCAGGTCTGAACTCAACACCGTCCCAATGGAATGACTTGACCTCGTTGTCTATGTTTGAGTATACAACGTAGGAGCAGCAGGGCTGGTTGGCTCTCTGCCTATCCGTACTTGAGGGTTGGGCGTGCCAGTATGGGTGGCTGTGATAGTACCCTAGAACCTCAAGGGACAACTCATCAGCCTTCATGAAGACGTCAAGTTGCTCTTGAGGATTGATCTGGTATGAGCTTTCAGACTCAAGTATATTCTCTGTTGGAAAGATCATTGTGACTCTCTTGATGTTGCTCTCTCTCTTTCCGAGGAGTATACCGCAGGCCTCGACTGGAAACGTGTCTTGGGAATGTTCAACAATCTTGTCTAGGCCTGACTTGCTGAAGACTATCATTCCAGTCACCGGTGGAATGTGTAGGTCTCAGGTTCTCAGGAGGTTTCTTTTGTCAGCCAGTCGAAGTACTCTTTTGAGCCTCCTATTATCGGCAGCGCAACTATCTCCGGAACCTGGTAAGGATGATTCAGCTTAACGTCTTGAATAATCTTGCTCAGCAGGCTTTGCTTGGATTTTACTATCAGAAGTCTCTCTGAACCTTCCACAATCTTTCCCATCCATCGATAGACGCTCTTAACGTCTTGTGTGATGTTGACGCACGCCGCCAATTTCTTTGCTGTGAGGGACGACGCGATCTTTTCTGCAGTATCAATTTCTGGACAGGTGACCATGACGATTATCGATGAATCTCTTGGGCTCTTGGCTTTTTTCATTCCAGAACTCGTCATCCATAGTTTGATGGGCAACCTGAAGGTCTGAGAGGGTTATGCAGATCGCTTTTCAGTTTAGATCGGGTTCTCGTGGTCTATTCTTGCTCGGCTGGTCGATTCCTTCTTCAGCCTAACCTCGAGCACACCATTATTGTATGTTGCGTTGAAGCTGGCCGGCCTCGCCGGTAACCTAACAAATTGACGGAAGCCTAGGCCGCCCTTGACCTCAAGCAGGTCTTCGTGAAGAAGGACCTTTATCTTCTCTTCGGGCCCCGGAACCTTACCGACCACAAGGATCTCTTCCGGATCCTCTATGATGTCTGGGCTCCACTCTTTGGTCTCGAAAGGTTTGACCCTCCACACCTTCTTGAAGGTTCTTCTCAACTCCAGAATCCAGTAGGCAGCAAGAGCTGCGGCTAGGCTGCCAAGTATGATGCCGAATAGCCCTCTTTGGAGGCGTACCAGTAGGGCTAGTATTATGGCTATCACTATTACTCCGAAGAGGACGGTCAGTATGTTTGCAGCATCCGTGATTTCTGAGCTTCGCCGCTTCTTATAGAGACTCACAGTCAACCCTCCGGCGTCTATTTCATTTCGAGGTTGACAGTTACGTAGTGAAGTTCAACAATCCCTTCTACATTTATGAGTGCGCCGAAGTTTAAAGTTGATTCTTCCTGCCACATAAGAATTTTGTCTGTCTTGACGCCCCAATCGGAGATGAAGTTCTCCAGAAGCAACCTTGTACTGTTCCACTGGTTGCTCGTTGTGTAGTTGGCTGTCCCCTCAATGTATGATGTGTGGGGGTTCAGGGCTTCGGGGGTCGCGAGGGTTATGTTGGCTTCCTTGAAGATGTTGAGGAGATTTGTCCTTCTCTGCTGTAGGTCTTCTGTCGGCTCTGGTGGCGGAGGCTTCTCTATCTTCGAGACTTCAGCCAAATATTTTCCGTAGGCCTCTTCAGCTGTGCTTCCGAGCCCAACGTAATATTCTCCTGTGAAGACCGCGCCTACGCAGGCGACTACTCCAAGCTCGGTCACAACCCCTCCAGCTCCGGCTGTATAGACCGGGATGAAGTAGACTTCATGCTCACCTATTCGATACAGGATGTTGTCGCCTGTTCTGGGCTGTCTGAGCAGAGTCTTTAGGGACGCGAACTCCGCATATTTCTCCAAGGCCTCCACCGCACCTGTCGGTCCAAGCAACTTGACTCTTGCTTCTTGCATTGGTTGGTAATAGAAGATGGTCTCCCCCAATTGCGGATAGTCGTTTCGGACGACCATGTATCCAGCGAGATTTCTTCCGAGTGCTCCGCGAAGTTCAAGGGATAGTAGCCCCATGAATTCCGGCCTGTCAAAGCCTGGCGGCTGGGTCATGATGTAGTACGTCACCAAGCCTGAGGGAATCTCCAGGAATTCTTTGGCGACTATGTATGTTGCTGGGTCTTTTATGTGGTAGTAATTGTACATTGAGACTCGCCAAGTGAAGAGTTCCTCCGGGAACCTGACCTGTTTGTAGAGCCATTGAGGGACTTCTTCGGTGAGGTAGTCTTTATAGAGCATCTTGAAGAGTTGGCTGAAGTAGTCTTGGCCGAGGACGATGACCTTCAAATCGCCATTGTATATGTCCACCAGAATGTAGCCGACGAGCCTCATGAGAGGGTTATTGTTGCTCCAGGGGACTTTGTTAGTTTCGAGTTCAACTATTAGGGGCGCTATGTAGTAGGTGTTCACTCCATCTGTAACCGGGAAGATGTCAACAGGCCTATCTCCAAAGTAATACTCAAAGTAGGGGAATAGCAGACTCATCCTGTCATAGATGTCTCTGTAACGCAGTAGGCGGATCGTTTTATCGCGGTATGCGAGGAAGAAGTTGAACTCGAAGATCCAGCTCAACGGTGGGTTGAGGTCGACTCCACCCCGCCCATCATAGAAGAAGTTGTCCAGCTCATCGCTTCTCTCACGGTCCTTTGGATATGCCGCCCAGGTGGTTGAGAGTAGCCCACCTTCCCCATAATAGATCCTTTTCTGCTGGAAGAAGTTTCCTGTCTCCATTATCCTCCCGTCGTGAGCGTCAAGGATGAGCAGTCCGTTCGGGGCATGTGTATAGACGAAGTGTTCAGCGTACCACCTGTCCTGTGGCCTAACGGTCTCCGGCAGAATCGGCTTCATCGTGGAGGTCCAGTAGAGTGTTCCATTAAATCTTAGAATGTCCGAGTCCTCATAGTCGAGGTAGGGGATGAGACCTATCTCAGGCTTCAGTTTGGCGAAGGCTCCACCCCAATCCCAGAGGCGGATCCTCTGCAGCAACTCACTGTTTCCAGCAACATATTCCGAGATGTATTCTGGCTGGATGGGTGTCAAGCTGAAGTTTAAGGGAACCTCCTTGACCTTATCCAGTTCAGCAAGGTATCGGTTGACCGCGATCTGTTGGGCGGTGTATGGTCCGAGCCACTCGATCTTGCGTGTGTCTGCGATGCTGCTGTTTATAGCCATCACCGAGCCTGTTACGAGAGCTATCAGGAAGAGGCTGAGGACCCTGATGTAGACCCTTCGGCGGGTCAGGATTGAGAGGCCCCTTGAGTAACGCCAATCCATGAAGGAGAATAATGCGAAGAGCGCTCCACCCACACTCAGACCGAGTATGAGGTATCTGGTGTTGAAGTCTATGTAGGGTGAGAAGAAACTGTTGAACATGGACCAGAGGAGCGCAAGCGACAGTAGCCCCTCAAAAGAGGCTACGCGCCAACTGACGCCTAATGGCACCGCTCCTGAGGCCTCATCAACCGTCGGGGTCAGTATTCTTGCAAGTTGCGTCACACCAACAAGAAGGATGAGGTGAATCCCTACCGCGCCGAGCAGTGGACCTACAAGGAGCGTGAGCGCCGGGATCATGGGCAGAACGTTTGCCTGGGCGAATGAGCCGTCGAGGGGTGGGGTGGTGAAGGGCAGCCTGAAGACCCCCCAAACAAGGTTCAGACCAGGATCCCAACCTTGAGACATTGCGTAGACGGCCATACCGAAGATGTAGTTTCTAAACATCAACATGCCGAGAAGAACTTTGGTGACCTGCCAAAGAACGAACTTTGTAGGTGTCAGCTTGAAGGTTTTGAAGTCTGTTCGGCCAGGTGGAATCGTACCATATCCTCTGAAGAGGGTGATTATGAGTTGGATGAACCACCAGATGAGGGAGCGCCTATTCAAGAAGTCAAATCTAACAAAGGCCAAGGTTGCAAGTATGACTCCGCCTACAATCTCGAAATAGACGGGTCTGATGAAGAGTTCACCGAACTCCTCCATGTTGAGCCAGAACCAGATCAGTTGGCTGCCGAGAGACCACAGGATGAAGATTGCGAAGAGAGCTACTATGGCGATTACTATTCTTTTAGCTGGAAGCGTTGGTTGCCGGCTCTCAACAGGGTAGTAATCCATTCTGAAGACTCTCACACAATAGCAGACTCTATCCTTAAAACTTTAACGAAGGACCGAGAAATCATTGACTCCTCAAAGTCGGGAGTGAATCGCATATTACAGAAATAAGGTTCTGTTAGCGTATACTAGAGTGGCTGAAAAGTCAGGAAACTATCAGTAAAGCAGAGGAGACGCCAAGAAAGATGTCGGCAGCCTCAAGGTAGCTGCCAGGAATCGACTGAGCAAACCTCGAACCTATCACCGGTGAACATTATTGATAGCAGGAGCGTTACCTTGAAGAACTTCCTCATTGGTAAGCAGTATTGTATATTTGCGGGGATCGCCGAGCCAGGTCAAAGGCGTAGAAGCCAAGAGCTGCGAAAGCTTCAGGAGCCTATCCCGTAGGGGTTCGTGGGTTCGAATCCCACTCCCCGCACCACCTATATTCCACGCACGGTGAGCGGCTTCTCCCCGCCTCGTGTTTTCGCTTAATGGGGGTTTCCATTTTTAGTTCAAGGGCCCTGTAATGGTTTGGCGACTCGCTACGCCAATGTTCGAAGCTTCTTTAGCGAACTACATATTGCCCGCTAACTAAAAGGGCATGAGAACCTGAGAGGAAACGACTGTCACCAAAATCGTTACCAAACCAAACCCCCTACCGGTGTATGGGGGTGGATGCACCTCTCAAGACAGAAAACAGAGGGATCCCCCTAGCATACCACCATTATTTTAGATTCAACATCGAATAGCGAGCCTAAAATTGGAATCCGACAAGCTGGTTCTAGATCTCTTAAAATGCGCTGTCCAAGCAGCCGAAAAGAAGATGGCGTGAACTGCAGGTTGGTGCTATTGTGTACAGATCCACCTAGCAGCGCGCGCTGACTGATGCAGAATACAGATTTGTCAATCCGAGCGAGGGTCTTCACGATTTTGGTAGCGCTGTGGCGCACGCAACAGTAATGTCTTGATAGTCAGTATAGAAAACGAGAAAGTCCTAGGGCAGTATTAGTTCTCCATCTAGCACGGTGACTGCCTCACCAATCAGCTTGGCCTCGTATGTTCCATCTTTCTGTCTAGTCACCCTGACAGTCATCCTCCCAAGCCTTCCCATAATGTCTCCCTGCTCAGCCTTTATCTCAGTTTGATTATCCTCGTCCAACTTCACAAAGCCGTTTACAACCAAGTATACGCCCAACGGACCGTGAGAAGATCCTGTCGTAGGATCCTCTCTCAGTCCATAATAAGGTGCAAAAAACCTTGAGTGAACATCAGAGTCGCTCTCAAAGGTTTCTCCAGTAAGAATAGTGAAACCCTTAATTCCGTGATTATTTCCAAACTCCTCCAATTCATCATAGTCATAGCTTATGCGTTTCAATTTCTCCAATTCTTTCAAAGCCACATAAACATAATCCAGAGTCCTATCCCTCATGATAGGACACGAACTGTCTATGTCTGTTTCTTCGATGCGCAAAGCCTCCGCGAGTTCCTTTCCACTTAATTCTTCTCTCACAAGATGAATAGCTGGAGACTGCCACGCAACTCTAATCGAAGGTCCGTTCTTCTCAACATCGACTGTGATGATTCCCAGCATTGTTTCAATCTTGAATGAGAATAAACCGTCTCCAACCATCCCAAATCTGCGTTCCTCGGCTAGAACATGTAGACTAGCGACGGTTGCATGTCCACAAAACTGGACTTCTCTTCTTGGGGTAAACCATCGTAACCTGAAATTCGCATTTCTGCTCGGGAGGACAAATGCAGTCTCTGAAAGGTTCATCTCATTTGCAATCGATTGCATTTCGTAGTCACTTAATCCTTCAGCTGAGGGAACCACTGCAGCCGGATTTCCACCGAAGGGCCTTTCTGTGAATGCGTCAACTTGTTTAATCGGGATTCTTCTCATAATCGAAGTCAGGTGCTGAACTCTCTATATAAGCAAATGGTGGTGATGCATCCAAATGCGGCAAACAGAAGATCACTCATTGATCTTGGGGGGAGGTATCTCCTAGCGACCCCACTCTGTGGTATGCAGGGCTTAGCAGAGTGTCAAGAAGGAATCTTGCTCAGACTATCCCTGTTATGCTTCGGGAGCTAGGTTTAGTCGTTTCCTGTGAATGGTTCGGATCAAGACCAATGGCATCACAACGTAGACTGTTGTCGATAAGATTGCTGCAAGAAGTGATGCGATTACAGACGCGAATATAACGTTGAGGGGAGCCGCCAAGACATAAACGTATGCTGTCAAACATACTATTCCGAGAAGCGGCAACAGCAGCACTTGGAAGATTGGCCGAAGGAAATCGTACGTCACGATGAATTGCGCGACGGAGGGCGACCATGCGTAGTAGAAGATATTCCATTCGTCAACCAGCAACCTTCCAACTTCATTTGAACCTATCATGTCATCCCTAACGTGTCGCATATAGACCACTTCATTAGCCATGGTGCTTCCGTAAACGGTCGTGGCAATGACACATCTCTGAGTTGGGGTTGGAGAGGGTGGAGCTGGGGGTGTCGTAGATGGAGGAGTCTGGGGCGGTGTCTCCGTGGGTGTGGGTGCGGGCGTGGTTGTCGGTTCAGATGCTTTGTCGTATGTCAGACTGACATCATCCCAAAATGCTCCTTTGGAGGTGAGTGAGAGTCTCTGAAAGGTTACGGCGATCAATGTGATTGTTACGTTTTGGGCTGTATCTAAGTTGCTGTTAGGCCAGGCTTTATTGCGGTCTTCTTCAAAATTCCGTTCGACATAATTCCACTTGTCGCACTGCAAACCATGAAGTAGGAGATTTGTAACATTTTCGGATGCCATAGTCGGCAGTGGAAAATCCGTATAGATAGGAATATTTTCAGCCCACGCAACATAGTAAACTAACGTTCTCCTAGCCTGCGGCATCCAAAAATCAGCTATCAAAGCAATATCTGTCCAAGAATTGATTTGGGGAATGCCGTACAAGTAAACCCAGAAGCTTAGCTTAAGATTAGATGTCTTGCTCAAATGGACATTCTGGCTAGCGCCGCCGCCGACGCCGAAACAATGTTCACCACCAGTGCTGCATTCTGTGAGAAGAGAGCATCTTCCGGAATGTGAACGATAAGGGGTTGTGACTCCGTCGCGAGGAAGCTGAATACAATAGCTGAAGCTCATCCACCAGTTTAAGCCATCCTCAAATCCGCCATTCTGGACAAGGTCAACAGTCTCACATACGGAGGGAACAGTCAGATATGAGATTGAGATCAAAAGTAAAAGAAGACAAGACAGTCTTCGCATAGAACTTCGCGAGCTGCCTTGAATGAACTCCTCTTGATTAACATCTGGATCCATTGTAACCTCATGCTCAAGTCATTGACTTAATTGATGTATATGAACCAGCATCAAGGAAACTACGTGATCGTACTTGAAACTAAGTCATTCTCCTCAACTGCTGAGAGAGAGGAAATGACTGTGTACCAAAAATGAGGTTGAAGACGCGTCCTCCACGACACCTCCGTTTCAGCTGGACCAAGCCTAGTTAGAACATGCCACACTAGTAAGGAACTGCCTTTAAGACACGAGTTTCATGTAGAGCAAGATAGAAATGAAGACCTTAAATAGGCTATTCGTCTTAAGGCGGACTTAAGATGTCAGAAAAATCCTCTAGAAGAGACTTCGTCAAGACTGCGGCTGCTGGAATCGTAGGGTTCGGTTTAGGGGCCGGGGTTGGTTACGGCGCTTCCCGAATAGCGGCGCCACCACCAGAATTAACACCAACAGGCACCGAGACCCTCGGACTAGGAAAGACGCCGAAGGGAGTTCCCAAGGAGCCAATAAAACTCGGAATAGTCTCGTGGTTTACTGGGCCTTCAACTATGGTTGGAGAAGCCTGTCTAGGCGGAGCCCAATTTGCGGCAGACGTGGTAAATCAGGCTGGCGGAATTCTTGGAAGAAAGATCGAGGTGCTGAAGCGCGATGCAGGGACCCCAGACGTTACTGTAGACGCTGTCAGGAGGTTCGTGCTGGAAGACAGGGTTGACCTGATGGCTGGAGACATTGGCGGATCCAATGCAAACGCCATAACGACACATGTGGAACAGTTGAAGACTCCGTTCTTCCTGCAGTGTTCAACGACGGTAAAGATGGTTGAGGAGCTGGATCCAAACCCATCATACCTCTTCAGGTCAGGCGAACAGAATCTGGCGGAGCCGAATGTTGCTGCACAGTTGATCTCAAGAGAGTTTCCAAATGCCAAGAGAATCGCTGGCATCAACCCAGACTACGTATACGGCCACGAAGCCATGACGTACTCGATGAAGGCGTTGAACAAGTTGACGCCACAGATGGAGAGTGTGATCGAAACATGGCCGCCACAGTTTGCCACAGACTTCTCATCCCACATAACCGCCGTCCTTGACGCTAAACCCGACATCGTCATCACAGCATGCTGGGGTGGAGACTTTGTCACTCTCGCAAAGCAGGGAAGTGCTTATGGACTTTTCGAGAAGACTAAGGTCGTCTCGATCCTAGGCTCGATGGCTTTGAACTCACTCACAAAGGATCTCGTACCTGAAGGCATATGGATGCTTCAGCGTGACTACTACTTCATGGAACCCCCGCATAACCTGTATCCCCTCAACAAATGGTTCGTAGAGGAATATAGAAAGAGAACCAACAAGTATCCAGAGTTCGACGTAATGCAGATATTCTCCGCCATCTTCGCATACAAGCAAGCTATAGAAAGAGTCTATAATGCTACAGGAAGCTACCCTGAGAACGAAGAGATTTGCAGAGCCATCCAGAATTCTTCAGTGATAAGTCCTGTGGGACACAGAACTATCACAGGCGACGGACAATTCCTCAACGCCCTGCCCTATGGGAGGACTATGCATCATCCAGACTACGCAATAGCGATACTCGACCCCGAAACAGTCGGATTCGTTCAGCCCGAGCATGTCTACAATCCAAAATCACTGCCGCCAGTTCTACAGTATCCTCTGGGCACCGGGATGAAATACTCTGACTGGATAGAGTCCTGGTGAGAGGGTCACGATACTGCTAGGAAAACCTAGGCAGATAATCAAACTCAAGCTTTCTCTTCTTTCTCGATAGGAACACGATGCCTGTGAAGTGTCGATGGATCCCGAAACGATCGTCATAATAATACTGAACGGTCTATACTACGCGTTTTCGCTCTTCCTCATCGCTATAGGCCTGAACATACTATACGGCGTTTTGAGGGTGCTCAACATAGCCCACGGCGGATTCTACGCAATGGGTGCATTCTTCACTTGGGCATTGATGAACGCAGTGGCCAAAGCGAATTATCCGATATATGTAGTGTGGCTTTGCATACCTGCAGGAGCGTTCTTGGTTGGTCTGTTAGGGCTACTCATTGAACCTACACTCTTCAGAAGGCTGTATAGACTACGCGAAGAATACTCTCTTCTTGCTACTTTTGGCCTTATGCTTGTTCTTGACGATGTTCTGAGAATGATCTTCGGTGGCAGCCCGCTTTCAGCAAATCAACTCTACAATTGGTTGGGTGTGACCACAATACTTGGGAAGACCTATCCAACATACAATTTTGCAATATATCTTTTTGCTGCGGCTGTAGCACTTGGGTTATGGGTCTTCTTCTACAAAACAAAAATGGGAAGGATACTGAGGGGTACAGCCCAAGACAGGGAGATGAGTACATGTCTAGGAGTCAACGTCTCAATACTTTATACTGAAACAGTCTTCTTCACAATCTTCATAGTGGGTCTAGGAGGCGCCATATATCTCCCAGCCACCAGCGCCTATTCGGGCATGGGTTTTGAGTCTATAGTCCTCTCATTCGTAGTGATGATAGTGGGTGGTCTGGGCAGTCTCAAGGGAAGTATCGTTGCCTCTCTGATTATCGGGCTGGTGAGGGCTTTCGGAATAGCACTAATACCCTCCCTAGAGTTGGCCTTCGTATTCGTCATACTTGTTACAACACTGATCTTTAGACCCCGAGGTTTGTTCGGCAAGAAGTTTACGAGGGAAGAGAAGTAGCCATGAACTCATACAGCGCTATTGCGTTGATAGGCGGGGTGGGCCTATCCTTACTGCTTCCACTCATACTTCCAAGTTACTACACGTTCATCTTGGCCGTAACCATGTGCTTCGCTATCTATGCCCTCGGATACAACATTCTGTTTGGTCGCACAGGTCTACTCTCTTTTGGACACGCACTCTACCTAGGTTTGGGTGCTTATACCGTAGCGTTCCTGATGAAACCCGAACTGGGTCCGTATCGCATCTTCTCGATGGAACTGCTACTAACAGTAGCTGTTATCACCTCAGCCATTGTCGGCCTTGGAATAGGCGCCCTATGCATACGCTATACAAGAATATTCTTCGGCCTGATCAACCTCGGATTCGTTATGCTATGGTACTCGCTGTTGCTGAAACTATACGATATCACCGGTGGAACCGATGGCCTCCCAGTATATATTCCATCATTACTTGGAACAGTTTTTTCATATGAAGAATTTAGGACCTTTGCATTCTATTATTATGTGCTCGCCGTCTTTGCAATGGCCACTTATGTGATGTGGCGGATCTACAACTCCCCGTTCGGACTTGCCTTAAAGGCAGTGAGGGAGAACGGCGTCAGGGCGGAGTTTGTAGGCATCCCGATCGGTAGGTATAGACTAGCCGCCTATGTCATATCGGCCATATACGGAGGGATCGGAGGGGCTTTATGGGCTCCTCTGAGCGGACAGGTGGCTCCAGATATATCAACTTGGCTGACCTCAGGGGACGTAGTACTGATGAATGTGCTTGGTGGAATGCTCACTTTTGCCGGCCCAATAGTGGGGGCGTTCATATTCTACAACCTCAAGGTTCAGATAATGCACTTCACCACATACTGGTCGTTTGTTCTTGGAATAACCGCCATATTCTTCGTCCTCGTCTTTCCCGGAGGTGTAATGGGATGGATGTCAAGAATAGTGAGAAGATACTCCAGACAGAAGGTCTGAAGAAGTATTTCGGCGAGGTCAGAGCAGTAGACCATATAGACCTCGAAGTGAAGGAAGGAGAGATACTATCCATAATAGGACCAAACGGTTCTGGAAAGACCACACTACTGAATCTTATCAGCAACATGATAGAACCTGACTCTGGAAAGGTATTCTTCTACGGCAAGGACGTAACAAGATGGCCTCCAAGCAGGCTGGCTAGAATGGGTCTTGTACGCAGCTTCCAGCTCGTCAACTTGTTCGACGGGTTGAGTGCACTGGAGAATGTGAAGGCCGCTGTCATAGCAAAGCTGGGCCGAACAAGCAAGCTCTTCTCCAGCTTGAACAGAGACGAGGAGGTAACGAGAAGAAGCTTTGAGTTGCTTGAACTCTTCAAGCTTTCAGACAAGGCTGAAACACTGGCCAGAGACATACCGCACGGGGACAGGAAAGTCTTGGATGTGGCCCTCTGCTTCGCCCTAGACCCCAAACTGATACTCTTAGACGAGCCGACCAGCGGCGTGAGTACCTCAGAGAAAAAACCGGTTATACAAAGAATAGAAGAGGCTGTTAGAAAAGGCGGAGTTACCGCTGTAATAGTCGAACACGACATGGACATAGTATTCGGATACTCCGACAGAGTAGTCGCCATGCATGAAGGAAGAATACTTGCTGAAGGAAAACCTGAGGAGGTCAAGGCGAACGAGGAAGTGAGAAGAGTGATTACTGGTGAGTCATAGATGGCACTGCTTGAACTTGATAAAGTGAGTACTTACATAGGCGCTGTTCAAGTGCTGAGGAACGTTTCGATCCAAGTGGATAAGGGAGAAATGGTTTGTCTAGTGGGTAGAAACGGCGCGGGCAAGACAAGTACCATAAAAACCATAATCGGGACGCTAAGGCCAGAATCCGGTAGTATACGCTTCAAAGGGAACGATATAACAGCTCTTCCTCCCCACAAAAGGGCGAGGCTAGGTATTGGGATAGCGCCAGACTACAGAGGCATATTTACAGATCTTACAGTTGAAGAGAACCTTCAATTTCCTAGATGGGTACTCGGAAGGAGAAAACCCAGCAATGAGCTAAATGTGGACTTTGAGAAGGAAGTATTCGAGATATTTCCAGAATTGAATAGGCTCAAGAATAGAGAGGGACTAGTCCTAAGCGGTGGTGAGGGGAAAATGTTGGCAACAGCTCGCGCACTCATGTTGAACCCCTCCCTGCTTCTGCTCGACGAACCTCTCGAAGGTTTGGCCCCAATCATCTTGGCAAGGTTCGCTGAAAGAATTAAGAAGATTCGGGAGTTGGGTGTATCGATACTTTCGGCAGAATCTAATATGGCTCATGCTTCAAGAATCACTGACAAAGTGTACATAATAGAGAGAGGCGAAGTAATTTACGAAGGAGACGTTGAAGAGATTTCCAAGAACGAAGAATTGAATAGAATGATTCAAGGTTACTAGATTGGAAACGACTTAGGATAGAATGAAATGCTTTGAAGCCATTCTATAAAGAGTGTACGTGTACCTAGGAATCGTCTGAATCACGTTAACTGTAACGTGAATCTGTCTGTTCCGCTGACTAACCACTTCATCTTTTCCGGATTGCCATAACTGTGACTTTTCTCAATCAACTAGGATGCATCTTATGAGAATTGATTGTTCGAGCCTACCGAACAAAACAATAAGAACAAAGAGACTCGCCAACGATGTGAGACTAACGGAAATTGACTTCTGGCCGTCTGGATCGTGAAGGTTGCAGGAGACATTTCGCGGCCGCTCATATGTATGAGGAGAAATGTGACAGTTAGTTTCTTAAGCCGGTATAAACAACACATACCCTGTATGGGTTTGACCCCCATGCTTTCTCAAAGCAAACCGGAAAGGGGGTGAGTACCAAATGAAAAGTGGTGTTGCCGCTGGCGCTGTTGCGGGAGTGGTCGGTGGCATAGTAGGGGTTATTTTTGGATACATAGGGTACCTTGCAGGGCTCTACGGAGCTACTCCAGTTGGCATCACAAACTATGTTGTATCCACAATCGTGCTTACAATCATCTTCGGTGCTATATTCGGTTCAATATACTCAAAGTTGCATGACCCGATTCCAGGCAAGGGTGTCTCGAAAGGCCTTTACTTCGGCCTCATGATCTGGTTGATTAAAGACATCGCAGCTGGCGCATACATTGCATCACATAATCCTTCGGAGATCGCTATTTCGACTGCGCTAGTCTTTGTTGGATTTTTCATGTGGATCACATACGGCCCTGTGCTTGGAGCTCTCTATAAGAAGTAGTCTACCAGTTGTGATCAAAAGCCAAATACGAAGCCTCTTTTTCCCATTTTTGCTAGAATGGAGGCCTCAACTTCCTTCTTTCTTGTTAGATAGCCACGTGAAACTATGCATTTAGTGCACACCCAAGTTCACTCAGACAGCTCACCAATTGGTTTGTGTCAGGCGATGTTCTCAATCGCGCGCGCTAGTTTAGTGGAAATATTCGGCTATGATTCTCCCCAACAGAAAACCTGAACCTGACGATAGAGCGCCTACAAATAATGTGTCAAGGGCGCTGGAGAACCAGTGAACCTTTGTAATCTTAGATTTCATTATACCTAGAATGAATAGAAATGTTAAGACCGATATTGCGGAAATGATTAGCGCTTCACTGACGGCACCGGTGAAGAGGAAGGGGAGAATCGCTGGGAACGCCCCCAGAAGGTACGATCCCGAAGAGATCAATCCTATCTCGTAGGGGTTATCAATTAGGCCTGGGCTTATGCCGATTTCTTCCTGAACCATGAATTTAAGCCACAATTCCTTGTCGGAGGTTATGTGGTTTACTGCGGCTTCTTGCTCCTCCTTCGTGAAGCCCATATCACTAAAGATCTCTCTTATCTCTTGTGTTTCTTTTTCTGGATCCTCCTCTATCTCTCTTTTTTCTCGCTCAATCTGGTTCTCGAAGAAGCTTTTTTGAGCTTTCGTGGATATGTAGGAACCGAAGAGTATTGCAACCATTCCTGAGACTATCTGAATTATTCCAGCTATGATTATGCGTTCCCTTATTGCTAGGGAGACAGAGCTCCCGCGACGAAGGAGACGGTGCTAACGAGTCCAGTATCGATGGCGTATACTATGTCTCTTATCGTTCTGCCTTTTGTTGTATGCCATGCCTCCCCATGCCATGCCTTAAGCCTATCTTCTAAGGGGCTTCGGGGTAACTTGCTCAAATTATCGACTCTTACCTCTTTTCTTCAAATGATGTTTTGGTCTATAAGACGTTAACGGTAGCTATCATGATTTAGGAAGAACATATCAAATATGGTGACGAACACTTTTGCAAAGAGAATATTACCTATTTGGTGCCGGGCGTTGGAAGGATCAAGGGAGATGCGTGTGCGTTTCCTAGATAATGAATTGTTCTTGAATCATGTTGGAATCATAATGAGTGAAATAGTCTCTATTAGTAGCAAGTATTTTGTCTATCCAAATGTCTCCTCGAATCTTTCAGCCCATTCATCGTACTGTTCGAGTCGGGACTTCCCGATCGCCCTAACCTTCCTTAAGGCCTCCTCAAAGTGTTTCATACCGATCTGGAAGTTGGGGTTCTCAGTCTTCTTGCCGCCTACCTTATTCACATACTCGCGAATGGCGAGCATTGAGGCCTCGCGGCAGACTGCTTGGATATCTGCTCCCACATAGTTCTCTGCCTTCTCAGCCAGAATCTCAAGATTGACGTCGGCTGCAAGAGGCTTACCGTCGAGGTGGATCCTGAAGATTTCCCTCCTTGCCTCCTTATTCGGCGGTTTAATTCCTATGATGCGGTCGAATCTACCAGGCCTGAGGAGTGCAGGGTCGATTACGTCAGGCCTGTTTGTGGCTGCCAGAACCACGACGTTCCTGAGCTCCTCCAAACCGTCAAGCTCTGTCAATAGTTGACTGATAACCCTCTCAGTTACGTGAGACTCTCCTAAACCACCGCCCCTCTGAGGCGCTATCGCATCTATCTCGTCGAAGAATATGATGCATGGAGCGGCCTGTTTCGCCCTTCTGAAGGTCTCCCTTACCCCTTTCTCGGATTCTCCAACCCATTTCGAGAGTAGTTCCGGACCCTTGATCGAGACGAAGTTTGCTTCACTCTCAGTTGCGATGGCTTTTGCGAGCAGGGTCTTACCTGTTCCCGGAGGACCGTATAGAAGTATGCCCTTAGGAGGCTTGGTTTTGGCGTACTCGAAGACTCCGGGATACTTGAGTGGCCACTCAACAGCCTCCATAAGTTCCTGCTTCACATCCTCTAGGTCGCCGATGTCTGTCCACCTGACGTTAGGAGACTCGACCAAGACCTCCCGCATGGCTGAGGGTTCGACGTCTTTGAGGGCGTCTACGAAGTCATCCATTGAGACCTCAAGCTCTTCCATAACTTTGGGCGGTATGGTTTCGGACTGGAGGTCGATCTCAGGGAGAACCTTCCTGAGCGCCCGCATCGCGGCCTCCTTACAGAGGGCTTGGAGGTCAGCCCCCACAAATCCGTGGGTGACGTCGGCGAGTTTCTCAAGGTCTACGTTCTTCGCGAGTGGCATCCCTCTTGTATGTATCTGCAGTGTTTCCAGCCTCCCGTTCCTGTCTGGGACGCCTATCTCGATCTCTCTGTCAAATCTGCCTGGCCGGCGCAACGCGGGGTCGAGGGCTCCGGGCCTATTGGTTGCCCCTATGACCACAACCTCTCCACGTGCTTGGAGGCCGTCCATCAGGCCTAGGAGCTGGGCCACAATCCGCCTCTCAACTTCACCAGTCACTTCCTCACGTTTGGGCGCGATCGCGTCGATCTCGTCGATGAAGATTATGCTCGGTGCATGTTTGTTGGCCTCCTCAAAGATCTCTCTAAGTCTGGCCTCGCTCTCACCATAGAACTTGCTCATGATCTCTGGGCCGTTCAGGGTGATGAAGTGGGCGTCTGTCTCGTTGGCCACAGCCTTGGCTATCAGCGTCTTTCCGGTTCCAGGTGGGCCGTGTAGAAGTATCCCTTTTGGAGGCTCCACACCAAGCTTCTCGAAGAGTTGCGGATAGCGAAGAGGGAGTTCAATCATCTCTCTAACCCTCTGTATCTGCCCGCCTAAGCCACCAATATCCTCGTAAGTTATGCGGGGAACCTTCCTTACGGCCTCAGCCGTCTTCTCGCTAATCTCAACCCTCGTCGAAGGAGTTATCACAACAGCCTCTGCGCGCGGACGAATATTCACAACAACGAACTCTACAATCGTCCCGAGAAAACTGAATCTAATCCTGTCACCCTCCATCACCGGAAAGGCCTCGAGAACCCTCCCGATATACTCTTCACCGCCCGCGAGCTGGATAGGCTCAACCGGCGCCAATACTACTTGGGTAGCGTCTTTCCCCTCAATCCTTGAGACCTCAACCTTGTCATCGATCCCTACACCCGCATTCCCTCGTGTGGCGCCGTCGATCCTGATTACAGAGGTGTCCCTGTCCTCTGCATACCCTGGCATAGCCTTGGCCACTGTACGTCGCTTGCCCCTTACAGAAATCAGGTCTCCCGTGCCCACCCCAAGTTTCTCCATGAGTTTTGTATCTAGCCTCGCTATTCCGCGGCCAGCATCACGCTTCAGCGCATCCTTAACCCTGAGAGTAAGAGAGACTCTCTTTGAGGAAGACATTTGTAAGAAACCTCCAAGTCCAGCGGAAATCTATCAAAATGAGTGCTGATAAGGCTTGCTGGATGACCGGCTAGCGCGCGCTCTAGGAGAAGCGTGGCCAATCGGATCAAATACTATTAAAGTGTGAAGTTACGTAGCTATCGACAAAAGTGTACTAGATGTATCAGGATGGAAACTTGATGAAGAATATTCGCTATTTAGTGTTGGCGGCGGCATTAGTAACAATATCATTAGGCGTCGTCATTTATGAATATTCAAGTCAGACGACTTTTGATAGGGATATTCTGTTTCAAACGTCAACGATTGATGCCTTGCTTGAAGGTGTCTACGATGGAGACATGACTCTTGGAGAGTTGCGGAAGCATGGTGACATTGGGATAGGCACTTTTGACGACCTTGATGGGGAGATGATTGGATTAGGGGGCCAGTTTTACCAAGTAAAGGTTGACGGCGTAGCTTATCCGGTCAATGATTCGATGCAGACACCGTTTGCCGTGGTGACTTTCTTTGACTCTGACGAGGCGGTGCTACTGCAGGAGTCTCTAAACTATGCGCAACTGGAATCCCATCTAGATGATATCTTGCCGACAGAGAACATCTTCTACGCAATCAAGATAGAGGGAGTTTTCGAGTACATCAAGACGAGAAGTGTTCCGAGACAGAGTAAGCCTTATCGTCCGCTTGTCGAGGCAACAAAGAACCAGTCAACTTTTGAGTTCCATAATCTGGAAGGGACGATAGTTGGCTTCCGGACCCCAGAGTACATGAGAGGAGTGAATGTTCCCGGCTATCATTTCCACTTTATTACTCAAGATAAAGTGGCGGGAGGGCACTTACTCGATTGCCGACTGCAAAGAGTGAAGATTGAGATTGATTACACCTCAAGATTCTATATGACACTTCCTGGAAGTAAAGAGTTTTATGAGGCAGATTTAGCAAAGGCAAAACAGACAGAACTGGAAAAAGTGGAGAAACAATAAGGCAAATCAAGAAATCAATGCCAAGAACATTTGCTGCTCTTACTTCATCTGGCAGCGCAGCCAAATTGTATATCAAAAAGGGAGACTGATACAAGAATACCTAGACGGTTGTAATTAGCTATCCGTCGATTCTACTGAGTATAAGATTCCAAATATTAGAATATGTTAGTACGCTGGCCAGAATTCTTGTGAGGTAAGAATTTGACATGGATATCTTGAATATGATTATTAGGGCTGCGAAATTAGACGTATCTCTATATGAAGAGGTCGAAGAGGCAGCCTTGTCCACGGATTGGACGGATAGATAGCTCGGCTTCGATATGATCTGCGCCAACATTCATAATTCGCATGGGATTATGTTGTGCCCAGGATAACTACTTCATGTTGTATCACGTGGAATTCCACAAGTTGAAGCACTTGTATTCAGAATTAGAAATGTGATAATACTAATGGAATCACGTAGCGAGAACATATCATTCTTCATCGTCCCAGATATACTGCTTTTTATGGAACTAGTCGTCTTGGCTCCCTGCGGCCTATCCCAGCCGAAACAAAGTAATGCCTTCATGCTTTTTGCTAATGGTGTAAGCGGGAGAATCCGATGACTCAGCATCAAGTATTTGTGTAATGAGTTGCAATCGTATGGCTAGTGTTACTTTTGCGCTCTCTTGCGCCGAATAGTATGATAGCTGAGTCCGATAATGATAGCAATCGCGACTACAATTGGTAGTGAAGTCGCGTTGTCTAACCGCGGAACAACTATGCTTGTTGGTTCTTCTCGGATTGTAGTTGCCTGTGAAGGTGGTATTTCATCTGGGGTGGTTGTGGACGTCGGGGGAGGGGGTGTTAGTGCAGGTGTTGGTGTGGTCTTGGCGGTTGTCAGTAGGGAGGTTGATTCCAAAATGTAGTCTTCAGTATTTGAAGTTGTTATGGCGCAGCAGGCGCCCCCTTTGAATGTAGCTGTTTCTCTGACCGTGTAGGATATTAGGAGTCCCGTGGATTCTTCGAAGTTGAAGGTGCCCTCAGCCCTTCCGTCCTCTGGAAAGCTAGTAACTGTCCGAATAGGCACTTTCTTTGGGCCAGAATATTGCAGTTTAATGACTGGAATCTTTGAATCTTGGAAGTCGATAGTCTCTTTGGTGGCTGAGCAAGTCATGACCTCTCCGCCCCAAAAGTACTTGGCGTTTTGACCTTCCCCGAGAGACGTTGACACGAAATAAACCGAGGATCTTCCAATCATATAATCGCTACTTAACGTTCCATCTTTAGTCTCGATCGACGTAACGATGAGCGTTTGACGGTCGATTGTGGAGGTTACAGTCATCGAAGTGTGATCACTGCTGTTTTGTTTGAAGAATCCACTTCCATGACTTGATATATTGCTCTCCCTATGGTCCTCTATGATTAGCTTGGTTGCAGTCAGCTCCTTTACAGTGACTATACCCTTCGAGGTCTGAACAAATGTGGATGTTCCTTTGTAACTACCTGATCCCTCCGCCTCACTCCTATGGGTGATGTGATATGTCCAATACGCACCTTCAATCAGAGGATCATTCGATGCGGCCTGAATCAGTTCAGTCTTCACAGTGAAGAACATAGCTATCAAGAGTAGGCATGAACAGACTAAAGAGATGACAAGGCGGGGCAATGTGCTTCACAATTAGGATGTTTCAGTAGCTAATCTAGTTATCTTCATGTCATCTTCTTGCGGTAAAGACTCTAGACACGACAGCAACTAGCTTAGAACGCTCCAAAACAAGTCTTAAATCCGAAACCTTGTATCATAGCTGGAGGACATCTTGCGACCCATTCATCATTCAGTCTGTTTATGCCTATTTCTGGTAAACATATTTTTCACAGGCTATAGCTACTGTCAGTCAGAATCTGAGATCGTCAGTAGGCTTTCTGCAAATCCAGTTACGATTGATGGTAGGTGGACTTCACAAGATGAATGGATTGATGCTGCCGAAATCTCATATGGGGATGCGGTGTTCTGTATCAAAGACGATAAATCCTTCCTGTACGTTCTCTTGGATTTCATTTCAGATGAGACTGTGGATCTTGGCGATTTGGCAGGTGTGAGGTTTGATGTTTTAAGCGACAAAGCTAACAAACCGCAGCCAGATGATTACTCCGTCAGTTTGATCCATCAATATTCCGGAGTGGAAAATATATGGATCTTTCAAGGCAATGGAACACAGTGGACCTTGAACTGGAGAGGAGAATGGAATGTGGAGAATCCTCTGAGGATAGTTGCGGCATCGACAGGCGATGCTGCAAACGATCCTTATTCAAAGTCACCCCACGTAGTCTACGAGTTTGCCATTCCGAGAAACATGTTCGGAGACAAGTCGGCAATAGGATTTTCCGCCTATATGGCGCACCGCGAACTTAATGAGACGAGTCTTCCGCAGAAAGCAGATTATCATCCGTCTACTTGGGCTAAGCTATCATTCGCATTTCAACTTGGGACAGTGACTCCACCTGAAGTCACGCCTAGTCAGACCCAGACACCAAGTGTGCCAGAAGAAACCCTAAAACCACCTGCTTCACCAGCTACCGCTACCAGCAAAACTGCAACAGGTCAATGGATACTTCCTACTGCACTAATCGGTATTACTGCTGCGGTCGTTGTCGGAGCCTTAGCGTTTCACAGAAGAACAGCCCCCAGAAAGAAAAAGGTTAGAAGCTGAGTTTCTATTAGCGCGCGCATTCACTTATCTGCTAGTCAGACCTTCTCTTAGATTCTCTTCATAGCGGTGCCTATTTTTCAATATTTGATGGTGAGATATAGCAGTACAACTAACGCAGCGCATGTGAACAAGTCAGGCAACATGGCGAACGGTCCGAGGCCGAACGCGCGGAACCCGAAAATCCAATGCACCAGTGGGTTGGATGTTAGAGCGTTGAGCAGCAATACTGAGGAAATGATTGCCAACCAAAGGGTGAACTCTGTCTTTCCGCTGATGTACATCTGAAGGTACGTCGCCAGTAAAAAGATCAAAAGTGTCACGTTGAGTGTAGAGAATACAGTCCTCGCAGTGTAGTACAACTCAATATCTTCATGAGCAATCGCGGGTGGCCTAATCCTGCTAGAGAATGGCGGAGGTACGGGCAGGTGTGTGGACGCCCAGAATGCAGTCAGCAAAACGACGGCGATAGGAACGGTTAGGACTAACCAAGTTCTCCAGTTTCTGTTTAGGTCACGTTTCACTTCTCTTCCCCCCTTGCCTTCTTTCCAAGGTTTTCCTGAACATCTCCTCAAACAAAGTGTAATTTTCTTCCATCTCCGGAGACAAGAAATAGGTTGTGCCATACCCATCTCCGGCCGAAGTGACTATTCTATTCTTCTCTAAAACTCTGAGATGATGCCTTATGGTTCTGTAGTCTTTGCACATTAGAGTCGCCAATTGGTTTGCATTTTGTGGATGCTCTTTCAGAGCGATGATAATCTGCGCCCTGGTGACGCCGCCTCTCATGCCCCCGATAATCCACCCCAGCAGATACTTGAATCCTTGCGGTCGAACGGACATGGGCACAGCTCCAAGCAATCGAAGTAATTGAATTCCATTGCTCAATCGGATATATGTTAGTATCTGGCCTAACTAAGCGTTGTGCTAGCTTTCTCAGCCAATAGAATGCGGTGGTGACATGTTCTAGAGACTCCATTGAACGCAGGCAATTGTGTATAGATTTGAGTCGGATTTGGGTCAAAATCTGAAAAACTCCTTAATAGTTGCAGCGCTTAGGTGGGGGTCGAAAACAGCTGAGGAGGTGAATCGACATAGAGAGAAAGCGAGCAGAACTAGTTCTGCTGTCAGCGATTGCTCTGGCAACAATTCTGGCTAGCGTTGCGCCATCACTTTACGCCTTCAGTAATACCACACAAACCCCGACGGTACCTGAGCCCCCAAGTGATCGTCCTGCTCCGCCTTGGATGGCTAACCTCACAGACACACAGAAAGCAGCACTAGAACAAAAGATCAAGGAGTTGAAGGAAGCAGGCAAAAGCCCACGGGAGATTCATAGTGCTATTGGCGATATGCTGAAGCAATGGGGAATCCAAATACCCCAGCGCCCAAGTAAACCTCCTACACCACCTTGGATGACTAACCTCACAGATACACAAAAAGCGTCACTAGAACAGAAAATCAACGAGTTAAAGGAGGCAGGTAAAAGTCCTCAGGAGATTCGAAGTGCTGTTGACGAAATGCTACAGCAGTGGGGCATCCAAGTACCTCAGCGTTCAGGTGACCATCCTACTCAGCCTTGGATGGGTAACCTCACAGAGGAACAAAGGGAGGCGCTGAAACAGAAGATTGAGGAGATGAAGGCAGCAGGTGCAAGTCCACGGGAGATTCATAGTGCTATTGGCGATATGCTGAAGCAATGGGACATCCAAGTACCTCAGCCCCCAAGCGAGCCTCCACCATAAAGAAGAAGCCATTTGCGTCCTCTGCTATCCCCTTATTTCTTCAATATGTTGAAGTATCGCTATCAGGAAGTAGCGTTCTTCTGCCGCTTCACCATAACAGCGCTACAAACTTTCTGGCCTCTTCCGAGGTGTCTGGCTCCAATACCAAATCCTCCAACCCAAGAATTGCCACGGAACTCAGTTGCGACAACAGAGACAAAGACGGGCGACTCACTAATAGAGACGGACAAACAAAAGGGAATTTAGACTGAAGGAAAACGCGCGCTAACAGTACTGCTAATGCTAGCGCTCGCTAGATTAGGGACAAAATTGGATCTAATTCTGAAAAAATGCTTTATTAGACCTGATGACGAAGAAAGAAGAAACAGGGTGAATAAGTCATGCCTGAGGTTCCAAGCATCGTGCCTTTGATTCTCGCCGGGATATTGGTTGGCTCTATACTCCGTAGCACAAGAGCACATATAAGTTGGAGATTTATGATCGTTGGATCATTACTTGGAGGATTAGGAAATGTTGCTAATGCCGCCGCCCTACTCTTTTTTCAGAACCCAGAAACAAGGCAACCTATCCCCAGTTCTCTTCGAACTAGTCAACTAATACCCACTCAGACCACCTTCTTCCTGACTCCTTTCTCCTTTCTAATTCTTTCTTTCATTGTTGGGGCAATCATGGTTTTACTGGTGTTTATTGTGGCAGTTGTCACTTTAAGAATACGTGGAAGGGTAGTCCTTGAAGAGTAGCAACACCAACTCCATTGAGACCAGAGATCTTGTGAAGATCTATAGCACTGGAGGGATACGTTTTGAGGCTCTACGTGGAGTATCGGTCAAAATTGAGAAAGGAGAGCTCGTTTCCATACTTGGTCCTTCAGGTAGTGGAAAATCGACTCTGCTTCACCTGATAGGCCTTCTTGACAGAGCCAGCAGTGGAAAAGTATTGATTGAAAGTCAAGATACCTCAAAATTGAGCGAAGACAGACTTGCATCAATGAGGAATGAGCGCATCGGTTTCGTCTTCCAAGCTTTCAATTTGATTCATAGGCTCAATGCTTTGGAGAATATTGAGTTACCTTTGATTTCGCGAGGGATGGATCCTGCAGTACGTCGCGATTCTGCAATGAAGATGTTGGATGTGGTTGGATTGGCTTCTAAGAAATTGAACAGACCCGTAGAGTTGAGCGGGGGAGAACAGCAAAGAGTTGCCATCGCTCGAGCGCTGGTGACAAATCCTGCGATTGTTCTGGGTGATGAGCCTACAGGTAACATCGACAGTAAGACTGCGATGCAAATTATGAAGATCATCCGTGATATCAATGAGGCCTTCAATACAACTTTTGTTTTGGTAACTCACAATGTTGAGGTCGCTGCCCAGACTAATAGGCGCATAGTTCTTCGCGATGGTCAGATAGAACGAGAAGAAAATAATTGAAGGGTGTCTAGGACTTGATTTGCAACAGATACTTTGCAGTCTTATTGATACTGTTGGTTGCCTATAGCCCATTATTGATTCAACTCGATGAGTTCTCCAAAGTCTCGGCCCAGCCTCCACCTTATCCGCCGTTGAGCCCTTCTTTATTCAAGGTAGTAGGGACATCGTGGGGTACCTCAAACCAAACGATGTACGCGGCACCGGGTGACACGAATATCCCACTCTTTGTGACCGTACAGAACATAGGCAACCGGACGGCAACGGGCCTGAGTGAGACGCTGTTTCTACAGGAGTCATTCACAAACATATCTGGAGGACAAATTGCTCGTGCATTTTATGAGAACAACATAGAACCTGGTTTAACGGCGACCACCAGATTCATAATGAACATAGCTAGAAACGCAAGCATTGGTGTGCATATTCTAAGAATGCAGATTGATTATCTGCAGATAGTCAGCGGAACGGGGACAACGCTATACCTCAGAAAACAAATTGAGGTAGAACTTCCGATAATTATTACGGGAACGTCCTATGCGACAATATATTCCATAAACGTTTTCCCCAAAGAAGTTACTCCAGGTGGAAACGTCACAATATCTGGTACACTTGTAAACACAGCGACTTCGGCTCTATCCAACACAAACGTTTCGTTTTCTTCTCCAGCTTTCTCTCGAGGAACTTTCATATATATTGGACAGACTGACCCAAACATTCCAAGACCGTTCAGCATCACTGTACAGATTCAACGAACACTTACGGCCGGAACTTATCCCGTTGAATTATTTGCGACATACATGGATTCCCTCGGCGTGACTCATATTAGTTCTGCCAAAACTACTTTGTCTATCGTGCAACAAGTCTACACGCCATCTGAAAAACCTCCCGAGAGAAGTCTGCCTGACGTAGTGCGCGATATCCTCTGGCGAATTTTCAGATTCTTGTTTGGTTCTTTGGCGTTTATGGTTTTAGGAGATTAGACGAGAGGCATGTAGCCTATGCGGGTTTCAGACTTTTATCATATGGCCTTTAAGGCGTTGAAGGATCGGAAACTTCGCAGTGCCCTTACGACACTTGGAATAGTCATCGGGTCTGCTCTAATAGTTGCGCTGGTCGCTTCAACCAGCGGCCTCTCAGCAGGCATCTCCAGTCAGATCGAGAAGGTTGGAGTCACAACATTAAATGTTGCCTCAACCTCAACACGAACTCCCATCACGGATGATGATATATCGACAGTCAGGAGTTTCGTTGGTGTGAAAGATGTTATTCCTTATTTCTCAAGAAGACTGAGCATCAATTATGGCAGTAACTCTCTGTCTGTCAATCTTATCGGATTAGACCAGGGGAAACTTCAAGCACTCTACAAAGGCCTCACATTCGATGCGGGCACCACAGTCGATGGGTTTGACCCTACGGGTGCAGTAATAGGCTCAGAAATAGCCAACCCACCTGCAGACAGTTTTCCGCCAGTGAGGATGAACGAGATGGTTGTGGTTCAAGGCACCGCAACTGGTCGAGACGCCCCACCGTCGTATACCTTCTTAGTTAAGGGGATCTTGGCCCCTTACGGCGCCGTCGGATTCACAAACCTTGATGAGGTGGTTTTTACTAGTATGGCAGCTTCCACAATCTTTTCAATCAAATACTATAGCGGTATCTACGTCATCGCTGAATCGCCAGATATGGTAAACACTGTAGTTGATTCAATACAGAACTACTTCGGGGGAAATGCCAGGGTCTTCAGTTCCACTGCCATGCTTCAGACTGTTCAATCAATTACTGGGCAGCTAACACTCTACTTAGGGGGGGTGGCCGCAGTGACTTTGATCGTTGCAGCTGTAGGAATAGCCAATACTATGTTCGTCTCTGTAATGGAAAGGACACGTGAAATTGGAATCCTTAAGGCTATTGGTTACAGGCCAAAGCAGATTATGTCACTATTCCTTTCAGAGGCAGCGCTTACAGGGATACTAGGAAGCATATTCGGAACACTGCTAGGCATCGTATTATCCTTCTTCCTCGGAGGAGGGGTGTCCTCCCTTACCTTCAGACCGCCTCCCATGGGGGGTTCCAGAACCCAAGTCCAAAGCGGTGGCACCTCATATACTCCAGTCTTTTCTGCCGAACTGTTCGCCTTCTCTCTCATTTTCCCAATAGGACTCGCTGTTCTCGCAGGACTCTATCCCGCTTGGCGTGCATCAAGAATGAATGCTGTCACAGCCCTCAAGTATGAATGAAACAGCTTGATAGAAGATGATTATGATAAGAGCAGCCGATGGAGTTATTAACCCTGCGACGATTCTTCATGACCTCACTTCTTATTCTTGTCTTATTCAACTTCCTAGTTACTAGCAGTGCCAACGCTGCCATCACGAGTGGCTCTATTGTCAAAATTTCGCCAGGCGAGATTCTCCCAGACAAGCATAACGATTATCTTGGAACGCCTGATGTCCAAGTTAAACTTGAATACCCGAAGGTTATCATACTCCAGCAGACTTTTGGCGACCTCCTTTTCAACATAACAGTCCAGTCAACGAAACGAACCATCGCTGTTTACATCCCTCCAGAGTTTGGGGTAAGTCAGGGTTCGAGCTATATCTGGAGCAGCATAACGAATGACTACCGATTCATCTCTCGGTCTACACTTTCAGATCGTGACCCCATCGCCCCTGGCTGGTTCAGAATCCAAGTCCGCAACGGAACAAGCAGTATCAATAACGGTTCTCATTTTATCAGGCTATTTAATGTCACAGCGCCAGGCATTGTCGGAGAATATTTCTTCAAAGTCTTTATAGACGGAAACTCGATAGGGGCAAACAACTTCCCAATCTTGGTTGTTTCTGCTGATCCCAATCCTGCCTACATATCTGGAACGGTTATAGATTGCAGTAGCAACCTCTTCAAGTACAGTTATGAATATGGATATGGCTACTACGGAGGTCCGCTTCATCTTAACTGCCCTGACGGTGGAAAGGTCGTCGCTGAAGGAATAACAGCTGACGACAGAAGAGTCCAGGGTCAAGCCTTCTTCAGTGCTTCAGATGATGGCCGGTACACTATCTACGGTCTGGCTGCCGGAACTTACAACCTTACAGCCTATGCGTCAGGGTATTTGCCTACACCCATGATTAGGCTTGTCCAAGTTCGTCCCGGTCAATCATTGGATGGAGTAGATTTGTGTGTCTACCCTTGCCCAAGGATTGAAGGGATTGTAATGTCCAAATGCGCAAAGATGCCTGTGAATTGGGGCGCCATAGCAAATCGCACTGGGCCAGAATTTGGTGCAGCATTAGCATATGTTGGGAATGTCACCTTCGGCGGAGGATGCGCAGGCGGAGACCTTATCTATGCTTTACGTGGTACAAACACTTCCGACTTCCTCAAGTATGACACACTCTCCAACCAGTGGAGATATGTGGCGCCGACGCCAGGGCCAGTTGGACCTGGGGGATCACTTGCCTTCGATGGTTTACAGTGCATATATGCTCTTCAAGGAGGCGGCTCGGATGCCTTCTGGGCTTATGATGTTGCTAACGATCGCTGGCAGTCTGAAGCGATTTTTCCAGACAATGGCCCAGTAGCTGAAGGAGGTTCAATCGTATTCAACTCTAATGATGGCATTCTCTATGCATTGAGAGGCGGGGGCACGACTGACTTTTGGAAATACATTCCAAACCAGAACTGGACTATTGGCGCGCCAACCCCAGCACCTGTGGGTGCAGGCGGTAGCTTGGTTTTCAATAAAGCTGACGGTAACCTTTATGCATTGGGAGGGGGTGACACCACCAACTTTTGGCGTTATAACCTGCAGACAAATGCATGGGATCCTCCTCTTTCACCTACGCCTGCAACTGCAGTCGTGAGCGCCGGGGGGTCGCTTGCATTCAACAATCAAGATGGGTTCATCTACGCATTTGCAGGCGGGCTTACCAACACATTCATGAAGTATGATTATGTCACAAACCTTTGGTACTCTCTCCCTCCAGCTCCGGTTCCAAGCATTGTTGGACAAGGCGGTTCATTGACCTTTGACACTAGTAATGGACTGATCTACGCTCTTGTTGGTGGTGGTTCTCCTTCTTTCTTCGATTATGATAGTACCGTACCTAGCTGGAGTCTTCTAGGTACCTTGGCGGATTTTCTGAAGGTATATCCTAGGCCAATCACCATCGAGATCCTTGATACAATCAGTAATTCTATGCGTCTTATCCAAGATTTTACAGATCCGAATTCAGACAGTTACAATTTCACCTATGATGGATCTACTGAGTTAGACGGTCATATACCCCAGGATGGATCTGGATACGTTGCAGGAATCCTGCTTGCACCTTACAACGTGAGAGTTTGGGTGAATCAATACCTCCAACCACAGGACATGATAGTTGACCTCACAAATAATCCGGGAGGGGTGCGAGTTGAGTTTGACGTTGACCGCGCAGGCAAGGCAGATATTGTTCTTCATTTCAAAGACTTCTCGCAAGGACATGTTATCCCTGTTAGCCGTCCCTTGAGAGTTACAGTTGCTCTCTATGATCGTGATGCGATACTGCGCGGAGAGAACTACACTCTCGTTGCACCTGGAATGAATTCCTCTGAAGTAATCGTAACAGGATTTCTTGGAACTCTACGCGACTACGGACTTCCGCCCGGCACCTATGAGATCGTCGTTACTGTCGACGGGTTCTTTCAATATTACGACTCCTACATCACGATCTCGGACTGTAAAGATGTGAGCAAAGTGAGTTTTGGCGTCATCCAGACCGGAACCTTAGAGCTATCGGTTCGCTCAGTAAACTCACAATCGCCAGCACAACCTCAAAACTGGCTGTACCCCGATGCAAACATAAGGGTTGACATTCTGGACCAATACCAAGGTTTAGTATACAAATCATCTTCCACTCGGCAGAGAGCTTCAACCAGTAATGCCCAACTCTTCATCACAGGGTTACGCGCCGGCACTTACATAATTCGTGTCTACACTTTTGGCTATTTCCAGAAAAATGTCTCTTCAGTCAATATAGCTGACGGAATCACAAGTGACATGACAGTAGACGTTGTGGTCGGCGGTGCTGTTGACCTTAGTGTGATCCTTTTCAAGGAAGACCTGCCGATACGCGCGGGCGAAACCTACCCATTTTCACTTGTCAGAGTTCCTTTTCGCGCCGAACTCTATGATGCCCAGGATCAGTTCATGGCTGCCAATGTCACATATATTCCGTCAGGCTTCACAACCTTCACCTTGCGACTTGCTGGGTTCAGGAATTATGCAGGTGAGCCCGCGCTGAGATGGGTTAACTATTATGACGCAGCAGGTGGGGGTTTTCAAACCGATTATGGGTTGCCTCCTGGCTCCTACAGGGTTGTGGCCTATCTGCCCGGTTTTTCACAAGGTAAAACTATTGAAATGGTAACTGTTCAGCCAGGTGGACGTTCCAGTATAGTTATGGACCTTAATCGTCTGGCACATCTTTCCGGGGACGTCACCAGCCTCAACATGTTTGGCGAGTCCGTACCCTTGAACTGGGCAATAGTAGACGCGATCGGCTCAGAAACAAAGGATTTCGCACCAACACTGGATGGACACTACGATATGTGGCTTGAAGAAGGACGCTATCTACTAATCTGCTCCTTAGCCGGCTATGACCCTGTCTCACTGGAAACCTCCTTATCGAAAGGATCGGATGCACAAATCAATTTCAGACTAAGATCTGTCTACATCAGTGTCCCAGAATTCGACGGTAGCCTAGGTTACCTTTCAGCACTGCTCGTAGGGCTCTGCGCCGCGAATCTTCTTCTGTCGCGCTCCAGATCCAGGTTATAGTGTCTGCTAGTCTGTTGGCATGTAGTGTCTAACACTTGCATTTCTCTTTGAGCAACGACATCGTCCACTCTTGAACCTAAAGCGTCCAAGTCAATTAGCGCGCGCTATTTGAAATCCATTCTCATGAGAAAACGTGGTGGGCACGCTCTTACACGGAGCTGTGAAAGTTAAATAGTTTTCCGGGGTAGGGAACTCTCTGAACAATGACGAATAGAGGGTGACAGGATTCCTAACTACTCAAGTGAAGGATTATGCTAGATGTGCTGGGGCTGATTTAATTGGCATATGCCATACGAATGGTCTTGTTAAGTATCCAGAAAAAGGCGAGAAGACCTCGTCATTCAACACAGCGATCATTGTAGGCGTCAAGCATTCGGATACAGCCTTCAAGCTGAAGAACATCAGAGCGCTCCAGTATGATACCTATTGCACATACCAAGAGCTAAATCATATAACTTTCAATCTAGTAAGATTCCTAGAAAAGAGAGAGTTTGATGCCACAGCCATTTCACCCTACATCCCGGTAGAGATGAGCAGAGAGACCAGGGGGCTACTCGGTGATGTTTCGCACAGACTTCTAGCAGCAGAGGCCGGCCTTGGATGCATAGGATTCTCTCGATTGCTCATCACACCTGACTTCGGCCCCAGAGTCAGGTTGGCATCCATACTCACGACAGCTCCCTTGGAGCCAGATGAACAGTTTAGAGACAACCTTTGCGAAGGCTGTGAGAGAGGGTGTGCCAAGGCTTGCCCGGTAAACGCCATAACAGCGGACGGTGTCGATATCAAGAAATGTTCTAGAGAAAACATGAAATATGGATTGCCAGGCTTGATAAACCTTCTAGACCAGCTATCGTCATCAACAAATATCCCAACAGACTTAGAAATACACTAGAGAACCAACCTTCTGGAAGATCTGGCAATCAACAGTTTCAGGGATGTTCTACAATTGCTTCGAATGCATGAGAGTCTGCCCTATAGCGCCCGCAGTAGGCCGAAAGGACGGCTCATAGGGATTTACGGACTGCACTGTTTCTGTTTGCTTTGATCGGTGGTGGCCACTTTACAGCCGCCCTTTTGAAATCTCTTCCTCTCAACTTGTTTGGAATGATGCTTTATGGTTTGATTGCTTTGATTCTAGTGAGAAAGAGTGCTTGGAGGAAGATAAGGATAGGGAAGCCGATTTCTTCTATCTACATTCTCTAGGGCAGTTTACTGACAGTATTGTTCGTTCTCATTTAGCGCGCGCAAAATCATGTGTATAACGATTCAGGAGGCTTTCCAACCATTTTCAATATCTCAGACTTAACTTTATTTTCGAGTTTTGAAGTGTCTTTAGAGATTATTATGAACTTTTCCTCCAATGCTTTTTTCAAAATATTATCTTTATATCCAATTTCCTTTAGCAGTTCATACTTTATGGAACCTCCGTATCCACTTATATGGAGTAGCATCTGGTATTCCCTAGTCAAATTAAGAGGAACTCGCCCAGCTACGCCAAACCACTTCTTCACAAACGCTAAACCTTCTTCAGTCAAAACAACAAAGTCGTCCGGATTCACGAGTTTTATTCCTCTACTAATCGAATATCTAGCGAGGCGGCATAATAAGAAGCCGTCTTAGACCCTCTTTCTCACAAGTATCTTGCTATTTACCGTCTGCACCATCTCCCAACCATCATTGAAGTAATCTTCTAAATCATCTTCCTTGACAAGCTTATTCTTGAACCTTGATTCATCTTCCTTGAGCTTCTTTGGGCTGATCTGGAGCTTCTTGATTTCCTCTTGGATGGCTTCCTTCTCCTCATCCAGATTTAACTCTCTTCCCCATTCTTTCTGCTTCTCTATCTTGACCTTCATCGGGTCTATTCCGTACAACTTTGCTTGGTCCCTCCACATCTCAAGCAGCATCTCTTTCCTATCTTTTATTGGTGTTTCAATCGTCTCCAAATATGATGCGGAGTCGTTGAACGCTCTCCTTATATCTTCTATCAGGTTCTCTGGAGGCCGGCCCTTGTTGGTTGTGTATCTTGCTTCGATGTCACCTTTGTGGCCCATGAAGAAGACCCTGTATGACTGAGGCAGCTTTCCATGGCTCTCAGCCATCAGCATCTGCATGTCAAAGTAAGCTCGCAGAACATAGGGTCGCCATTTGAAGGTTGGCCTTATGGCTTCCCTTATCTCCCTGGTCACGTTCTTTGTTATTATGAACTTGGACCCTCTGTTCCTCCTTCCCTTACCCATCTTCTCATAGCCAGGGGTTACTGCAACGACAGATGTATTGGGCGTGAACTCTTCTCCTTCGGCGAGCCGCTTGTTAAGGTAGGCCGCCAGATATTCGCATCCTTCTTTTGTTAGAAAAGTGAAGTACTGCCGGCCTGCTTTGCTCAGTGTCGGCTTGACAATGATCATTGTCGGAATTCTCGTGAACTCTACATGGCCATCTCTGATCACGAGCTCTGGCAGGTCGCCTATGGTCAAACCATCGGTACCTGACTCATTTCCTATGGCCTCCGGTCTGAGTCCGGCCTGCGACATAAGGCATATGCTCACCTTGGCTCTCTCGCTGCCGTAGACAAGGATGGTTTTCAACTCTTCCTTTGTCGGGACCCGCTCGTCAGCTACGGTTGGTGTAGCATCCTTATTTCGTATCTTGACTTTTCTCTTCAACTCAACCTCATTGTGTTCAAGCCAGGACTTCAGAGTCTTTGGAAAACCAGTGATGTAGCCTGGAGATTTCCCCTCATCCTCCAGCTTGCTGATGTAGTCTTGGATCATGTCCTCAAGCTTTTTCCTATGGCTCTTCCCAAGCTGCACCAATTCTCTAGGTGTCAGGTTGTTCTGCTCACAGAAGAGGCTCAGCCTTCTCAGACGCACTTCAGCAGTTATGGGGCTGCCCCTAGCAAGATTGTCGTACCAGTGCTTCACGTCCCGGTCGGCAAGCATCCTATCTTTCTTGCTCGACATACTGGACGCATTGCGGGGGACACGTAAACTCATGGGAAAGCGCCTCAGTTAGGGTATTTTACCCCCCCCGGAAATATAAGGATTCGCCTAAAGTTCTTGGCGGGCCCGCGGGGATTTGAACCCCGGACCTTTAGCTTTCGCCATCATGATTAGGAGGTTCGGCCTAACGGGTCTACCGCTCTATCCATACTGAGCTACGGGCCC